>Ga0335072_10017631_pt1 | contig 10092 bp, 5 predicted proteins | sample Lox_Sample_21_FD_206725 | JGI IMG/M metagenome (GOLD analysis project Ga0335072, IMG submission 206725) | Soil microbial communities from Loxahatchee National Wildlife Refuge, Florida, United States - Lox_Sample_2.1 | ecosystem: Environmental > Terrestrial > Soil > Wetlands | place: USA: Florida...
TGAACTCGGGGATGCCGTACCGCAGCAGCCCGCCGGGCGCGTCGTCGCGCTCGAAGACGGTGACCGCGTGCCCGGCCCTGGTCAGCTGCTGTGCTGCCGCCAGGCCGGCCGGCCCGGACCCGACGACTGCGACGGAAAAGCCAGAGGGCCGCGCGGGCGGCAGCGGGACAACGCCGCCGTCGGCCCAGGCCCGGTCGATGATCTCGACCTCGACCTGCTTGATCGTCACCGGCTCCGCGTTGATGCCGAGCACGCAGGCGGCCTCGCAGGGCGCGGGGCACAGCCGCCCGGTGAACTCGGGGAAGTTGTTCGTCGCGTGCAGCCGGTCGGCCGCGGCGACCCAGTCCGACTTGTAGACCAGGTCGTTCCACTCCGGGATCAGGTTGCCGAGCGGGCAGCCGTGGTGGCAGAACGGTATGCCGCAGTCCATGCACCGCGCGGCCTGCCGTTCCGCCCGGTCGGCCGCGAACGGCTCGTACACCTCCCGCCAGTCAACGAGCCGGATGTCGACCGGGCGCCGCTTGGGCGTCTCGCGGGCGGTAGTCAAGAACCCCTTCGGGTCACCCATGGTCGATGCGTCCCCTCAGCCGTGAGCCAGTTGCCATCACGCGGATGCGGCTAGCCATGAGCGGCCGCCATGACGGCCTCGTTGACGTCCCGGCCCTCGCGCTCGGCGGCCGAGGCGGCGAGCTGGACTCGCTTGTAGTCCTTCGGCATGACCTTGGCGAACCGGCCCACGGCCGCGCCCCAGTCCGCGAGCAGCCCGGCGGCCACCCGCGATCCGGTAAGCGCGTGGTGCCGCGAGACGACATCCCACAGGAACTCGGCGTCGGAGTCCTCCATCGGGTCCAGGTCGACCATCTCGGCGTTCAGCCGGGTAGGCATCAGGTCCAGGACATAGGCGATGCCGCCGGACATGCCGGCTGCGAAGTTGCGGCCCGTCGGCCCGAGGATGACCACCCGGCCGCCGGTCATGTACTCGCAGCCGTGGTCGCCGGCGCCCTCGGCGACCGCGAGCGCACCGGAGTTGCGCACGCAGAACCGCTCGCCGACGACCCCGCGCAGGAAGATCTCGCCGGACGTCGCGCCGTACCCGATCACGTTGCCCGCGATGACCTGCGTCTCGGCCGCATAAGGCGAGTCGTCAGGCGGGAAGGCGATCAGCCGCCCGCCCGACAGGCCCTTGCCCAGGTAGTCGTTGGCGTCGCCGGCCAGCCGCAGGGTGATGCCGCGCGGCACGAACGCGCCGAACGACTGCCCGGCTGACCCGGTGAACGACACCGTGATCGTGTCGTCGGGCAGGCCCTCGCCACCCCACCGCTTGGTCACCTCGTAGCCGAGCATGGTGCCGACCGTCCGGTTGACATTCCTGATGGGCAGCTCCAGGTGCACAGGGTGACCCTCTTCCAGCGCTCCCTCAGCCAGCTGGATCAGGGTGTTGTCCAGCGCCTTGTCCAGCCCGTGGTCCTGCTCGGTCACGCGGTGCCGCGGCCCGTCGTAGCCGGGCACGTCATAGAGGACGGGCGCGAGGTCAAGCCCTGATGCCTTCCAGTGCGAGACCGCGAGCGCGGTGTCGAGCAGGTCGACCCGGCCGACGGCTTCCTCAAGCGACCGCAGCCCCAGCTTCGCCAGGTACTCGCGGACCTCCTCGGCGATGAACTCGAAGAAGTTCACCACGAACTCGGGCTTGCCGGTGAACCGCTTGCGCAGCTCGGGGTTCTGAGTGGCGACGCCAACCGGGCAGGTGTCCAGGTGGCAGACGCGCATCAGGATGCAGCCCGCCACGACAAGCGGGGCGGTCGCGAAGCCGAACTCCTCGGCCCCGAGCAGCGCCGCGATGACCACGTCACGGCCGGTCTTCAGCTGGCCGTCCACCTGCACGACGATCCGGTCGCGCAGCTTGTTCTGCAGCAGGGTCTGCTGGGTCTCGGCCAGCCCCAGCTCCCAGGGGGCGCCCGCGTGCTTGAGCGAGGTCAGCGGCGCGGCACCAGTGCCGCCGTCGTGGCCGGAGATCAGCACCACGTCCGCGTGCGCCTTGGAGACGCCCGCCGCGACCGTGCCGACGCCGATCTCCGCGACCAGCTTGACGTGCACGCGGGCCGCCGGGTTGGAGTTCTTCAGGTCATGGATGAGCTGGGCCAGGTCCTCGATCGAGTAGATGTCGTGGTGCGGCGGCGGTGAGATCAGCCCGACGCCCGGGGTCGAGTGCCTGGTCCTGGCGACCCACGGGTACACCTTGTGCCCGGGCAGCTGCCCGCCCTCGCCGGGCTTGGCGCCCTGCGCCATCTTGATCTGCAGGTCGTCGGCGTTGACCAGGTACTCGCTCGTGACGCCGAACCGGCCGCTCGCCACCTGCTTGACCGCCGACCGGCGCAGGTCACCGTCGGCGTCAGGGATGAACCGCTCGGGATCCTCGCCGCCCTCGCCGGTGTTGGACCGGCCGCCGATGCGGTTCATCGCGATCGCCAGGGTCTCGTGCGCCTCGGCCGAGATCGACCCGTAGGACATCGCGCCGGTCGCGAACCGCTTCACGATGCTCGCGACCGGCTCGACCTCGTCCACGGGGACGCCGACGATTCCGGCCGCGGCCACCTCCTCATCCACGCCGCGGATGCGCAGCAGGCCGCGCAGCGTCTTGAGTGACGCCGACTGCTTGTCGATGAGGGAGGTGTACTCCCTGAAGATCTCATAGCGCCGGGTCCGCGTGGCGTGCTGCAGCTTGAACACGGTCTCCGGGTTGAACAGGTGTGGCTCGCCCTCGCGCCGCCACTGGTACTCACCGCCGATCGCCAGCCGCCGGTGCGCGAGCGGTCCCGTCCCGTTGCCGTCCATCCCCTCCCTGGCGATGGCCGCGCGCCGCGCCGCCTCCTGCGTTAGGACGTCGAAGCTGACGCCGCCAAGCCGGGAGGCCGTGCCCGCGAAGCAGGCCGCGATCACGTCGGGGCCGACGCCGATGGCCTCGAAGATCTGGGCGCCGGTGTAGGACGCGATGGTGGACACGCCCATCTTGGACATGATCTTCAGGACGCCCTTGCCGAGGGCCTTGATCACGTTGAGCTCGGCCTTGTCCTGGTCCACTCCAAGCTCGCCCTGGGCGGCCAGGTCGCGGACCGTCTCGATCGCCAGGTACGGGCAGACCGCCGCCGCGCCGTACCCGATGAGCAGGGCGACATGGTGACATTCACGCGCGTCGGCCGACTCGACGATGAGGCCGACACGGGTCCTGGTCTTCTCCCTGATCAGGTGGTGATGGACCGCGCCGGTCAGCAGGAGTGACGGGATCGGGATGGACCCGTCGCGGCTCTTGACGGTCCGGTCGGACAAGACGATCAGGCGTGCGCCCCTGGTGATCGCTTCTGTCACCTCGGTGCAGATCTCGGCCAGCCGGGCCTTGAGCCCCTCGCCGCCGCCGCGCGGGTCGAACCGGCCATGGACGGTATAAGAGGCGAGGCCGGGCAGGTTGCCGTCGTCGTTGATGTGCACGATCTTGGCCAGGTCCTGCTCGTCGATCACGGGGAACGGCAAGATGATCTGGCGGCACGACGCCGGGACCGGCTCGAGCAGGTTCTGCTCGGGGCCGGTGGTCCGGGACAGCGAGGTGACGAGCTCTTCCCTGATGGCGTCCAGCGGCGGGTTCGTGACCTGTGCGAACAGCTGAGTGAAGTAGTCGTAGATGAGCCGGGGCCGGTCCGACAAGGCGGCTACTGGCGTGTCGGTGCCCATCGAGCCGATCGGCTCCGCCCCGTTCCTGGCCATGGGCGCGAGGATGAGCCTTAGCTCCTCCTCGGTATAGCCATGGGTTCGCTGCCGGGTGAGCAGGTCGGCGGCCGTCGGCACCTCGCGGACACGCTCAGGCAGCTCGTCCAGGTGGACCAGGCCAGCGTGCAGCCAGTCACCGTAGGGGTGCTCGGTGGCCAGCGCGGTCTTGACTTCCTCGTCCTCGATGACGCGGCCCGAGGTGGTGTCGACGAGGAAGATCCGGCCTGGCTGCAGCCGACCGCGGCGGACCACCCGGGCTGGCTCGATGTCGAGCACGCCGACCTCGCTGGCCAGCACGACGAGGCCGTCACTGGTCACCCAGTACCGGCCGGGCCGCAGGCCGTTGCGGTCGAGCACGGCGCCGATGACCGCGCCGTCGGTGAAGGCGATCAGCGCCGGGCCGTCCCACGGCTCCATGACCGTCGAGTGGAACTGGTAGAACGCGCGCCGCTTGTCGTCCATCTCGGTGTGGTTTTCCCACGGCTCAGGGATCATCATGAGCAGCGCGTGCGGCAGCGAGCGGCCGGCCAGGTGCAGGAGCTCAAGCGCCTCGTCGAAGGACTGCGAGTCCGCCCCGTCCGGGTCGACGATCGGGAACAGCCGCTCGATGCCCCGACCGCTCTTCGACCTGGGGATCAGCGGGCTGGCCAGCAGCGCCTCGCGGGCGCGCATCCAGTTGCGGTTGCCCTGGACTGTGTTGATCTCGCCGTTGTGCCCGATGTACCGAAAGGGGTGCGCCCGCGGCCACGACGGGAACGTGTTGGTCGAGAACCGCGAATGCACCAGCGCGACATTCGAGGCGTACCGATCGTCGGACAGGTCAGGAAAGAACGGCTCGACCTGCGGAGCGGCCAGCATGCCCTTGTAGACGATCGTCCGGGCGGAGAGGCTGGCGAAGTAGACCCCGGTCTCGTGCTCTATCCGCTTGCGCAGGCAGAAGGCCATGCGCTCCAGGTCCATGCCGGACTGCCCGGCCTCGCCGGCCACGAACAGCTGTGCCAGGTGCGGTAGCACCTCACGGGCGCCGACTCCGCAGGCCCCCAGGTTCACCGGCACGTCGCGCCAGCCGAGGACCGTCAGTCCCTCGTCGCTGGCGAGGACGGCGATCGCAGCACCGGCCTCGGCCCGTTTCGTATCGTCCAAAGGGAGGAAGGCCAGGCCCGCCGCGTACCCGCCAGGCTCGGGCAGCTCTAGCCCGCTGGCCGCGCGAAAGAAGGCGTCCGGTATCTGGGTGAGGATCCCCGCGCCATCACCAGTGTCCGGGTCGGCACCCGCGGCGCCTCGGTGCTCCAGGTTGCACAAGACGCGCAGGGCACTGGCCACCACATCGTGGCCGCCGCGCGCCGATTTGCCGGGGGCTGAGAGATCAGCCACGAAGCCCACGCCGCAGGCATCGTGCTCGAACCGGCTGTCATAGAGTCCGTCCGTCACGGCAGGTACCATCAAATCTCCTGTCGTCAGTATCCGCTGAACTGCTGTGCGAACTTGGGGACGACGCTGGCCCTGCTGCTGCTACACGTAGGTTACGTTGACATTACATGAGAGGTTCAGACCTTTCTAGGGGCTCTTCCGTTGGGGAAGGGCCTTTGTGCCGGGTCCGCGGCGCTCTCGTTACCCAGGCATGACAGCGCCGGCACCGAAAGTACCGAGTAGGGCAAAAATCCCCGCGGGCTAGCCGCGCGAGGACGCAAGCCAGCAGGTGAGTGGCGGATACCCCGCCAAAACTGCGTGAAAACCTAACGGCGCCAAGGCAGCCCGCAGCGGCCCTGATCCGGCGGCCCGGCTCGGAGTTGTGCGACCACTAATGCACACAGGGCAACAGCGCATCGCGAGCAGTATCGGAACGCTCGTCGCAATGTGGCAAAATTCTCAACGATCATCATCGCCGCGGTCCCATTTACGTAAACACGCGGTTGTCCGTGGCGGGCTAGCCTAACGGCGAACACCCGCCGCCAGGCCCTCAGTGAAGGCGCGGACGGCGGCCACCCCATCGGCCGGGCTCGCCGCCGACGCCAGCCGGCGGACGAAGGCGGAGCCGACGATGACGCCATCGGCGAACGCGGCTACCTCGGCCGCCTGCTCGGGGGTGCTGACCCCCAGGCCGACCGCGACGGGCAGGCTGGTGTGCTCCCTGGTTCGCTGGACGAGGCCGGCCGCGCTCGAGCTGACGGCTTCCCTGGTACCGGTGATCCCCATCAGGCTGGCCGCGTAGACGAAGCCACGGCACAGGCGGGTGATCGCCTCGATCCGCTCGCGCGGGGAACTGGGCGCCACGAGGTAGACCCGGTCAAGGCCGTGGGCTTCGGACACCTGCGGCCACGAGCCGGACTCCTCGGGGGTCAGGTCGGGCGTGATGAGGCCGGACCCGCCCGCGCTCGCGAGGTCACGGGCGAACGCCTCCACGCCGTAGTGATCGACCGGGTTCCAGTAGGTCATGACGAGCGCCGCGGTGCCGGCGCTGGAGATCGCCTCCACGGTGTCGAGCACGTCCTTGACGCGGGTGCCGCCCGCCAGCGAGCGGTAGACGGCGTCCGCGATGACAGGTCCGTCCATCAGCGGGTCGGAGTAGGGCAGGCCGACCTCGATGACGTCCGCACCCGACTGGGCCATCGCCAGGGCGGCGGCGATGGCGGTGTCCTTGTCGGGGAATCCGGCGGGCAGGTAGCCGATCAGCGCGGCCCGGTTCTCCGCAGCGGCCTTCTCCAAGGCCGTCGAAACTGCGCTCATTTATTCAGACTCCGAACCAGGCTGAGGCGGTGGCCACGTCCTTGTCGCCGCGGCCGGACAGGTTGACGAGGATGAGGCCGTCGGGGCCGAGCTCGCGGCCGACCGCCATCGCGCCCGCGAGCGCGTGCGAGGACTCAATGGCGGGGATGATCCCCTCGGTGCGGCACAGCGCGGAGAAGCCCTCCATCGCCTCGCGGTCGGAGACCGAGCGGTACTGGGCGCGGCCGGTGTCCTTCAGCCAGGCGTGCTCGGGGCCGACTCCCGGGTAGTCAAGGCCCGCCGAGATCGAGTGGGTATCCAGCGTCTGGCCTTCCGGATCCTGCAGCACGTAGGTGCGCATGCCGTGCAGGACGCCTGAGGTCCCGTAGGTGAGCGTGGCGGCGTTGTGCCCAGGCCCGTCACCGTCGCCCCCGGCCTCGCAGCCGATCAGCCGGACGCCCTCGTCGGGGATGAACGCGTGGAAGACGCCAATGGCGTTGGAGCCTCCCCCCACGCAGGCGAGCACCGCGTCGGGCAGCCGCCCGGCGAGCTTGAGCACCTGCGCCCGGGCCTCGACTCCGATGATCCGCTGGAAGTCACGGACCATCATGGGGAAGGGGTGCGGGCCACCGACCGATCCGATGCAGTAGTGCGTGTACTCAACGCTGGTGACCCAGTCGCGGAAGGCCTCGTTCATGGAGTCCTTCAGCGTCCTGGTGCCGGTCGTGACGGGGATCACCTCCGCCCCCAGCATGCGCATCCTGGACACGTTCAGCGCCTGCCGCCGGGTGTCCTCCTCGCCCATGTAGACCGTGCACTCCAGGCCGAGCAGCGCGCACGCGGTGGCGGTGGCGACGCCGTGCTGGCCGGCTCCGGTCTCGGCGATCACCCTGCGCTTGCCCATCCGCCGGGTGAGCAGCACCTGGCCGAGCACGTTGTTGATCTTGTGTGACCCAGTGTGTGCGAGGTCTTCCCGCTTCAGCAGGATCCGGCAGCCGCCCGCGTGCAGCGCGCTGAACCGCTTGGCCTCGGTGACCCGGGTTGGCCGGCTGGCGTAGTTCGCCAGCAGCTCATCCAGCTCCGCGTTGAACTCCGGATCGCTGCGTGCCGCCTCGTACTCCTTGGCGAGCTGCTCGATCGCCGCCATCAGCGACTCGGGCGCAAACAGTCCCCCGAAGTCACCGAAGTGGCCGCCGGTATCGGGGACCGGCGAGATGTCGGGCTCCGCGGGGGGGCGCAGGGGCTGGCGGGAAGCGGTCTGGTCCACGGGGACAACCCTACCGGTTGCGGATCTAGCCCCGCTCGGCCCGGCCGACCACGGGTCTAGCCCCGCTCGGTGCGCAGCGCCGGATGAGACCCGGCGGTGACCAGGTCGGCGACGGCGGCCCGCGGGTCCTTCTCCGTAACGAGGGACTCGCCGACCAGGACGGCGTCCGCCCCGGCCGCGGCGTACTGGAGCAGGTCATGCGGCCCTCGTACGCCGGACTCGGCGATCTTCAGCACGCCCTCGGGAATGCGCGGGGCGATCCGGGTGAACACGGAGCGGTCCACCTCAAGCGTGGCCAGGTTCCTGGCGTTCACCCCGATCACCCGGGCTCCGGCATCGACGGCCCGCTGCAGCTCCTCCTCGGCGTGCACCTCGACAAGCGGCAGCAGCCCGATCGACTGCGCCCGCTCGACCAGCGACACCAGGGCGCTCTGCTCGAGCGCGGCCACGATAAGCAGCGCCAGGTCGGCGCCGTGGGCACGCGCCTCCCACAGCTGGTAGGAGCTGACGATGAAGTCCTTGCGCAGGATCGGCACCTGCACGGCTCGCCGGACGGCCACCAGGTCCTCAAGCGTCCCGCCGAACCGCCGCTGCTCGGTGAGCACGCTGATGATCCGCGCGCCGCCGGCCTCATACTCGGCTGCCAGCGCGGCCGGGTCTCCGATCTCCGCCATCGCGCCACGGGATGGGCTAGCCCGCTTGACCTCGGCGATGACGCTGACCCCTTCGGCCTTGAGCGCGGCCATCGCGTCAAGGGGCGACGGCGCTCGCCGTGCCTTCTCCTTCAGCTGCTCAAGCGGGACCTGACGCTGCCGTTCGGCGAGATCGGCACGGACGCCTTCGAGGATCTCGTCGAGTACGCTCACCGGGTTCCGTCGTCCCCTCAAGTCGGAAATGTTGCGCCACCGATGCTAGCCGCCCCGCTGGCGCGGCCTCGGCGACCCCCCTGGAGTTTGCCAGTGCAATGCATTCGGGATACCTGCCTATTGGGATCTGGGGCTACTGGCCCTCATCGGGCCAGCACAGTGCATAACCCACGCTATGGACCGTCCTGATCACGTCATTGCCCAGCTTTGCCCGCAACTGGGTGATGTACACATCGATCGCGCGGGCGGTTGGCCGCTTGCCCCGCTCGGCCTCAAGCGCGGCGAGCAGCCGCTGCCTGCTCAGCGGCTGGTCGGGCTGGCTGGCGAGGGCAGCGATCAGGGCGAACTCGGTTCGGGTGAGCTCGACCTCCCGGCCCGCCAGCCTGACCCGGCGGCGGGTGCCATCTAGCCGGGACGTGGCGTCAGGCGGGCCAGTCGCGGGGACGCCGGCGGCCGGGACCCAGGCTGGTGCCTGCCCGCCGGGGCTGAGCAGTTCGGTCACCGCTTCGACGAGTGCGCGGGGGCTGAACGGCCGGGCCAGGAACTGGCGGCGATAGTCAAGGCCGTCGCTCAGGCTGCGTGGCCGGACGCCATGGCGGTCCAGGAGGTAGACGATCGGGCCGAGGCCACCGGCCGACTGCAGGACGCGCCGCACCGAGGCGGCCTCAAGGCCCGGCATCGTGAGGTCGATCACGAACAGGTCGGCGCCGGCCGCGGCCAGGGCAGTCAGCGCCGGCCCTGGGCTGGTCACGACCCGGACGCTCGCGCCCGCGCGGGCCAGGTACCGCCGCGACATCTCGCCGACCTCGGGCTCGTGGTCGGCGACAAGCACCTCCGGGCTAGGAGGCATCCGTGGGGTCAGCCCCGGCGCTGAGCGACTCCCACATCGACGCGGAGTCCCGCGGCGATGCCGGTGCTCCCTCGGCCGGGCCGGCCTGCCCGGCGTCCGGCGTGGCGTGCAGGTCGTAGCGGGCCGACATGATGGGCCAGCGTGGGCCGTGCCAGGCCGTCGCGACTCCCGCCGCCACCACGAGCAGCGCGCCCAACAGCACGGCCAGCCGCCACGGCGTGCCGGTCATGATCGCGTGGCCGGTCGTGCCGACCAGCGACACGACATTCGAGCCGCCACTGGTGGACCCGCTCGTGGTCGAGCCGACCGCGCCCGAGGCGGCGGCCGCGCCGGGCGAGCCGACCTTGCTCGCCGCCACGCTGAGCACCGAGGCAGCCGAGGCGGAGGTACCCACGGCGACCGCGGCCCCCAGGCCGAACAGGGCGAGCAGCACCCCAGTCACCCGTCGGGCCACGCCCCTGGTGGCGATCACAGCGGCCAGGCAGGCCAGTGCGGCGATGCCGAGCGCGCCCGCCACCGGAGCGAGGTCTCCACCGTTGACATCGATGACCTGCTGGGGGAACGGCTTGGGCGGGGTGAAGACAGCCTGCGCCCACTGCTGCCTGACGGCCAGCAGGATCAGCCCCGCTCCGGCCGCGCCGCCG
>Ga0335072_10017633_pt1 | contig 10092 bp, 7 predicted proteins | sample Lox_Sample_21_FD_206725 | JGI IMG/M metagenome (GOLD analysis project Ga0335072, IMG submission 206725) | Soil microbial communities from Loxahatchee National Wildlife Refuge, Florida, United States - Lox_Sample_2.1 | ecosystem: Environmental > Terrestrial > Soil > Wetlands | place: USA: Florida...
ACGCCAGGACGACCTGCCGGCGTTCGATCTTCTTTCCGAGATATTCGGGCGTGCGGCCGACCATCAAGCCGGCGATGAACACGGTGAAGATCACGAACTCCAGCATGCCGTACATGCCCGCACCGACGCCGCCGAAGATCACCTCGCCGGTTTGGATGTTCAACAACGGAATCGCGCCCGCCATCGGCAGGAACGAGTCGTGCATCGAGTTGACGGCACCCGTCGACGTGGCGGTCGTCGTAACCGCATACATCGCGGAGGCTGCGATGCCGAAGCGCGTTTCGAGGCCTTCGAAGCTCTTGTAGACGCCGTGCGCCGCCATCAATGGATTTGGTTGCGACTGGAAATAGTAGCACGCCCAAAATCCGAGAACGTAGAGGATCGACATCGCGCTGAACAATGCCCACCCCTGACGCTGATCGCGCGCATAGCGCCCGAACGTATAGGTGAGGGCGGCCGGGATCAGCAGCTCGAGGAAGAGCTCGAGCTCATCCGTGAAGGGATTGGGGTTCTCGTCCGGCGACGACGAGTTGGCATTGACGAAGCCGCCGCCGTTGTTACCCAGCTCTTTGATGATTTCCATCGACGCCATCGGGCCCTGCGGAATCGAAACTTTGGCGCCTTCCATCGAGACCGTGTCGGTGTAAGGTGCGAAGTTTTGCGGCATGCCCTGCCACAGGAAGACAAGCGCTCCGAGGAGCGCGAGCGGTGCGAACACATAGAAAATCGTGCGCGTCATGTCGGCCCAATAATTTCCGAGGGTCGAGCGATCGGTGCGCACGATGCCGCGAATCAAAACGACGGCAACCGTGATCCCCGAGGCAGCCGAGGTGAACATGTGCCACGCCAGCCCGGCCATCTGCGAGAGATAGCTGAGCGTGCTCTCACCCGAGTAGAACTGCCAATTGGTATTCGTGACGAAGCTGACCGCCGTATTGAACGCCAGATCCGGCGCGAGATTGGGGAAGTGCTGCGGATTGAACGGCAGCCATTGCTGCGTCAACAACAGCGCATAGAGCCACGCGAAGCCTACGAGCTGAAAGGCGAAGAACGCAAACGCGTACGTCACCCAACTCATCTCTTGTGAAGGATCGACGCGGCAAACCGAATAGATCGCGCGCTCGACGGGGACGAGGATGGGCGATAGGAACGTCCGTTCGCCCTCGAAGATGCGATAGAGATAGATCCCCAGCGGTTTGACGCAGATGAGGACGGCAAAGAACAGCAACGCGAACTGCAGCCACCCGACGATCGTCATCTAGAATTTCTCCGGACGAAGCATCGCGTAGATCAAGTAAACGAAGGCCGCCGCGGAAAGCACCAGACCGGCCATGTAGTCGACGCTCATCTAAATGCGCGCGCAACCGCCGATGTACCGATCGGCGAGAAAGAAGAGCACGGCGCTCAGAATGAGCACGCCGATTTGCAGCTGCCACATGGCGTGAGCGTACGGTGGCCGAGATCACGCCGCAACCGCCGAACGGACTGTCCGTTCGGCCGATTCCCAGGCTGGTCCCAGCCTCCCCGGTGTTTGCTTGCATTGACGAACGGGGCACGCCCGAAAATCCCGAGAATCTCTAAGTATTAACAATGCCTCAACCGCCGGCTCGTAGATTTATACAGGACATGTCGGTACGCGGACGTCCGGTCTTTCTGCACACTGGCTGGCGTACTGCCGGGACGTGGCTTTGGTCTGCGTTTCGCAGCCACGACGACGTGCTCGGGCTATACGAACCACTCAACCAATCGCTGGCAACGCTGACGCTGAGCACGCTTCCGATGATGCGGCCGGCGGCCTCGAACTCGCGGCATCCGGAAGAGCAGCGGCCGTACTTCGAAGAGTTTGCGCCGCTGATGTCCCTCAAAGGCGTGGCGGGCTATCGCCCCGACTTCGCATACGAAACGTTTTTCATGGAACGCACCCAGGACTACGCGGAGCTGCGCGGCTACGTCGAATCGCTGATCGCCCTCGGCGACGCCGAAGGCAAGACGCTCGTCTTCAAGTTCTGCCGCACGCTCGGCCGGGTGGGCTGGATGCGTCATACGTTTCCGGAGGCGGCGCACATCTTCGTGATGCGCGATCCGCGCAGCCAATGGCTATCGGCGTGGCGGCTGTCGCGAGACGACGACAATCCGCATCATCTCCTCACGCCGGTTCGCATCCTGACGCGCCACCGCGACCATCGTCTGGTCGCGCCGGTCCTTGCGGCGCTCTGCATCAGCAGCGACGACTTTACGCTTCCCGCAAAGCACGCGGCGGTTCGCAAAGCGGTTCGCAAGACGCCGTCCCAGACGCTATACCGCGGATTTCTCGCGTTTTGGCTCCTGACGGCGTTTCTCGCGTTTCCGGATTGCGACCTCACGGTCGAGACGGAGCGTCTCAGCGACGTCGATTACCGGCTTTCGATGCATGACGCAATTCGTGAGCTCACCGGCGTTTCGGTCGATCTCGGCGACGCGCACCAGCTCTCCACCCTCGGAGGCGCAAACGACTTCTTCGGCGCGCGCCAAGCGCACGCGGATGCGTTGCGCGGGCTTGCCGTCCTGCAAGAGCTCGAGCCGAATCGCGGTGAGGCGGTAGCTCGGTTGATCCGCGAAAAACTCTCGGAGCCGAAAAAGGTTCAAATCGCAATCTAGCCGGCCGCCTAGTGCGTGTGCGTAAAGTTGCCGAGGAGAGTTCCGCTTCGACGGATCGCCGCCAGCGCGCTGCGCATGCCGATCGGCTCGAGCGGACGGCCGACTTGCGAGAAATAAACGTGCGGGTCGATATTGAGCGTCCGCGTTTGCACGAGCGCGACGCGGATCTCTCGCAAGAATGCGGTGCATGCCGCGACTTCGGCGGCATCGTCGGTTACGCCGGGATGCGTGAGCAGATTCAAGGAGACGCGCAAGCCCGCGCGCACGGCCAGAGCAACGCTCTCCAAAACGGACTCGAGATCGTAGCCTACCGGACGATAGTACGCCGCGTAGACGGCAGGTCTGAACGAATTCAAGCTGATGCGCACCGCGTCCAGGCCGGCCTCGATCAGCGTACGAAGCGAGCGCGGCAAGCTTCCGTTCGTATTCAAGTTCACGGTGCCGTTCTTGCGCAGCGAGCGGATGCGTTCGATCGTCCGCGCTATCGCCGTGCTGCGCAGCAGCGGCTCGCCTTCACACCCCTGACCGAACGAGACGATTCCGTCCGCAACGCGCTCGAGGTGCCGAACCGCGATGCGCGTCAACGCATCGGCATCGGGCTCGATGCGGATCCGCTCCTGGGGCGAGACGATCGCGCTTCCCGCGTCCAGCTCCGATATGCAGCCGACGCAGCGCGCATTGCATGTTGGTGAAACGGGAAGCGCACCTTCCCCCTGTTCGAGAAAGACGTTCTGCGCGGTGAAGCAGCCATATTCGAGAGAACATCGCCCCAGCTGCGCAAGAATGCGGTTTTGCGGATCGCGCGCCAGGCGCGTCGCGACGATCGTCTCGAGCTCTCCTTCCGCGAAGGAACGCGGTCGCCAATTTGCGTCCTCGTCGGTGCGCATCGCCGCGACGTATAGCTCGTCATCTATGACGCAGGCAAACGCATAGCCGAAAAGCGGCAATTGCGGTGCGCCTTCGCGTTCTTCGTATCCCGGCAGCAACAAACGCGTGTATCCGGCCGGGAGCAGCGCAGCGAGCGCCGTGCGGCGCCGGCTCTTTCCCTTGAGAATCAGCGGAGTTCGAGCCGGCAGCGTTACCGGAACCGTTCCGGCCGGCGCGCGGACGAGCTCCTTGCGCATGACGCGACGCACGATACCGCCGTCGCCCAGTGGTTCGTCGCTCGAATCGAAGAAGATTCGGCCTCGTTTGTCGGTATAGGCCAAGCCGGGGTTCACGTTACGACGAGATCGCGCGCTCCCGTGTGCTCGACCGGGCCCGTCAGCATAGCTTCGCCGCTGCGGTCCCACGCAACGCGCAACGTGCCGCCCGGAACGACGACACTCACCGGCGGACCAACGAAGCCTTCGCGTACCGCAGCGGTCGCACACGCGACGATTCCGGTACCACACGCACGCGTTGCGCCGGCGCCCCGCTCCCAGTGCAGCACTTCGATCTTCGAGCGGCCGCCGAGCTTGACGAAATGCACGTTCGTTCCGGCCGGGAACTTGGGATGGTTTTCGATTGCGGGGCCAACCTTCGCGAGATCGATTGCGTCGAGATCGTCGACGAAAATCACGACGTGCGGATTGCCGACTGAGACCGTGACGTATTTCCAGACCGCTCCGGCTGCCTCAAGCTCGCTCTCCTCGCCGAGCAGCGGGATGCCCATCTTGGTCTCGACGGAGTAGGGCGACGTATCGACGACGCGCGCACCGATCGGGCCGCCGAGCGTCTCGACGACGAAGCGATCGCCTTCGTGCCGCTCTTCGAGATAGCGCGCGACACAGCGGATTCCGTTGCCGCACATCTCGGCCTCGCCGCCGTCGGGGTTGAACATCCGCATCCGAACGTCGCCCGCCTTCGACGGCAGCAGAACCAGAAGCCCGTCGGTGTCGAGAATCGCGCGGGCAATGCCGGCGTATTCGGGCGCCGTGCGCTCTCCCGTTCCGCGATCGTCGAGGAGCGCAAACGCATTTTCGGCGCCGTGCAAGAGCTCCAAGTGGACGTTCATATCGCTTATGACCCGGGGCGGGTCCGTTCTTCTTCACCCATGAACGCAGGGCTCGCAAACGGGCCTTCCGGCGAAATCGTCGAGACGGCATGTTTGTAGATCAGATGCGCCTTGCGCTCGTATTCCAGGACGATCGTGAACGGATCGAAGCCTTTGACCACGCCGCGCAGCTGAAAGCCGTTCATCAAGTAAACGACGACCGGAACGGCCTGGCGCTTCACCTCTGCGAGAAAGGCATCTTGCAACGGCTGCGGCCGCGTGTTCATAGCCACGCCTTCATGCGTTCAAGGACGAATTCCCTGGCACGTTCGGGCGGCGTGCGTTCTACGTCGGGTTCGCTGCGGAACCAGGTTTCTTGACGTTTCGCGTACCGCCGCGTGGCTCGAACGAGTTGGACGTGCAGCTCCTTGCGCGTGGCGTGGCCGCGTAGATATGCATTGGCTTGCGGATACCCCACCGCATCGGCCGCGACAACGTCGTCACCGATGCGTTCGGCTTCCTCGAGAAGCCCTCGTTGCAGCATCCGATCGACTCGGCGTTCGATGCGCGATTCAAGCTCGGTCGCCGGCACGTCGAGATACAATTTCACGTAGGGTATGCGCTCGGAACGCAGCGAACGGCGCTCGACCTCGATCGGTCCCGCATCGCTTCGAACTGCCAAGGCGACCTCGAGTGCGCGCGCAACGCGATACCGGTCGCCCGGCGCTAGCGCTGCGGCTCGGACCGGATCGAGCACCGCGAGCCATGCGTGCATGACGTCCGCCGGATGGATCGCCGCCTCGCGCGCAAGGCGCGCGCGCAGATTCTCATCGCGCGCGCCGGCCAGAGCCACGTCCCCGGCCAGGGCGCGAATGTAGAAGCCGGTGCCGCCGGTGACGATCGGCTGCTTCCCACGAGCCCGTATCTCACGAATCGCGCCGAGCGCATCCCGCACGAACGCAGCTGCCGAATACCGCTCGCGCGGATCGAGAAAACCGATGAGATGATGCGCTACCGTTTGCAGCTGCGCATCGGTCGGAGCCGCCGTGCCGATCGGCATCCCGCGATAGATTTGGCGCGAGTCCGCACCGACGATCTCGCCGTCGAGCTCTTGCGCCAACGCAATCGCAAGCTCGGTTTTTCCGGACGCCGTCGGCCCCGCGAGAATGACGACGCCGCCGCTCACGTGCGCTTGAAGAGCCTTGCGATCGCCTCGGCGTCGAGCCGCACGACCGTCGGACGGCCGTGCGGACAGTGCATCGGGTTACGGCAACTCCCCAGCCGATCGAGCAACGCGCGCATCTCGACGTCGGAAAGAAACTCGTGCGCGCGAACGACCGAATGACATGCGAGCGAAGCCCAAATGCGTTCGCGAAAGCTCATCCCGGCGCTTTCCTCGCTCAGATCGTGCAAAAACTCGCTGACGTCGAACTCGCGCGAACCGGTCGTCCACCGGTAACCTGCCGGCGTCGCGGCGATGCGATAGACGCGCTCGCCGAACGGATGGATCTCGAGACCCGCCGCCTCGAGCGCATCCAGCGCCGAATCGAGTGTTTGACTTTGTGCCGCATCCAGCTCGAATACGAACGGTACCAGCAAGGGTTCGCTCTGCACGTGGTCCTTCGCGGCAGCGTTCTCCTCGATTGCTTCGAATGCGATGCGTTCGTGCGCAGCGTGCTGATCCAGAAGAATGATGGCGTCACCGTCGGTCGCGAGAATGTACGTCGCATCGATTTGTGCCAGCACCCGCGTGCGCGATTCGGGGACGGCTGCGAGCTCGGCGGCGAAGAGGGGCGCTTGCGAGCCATTTGTGCCGCTTCCGCCGGATGGCGGAGAGAACGAAACGTTGCGCGACAACCGTTCGCGTGCGTGTTCGCGCAACGAGCTCGAGAGCGTCCCGCGCACCGTTTCGAACACGGCTCTATCGTACCGCAAACGCACGTCGCTCTTGGTCGGATGGACGTTGGGATCGACGTGATCGGGCGGGAGGGCGAGAAACAACACACCATACGGATGACGTCCGCTCATAGCAAACGTAGCATACGCCGCGCTCCACACTCCTGAGAGCAACCCGCTGCGCAACAACCGTCCGTTGACGAAGAGATGCTGCATCCGGCGATCGCTGCGATCGGTCCCCGGAGCGCTGACGAAACCGCTCACGCCGATCTCATGCGCGCCGGCGAACGGGCGCAACGGGATCAGTGCGTGCGCGAGGTTCTTCCCGAAAACGTGCTCGAGGCGCTGCTCGACGACGTCGCCCGAAGGCAGAACCCAGACCTCGCGGCCATCGTGCGCGAGCGAAAATGTCGTGTCGGGATAGGCCAGCGCCATCATCCCCAGCCAGTTCGAAATGCGCGAGAATTCGGAGCTGGGCGAACGCAGAAAATCGCGGCGAACCGGCACGTTGCCGAAAAGATCGCGCGCGACGACGCGCGTTCCGACGGGCGAGGCTGCGGGAGCGACGTCGCCGGCCTGCTCGCCGAACGCCTCGATTCGGGCACCGATATCGGCGCGCGCAGTCCGCGAGATTATCTCGAGTCGCGCGACCGACGCAATGCTCGCAAGACCTTCACCACGGAAGCCGAGCGTCGTGACGCGTTGAAGATCGTCCGTCTCGCGCAGCTTGCTCGTGGCATGCCGCGCGACGGCAAGCCTCAAATCTTCGGGTGCGATACCGTCGCCGTCGTCGATCACGTCGATCTCATCGAGGCCGCCGCCGGAAATGCGCACGGCGATCCGGTGCGCGCCCGCGTCGAGCGCGTTCTCGACCAGCTCCTTGACGACGGACACCGGCCGCTCGACGACTTCGCCGGCAGCGATTTGCCCGATCGTTTCGGGATCGAGAAATTGGATCACGAACGGGGGAAGAGCAGCGGTTGATCTTCGACGTGCGGCTTGCTCATACGGCCGCGCAGCGGGCGCTGCGCTTCGAGCGTCGGGCGTTCCTCGAGCGCCTGCGCGATCTCTTTGGCGCGCGCAACGACGCTGCGCGGCAATCCGGCCATACGCGCAACCTCGACGCCGAACGAACGCGACGAGCTTCCGGGTAAGACACGGTGCGAGAAGACCGGTGCGCCGTCTTTCGTATTCTCGACCGCCGTGATGTGATAGTTGACGACCAGCGGCCAGCGATCCGCGAGCGCGACAAGCTCGTGAAAATGCGTCGCAAACAATACGATCGGAGCCCGGGACTCCTGATCGAGTAAATACTCACAGATCGCTTGCGCGATCGCCAGGCCGTCGACCGTGCCGGTCCCGCGCCCGACCTCGTCGATGAGCAGCAAGCTTCGGCGCGTGGCGCGACGCAAGATGTTCGCCGTCTCGAGCATTTCGACGTAAAACGTCGATTGGCCACTGGCAAGATCGTCGCCGGCTCCGATCCGCGTGAAGATGCGCTCGATGACCCCGAGCTCCATCGAACGTGCCGGAACGAATGCGCCGATTTGCGCCAGAATCACGAGCAGCGCGCTCTGGCGCAAAAACGTCGACTTGCCGCCCATGTTCGGACCCGTGAGGACCAGAAACCGCGCGCGTTCTTCTTCGATGCTCAGATCATTCGGAACGAACTGCGAGCCTAAAATCGCCTCCATCACGGGATGGCGTCCGTCGACGATGCGCACGTGCGAGCCGTCGACGAAACGCGGACGAACGAAGCCGCGCTCGGCCGCGACTTGGCCCAGGGCGCAAACGGCATCGATTTCGGCGAGCGCATCGGCGGCGCGCATGAGATCGTCGCCGCGGACGGCGACGCGTTCGACCAGCGCCTCGAACAGCTCGGCCTCCCGCGCACGTTGGCGTGTTTGCGCATTTGCGATCGCCAGATCGAGCTCGCGCAGCTCGGGCGTAACGAAGCGCTCGCCGTTCGTGAGCGTTTGACGCCGCACGTATTCGGCCGGTACGGCACCGAGATTGTTCTTGCCGATCTCGATTGCGTAGCCGAAGGCGCTCGCGTACTTGACCTTGAGCGAGCGAATGCCCGTCCGTTCGCGTTCGCGTTCTTCGAGCGCGGCGATGCGCGATCGTCCGTCCGTTCGCAGCGAAACCGTTTCTTCCAGGTCGGGATCGCTTTCCGGGCGGATCACGCCGCCGTCGGCAAGCGTCGCGGGCGGATCTTCGACGAGCGTACGCTGCAGATCGAGCGCCAGCTCCTCGAAATTCCCGATTGCTGCGGCGCACGCATGCAGTTTGGGGGGCAGTTTGGGATCGGCAAGCGCGTCACGAATCGGATCGAGATACGCGAGCGTCCGCCGCAAGGAAGTCAGATCGCGCGGCAGCGCCCGGCGCAAGCGAATCTTTTGTGCGATGCGCTCGAGATCGAAGCACCCGTCGAGGACCCCCGCCAGCGATGAACGCCGCGCCGGATCGTGGAGGAAGGTTTCAACGCAGTCGGCACGACGGGCGATCGCGTCGCGATCGACGAGCGGCGCCAACAGCCAACGAGCCAACATGCGCGAACCCATGGCCGTACGGGTCCGGTCGATCGTCGCGAGCAACGTCGCCTTCTCGTTCTGACCGAGCGCCCGCGTTAATTCGAGGTGCGCTCGCGAACGGGGGTCCAGCGCGAGAAAGGCGCGCTGCGCGTAGAAGACCGGCTGGCGCAGCGTTGTCTCGCCCTCGAAGCCGACGCGCCGCACGAATGCACGAATCGCATCGAGCGCGCGATGGACCGCGGCGCTCTCTTCGACGTCAAAGCCGTCGACGAGGGCGTGCACCACGCCGTTGACGGCGCAGAGCGACGACGACGTCACCCGGGCTGCACCGCCGAGGCTGAGCTCGAGTGACGCGCGCGTCTGCGGCGGCACGTCGGCGACGATTTCGGCCGGAGCCAACCGCGCCAGCTCGGCGAGCGCGTCTTCGAAGGCGTGCTCGCCCGAAAACGCGGTCGCCGCAACATATCCGGTCGACAGGTCGGCGCTCGCGAGGCCGAGGGAGTCGCCGACCGCGACGACTGCGCAGAGATAGTTATTCGCACTGCTCTTGAGCAGGGGTTCCTCGACGACCGTCCCGGGCGTCACGACGCGCACGACGTCGCGGCGTACGAGCTTGTTCGGAACGGGGACTTCCAACTGCTCGGCGAGCGCGACGACAAATCGCTGCATGACGAGCTTCGCGAGATACGCGTCGAGTGCGTGATGCGGCACGCCGGCCATCGCGATCCGTTGTCCGCTGCCTGCTTCCTTCGACGTCAGCGCGATCGACAGGGCACGAGCCAGAATCTCCGCGTCTTCGCCGTACGATTCGTAAAAGTCACCGACGCGCGACAGCAACAATGCTTCGGGATAGCGTGCTTTCATCCCGAAATACTGCTCGAGCATCGGCGAATACCGCGTCACGCATCTGTGTTTCGTGGGCTCGCGACGTTGTCATCCCGAGCGTAGGCGCGAAGCCCGTAGTCGAGGGACCGCCTCAATCCTCAGCATCGGAGCTCTCCTTCGACTACGCAATGCTGCGCATTGCTACGCTCAGGATGACATGCGCAT
>Ga0335072_10017634_pt1 | contig 10091 bp, 10 predicted proteins | sample Lox_Sample_21_FD_206725 | JGI IMG/M metagenome (GOLD analysis project Ga0335072, IMG submission 206725) | Soil microbial communities from Loxahatchee National Wildlife Refuge, Florida, United States - Lox_Sample_2.1 | ecosystem: Environmental > Terrestrial > Soil > Wetlands | place: USA...
GACGAGCAGGTCGGCGCCGTGGCCCTTGTTCGCCGGGCCGACCTCCGCGCCGAGCGTCTCGGCCAGCGCCTGGGCGGTCTGCTGGGCGCTGGGGTCGGTGGGGTCCTCGGTGACGGCGATGCGGCCGATCTCGGCCTGGGAGCGGGCGAGGCCGTCGGAGGCGATGGCGATCGCGAAGCGGCCACCGTCGAGCAGCCGCTGGGCCGAGTTGCCGATCGAGACGTGGCGCGGCGCGGTGTGGGAGTCCGAGCAGAACACGATCATGTCGGCGCCCTCCCGCTCGGCGAGCGCCCGCAGCCCTTCCGGGGTGGAGCGGTCGGCGACGACGTAGCGGGCCGCGTCCGGGTCGCCGAGCAGCTCGGCGCCGCGCTGCAGCAGTGCCTCCGCCTCCTGCTCGGCCAGACGCTCGCGGTCGGGCTCGGGCTCCTGGGTATGGCGGACGTAGGCCAGCGCGACCTCGGCGCCGGCCTGCTTGAAGATGCGGCCGAGGGCGACGGCGTCGTCCTCGTTGTTGGTGCCGTCGTAGGAGACGACGATCTTGATGGCTGACATTTTCTCTTCTCCGGTCTGTGGGGATCTGTGGATCTGGTGAGCCTCGCGGCGGCCCTTCCGGGGCGTGCCGGCGGCCGTCAGTGGGGCGGCGGCTCGCCTTCGGTGTGGTCGTTCGGTGGTCTTCTTCATCACAGCCTGACACCCGCCTGCCATCATTACCAGTGATTCTTTTTATATCTGCGATAAGATCTACTTATGCTAAATGTCGCCAGGCTGAGGGTTCTGCGGGAGGTGGCCCGGGCGGGCTCGATCTCGGGCGCCGCCGACGCCCTGACGTACACCCAGTCGGCGGTCTCCCAGCAGATCGCCGCCCTGGAGGCCGAGACGGGGATGACGCTGCTCGAACGCCTGCCCCGCGGCGTGCGGCCGACGGCCGCGGGGGCGGCGCTGGTGGAGCACGCCGAGGAGATCATCGCCCGCCTGCGGGTCGCCGAAGACGAGCTGGCGGCGATCGCCGGGCTGCGCGGCGGACGGCTGCGGATGGCGTCCTTCCCGACCGCCGGCGCGGCGCTGATGCCGGTCGCGATCGCGGCCTTTCGCGCGAGCTACCCGGAGGTCGAGCTGACGCTGGCCGAGGGGGAGCCGGAGGAGATCGCGCCGCGGCTGCTCGCCGGCGAGCTCGACCTGGCGCTGCTCTTCGAGTTCGCCGACCCGGAGGCGCCGCCGGCGCAGGAGCTGCACGACGGCCGCCTCACCCGGGTCCCGCTGCTGCTCGACCCGATGCACCTCGCCCTGCCCGCCGACCATCCCCTGGCGAAACGACCCAGCCTGCGCCTGGAGGACCTCGGCGAGCAGGCCTGGGTGCAGACATCCCAGGCCAGCCCCTGCGCCCGGCACGTCGTGCGCAGCTGCCGCGCCGCCGGCTTCGAGCCACACGTGGCGTTCGAGAGCGACGACTACCAGACCGTCCTCGGCCTCGTCGCCGCCGGGGTCGGGGTCGCCCTGATACCGGAGCTCGCCCTCGCCCCCGGCCCGACGCGGGCCGACGTCGCCGTGCGGGCGCTCTCGCCCCATCCCCCCGTGCGCGAGGTCGTCGCGGCGCTGCCCGGCGGCGGCAGCGGACCCCGCAGCCGCCTGATCCCGGCAGCCTCGGCGATGCTGCGCATCCTCGAAGCCGCCGCCGCCGATCGCCGCCGGAGCTAGCCCACGCGCACCCCGGCCCACGGGCTCTGCTGGGCGGTGGGCAGGCCGAGCACGTACTGGTGCAGTATCAGCCCCGCCAGCACGGCATAGCCGAGGTCGGTGGGATGGATGTCTTCGTACTTGGTGCACATGTTCGTCAGCAGGCAGATCGTCGGCGCTTCCAGCGCCCCCGGCGGGTCGAAGACCGGCAGGGGATCGGCGAACCGCGCTCCCACCGCCGCCGCCGCGCCGGCCAGGACTTCGTTGAGCTTCGCCGTCAGTTCGCCGCTGCCCGGCAGCCTGGCTTCGCCAAAGGGGTTGTAGAGGCCGAGGACGACAATCTGGGCGTTCGGCGCCGCCGCCCGGAGGTCGCCGAGGATCAGCCCGAGGTTCGTGCCGATGTGCGCGAACAGCGCCGGCACGCCGGCGAGGACGCAGGCGATTTCCCGCTTGCAGGAGTCGATCAGGCCGAGGGCGTCGTTGGCGCCGATGTCGATCGTGATCGGATTGACGGCGCCGGGGTGTTCGTGCAGGTAGCCGAGGGCGTCCGTCAGCTGGGCCGAGTCGGGGCCGGCGGCGTAGGGGTGGTGCAGGGGGTAGCCCGCCGCCTGATAGAGGCAGGGGCCTTTGATGAACGATTCCGTCGTCTCCCCGGGACAGCCGTCGTTGACGATCCGCAAGCCGGGGTCGAAGATTTTGAGGACGTCGCCGAAGTCGTTGACGTAGCCCGTTTCAAAGAACGCCGGGCTCTCGTCGCCTTCGTGTTCGGCGAAGCGGGCCTCGGAGTAGCCGAAGGCCAGGGAGTCGCCGAGCGCCAGATAGCTCTGCTGCGGACTGCCGTCCCCCGGTCCGCTCCAAGCGGCGCCTCCGCCTGGAGCGCGCTGCGACCAGACGTGGACGTGGCGTCCGCGGGCGCCGGCGCCGGGGGCGACGACAAGAATCGCGAGCAGCGCCGCCAGTGCCAGCAGGCACCCGGCGGGCAGGACGTGGGAACGGAACCGGACAACCATCGCGTGCCTCCCTCGGCCGTTTGTCAGCAACCGGGCCGACCCGCGGCCGGCATCCGGCGCGCCTGTCCAATCAACGTAGCTCCGGTGTCAATGCTTGTCAAACGCGAGCGGACGAGCCGGCGGCGCCATGCGCGAGGGCCGGGGGCGCCGCACCGACGGGCTGGTCTACGCTTTCGGGCGTGCGCCCTCTGCCGACAGCCCCGCTCGCCGCGGGCAGCTTCGTCGCCGGCTACGCCATCGCCGTGGGCAGCGGGTCGCGGACGCTCGGCGGCATCGTCCTGTTGGCCGGCGGCCTGCCCTGCATCGCGGCCTGGAGCGCGCGGCGCGGACGACGCACGGCGGGCGCCCTGACAGGCGTCGCGCTGGGGGTGTTCGTGGCGTCGCACCTGCTGGGGCTCGCGATCGGGGCCTGGCCGGCCGTCCTGCTAAGCGCCGCCGCGATGGGCGTCGCGGCCTGGGTCTACGCAGATGCCCCGGCCGCGCGGCGCCCCCTGCCTCACGGCCCGAGGGCGGCGATCGAGGTGACGAGAACCCCGTCGGGACGCATGTAGGTGGGCTGTCGGCGACGACGGCCAGCGGCGCCCCGCGGGCCGCGTTCGCCTCGTCGCAGAGCTTCGCTCCGAGGGCGAGCTCGTCGATCTCGGCGCCCAGCAGTCGCCGCGGCGGCCGGGGATCGTACCCTCAGCCAGAGCTCATCTCGTCCTCCGGCTGTGGACCCTCACGATGCCCGGCGCCTGATCCCGCCCCGGCGTGATCAGCAGCGCCTGCCCGGTGGATAGGCGCTTGATCCGGGTGGGGTGGATCTCGTAGTCGTGCTCCCGGCGGCGGCTGCCGCGAGCGCCGACACGCTGCCCCAGCAGCCCGCGGCGGGTCTGCTGGGAGCAGACCCAGACCTGCCTGGTCGCGGCGATCGAGGCGAGCAGATCGGCTGACTCCGGCACGTTCTGGCGGTGGGCGAGGATCGTGTGGACGTTGCCCAGGACCTGCTCGCGCAGGGCGCCCCCGCCGCCAGCGGCTGTCCGCAGGTCGGCGAGCTCCTGGGTGGCGAGGATCACGCTGACACCCGCCGAGCGCGCCCGGCCGAACAGCCTGGCGACCTGCGCCGAGGCGATGGCGGCGAGCTCGTCGAGCACCACCACCGTCGGCGTCGGTCGCCGCTGCAGCTCGGCGACGAGGGTCACGAGATCGATCACCAGCGCCTGCGCCAGCTGGGCGCTCAGCAGCGGCCAGCGGTCGGCGTCGAGCCGGAAGTAGACGACGGCGCGTTCCCCCACCGCCCTGTGCAGGTCGAGCTCAGGCCGGTCGGGATGCGGCTCCAGCCACGGCCGGGCGTCAGACTCGGCAAGGATCGCCAGCCGGTCGCGGACCCCGGCGAGCTCCCGCCGCTGGCGCTCGCCGAGCGAGTCCAGATAGATGAGCACCTGCTCGTTGTGCCCGGCGGGCAGCTTGCGCGCCAGCTCCTCGAGCCCGCGCGGGCGCATCCCCTCGGCGAGCGAGACCATGTTCAGCGGGACCCCGACCGCCTGCATCGCACCGACCAGCTGCGCCACGTAACGCTGCGCCTGGCGCAGGTAGTGGGGCTCGGTGAAGGTCTCCCCCGCGAGCGCCCGGTCAGCGATCTCGCTGTGGGAGCCGTGGGCATAGGGGTTGTAGGCCAGCGGCCCCTCCGGCGTCCACGCCAGGAACCCGGCGCCGCGACGCGCGGCGGCGGCGCGCAGCTCGCCTTCGAGCAGCGCGTCGCCCTTGGGGTCGAGCACGACCGCGCCAAGGCCGGCCTCGATCAGCCGGCCCGCGATCCAGGCCTCGCTGACGGTCTTGCCCGACCCCGTCGCGCCGACGATCAGTGCATGCGAGCCCGAGACGCCGCCGGCGGGGATGTGGCGACGCCGGCCGTCCTCGCCGAGGCCGATCTCCAGCCAGCCCTCGCGCAACCGGGCCCAGCCGCGCTCGCCGGCGTCGCGAGCGACGACCGCCTCCATGCGGCTCTCCAGCGCCCGGCGCAGCACCTCCAGCACGCCGAGGCGCGCCTCGGCGCCGTCGGCGATGTCGGCGCCCGCCGCAAGCTCGGTCTGCCCGCGGCGCGCCCCGAGGACGGCGGCGAGCAAGCAGACCGCGCACCCCATCGCCCCCCACAGGCCGCCCCGGGGCCCCAGCAGGAGCAGCGAGACCGGGATGCCCAGCAGCGCCCAGCTCCAACGCAGGCCGCCCGCGCGCAATGCGCAGGCGAGCAGCACGCCGCCGACGACGATGGCGCCGGCGCCGAGCGACAGCGCCCAGAGAAGACGATCAACGACTCCCATGATCGACCCTCCCCTCGCGGCCCGTCTCGGTCGCGCCCAGGCTCGCGTCGCCCAGCTCGCGGCTGCCCAGCTCGCGGCCGCCCAGCTCGCGGCCGCCCGGCCCATGGCCGCCCAGCTCGCGGCCACCAAGCCCGTGGCCGCCCAGCTCGCAGCCGCCGAGCCCATGGCCGCCCGGCCCGTGGCCGCCCAACAGGCGCTCCCGGGTCACCAGCGCGGCGGTCCCGTCAAGCGCAAGCACCTCCACGTACTCCTCGACGTGCATCTCCCGCACCGCCCGCGCCACCGCCGCCGCGGCGGGGCGGCTGGCGAGGTAGTAGACGGCGTCGAGGTGCCGCGCCCGACCCCAGCCCCGGCAGATCTTCAGCAGCCGCGCCCGACCCTTCACCGACAGCTCGACCTCGACCGCCACCACCCGGCCGCCCGGCGAGATCAGCACCAGATCCGGGCGGTGCAGCGCCAGGGCGTCTTCCATAGAGCTCACCCGCACCGAGCCCAGCAGCTCGCCCCGCTGGCGCTCCTGCCAGCTCATCTCGCGCTCGCCCAGCACCTGCCAGCCCGGCAGACCGTTGGCCAGCGCCGCCGCGACCGTCGCCACCTCCCAGCTGTGCTCGAAGTTCGTCGGGCCGACCCTGAACACGCCGAGACCATCCAGGCGGCACACCCGCAGGCCGGGCCGCGTCGCGCAATACAGCCCGGGGCGCCGGTAAAAGAGCTGCCGCTGCTCCAGCAGTCCCTCCTCGACCAACGCCCGCAGGCGCCGGTAGACGGTGGCGCTGTCCACCGCGAAACGCCCCACCACATGCTCCGCGCCCGCCGCTCCCAGGCCCCCGATCCAGGCCAGGATCCGCACGTCTCGTTCCGTCAACATCACAGCCTCCTTGCATCGTTGGAGAACACCTTCTGTCTCCCCGTCGGATGCCGAGGCGCTTTGACCCCCCACGAATTTTGCCGCTCACCCCGTGCACGCCCAGGCCGAACGTGGCGGGCGCGAACGGTGCGCTCGGCGCCGAACAGGACCTCCGGCGGAGCCGCGCCGAGGAGACCTCAGGCGGTCGTCGCGCGCGGGATCACGCGATCCACCTCGACGGCGCCGCCCGAGCGGGTGTCGGTGTAGAAGACCAAGACCATCGGCGGACCCCCGAACCAGGCGCTGACCTCGCGGATCCCGATGTACTCCGCGGCGCGCTGAGAGCCGTCGGCCTCCATCACCCAGACGGGCTCGCCCTTGTGGAAGGAGCCGTCGCCGATGTCGGTCATCGCCGCCTCTCGCCGCGAATGACGCCCCGGGAAGCTCGGGGCAACTTCAAAATGCCGGGCAAGGCGCCGATGTCGGCTCGCGGGGTCACGGTGGTCGGAACAGCGTAGCGGCGCGAGCCGCGACCGCCGCGCGGCGGAGGCCTCGCGGGGGGCCGTTCTCTTGACATCACCGCGAGGCTACACGCCGCATGGGACGCTTCAGGGCATGAACAAACCGCCCCTGTAGAGCGGTCTCTTTGAGGGTGAGCGAGGGGACTCGAACCCCCGACCGCCTGGACCACAACCAGGAGCTCTACCAGCTGAGCTACGCCCACCAAGCCAGAACCAGAGTCTAGCGACGAGCCGGCTGCGCTAGTGTCGTGCGCCCGCCTCGGCAGACGCGCCGCAGAACCCCGCCGCGGGGACCGACGGACCCCCCGGCCCGACGCAGCGAGATCCCGCCATCGCCCCTCAGAGCCCCCACCCCACGCCGGCGACCATCGACGAGCTGAGCGTCGCCGACGACCCCGCGGCGTGGGCCGCGCTCGGCTTCGCCGTGCGGGACGACGGCTGCCAGATCGGCTCGGTGCGGCTGCGCTTCGCTCCCGAGCACGACGAGACCCCCGCCAAGAGCGGCCTGCGTGGCTGGTCCCTGCGCGACGTCTCGACCACCGAGCTCGACGGCCTGCCGACGACGAGCTCCACCCGCCCGCCGGCTGAGCCCGCCCCGGCGCACCGCAACGGCGTGGTCGCGGTGGACCACGTCGTGGCGATCTCACCCGCCCTGGACCGCACCGTGGCCGCCCTGCAGGCGGCCGGCCTACGGCTGCGGCGGATACGTGATCAGCCAACACCGGCGGGCGCGCCCCGGCAGGCGTTCTTCCGGCTCGGGGAGACGATCCTCGAGGTCGTCCAGGAGCCCGACGCGGCGATCGCCCGGCACGGCGGCTGCGCCCGACCGGCTCACTTCTGGGGTCTGGCTCTGCTGACACCGGACATCGACCGCGCCGCCGCGGCGTTCGCGCCGCACGCCGGCGAGGTCCATCCGGCGGTCCAGCCGGGGCGGCGCATCGCGACGCTCCGCCGATCGGCCGGCCTGGCGGTCCCGGTGGCGCTGATCACGCCTCGCCCTGCCGCCTGAGCCGCCGGACCCGGCCACCTGAGCCGCCGGACCCGGCCACCTGAGCCGCGGGCGGGGTGACCCCGCGGCTCAGGCGCCGGTTTTCCTGCCAGTTTTCCTTTAAGGGGCCCGCCGACGATCCCCGCCGACCCAGCCCGACGGACCGACCGCCGCCGGGCCCCCACCCCCAACCCCCGCCGGCCACGCTGCTTGAGCGTGATCCCCTCGAGCACGTGGGCGACGGTCTCGCAGGCGTCGACGGCGCCCTCGAGAGACTCGAAGATGTCCTTCCAGCGGATCACGACCATGGGGTCGATGCCGCCGGCGAAGAGGGAGGCGACGGCGTCGCGCTGCAGCCGGTCGCCCTCGTTCTCCAGCCGATGGATCTCGACGAGGTGGGTGGCCAAATCGGCCCCGGTGCGCAGGCAGCGCAGCGCCCGGGCGATCTGCTCGCCGGCGCCGACGAGGACCTCGGCGAACTCCACGGCCTGCTCCATCGGCGCCTCGACTCCGTAGAGGACCATCTGGGCGGCGGCGTGCTCGGTGTAGTCGACGATGTCGTCCAGCGCGGTCGCGAGGGCGTAGCCGTCGCCGGCGGCGAACGGCGCCCGGACGCGGCCGTCGCCGGTGAGGCGGTGGATGATGTCGTGGGTGATGCGGTCGCCCTCCTGCTCGCAGACCTTCAGGTCCCGCGCCAGCGAGGCGTGCTCGGGGAAGTCGGCGAGCAGGTCCCGCATCAGCAGACCGCAGCGCTGGACGTTGCGCCCGGCCTCCTCGACGAGCTCCATCAGGATGACGTCGGGAGCGCGGCGCAGGAAGCTCATCGGGCGAGGATATAGGCCGCGCGATGCCAGCCGGCGGGCGGTTGGCCGCGACGAGTCCGGGACTCCGCGGCGGCGCCCGGCGAGCCGTTCGCGGCGACGAGCCCGGCCGAGCCCCGGACGACCCGTCTTTTACAAAACTTTCACGTTTGGATCACGAGTTGGCAACTATCGGCGCACGGACGTCCTGGATTCTGCGACCCTGTGGAAGAGCCTCGCGAGAATGGGGGGAGCCACGGGCAAGCAGAGGTGCTCTACGCTGGCGAGCTGGAGATCCGCCCCGGCGAGGGACTTGTGCTGGCGACGGGGCGGGCGCTGCGGCTGTCGGTGCGCGAGTTCGGCCTGCTGGTGGCGATGACACGGCGGATCGGGACGATCGTGACGCGCGAGGAGCTCTACGCGGCGGTCTGGGGAGGCGAGCTGCGCCCGGGCGACCGCTCGGTCGACGTCTACGTCTCCAAGCTGCGGACCAAGCTCGAAGCGGCGATGCCGGACAGGCGCTTCATCCACACCCATCCCGGCTTCGGCTATCGCTTCCAGCCGCAGCCTTCACGAAATTTTCACAACCTGTCGGTCGTGGATTAGGACGGTAGGGGAGCACTGAAATCGGCGGGAGCGTACCTGTGCGTCCTGCCCGATCCCCTACCTATCGATCAGAGGAGACACCTTCGTGATCAAGAAGAACAAGACCGTGGCGACGGTCCTGGGCGTCGCCGTGCTGTCGCTCGTGCTGGCGGCCTGCGGCTCGTCGAACAACTCCAACACCAGCTCGAGCGGAGCGACGGGCTCCTCGACGACGCTGGTGGGAGCCGGCAGCACGCTGGTGGCTCCGCTCGTCTCGGAGTGGCAGCCCGAATACGACAAAAAGGCCGAAGTGGCGGTGACCTACGGCGCTATCGGCAGCGGCGGGGGGATCGCGCAGATCACGGCCCGGACGGTCGACTTCGGCGCCAGCGACGCGCCACTGACGGAAGACCAGTTCAAAGAAGCCAAAGGCGTGGTGCAGATCCCGTGGGCGCTGGCGGCGACGGTCGTGGCCTACCACGTCGAAGGCGTCCCCAACCAGCTGAAGCTGACGGGCCCGGTGCTGGCGGAAATCTACGAGGGCAAGATCAAGGCCTGGAACGACCCGGCGATCGCGAAGCTGAACCCCGGCGTGAGCCTGCCCTCGACGGCGATCACCCCGATCCACCGCTCGGACGGCAGCGGGGACACGTTCGCGTTCACCAACTACCTGTCGCACATCAGCCCGGAATGGTCCTCGAAGTACGGCCACGCGACGCAGGTCAACTTCCCGGTCGGCGTCGGCGCGAAGGGCAACTCGGGCGTGGGCGGGGCGCTGACCTCGACGAACGGCTCGATCGGCTACATCGCGATCGCGTACGTGCTGCAGAACAAATTCGACTACGCGCTGGTGCAGAACGCGGCCGGCAAGTACCCGGTGCCGGGGATCCCGAGCATCTCGGCGGCGGCGGCCACGCTGGCGTCGGTGCCGGCGAACAACGAAGTCTCGATCGTGGACCCGCCGGCCTCGGCGCCGGGGGCGTACCCGATCTCGACGTTCACGTACGCGCTGGTGCCGGAAAGCGCGCCGAAGGCGAGCACGCTCAAGCCGTTCCTGAAGTGGGCGATCAACGAAGGCCAGTCGTTCGGGGCGAAGCTCGAGTTCGCTCCGCTGCCGGCCAAGGTCGTCAGCGCCGACGAAGCGACGATCGAAAAGATCAGCTAGCCGATGGCCGCGTCGGTCCCCGAGTACGGCAGGAGCGCTCTGAAGCTGTCGAGCGCCCAGCGCAAGCTCGGGGACCGGCTCGGCGATCCCCTGCTGCGCACGCTCACCTGGCTGGCGGCCGCGGCGAGCGTGGTGGTGCTGGCGCTGCTGGTCTACAAGGTCTTCGACCAGGCCAGCGAATCCTTCTCCCACTTCGGGCTG
>Ga0335072_10017636_pt1 | contig 10091 bp, 15 predicted proteins | sample Lox_Sample_21_FD_206725 | JGI IMG/M metagenome (GOLD analysis project Ga0335072, IMG submission 206725) | Soil microbial communities from Loxahatchee National Wildlife Refuge, Florida, United States - Lox_Sample_2.1 | ecosystem: Environmental > Terrestrial > Soil > Wetlands | place: USA...
ACTGCCACCAAGAAGAGAGTGTACCTCCAATGGAATAAAACTCATTCTGAAAGATCTTTAAAATGACTAAAGCGAATGAAAATTGACCTAGGCTGGTTCGCCAATATGCAGCTTCAAAAGTCCTCTGTCGAGCTCTATTCATTAGCACTTTCACGAGGTTGATGAGATTCGCAGGGGTACCGGATTTCAACGAGTTCGGCTCGGGTGAGGACGATGGACTGCATTCGATGGCCTCGGAGGACAGGTCGATCCTCTCCAAACCATTTTCGAAAGAGAGAGGTCATCGCAGAGGAAGGATTAGCATGATGTCGAAAATGAAATTGACTGCGGACGAAGTTCACATGAAGAGTGTCACGGAATCGTGTGGGGTTCTCACGCAATTCGGAGCAAAGCGGAGGCGGTCCTCCAATCAGTCCGATCCGAAAATAAGGTTTGACAGGTCCAGATACAGCAATTGATACTAATAAGCCCACTCCGTATCGTATCAAGGTGCCTGTTTCATTGTCAAAATCATGTTGAATCATCAAGTAAGGTAAATATGGAATTTTATCGCCATTGCTCCCCCTCCTATTCATTTCAATTCAACTCATCATCGCTATTTGCGGTCTCCAACTCTTTCACAGTATCTTCCAATTGCTTATTGAGTGCTTCATACCGCTCTATCTCTCTCGTATATTTCCTCTCTTTCTCAAGCAGGGCATTTTTCCTTCGTTCCTCCAGTTCTCTATGTTTTTCACGCAGTTCTTGCAACTGCTTCTTCAGATTTTGGAAATCTACTTTAGTGCAAGTAATAGAGATAAGGTACCTGGAATGGGTTCTTCCAATTGCTTGTTGAGAGCCTCGTAAACTTCAATCGTTTTGGCATATTTCGTTTCTTTCTCCAATGTAGCGCTTTTTCGTCGTTCCTCTAACTCTTTATGTTTTTCCCGTACTTCTTTCACGCGTTTCTTTAGATCTAGAAGGCGTACTTCAGTTGAATAAAGGGACAATGTGCCTCCAAGACGGTTATCTTGTTCTCCTTTGTGGCTATTGTTCTCGTCTTCCCGTTTCCGTTTATGGGTCCTCCCCGAGGAGTCTGTGCTGGACAAGCCATCCAGGTTAGACTCCTGACTCTGTTTCTCACGCTCACCTTTTGCCGCAAAATCCCTTAATTGGTAAAAAATATCCTGAATCCACTGCCGGTAACCGTCCCAAGTGCTCTCTGGATATTTCTCTTTCACTGATTGCCATGACGGATGTAACGATTTTAGGATCAACGGGGATTCCAAAATATCAACGTATCGTGGGTGCTTCGGTAGATGGGAGGTCCACCTTTCCAACTCTGCTTCTGGCTGTGCAGGGTCTTAGAATGAGCTGCTGCAAAGAGAAGATACAATTTGACCTAGAAGACCCAACTCTTCCCAGCAATCACGGACTCCTTTGAGAGGAAAGTTTTTCTGCCAAGGCGGCCTTTCATAGGTATTGTAGAACACTGCTTCGGGACGGTTTCTTCTTGTGACAGGCATCGTACAACTGTCTCCGTAGGGAGGAGGAAAGAACGGCGATATTATTTGGCGGTAACCAAATAGTGACAGAAGGGGTCATCAGACCCACGGGAACCGTGCGCGTTTCGACCGTGGTGTCCCTTGCGCAGCACTTAATTTCCTCCAAGTTGGACAGGTCAGACGGTGTCATGCATTATGACGCATACGACGCCAACACCCAATCCGACAATTGATTTGTAGATAATTTTATATTTCGGGGAGTTTGAGGTAGCAGTTGTAGAATGAGACACTTTGGTAGGGTTCGCAGTCACACCTTTCCAGTTGATCTGATCAAGTTTCATTTTTTGGACTTCCACATACTCTTCTCTGTACAACTGCATTTGGTTCTTCCTTGGACAAACCTAGGCTGTGCCTGTCTTGAAAGCGGGGATGGAAATCTAGCACGTCTCGTGAAGTTCGAGTTTTGAGCATGGTCATGGCGGCACCGGCAAATGAAATCTGGCTCGGTCAATTGCAGCGTGTCACGGCAACCAATCCCATCATCCTGCTGTCAATTTCCTTCGGAACGTGAGATGGGGGCCCAAGCAGGCTAACGATGACAATGCAATGGAGATTCTCACGCAATTTAGAGGCCGTCGTTCTGTCAATTCGCCACCCTTATTTGGAGCTAATGTTGAAGGACTAAGTGCTTGCATCGCTATTATCCCCACTTCATTTCTAGTTCTTCCATCATTTCGTCATCGCTCGACTCTGTTCCGTTTAAATCTTCAAGCGCGTCTTGTAGAGACTTGTTTCGCTCTTCATAGCTCTTGATTTTCATTTCATACAGTCGAACTTTGGCTAACAATGCCTCGTCGTGAGCCTGCTTTAACCTTTTATTTTGCTCACGTAGCTCCGTGACTCGTCTTTTCAGGATTTGGACATCTATGTTAGCCAGAAGATAAAGATGTCATACGCGCATTGGGATGAAGGTTCGAATGAAGGTTGTTCATAGATTCCCTTGTTTCTTTGGGAGGAGTTTCCTCCTTTTTGATCTTGTTTCTCTCCACCGATGGGTGCGGAATACTCACAACCCCGTCCCCAAGCTCTATTGGCATCTGTCGTGTGCCTCGTCTCATATCCACACGATTTTGGTTGTTTTCAGGTTGGTCGACATCCTTTCTTGTACAGAGGCGTCGGTTGTTAGATTCCCCAACTGGACTTCCTTCGGAAACGAATCTGTTCAATTCAAAAAAAATATCTTGAATCCACTCCCAGCACTCTTTCCAGGTGGTGTCGGGGTACTTTACTTGTACCAGCTCCTTCCAAACGGGTTTGAACTTCCTTTGGATAGCGGTGTCGTAGTAGTATAGCTCGCCGTTGATCTGTGATATATAACCAGCCCACTTGTCTGAGCTCATACTGTTCAAGTCTTTTTCTATCTGTGAAAAATGTTATTAACGGAATTGAATAGGAAGATACATCTTTCGCCAATGGTCCCAACTCAGCCAGACAGTCTCGCCACCCTCTGAGTGGGTGCTGTTTTTGCCATCGAGGTGGAGTCTTCATGATGTGGGACATTTTGAACAGGAATGTAAGGAGACCAGCAAAGAAGTCTCGGCCGCTGCACCAAATATATAACGAAGGACCATCATATTAATCAGTCCCGACTCCAGACGCCAGAGTCCGATCACGGGCTGGAAATGCCCGCAAAAAGCGCCAATGATAGGCTCAAGTTTGAGAGAAGTAAATGATTTTGAGAACCGTGCGCTTTTCAGGCAACGTGGTATGATGTCGTCAATTTATTAGTTATTTATTAGTCCAACAACTTTTTCCACGCCGATATGCACTTTGTCATGCATAACTCATTTGATTTCAAAGTTTAATTTGGGAGGCACGTTCACATGCTCTCGCCGTCTTGCCGCAACTCTTCCTCATTCCTTCCTTTCGTCACAGCCCGCCAAGTACCCGTTTTGGTTGAGCGGATGGGGTTGGTGACGAAGGCACCTCTGAGAGTTCCGCCTCTACTGCAATTGCAACCCGACGTAACCAATTAGTGGCCGTCAGATGAAACCACGAAATTTTACGGACGACGTGAGATGGACTCCCCACCAATCAACGTAAAAATAAGATTGCAGATAAATAATTGAAGGTAGCAAACACGATCTCAATCCATTTCACCTTTTTGCAGTTTACTTTCATTCATCCGTATCTCCTTCTAACTCCTTGAGAATGGCCTGCAATCTCTTCCGTTCCTCCTTATATTCACGGATCTTTTCCTTAACTCTTCCCTTTCGGTCTTTAATTGCTTCCTCGCATCTCCGCTTTAGGACTTTAGTTTCTTCCCGCAATTCAAGCATGCGCTTTTTCAAGAACGGAAAATCTGGGTGAGTCAGTGGAATGTTAAGTCCGAATTACCGTCTTGCATGCATTCACTTGTTTTGCATCTTCCCAGGGTCTTTTCTTTGCAATTGAGATGGAATTAGAGGTTGTCCTTCGAATGTTCGGGCTCGAAGAATCTGAGTTTGCGGTGAAAGTTCTGCTCAAGACAGGTGTCCTTTTGACAAACAGCATTACAGAAGGAGCATAGCTGATGGTTTTTGGAATGGTGACGTTTGCACAGGGGACGAGCCGGGCAAGCATATTCCCAAATTCTTTGATACTCGTAAGCTCCACGGTTAGCAACGAAGCCCAAACTATCCAATAGCGAAAGGCCAAGTATTCTCCCCATTTTAACTCTTTGAGGCTTTCGGTATTCCTTGCAGCTGTATAGACCTCTAGGGAAAGGGTTGCCTCGTACTCCTGCACAGGAGTCAGATTTGCCTTCGGGCACATCACTGGTAGGCGCTGTTTCCACGGGAGTATGTTCTCCACTATCAAGTCCCTGAAACTACCGTTTTTGACCATGCATTGGTTCAGGTTGAGGACTATATCGGGGCACTAAATTGGAGTTCAGCGTACGCCGTCAAATGTTGAAGTGGGTCTTTACCTTGGCCTTCCGATTCACATCCCAATTCAGAGGTACAGATCTCTTGAGAAAGCCTTTTACCGTGGCCCAGTGTGTCTCAGCGTATGATCCTATCATCCCCAACTCATGTAGGCAATCTTCACTGGTGATTAAGGGGAAATCGCTTTCCAAATGTCCCTCGGCGGAGAGGTGCATTGAAGGAGCTAAAGAGAAAGAAGCTTCGACTCCAAGTGATACGGAGGTCATGGGCTCTACTTAAAGGTTTCGTTGAACCAAACTTCTACGCTCGGACTACAACTGCTCCATGGCCGAGACGGTTTACGTCAATGTGCATGAAAGGTGAGCCGCTCGGGCCTCGTCCTTTTCCAAGTCATGGGGTCACCATGTGATGTAAAGAGACCACGAGATAGACAGGAGCCAAGCTTGTTTTGAACTTAATTGAAACATGGATGGCAAAATGTAGCTTTTGTTTCTGGCCTCAATTAAATAATAGCAAGTCAATGACGATCTCAACTCAAATTACGATATTTCGACTCCCTACTCTTGATTTTCCAAACGAAGTACAGCCGCTTGCATCTTTTCATATCTTTGCTTCATGTCCTTATGTTCCCTTTTAACCTTGTGAAACTCGTTCAGCATTGTGTATTTGCATACCAAGTCTTCAGTTTCAGCTGTAAGTTCTTTAAGCTTTCGCTTTAGGGGTTCAGGATCTAGATTAGTCAGAGCTGGGACTGTTGATACCGTAGTTGAGAGAATGGCCCTGTCCAAAGTTGTCATTCACCTCTTTGGTGTGGAGTTGTGCACGTTCTTCCCACGCGACCTCAGGAGTAAGTGCCTGTTTTGCAGTCCTCTTAAGACTTTTAATCTCCAACTTCAACCAGCGAATCCAAATCTGACGTCTCACTTGCTTGTAGTCTTTCCAAAGCAGATCCTTTAATTCTTCCGAATCTATTTTGAGGTTCTCATACATTTCCGCAGAAAGTTTGGATTCGTACTCTTGGAATGGCGAGAGTGTAGGAGCAGCGTCAAAGTTAGGGATCACGTTCAATCTGATGAATTTCGCGTAGTCTTCATCTCCAATTACGTTACCAATGTATGTCTTTGCCCAGAATTCGGCAGTCTCCTGAAGCTAGCCATTAGTTTCCTGGAGCATGAGGGTTCTTTACGGGAACCAATTGTTCTTCAGCTTCCGGGCCCGTCATTCCCAATTCAGTTAAACAATCTTGAGGAGATTCGAATTGGGAATCGGTTTCCACCTTGCCTTTGCCGTTGATATGCAAACCCATGTTGACGAGTGAGAGAAGATTTTTGGTTATGTTCAGGGTGGACATTGACTCTGGACATGATCTTTATAAAGAAGCCCCTTATCTGAGCAGATCAGAAAAGGGACCGTGCACACATCCAACAGCCTGGATGCAACCCCACATTTAAGAGAACACAAATTAAACAAACTGACGTCGTTTCAGAATCTTGATTCGTGAACTGGAAATGACTCATCATGACATACCCTCCTTCATTTCCCAATATGGTACTTGAAGGTATCCTTGAAGCAAGCCACCGTACCGTGATTGGCACCCTTGAGTTCACTCAATTCCCAGCTCCCTTAATCTGACAACTTTTGCCCTGGAGGCCATGAATTTGGAGTCATATTCGGCATTCGACTTCCATCTGTAAGCTGATATCCTCGCTTCCCCTTATTTTGTTCCCATTCTTCCCAAGTCTCAAACTCGAGACGAGGAGGGCCTGGAAATCGGGAATATCCCCGCCGGGCACTCACTCTGACCACAACTGCGTCACCCCTTTTGACAGCTTCTTCCCATGCATGATGTCTTTGCTGACTGTGGTGGAACCTAACCCACGCGCTAGATAGATGAGAGCATCTCGTAGTTCACAATTCTCATTCTTCGATATACATACCTTTCGTTCTTACATTCATTGACCACGCGTTTCCCTACAAAGTGGTGGAGATTGAGTTTTTTCTTTCACTCATCTTCTTTTCTTTTTTTCGTTCTTTGAACTCTTGAGATTTTCATCTCTTCTTGTGTCACTTCGGTTCCTAGTGAACCTCGACACTTCTTCTGTTCTTTTGAACATCATTTCATTACTCTCTTTTACTTTCACCAATTCGTTTCGTCGGGAGGAGGCTTACAGTCATGCCAGCGAAGAAACAAACTGTAAAAGAACCAAGTCGACTCTCCTCGAGAGCCAGGGGAGCTGCACCATCCGTTAGTCCTCTCTCATCTCCTGATGATCTATGGAAGAAGAAGAAGTCGAAAGCCAAACCGGGAGGCCCAAAGTCTAAAGCAACACCTTCTTCGACAGCGTCTTCTACGCCAGTATCTTCAACTCCAGTATCCCTCATCCCAGCATCTCCCGCTGTCGAACCCATTCCTTCCTCTTCCTTGCCCGGCACCTTTCCGAACTCACCCGTCCCTGTTGATCCACCTGCTCCTGTTCCATCGGTTGTTCCTCGAGCGAGTAGTCAATCTGAGTCCACCACCTCTCAGATGACTGCGTCAAGTCAAATTCAGCTCATTGCTCGCAATTCTGAGTTAGATGGATCCCTCTCCGAGGTCGGATCACCAGACGTTCAATCACCGGAAGCGGAAGAAGAGCTTGAGCCATTCTCCCAACCAGAATCATCCAGAGGATCTCTCTATACTAGCGAAGAACTCTCCTTGGCACGTCGCCAAAAGCAACCTGAGGTGGCCGACCCGAAGGTTCAACGCTCCGTTGACGAAACACTGGATTGGTTGAAGCATAATGTTTCTCACCTGATTACTTTGGTCTCCGACCAGTTGGCCAAGAATAGCGCAATCTACGAACCAGCTGTGGACGATCTCAAAGCTTCGAATGACTTGTTGTCTCAAGAATCAAATGTTATCCGAGCTCTCCAGGCAGGACTCTCCCACAAAGTAGCCGATTTGCAAGTCTCTCAAGACCAATTGTCGGGCCAACAGAAATCTTTCCGTGACGACATCAAGACCCTGAATGCCGACTTCCTCACTCTTCACAAGGATATCGATGCCCTCGAAGGAATCGTGAAAGGGACGAAGAAAGCACTATCCGACTTTCCAGATTATCAGCGTTACACCGATGAGAACATCTTAGTTCTTGCGGATCACGACAAAAAGCTCAGGGCACACGACACGACTCTGTCGGCTCACCATACCGAAATTGAGAGGCAAGGCAAGGAAGTCAAAGCCCAGCGTTCTGAAATCGGCAAGCAGAACTCAGCTATTGCTGCACAGAAGTCTTCCATTGGACACAGTGTCTCAGATCTGCGGGCATTGGCGGCTAGAGTAGAGGATATGAAATCCGGACTTATCCAAGCAGTCAAACAAGAAGTCGATGACGAAATGGCGCGTCAACGATTCATTCGTACTCCTATGTTTCAACCGGCGATCAATCCCGCGTCTACTAATCCTGCTGTCGTCGATAAGTCAACTCGATCTCAATTACTTGATGACCGCACCGATCTAGTTCCACCAGATATTCCTGCGGTTTCTGAAATACCCTCCGAGATACCGAAGAATGCTAGGAAACCTCAAATCACCTTCTTACCAGGTGCTGTTACGGTGAACCCGCCCGCACAAACCACCTTTGCGTATCCTACGCATGCTTCCGACGAACCGGAGAAGAGCAAGGACGCCTTTCGGGAGGAGAGAATCCATGAGAAAGAGCGTGAAGGATCTACGGCTTCTATTGGTGTTCAAGATGAAATGGAGGCTAGGACTCAAACTATGGGAGTGTATGCTGGATGGAATGGCACCTTGTACGCCGAGATTGAAGAGATGGTGGAGGGAGCTATTTTCAGCCTGATGAATGCACCGCCTAAACCTACTAACTTGGAAGGTAGATGGGAATTGTCTTCCGAAAAGGTCCCGAGATGGTATTTTAGACAAGCACCCCTTCGTCAAACCAGTGCCGGGTCTGCTGAGTTCCGAGATAGAGATCGGGGATCTCATGACGATGATCGTCACCGAGGCTCTAAAAGGGACGAGGATCGCAGACGACGCGGGTCCGACAAGAATCATCGAAGCAGGAGCAGAAGTCGCGGCCGCTCTAGAAGGAGGAATAATTCCAGACGTCGTTCTAACTCCAGAAGACGCCGCTCCCGCTCTCATAGCCGCTCTAGTCGTTCCCGGAGTTATTCCCGGAGTCGCTCTAGAAGCAGAAGTAGACGGAGAAGGAGTCGCTCTAAAGGTAGGGTCATCAAAGACCGTCCCCGAACTATCCCTCCTAACCAGCTTCCTATTTTCGATCCAGATGAAGGAGCTACGAAGCAATTCTGTGACCATCTCAAGCGCTTGGCGAAGCTTCATGGCGAGAATTCAGTTATAGCTGCGCTTCCCTCCGTGTTTACTAAAGGAAGGGCTAAAGCTTGGTTTGCATCTAACACCATGGATGAGGATCAAATGTCATCTGTGGATGGTTGGATTCGTGCTCTCAGAAAGGAATTCATAATTAACACGGCAGAAGCTAAACAAAAAGCAGATCGACGCCGCTACGATCCATCGAAAGACGAATCGGTTATTGATTACTATTACGACAAGATTAACCTCTTGAAATCAACTGACTATTATATGGATGAGGACAAGATGATCGATGCAATTTGGCTTGGACTTCCTGAGGATTTCCAGATTCATCTCCATTACTCCGAGTTTTGCCGTTCTTCTCTCAACGAGGTTCGTCGCATGCTCGCGGATAAGGATGGAGCTTACCGGAAGGCCACAAAAAGGAGCCCCCCTTTGATTGGTAAGGCCCGCAGCCGTGAGAGACGCGAGCGGCGATGGAAAGAGAAGCGAGATAGATCCTCTAACAATCATTCCCCCCCTCGTTCTTACGAACGTTCTTCTAGATACACCAGGTCCTCAAGGAAAGAGAAAGATTCAAGGAAAGATGGTAAGAAGACGGAATCCTTTAAAAGAGGGGGAGGCGGAAATAATGATAGGAGGAAATCTAGGTTGTCGAAAAAGGATTTGGAAAAATTAGAGAAGGATTACCCAACCCCTGCTAATCTCCCCAAGAGTGAGTGGCGCTCCGACGAAAAGGGTCGAATTATGACCAGGAAATGTCGTTTCTGCAATCAGTGGCACTATGACTACGATTGCTCACAGAAACCAGAATCATATCATTTGATGTTGATGAGGATGGATAATTTAGCGGTTGAAGGGTCGGATTCTGGGTCGGAAACTGTGGACTATTCTGATGGTTATTCCTCTTCATCTTCTTCTTCCTCGGAGCCCTCACATGGAACCTATCACGTCACCCCTGCCTACTCCAGCAATGCTTCTAAAGAATCGTTCACCAAATCAGTCAAAATTCCGAAAGCAGAGAAATACCACGTGGAAACTCTTCCTCCTGCTCTCGCCGTTGGCACTGGAATTTCGTATTTGTCAGTGAAGCCTTGTCCCATTCGCGCCTGGGTAGGGACGGAACCCCATGGTGCATCAGCCGAATGGGAATTTGACTTCGTAATTTCCGGGGTTACCTAGGTAACAAGCCGCGCAACTCCACCACGATTACGCTCCCTAGGCCACCCATCTACAAACTAGACCAAACATCTCGTAACTAGGCCAATAAACTCACTTTTCCTCGTCTCTTAGTCCATCCATTTCCAGTTACGCCTTCTTTGTCGTCGTCGAACGTTTTACCAT
>Ga0335072_10017638_pt1 | contig 10089 bp, 5 predicted proteins | sample Lox_Sample_21_FD_206725 | JGI IMG/M metagenome (GOLD analysis project Ga0335072, IMG submission 206725) | Soil microbial communities from Loxahatchee National Wildlife Refuge, Florida, United States - Lox_Sample_2.1 | ecosystem: Environmental > Terrestrial > Soil > Wetlands | place: USA: Florida...
GAAGGACAATCCCCACGGCCCGTTGTAGTTGCCCATCAGAAACAACCATTGAGGATGGACGAACGACGCCCGGCCATAATCCTGGCTGAGGTTATACGAGTTCGAAGGACTCGATCCGCCTCCGCCATCGGAGTTCGCATTGGTGTAGTTGTAAAAGCCGAACATGCTGAAGTTCTTTGAAAACTGGGCCCGGATGTTGACGATGAACTGATTCTGCTTAAACACCGCTTCAGGGAAGAATTGGTCAACAATGCCGGGACAGTCATTCGCGGTCAGGCAAGCCGTATTTGTATCCGGCCGCGGACCGGTAGCGGGACTGTAATAGTCGGTACCTGGTAGCGGTTCGTATGCGTTCGCATCGCGCTGAACCAGTTGGTGAACTCCAAACGAGTGAAGATAAGTGAAGGTGAGGGTAGAGGTCTTGGTTAACTGACGTTCAAGACTCCCACCCACTTGCTCGGTATATGGCGAATGGTAAGTCGAGTCGACCGATTGAATCTGCGAACTAACCGAACCGCCGGCGCCGCACCCTTGTGCTTCGGCAGCCGCCAGGCTCGTCGGATCGAAACAAGCCGGGTTGCTGATGACGGTCTGTGTCTGACTCCTCAACGGATTGCCGTTGAACTGCACCAGGCCCATATAATCGCCGACTTGGAAGCGGTCGTAGAAGATGCCGAATCCGCCCCGCAACACAGTCTTTGCAACCGCGCCCTTCTTGTGTCCGTCCAGGGCGTAAGCAAAAGCCACGCGCGGATCCCAGTCATCGTGATCCGCTATGTGATTCTGCGTCTCCCAGCGCAAGCCGCCTGAGAGCGTGAGATACGATCGGAGCTTCCAATCGTCCTGAAAGAAAAGTGCGCCGTCGAATACGTTGCCGCCAAATGCAATTGGGCCCGTCGTGTACACGAGCTTATCGGGCGCGTTCACACTGCCGCATGTTACGTCACTCGATGACGGCGCGGTTGGGCAGGCCGTTCCTGTCGCCAGTTTGTTTAAAGCGCCGGCGTAGTCATAGACAGTTGGAAAAATGAAACTGCCGTTGAAGTTCCCAGTGCTCGACAACGCTTCATGATTGTCGCGCAGCCACGCGCCAAACTTGATCGCATGTGCCCCAGCCGTCATCGTGGTTATGTTTTGCAGTTCAAAGTGATCGCTATTGCTGTTGTCGATCTGCGAACCGAGGCCGCCGGCGGTAAAGAACCCTGCGACACTCACTGTCGGAGCAGTGCTGGTCGGAGTCTGAGTCGAATTGGCGCGCCGGTATTCGAACCGCGTTTCATTCACTACCCGGTCGCTGATGATCTGGGAATCGCTGATCTGCACCGTGTGTTCTATCGAATCCGAAGTAGAGTTCTGCGAGGGCAGCGACGTGGAACCGATCGAGCCGCTCTCGGAGTTGCGAAAGAACTGGTAGCGCAAGGTCAGTGTGTTCTTTTGTCCAAGCTGCAGATCGATCCGAGGCGAAACATTGGTATGGGTGGAGGGGCTGAACAGGCTGCCCGTCGTTGCAATAATGTCTCCTGTGTTTCCGTTTACTGTCGGCACATAGTAAACACCCGAAGAGGAATCCTGCTCGGCGGTTTGAACCGTATAAATGCTGGCGTCCTGATTGTTGCGCTGCTCAATACTGAAAAAGAACGACGCCCGCTTCGAGAGCGCACCACTCACCGTTCCGTTAACCATCAAGCTGTGATATGCGGGAATCACCGCAGTGAACGGGTTTCCCGTGTTGAAGGCATCGTCGTTGCCCTGGACGAAGAACCGGCCATGCAAAGTATCGGTCCCCGGCTTGGTGAGGATTTCGATGCGTCCGTAACCGAGCCGATCGAATTCAGCGGAGAAAGGGTTTTGATTGATGCGGATTTCGCGGATTGCCGACTTTGGAGGCAATTGTCCACCGGTGAATCCGTCAATGTAGATCTGGCCGCCGTTCGGCCCTGCTGAGGGCCCTGCCAGCGCCGTCAATTCGTTTTGCAGCTCGTCGGGATCATCCGACAGCGCATCGAGATCGCTGCCTTTCAGCACAATCGAGTTGGAGTTCTGGCTGGCTTCGACGCTCACCTGGGGTGCGCCCTCCTCGGTCACTTCCACCTGCTGTTGCGCCGTCTCGATCGCCATTTTGATATCGACATTCTTGGTTTGGCCGGCAGCCAGAGAAATCGGAATGGAAACAAACGGTGAAAATCCCTCATAGGTGACCTGAATGACGTAACTGCCAGGTGCCAGCCCGCGCACTGAGTAACCTCCCACAGCATCAGCAGAAGTTTGCGCCACTTGAGCACCCTTAGCCGTCGTCACCGTAATCTGCGCACCGGGAATCAACGCCCCAGTCTGATCGGCTATATGGCCGTGCAGAGTGCCTGTAGTAGCCGCCGAAGCGGCTGTGGCCGCCTGGACGCCGTCAGAAGGTCCGCCAGCCTGAGCCCGGGCCATCGCTCCAATTACAGCCAATGCCAAAGCAAGAACAACATGAACAAAGCAACGAACTCGTACGTACACGTTTCCTCTTTCTCTTTTCTTAACCAGTCGGTAGTTGCCTCTATTGGGCTACATCCGGGGTGCCCGATCCCATGCTCCAGTTGGACAACAAGTCCTGGCTCGCTGGAGCTTCAAGCAGCGGCTCAACGCCTGCCAATAGCGTGACCGCAGTGACATCCGACGTTCCCTGCGTCGAAACCAGCATCACCGCTTCGCCTTTTTGGAGATCGCTTAGCTTAATCAATGGAGCCATGCTCAACGCTTGGGAAAGGTCGCCCCCTCTGCCACTTGCTCCGCGCTGACCGCCTTGCCCGCCGCCATTGCCGTTTCCGCCGCCTCCACTATTGTTCCCGGCTGCGTTCTGCGGTCTGTAGCCCCCGTTACCACTGCCGGAGGCGCCTCCACCCGATCCGCTGGGAAACTGTCCCTTCAGCCTCGCGGCAATAAACTGCGCCATGCGGTCAGGCAGGCGGCGCATCTGCGTTTCAGCACCCAGATGGATCGTCACCTGCTTCTTGGTCGCCAAGTCCTTTACCACCAGCGTCGAGTTGGCCGTATCAATGGAACTGATTGTTCCCGAAACATTGCGGAAGCTTCCTGAGACAATCTCATCGGCGGTGATAGTGTTCGTGGTCTTCTGGCCTCTCGCCCGCAACTGGTCGCCCGGTTGAATCGCCGTAATGGGCCCTGTGACCGCTTCATCGAAACGCACCGATCCCGGAGCGTAACGCTTCAATATGGTCGCTGGAGTCGTCTTGACCGTGAACATCTGGATTGTTGGTCCGGCGCCGGTCGAAACCAGGATCACGCCCGTCGAGGCATCGACGCTCTTCACCAGGCCACCCACTCCGCGTTGCCATGCTTCAGCCTCGGCCTGTTGCCTCTTCTGAACGTCGGAAGCCTTGATGGCAACCACCCGCAGCGCTGCAGGCACAGCTCCCGTCGAGTTCGGGTCAAGGTTCACCAGCACCCGGTCGCCTACGGCCAGATCGGTGTACTTCATATCTACCGCGGCGCTGAGATTGGTTTGCCCTGGCTCAACGCGCTTGAGGATCGCATTCGCCGGAACCTGAACCTGGCGCGAATCCCCTTGCGCGGTCTTGACGGTCAGCGTATCGCCGCTGATTGACGTGATGGCGCCGAGAAACTTGGTAGACACGGCCTGCTGAGCAGCCGCAAAGGGCGCGGCCAAAACCGCCGCTAACGCCAGCAATATTGAAAAGTTCAACGTTTTCTTTTGTGTGCTTTTCATAAGTGATTCCGCACCGGATCTGCTTCTCTGTCATGGAGATCGGGCTAATGACTTTATCTATTCCGGTAGACGGTTCATGCATGCAAAAAGTTGAGGGACAGTCCGGCAGTCTTGCCGGTGGCCAAGTCACTCACTCAAGTCCAGTTGAAAACGAGTGGACGCCGGCCTGCGAAGCATTTAAACCGCGCCAACCATCCGACACCCAACCGTTCACGCCAACGAAACCTGCCCCAGAATCGCGGCTCTCGACGCACCGGTGGCAGCCGGAACATCGCCCGGCAAGCGATGCCAGGTTTGCCACGCCAGCAATGCAAACGCCGCAGCCTCTTTGGCTTCAGCCGGCATCCCGAATTCCTCGGTTGTGCGCATCCTGCAGCCGAGCGGTTCAAGTCGCGCGGCCAGCATCTTCATCAACGTCGTATTCCGCGCTCCGCCGCCTGAGACGATGTAGTCCACGGGCGTTCCACCCATGTGCGGCCGGGCAAATTGCTGAAAGCTCTGCGCAATGCTTTCGGCCGTCAGTGCCGTTGCCGTAGCCAGCGCGTCCTCGCTGCACACGCTGTGCCTCCGGCACTTCTCCAAAAATTCAGCGGCGTAAGCCCGCCCGAACTGCTCGCGGCCCGCGGATCGCGGTGGCGCAAGCTTGTAGAAGCGATGCTGGAGCGCCCCCTTGAGAACCGGTCCGAGAATTCTGCCGCGCGCCGCCAGCGCCCCGTTGCGGTCATACGACTTGCCAAAGAGTTCCTGCGCCAGCCAGTCGATGATCATGTTGCCGGGGCCCGTATCAAACGCAATCAGTGCGTCGGGCGGAGCGCCTGCCGGTATGGCAGTCAGGTTCGCAATGCCGCCAATATTCTGCAGGACTCGACCCCGTTTCGCATGGGCGAACAAAACATAGTCCAGCAGCGGAACCAGCGGAGCTCCCTGGCCGCCAGCAAGCATATCCGCCGGTCTGAAATTTGAAACGACAGGTACGCCGATGTGCTGAGCGATAGCCTGCGCCTCGCCCAGTTGCCAGGTACACGCGAATCGCCGCCCTAAATAGGCTTCAGCGTGGCCCTGGTGATAAAGGGTTTGTCCGTGACAGCCCACGAGATCGGCCTTGAGCTTGTGCCGCTTGAGAGTTTCGCCGACCGCTTCGGCGTAAGCGATGCCCAGCCGCCAGTTCAGCCGCGCCAGTTCTGCCGTCGATGTCGATTCGGCATTCATCGCAGCCAGTACGCTGCGGCGCAATGCCTGCGGATACTTGAACGCTTCGTGCGCGATCAGCTTCAACTTGGGGTAAACGCTCGCCGCGTTTTCTTTCTCGCCACCAGGGTGGGCTCCGGTAATTCTCAACACCGCCACGTCAATCCCGTCGGCCGATGTGCCGCTCATGACTCCGGCAACCGTCATTGCGCGCCTGGTCATGAAGTCTCCGCCGGCGCAGCCGTCCTTGGGGCAATTGCGTCCGTCCCGCTGGCTGCAATGAGCTCACGGAAACGAGCGATGCGTCCGCGCAGTTGCTCGATCTGTTTCGGAGTTAAGGAGCGCGAGTTCCCGCCAGAATAAAGACGCCGGCGTTTTCGCTCCACCTCGGCGGCCCGCGCCAGCAGCAGCTTTCGAAACGCCGCCGATTTTTCAGCCTCGCTCAGCAGCGCCTCATAGCTGCGCAAAACCAGCTCGGGGCTGTGGCAAATCTCCAGCAGGTCGCTGCCGGCAGCCACAGCCGCGATCGCCGCTTGATCGACCGGCAAAAACTTCAGGATGCCGCCCATCTCAAGATCGTCGGAAAGAATAATTCCGCGATAGCCGATCCTTTTGCGCAGCACGGTTGTGATCCAGAAGGCCGACGCGCTCGCTGGCCGAACTCCGCCCGGCGTGGCCGGATACGCTGCGTGATTCATCATGATCATCGGCATCGCGCGATGCAGCTCACGATACGGAACCAGGTCTTCGCTCCAGACCTGCTTCCAGGTGCGTTCGATCTCCGGCATCACAAAATGCGTGTCACCCGACGCACCACCCAGGCCGGGGAAGTGTTTTCCGCATCCTGTCACTCCATGCGAAGCAAGGCCGGCGAGGAACTCCCGCGCGTAGGCCGTGACTTCTTCGGCATTCCTCCCCGGTGGCCGCGACCCCAGCACCTCGGCCGCTTCGGGCAATGCCAGATCCACCACCGGCGCCAGCGTGGTGTTGAATCCGAAAGCGGCAGTTGCACGAGCGATCAGTTCGCCGTGTTCCCGCGACAACTGCGGCTTTCGCAGCCTGCGCATGGCCGCGCCAACCGCCTGCGCCGACGGCAAGGCGGCAAGCGCATCCCGAACCCGATTCACCGTGCCGCCTTCAATGTCGACGCATCGGACTGCCTGCGGCGCACAGAAACTCGTTACCTCATTGAGCAGCGCTTGCGTCTGCATCGGGTCTTTGATATTGCGCTTGAACAGTATCACTCCGCCCGGCCGCACCAGCTTGAGCCACGCGCGCTCCAATCCTGTCAGCTCGGTACTCCCAAGCCCCACTACCAGCAAACTCCCCGCCGCCTTGCGCAAACTCTCCATGCGTTTGTCAGTCCCTTAGTCCCTTGTTCCCTTCGTCCCTGTCTCTTTCAACTCCTGTTGCAACTCTTCCAGCAGGTTCAGCGCTTGCAGTGGCGTGAGCGAATTCACGTCGGTGGCTTCAATGCGATCCACGATGCGCTGCGAGAGCGGAGTGAAGATCGTCAACTGCATCGGCTCGGCCGCGGTCTCCACATTCACGCTCTGCCGCTCCTGCTTCTCGTGCTGTCGCAGCACATGCCGTGCCCGCTCAATCACTACTGAAGGCAGGCCGGCCAGCTTCGCCACTTCGATGCCGTAACTCTTGCTTGCCGCGCCCGGCTCGATGTTGTGCAGAAATACGATTCCACTCGGGCCCTCCTTCACGCCCACCCGCAGATTGCGCACGCGCGGCAGTTTTTCAGCCAGCATCGTGAGTTCGTGATAGTGCGTGGCAAAGAGCGTACGCGCGCCTGTCTCAGCATGGAGGTATTCAACGGTTGCCCACGCCAGAGAGAGCCCGTCGAAAGTCGCTGTACCCCGGCCCATCTCATCGAGCAGGATCAGCGACCGGCGCGTAGCCGTATTCAGAATGGTCGCCGTCTCCGTCATCTCCACCATAAAAGTCGAGCGGCCGCGAGCCACGTTATCGCTAGCGCCGATGCGCGTATAAATGCGGTCGACCAGCCCGAATCGCAGGCTGTCTGCCGGCACAAAGCTGCCCATCTGCGCCATCAGCGCCAGCATCGCCGCCGTGCGAAGATAGGTGCTCTTGCCGCCCATGTTCGGACCGGTGATGAGCAAAAGACACGGCCCCTCGCCCGCCGCGCTCAAATACAAGTCATTTGGGATAAACCGCCCCTCGCGCGTCTCTTCCATCCACTGCTCGATAACCGGATGGCGCGCCGCGACGGCTTCGAGAACAGGCTCCGCGTCCAGCTTTGGCCGCGAATATCTGCGCCGAGCTGCAAGATGTGCGTAGCAGGCCAGCAAGTCGGCCTCAGCGACCGCAGAAGAGCTTCGCCGGATTCGTCCTGCGGCGCCAAGTACTGCCGCTCGCAACTCGGCAAATATCCGTTTCTCGATCTCGATGCAACGGTCGTGCGCTGACAGAATCTTGCGCTCATACTCCTTCAGCTCGGGTGTGGTGAACCGTTCCGCGTTGACAAGCGTTTGCTTGCGCTCGTAGTCCGCCGGCGCCAGCGCAAGATTCGCCTTCGTGATCTCGATGTAATAACCGAAGATCGAGTTGTAGCGCACCTTCAGCGACCCGATGCCCGTCCGCTGGCGCTCGCGGTCCTCAATCGCCGCAATTGCCTGCCGCCCGCTGGTTGAAATCGATCGCAGCTCGTCAAGCTCCCCATCGACTCCCGACTCAATCGCCCCTCCGTCGGCCAGCGTCAGCGGCGGCTCGGCCACAATGGTCTGCGCGATCCGCGCAGTTACATCTTCGAGCGTGTCGAGCCGCGCTGCAATCTGCCGCCACAGCGGCGCGGTCAGCGCATCCAGCGCAACTTTCAGCCCCGGCAATTTGGCCAGGCTGCTCGCGAGCGCGCGCAAGTCGCGCGGCCCGGCAGAGTCCAGGCTGATCCGCGCCAGCAGCCTTTCAAGGTCAAGAATCCCGTTGAATGCCCGGCGTGTCTCCTCGCGCTTCATCAGGTCGCCGTGCGTCTCGGCAACTGCCTCATACCGCAATTCAATTGCCGCCACATCGTTGAGCGGGCGCAGAATCGTGGCGCGCAGCAGACGCTTGCCCATCGGCGTCAGGCACTCATCCATGCTGCGAAAGAGCGTGACGCGTTCGTCCTGCCCTTGGAAGAGCGGCTCGACCAGTTCCAGATTCCGAACCGTCACCTGGTCCAGCTCCAGCGATGTCGAATGCTCTTCAAAGCGCAGCGAGTCGACGTGCAGCGCCTCGTTCTTCTGCGTGGTTCGAACATAGTGCAGCACTGCGCCGGCGGCGATCGCGGCGGCATCGTGACCGTTGAGCCCGAATCCCTCGAGCGTGCGCACGTTCAGTTGCCGTTCAACCAGAGGAATGGCAAAATCGCGTGCCCACACCCAGTCCTCTACACGCGTGCGTGCGGCGATCCGTTCAAGTTGCGGCGCAAGCTCAGTGCTCGCCGCCAACAGCACCTCGCGCGCCCCGGCTACCAGAATTGTCTCGATCGCCTCCTGCCGCGCCGACACCCCGCGAAACTCCGCCGTCCTGAACTCGCCCGTCGAAACATCCAGCAAGGCAACGCCAAATACCTGCTCGCTTCCTGGGTGCCCCATCCTAGCGGGGTGGTTTTTCCCGCCAGGATGAGAGGAATCAGGGCTTGGCGCAACACTGCGCCCCCCAGCCTCGTACATCGCCGCCAGAAAATTATTCTGCTCCGGACTAGCTGTAGGGTCGAGCGCCGTCCCCGGCGAAAGCACCCGCGTGACCTCTCGCCGCACAATCTTTTTGGTGAGCTTGGGGTCCTCCATCTGGTCGCACAGCGCGATCCGGTAGCCCTTCCTGAGCAGCCGCGACAAATACCCCTCAACCGCGTGGTACGGCACCCCGCACATCGGAATGTTGCGCTCCTTGTCGCGCGCAGTCAGCGTAAGTTCAAGCTCCCGGCTGGCAATTGCTGCGTCGTCATAAAAAAGCTCGTAAAAATCACCCATCCTGAAGAACAGCAATGCATCGGGATTCTGGCGCTTGGCCGCCGTCCACTGCCGCATAAACGGCGTTAGCTCACCCGCATCCTTATCCTTGCGCGCGGGCAGGGAAGTGAGAGCAAACTCGCCCGCTGCCTCGTCGCCCACCGCTTCCGGGCCATTCAGTAGGGTAGGCTCGCCCGGCGCAGCCACCGTCTGCAACGGCATTTCAGCGGTTACGGATTGGTCGTCTTTTATAACCACGCTGCCTTCAAGAGTATCGCGGCTGACGTCCACTTCGGGGCTCGGTAATGCACACCGTCAACTCACCGCACACGATTCCTTACTCCGGCCCACATTCTTCTTGACTCCATTCCAACCCGTCCCTAAATTGAATCAACACCCGGCCCCCCCCAAACCATCTGTCCAGGAAGTGGAATTCATGAACCTCATGCGTATCTTTCTCGCAGCCGTCGGCGCCTTTGTTGCCTATATGGCTCTTGCCTTTGCTCTCCTCGGCCTTTTCCCCTCCCTCAAGACCGAATTCCTCAAATATCCCGCCGTCTACCGCGATGAGAAAGGGCAGATGAGCCACATGTCCGTCGCCATGCCCGCGATGCTCCTCTCCTTGCTCGTCCTCGCGGTGCTTTACAGCTTCGTATACCAGGGCGGCTCGGGCCTTTTCGAGGGTGCCCGTTTCGGCGTCCTCATAGGCCTCTTCGTCATCGGCGCCTTTGTTTTGCACAACTATGCAAATCTCAACATCGGCCTCAAATTGGCCCTCCAGCAGTGCCTGATCTATTTCCTGGAGTGGCTGTTCGTCGGCATCGTGATAGGCCTCATCTACCGGCCGTTATTGCCCCGCTAAACGCGACCCAACTCCCCCGCTATCACCAAAACAATTTAATCTGGAGCCTACGGGTCCAGCGCATTCCGGCTTCCCCCGGGTACCGGCACACAAGCCCCTGTTAGGTGATATGGATCACAGTGGCCTGCCGCCCGACTCCTTAAGGTAGAAGACGCCATGTACCTTCTCTGGCTACGAGTTGCGGCCATTCTTTACGCGGCGGGAGCCATCGCCGTTTTCCCGGCGGTTCTCTACTCCGTGGAGCGCTGGCGCAAGTGGTGCGTGCACCTCGGCGGCATGGCGTTTTTCTTCCACTTCATCTCGGTGGTCGAAATGCTCGTCCAGGCGCACCGGCTCATGCCCGTGGG
>Ga0335072_10017639_pt1 | contig 10089 bp, 7 predicted proteins | sample Lox_Sample_21_FD_206725 | JGI IMG/M metagenome (GOLD analysis project Ga0335072, IMG submission 206725) | Soil microbial communities from Loxahatchee National Wildlife Refuge, Florida, United States - Lox_Sample_2.1 | ecosystem: Environmental > Terrestrial > Soil > Wetlands | place: USA: Florida...
TTGATCGACTCGGCCAGCTGCACCGCCTTGTACGCGTTGACGAGGCCCGCGCCCTGCTCGGTGGCGGGAGCGCCGAGGTCGGTCGCGGTGCTGACCAGGATCTGCTTGACCAGCGCGGGCGTCGGGCTGGCGCCGCCGTGGGTCTTGCGGTAGGCCTGGATCACGTCGGCCGCGATACCGGAGACGAACGGGGCCGACTCGCTGGTGCCGCCGGATTCCTCGATGTCGGACGCCTGGCCCTGGAAGTTCGTGCACTCGTCGTACTGGGCGGTGTCGGTGCTGCAGGAGGCGAAGCTGAGGTCACCGGGGGCGACCAGGTCGATCGTGCGGCCCTGCTCGTTGAAGCCGCCCGAGCTCAGCGAGCTGATGTTGTCGCTCAGCCAGCCGGTGGTCGAGAAGTCCCGCGCGAGGGCGTAGTTGGTCTGCTCGTACATCTGGAACTGGGTGGACGCGCCGACCGAGATGACGTTCGGGTCGGTCGCGGGCGACCCGGTGGTGTTCTGCGAGCCCGCGTCGCCGCTGGAGACCACGACGGTCACTCCCGCCGCGACCGCGGCGTTGTCGAACTGGGTGGTGGCGTCCAGTGTGCCGACGTCAGGCAGCTGGTTGCTGCCGAACGACTCGTTGAGCACGTTCACGTGGTCGGTCTGGACGGCGTAGTCGATTGCCTGCAGGAAGTTCGACTCGGTGGTGAACACGTCGCTGGCCGAGTCCTCCTGGAACACGTCCAGCCCGACCAGGCTCGCGCCCGGCGCGCTGCCCTGGATCTTGATGTTGCACGGGGTCGAGTAGGACTGGGCGGAGAAGCCGTTCACGTCGTAGGTGACCAGGCCCTGGCCCGCGATCGCGTTCGCGTCAAGGAACGCCTCGTCGCCGCCGGTCGGGGCGGACGGCCCGAGACCGGTGAAGTCCTGGTAGTCACCGCCGGTGGCCGGGTCGAAGACCGACGTCCCGTTGGGCCGGATGAAGTTCTCGTTGCCCGGGTCGAGGCCGTCGGCGATCCAGGCGACCTTCACCCCGGCGCCGGTGATGCCGAGCGACGCGGCCGTCTTCGCGCTCGGATTGTCGGACGCGGTCTGGGTCAGCGACAGTCCCTCCGGCGCCAGCTGCGGCTTGGTGCCGCAGGCGCCGGGGATTACGTTCGGGGTCGGCGAGGCGGGCGAGGCCTTGGCGTTCGTGGCCTTCGTGGCCGGCGTGGCCGGCGTGGCCGCGGCCGCCGTCGAGTCCGGGCCGTCGAGGCTCACGTTGATGATCGAGTTGGGGATGACCTCGGCGACCGCCGGGTCCGCCTTGAGCCACGTCTCCTCGCCCGCGGAAACGGTGGCGGCGAACGAGTTGACGGTCTTGAACTGCCGGATGTGGCTGGCGTGGACCTGGCCGAGCTCGGTCATCAGCGGCTTCTGGTCGGCCAGGGTAGCCTGGCCGCGCTGCGACTCGGCGGCGCTGCCGACGGGCTTCTGCGCCAGCTGGCTCTTCAGAACCACGATGACGCTCTTGTTCACGTTCTTAGACAGCTGCGCTGCCAGCGCCGAGGTCATCGGCGCGCTGAGCGAGCTTGCCGCGGCGACCGGGGCGGCGGTGGCCGCCCCGGCCAGCGCCGCCGGGACGACTACTAGCGCCGGGACCGCGGTGACGGCTACCGCCGCCGTCCAGACCCTGCGGCGGGCGAACGCCCGTCGCATTCGTCTTGCCATGCGTGTGTGCATGCCAACCTAGCCTCACTGTGAAAATTACGACCCATTCAGGCGGTTCCGCCGCCTGGACCCGATGTCGCCGTCGAGCCGCGCTTAACACTCCGCGATCGGCCGACGACATACCTCGCGACGTTAACAGGAAGCACAGAAGATTGGGAGACCCCCAGTGAAAGTTGAAAGCGGCGCAAATTGATATTCGTCGAATCAACGGCCCAATTCGCCGCCGCCATTGTGAACTCGGGGCCTCTCGCCCGATCTCGAAAATGGAATCGCCGGACATGTTGAATAGATGAGCCTATATATGAATGGTTCAGGCCGTCGCGTTGGCCCGAGCAGAACCAGGCCGTAGGATCGGTACCACGGTGATGGAGCTCGCCGGAATCGCCCTCGTGGCTGATGGCTCCTGTCGGGTGGTCTCAGCGACCAGGACACAGGAGGTCACGTCATGACATTGCGGCAATCCAGGGACCGACGGCCGCCGGTCATGCTAGCTCTCCGGTACGCAGCGCGCTCCGATGTCGGCCTCCGAAGAGAGGGGAACGAAGACTCGGGGTACGCCGGGCCGCACCTGCTCGCGGTCGCCGACGGCATGGGCGGCCACGCGGGCGGCGAGGTGGCCAGCGCCGCCGCGATCAGGGCACTCGCGCCGCTCGGCACCGGGGATCCCGGGCCCGACCCGGCCGGCGCGCTGGTCGACACGGTCCGGACGGCCAGCCTGCGCCTCCAGGAGCTCATCGCCTCCGATCCTGCACTCGAGGGGATGGGGACGACGTTGACGGCGCTGCTGTGGTCGAACAGGTACGCGACGATCTGCCACATCGGAGACTCACGGGCGTACCTGGTGCGCGACGACGGTTTCGTCCGGATCACCGGCGACCACACGGTTGTCCAGTCGCTCATCGACCTGGGCGAAATCACAGAAGACGACGCGGCAACGAATCCATACCGGTCACTGCTGCTCCGCGCCCTGGACGGGCAGACGATCCCCGAGCCTGACCTGATCCCGATCGAGACGTGCCTCGGCGATCGTTATCTACTGTGCTCCGACGGCCTCTCGGGCGTGGTGAACGAGCGGACGCTGCACCAGGTCCTCACGTTCGCCGAGGATCCGGACGACGCCGCCTTGCGGCTTGTCAGGCTTGCCGTCGAGGGCGGCGGGCCGGACAACATCACCTGCATCGTGGCCGACGTCATCGACTCTCATGACAGTCGGGTGCCGCCGACGCGGCAGCCAGTGTTCGTCGGCGCGGTTGACGAGCAGCGGACAGCCTGGCCTGCCCCGGCGGCCGGGCTGGACCGCAGTGGCATTTAACCGGCGCAGGGGCCCGCCGTAAGCACGCGAGCGCTGTTGCCGCGGCCATGCCAAGTCGGCTTGGTGGCCCCTATGCCCGATCACGCGCGGCCGATGTCGCGCGGCAGGTCCAGGCCGAGGACGCGATCGGCGTAGACAAAGGACTCAAACCGTGCACCAGGCGGCACGGCCTCGTCGGCTGCGAGTCGGGTCAGCGACGACAGCGCCGCGACCGTGTCCAGGTGGTCAAAGGCAGCCCGGATTGCGGACTCGATCGGCTCAGGCATACGGTGCGACGGGGACTGCGCCCACCCGGCCACGCAGCGCCGCCATTGCCCCAGTGTCCGCGCCGCTTCAGCCAGCCTGCCCGCGGTGAGTTCGGCCAGATGGTGACGCGGGAAGGACATCAGCGCCAGCCGGACAGCAAGCGGGTCGTGTCCGATGAGGGGGCCGGCGGTCGCATCGCCCGGGCGGGCGTCTTCGGCCAGCCGGGCGCTGGCGGCGCGGATCAGGATCCCGCTGTGGTCGTCTTCTCTGGCGGCAGCGTCGTCCGCTACATGGACATCGGCCGCGTCGCCCGGCCAGCCTCCAGAAACGTCGGCGGCGGCGGGTAGGACGGGCGGGTGGGCGCCGAGAGCGTCGGCGGCGCGCTCCACGGCGGCCTGCCCGGAGGGTTCGCCGGTGAACACCCGCGTTGTCAGGACCTGCAGCCCGCCGAGCTCGGCGGCCCGGAACAGCACGTCTGTGATAAGCAGCACGCGCAGCCCCGTCAGGTCGGCGGCATTCGCGGACGCCGACACATGCGCGTATACCCGCAGCGGGCCGGGACGGACAAGGGTGACCGCGGCATGAGAACCGGGCCGCTCGTCCAGCACACGGAACATGCATCCACGCTACTCGCAAAGCGACCACGGGCCACCTCTGCCACTTTCAGCTCACGAGAATCACAACGTGTCCATTCACGGTGCGCCGTGATCTGGCGTTAGCGCCGCCATCAGGCCACGCTGGATGTCCCGGTCGAGGAATACTGCCTGTGCGATGCGCAGGGTGAACACGGCCGCCTTGTCTGGCGGCCAGGCCAGCCACCAGGCGTGAGCCGCAGCGCGCCGCGAAGGTCCTGGGCGGCCCGGGCCGCTGGCCCGGACAGATCCATCGTGGCGGAGCGTGCCCAGCAGGGCCAGGACAGGGCGACCGCCGGCGCTACCGCGGCGACACCGCCTGCGCAAGCCCGCGTACCGGCCAGTACGGCCGTGCCGCTAAAATCTGGTACGACCAGATGACGCCCTGGGGTGGAGCCGCAGGCTTCCCGAACCGCTGCAGTCCCGCGGCTGATGGCTTCTAGATCCGATGCCGAGTGCCCGAGGAGCCCTCCCGCGTGCCTGAGCCAGCCGCCGACGTGACCGAACTCAGCGACTCGGGCGCCTCTCATGCGGCTAACGCTGTGCCGTCGCCTCGTCGACCCCGTGCCGCGCTGCCGAGGGCGGACCGCCGGGAGGTCGCGGCGATCTTCGCGGGGGGCGCGCTCGGCACCCTCGCACGGGCGGCGCTGGCTGAGGCCTTTCCGCATTCGGCGACGGCCTGGCCGTGGCCCACGTTCTCAGTCAACATCGTGGCGGCGTTCCTGCTCGGCTACTTCGTGACCCGTCTGCAGGAGCGGCTGCCACTGTCGTCGTACCGGCGGCCGCTGCTCGGCACCGGGCTATGCGGCGGGCTCTCCACGTTCTCCACGATGCAGCTCGAGATCGTGAAGATGCTCGAAGCGCACGCGTGGGGACTTGCCGCCGGGTACGCGGCGGCGTCCATCGTGGCCGGGTACGCCGCGATCCAAGTGGCGACTGCCATGGTCAGAAGGGTGCGGGTGCGGCTGCGATGAACGTGCTTGTCTGGGCCGGGGTCGTGATGATCGGCGGGGCCGGCTCCCTGCTCCGCTTTTACGCGGACGGACTCGTGTCGTCCGTGGCCGGACGGAACTTCCCACTCGGCACCATGATGATCAACGTGTCCGGCGCGGTCGTCCTCGGGCTGCTGAGCGGGCTGGCGCTCAGCTCCACGCAGTCACTGCTGCTCGGCACCGCAGCCGTCGGCTCGTACACGACGTTCTCCACCTGGATACTCGAAACGCAGCGGCTCACCGAGGAGCGGCAGTACCGCAAGGCAGTGCTCAACATCCTCGTCAGCCTGGCGCTCGGCATCGCCGCCGCGGCGCTCGGCCGGCTGATCGGGCTGCAGCTGTGAACGCACGGGCTTGTGACCCTGGGCGGGCACTTGCCGACTGGCGATATGGAGATCGCCGCAGCCGGCCCGCCGTCCCGGCTGCCCGGTTGCGGCTGAGTCAAGGGCGGAACTAGCAGGGCTTACGCGTCCTCGTCGGCCCACGGTCGGGCGAGCTCGGGCAGGCCGGCGAGATGGCGCAGGGCGTCTAGGTGGGCCCGGGATTCCTCGGCGGTGATCAGGCCGCTGTGCAGGCCTTCCCGCTTGAGCGCGTAGTCACGCATGTCCTCGCTGTCCCGGCGGAGGGCGGCGGCGAGCGCACCCAGCATCGCCCGTGCCGCCTCGGGCGAGGGACCTGCGGACAGTGCCAGCGCCAGGTGCCGCAGGCACAGGGCCTTATCGGGCGCGCCGGACACGATTTCGTTGATGGCGCCTCGCTCACAGGCGGCCAGCGTCCTGCATACAGCGCAGCCGCCGGGCCTGGGTATGAGCGCGGCGACGCTGTGGGCTAGGTCTGGCCCGCGGCTCGCGGACTCGAGGGCGTCAGCGATGTCCGCGGCCACCTTCGCGTAGCCTGCGGATATTCCGAGGGGTGACGCGATGGCGGCGTACTCCCAGGTGTGCAGCGGGCAATAGCCTCCCGCGAGCGCGTGCCGGGCCTGGTCTCCTTCCCGGGTAGCGAGGAGGAACTGGCTGCGGCGCAGGTGTTCGCCCAGTGCCCGGGCCAGTTGGGCGCACACGACGCAGTCACCGCCGCGTGCGGCATCGGGGGCCCCGTCCCGGCCCCGGATCTGCCCGGCAGATTTTGAGTCAGCGAGTGAGTCCCCGGCGTCAAGCGCTGCGCAGAGGCCGTCGAGCCGGGTGGCGAGATCGTCGAGCGCGGTCTCATCCTCCTCACGTGGTGGCGTCCGCAGGCAGCGGCGGAAGTGCTCGGCCGCCTCGCCGAGTTGCCTGCCAGCCTGGTCCTCGATCCTGGCAGCCCAGTCGCGGGCCGCCGCCTGGAACTGCGCCCGCACTTGCTCGTCGAACGCGGTGACGGCGGCGGTGACTGCCGCGGCCAGGAGATGCCGGACGCTTGGATCACCAGGGCCGGGCCTGCGGTGTCGGCGCCGGGGCGCTGCTGCGGAGATCGTCCACGGGGGGACCCGGACCGTCACGTCCGGGATGTCCCGCGCGGACCACCCCGCCGGTTCCCGGCCGTCTTGCGCCGCCGTAGGCAGCCCGGCAAGCCGGGCGCCTATCGCGCCAGGCGAGCGCGCCGCCTCGAGCAGGGCGCCGATCTCGCTGGCGGTCATCCCGATGAGCAGTTCGCGTACTTCTCCGGCACGTCGCCGCAGCCATGGGCCGGCCGCATCCTGGGCGGCGCGTTCCAACGCTGCCCGGCGCCTGTCCAGCACGACGCGCACCGATTCGCCGCCGCCGCCGTCGGCGGCGGCGGCGTCGTCGTCGTCGGCGTCGGCCGAGCCCTCGATCGCGGGCGCGAGCAGTTCGCTCAGGCCGGCCTGCCATGCCCCGCTTCGCGCCGCGAGCAGACTCGGCAGGCTGGTGTCGATCGTGCTCGCGATCCTGGCGGCGGCGGCGCGCTGCAGGTCGGCAAGTTCAGCGATGCGCGCGTCGAAAGCGCTCAGGACATCGGGGATGGCGGGGCCGCCGTCCAGGGCAACACGCCCGAGCCGCAGATCCTGTCGCTGCCCGGCAACCAGCCCGGCGGTCCGGTCGGCGACGTTGCGCAGGAACAGCCGTGTCTTATCCCTGATGAGGAATTGTTCAAGCGCACCGCGCAGCTGCGGGAGCCCGCTGGCGGACAGCCGGGCCTGGTCACCGTGGAGTACCGCCTCAAGCGCCTCCAGCGCGGACACGGCGAAGATGCGGGGCTCGCCTAGCCCCAGGTCGTCGCGCAGGCGATCCCGCACGAAGTTCTCCACCTCGGCGGCGTCGCGGTCACCAACGAGGTCGCGCTTATTGAGGACCAGGAACAACTGGCCACTGTGCAGGGACGCCTCGGCCAGGAATCCGGCTTCAGCCTCGGAAAGCGGCGAGTCGAATCCGCTGACAAAGACCACGGCATCCGCCTGGGTCAGGAATTGCCTGGTGGTCGCGGTGCTAGCGGCGGCCGAGCCGACTCCGGGGGTGTCGGCGAATTCGAACCCCAGCCGCAGGATCTCCGCCGGAACCTCGACGTCGACCGACGTCACCCGCATCTCGCTCCGCCGCACGCTCGCTTGCGCCACGAACTCCGTGACGCTGCCGAGCGGCACCTCCACGGGAAACGCGGACTGGTGGCGCCGGACCATCGCCTTGGGGCGGCTGCCATACCGGACGGTGGTGATCACCGAGGTCATCGGCAATGCGCCCATTGGCAGGTAAGCACCACCGAGCAGCGCGTTCATCAACGTGCTCTTGCCGCGGCTGAACTGACCCATGACAGCCAGCTGGAACCGGTCGGCGGCGAGCCGCGCCAGCAGTTCCCTAGACCGCTCCTCAGCCGCCGCATCGGCGCGTGAGCGCGCCAGATGCAGCGCCGCGCGGATCATGTCGCCGAGTTCGAGGCGACGGTCCCGGTAAGCCGCCAGCCCGTCGATGCCGTCTCCCGCGGCTAGCCTGGTCATCGCGGGCACAACCTCCTGGCTCAGTGGCCAGGGACCGTCAGCGCGCCCGGCTTCCCAGACGGCAATTCGAGGGTGAGCCCCATCACCTATGACACTCCTATTTTGCCAGACGGCGTAGAGTGATTACCGGCGGAGGGGCTCGCCGGAAACGCGCCAGTGCCAACGGTCCCTGCTCAGCAGGAGAGGCGCGCGCGGCATGAAGCAGGTTCTGGCTCTGAGCCATGCCCGGAAGTCCTATGACGGCAAGGCCGTACTTAATGACGTGACGCTGGCGTTCCTACCGGGCGCGAAGATCGGCGTGGTCGGGCCTAACGGCATGGGCAAGTCCACGTTGCTGCGGATGATGGCCGGCCTGGAGGAGCCTTCCAACGGCGAGGTCCGTCGTATGCCTGGCTACAGCATCGGCATCCTGCCGCAGGAACCGGTGCTCGACGAGGCGAAGACGGTATTCGGCACGGTGGTGGAGGGCGTCGCCGCGACCAGGGCGCTGCTGGACCTCTACAGCAAGGTCGCCGCGAAGCTAACGGTCGATTACTCCGATGACCTGCTCGATGAACTGGGCCGCTTGCAGGAGCAGCTGGACCACAAGGACGCCTGGGACCTGGACAGCCGCCTCGAGCAGGCGATGGACGCGCTGCGCTGTCCGCCTCCGGAGGCGGAAGTCAGCGCGCTGTCAGGCGGGGAGCGGCGCCGGGTGGCGCTGTGCCGACTGCTGCTGTCCCAGCCGGACCTGCTGCTGCTCGACGAGCCGACCAACCACCTGGACGCCGAGAGCGTCGCCTGGCTGGAACAGCACCTGGACAAGTACCCCGGCACGATTGTGGCGGTCACCCACGACCGGTACTTCCTCGAGAACGTGGCCGACTGGATCCTCGAAATCGACCGTGGCCACGCCTACCCGTATGAGGGGAACTACTCGACCTACCTAGAGACGAAGGCCGCCCGGCTGAAGGTCGAGGGACAGCGCGACGCCAAGCTACGCCGTCGGCTCGAGCAGGAGCTGGAGTGGGCGCACTCCAGCCCGCGCGCCCGGCAGGCCAAGAGCCAGGCCCGGCTGGACCGGTATGAGCAGATGGCCGCCGAGGCCGCGGCCCGGACCAAGCTCGACTTCGAGGAGATCCAGATCCCGCCCGGTCTCCGGCTGGGCAGTCTCGTGGTCGAGGCCGAGCACCTCAGGAAGGGGTTCGCTGACCGGCTGCTGATTGACGATCTGAGCTTCAGCCTCCCGCCGAACGGCATCGTCGGGGTCATCGGGCCGAACGGGGTCGGCAAGACCACCCTGCTGACGATGATCACCGGGCGGGAGCAGCCGGATTCCGGCACCATCAGGACCGGCGAGACGGTGCAGATCTCCTACACCGATCAACTGCGCGCCGGGATCGATCCTGCCTGGAGCGTCTGGGAGGTCATCTCTGGTGGCCAGGCCTCCATCAGCGCCGGACGGGCTGAGATCCCCAGCCGGGCATATGTGGCGGCCTTCGGGTTCAAGGGGGCGGACCAGCAGAAGCCCGCGGGCCTGCTGTCCGGCGGTGAGCGGGGCAGGGTGAACCTGGCGCTGACGCTCAGGCAGGGCGGAAACCTGCTGCTGCTGGACGAGCCGGCCAACGACCTGGACACGGAGACCCTGGCCTCGCTGGAGCAGGCATTGCTTGAGTTCCCCGGCTGCGCGGTGATCACCAGCCACGACCGATGGTTCCTGGACCGGGTCGCGACCCACATCCTGGCCTGGGAAGGCGGCGCGGACTGGTGCTGGTTCGAGGGCAACTTCGCCGCCTACGAGCAGAACAAGGCCGCCCGGCTCGGGGCGGAGGCCGTCCGCCCGCACCGGGTTACCTACCGCAAGCTGACCCGATAGGCGACGGGGGGCCATGAGCGACGACGACATGCTTCAAGTGATCCGCGAGGCCGAGCGGATCGTGTGGGCCGCAGGCTGGCACCTGCAGGAGCAGGTGGTGCTTGAGCGATTGGCCGGCATCCCGGGTCTGGCCTGCGCCCGGCTGGAACCGCGGTCTGCGGCCATCCAGCTGGTCACCTACGACGGGGAACACCCCGGGCACATCCGGCGTGACGGCCCTGTTGGCCAGGAAGAGCGCTGGGTGGCCGTGCTGAAGGATCAGGGCCGCCAGATCGGCACCTACGGCAGCCCCGTCGCGGCGTCCGCGGCGCTCGCGCAGGCCTGCGGCAAGCGGATCGGGAGGATTGTCTGATGTCAGGCAGTATCGACGCCGACCGCGAGATTCAGTTCTTCGGCGTCGGCAAGGACGCGCGGATCGCCGCGATGCGG
>Ga0335072_10017640_pt1 | contig 10089 bp, 8 predicted proteins | sample Lox_Sample_21_FD_206725 | JGI IMG/M metagenome (GOLD analysis project Ga0335072, IMG submission 206725) | Soil microbial communities from Loxahatchee National Wildlife Refuge, Florida, United States - Lox_Sample_2.1 | ecosystem: Environmental > Terrestrial > Soil > Wetlands | place: USA: Florida...
AGTACATAAATGAGCTCGACCTTACACTCACAACACAAGACACATCAGCGGCCCATCGAGAGCGCGTCTTCCTCGAGCAGAGACTGCAGGAGGTGAAGCAGAATCTCGAAGTCGCCGAGAACAATTTCAGCGACTTTGCGAGCAAGAACGCAGCGCTGGACATCCCCACGCAAGGTAAAGCAATGGTCGAAGCCAGCGCGAGCTTGCAAGGCCAGCTCATTGCCTCGGAGACCGAGCTTCAGGGGCTGCGGCAAATATACACCGACAACAATGTGAGAGTGAGATCGACCGAAGCTCGTATCGCCGAGCTCCAGCGGCAGCTCAGCAAGATGGATGGCGCAGCGCCGACAAGCAGCCGCGATGGAAGCCGATCGGCTGCGGCAGATCCGCCGAGCGACACCTCTTTCTATCCGTCTTTTCGAAAACTGCCGGCGCTCGGGGTCACTTATGCGGACCTGCTCAGAAGCGCAAAAGTTCAAGAGGCTGTTTTCGAAGTTCTCACGCAAGAATACGAGCTCGCGAAAGTTGAGGAAGCTAAGGAACTCCCAAGCGTGAAGGTCTTGGATCCCCCCAACGTTCCCGAAAAACCGTCTTTCTTGCCGCGGCTTCTCGCGGTTTTGATGGGAGGACTCGTGGTTTTCGCGGCTGGCTCCGGCTGGATCATGGGGCTAAAGCGCTGGGAGAACACGGATCCGCAGGACCCTGTGAAGTTGTTTGCCAGCCGAGTTTTCAGCGACGTCGCCGGGGACCTGCGCGGAGTCTCTCGAAACGGTGCGGGAATGCGCGCCGCGGGTATTTGGCGGGGAATGAAAATAGGTGAATCGCGTCCCAATGGCGACGCGAACGGTTCGGGCGACACGTCGGAGAAGCAGCCGTAGTCGAGGATTTCCAGCTCTCTTCGGTTAAGAGATTGAAGATGAATGGGTTAGGTCGCAAATGCCCTGTAAGTGACGGGGCGAAGCCGTGTCCCAGGTGATTGCGACGCGTTTCTTCGAAATTCACAAGGGGAGTGATGCCGAATGATCACCGAATCGCTCGCGCTGAGTGATCATGCACCACAATCGGATACGCCAACGTCCTCGGTCCGCAATTTGTGGTATGTGGCACATACGCGCGCGAACCACGAGAAGAGAGCGCATGAGCAGTTGCTGCAGCGCTCCATCGATTCGTTTCTGCCGACGTATCTTTCGGTGCGGCGCTGGAAGGACCGTCGCGTCCGTTTACAGGTGCCGCTGTTTCCGGGCTATTTGTTTGTACGGATTCCCTTACAAGAGCGCCTTCGCGTGCTCGAAATCCCCAGCGTTGCTCGCCTGGTAGGTTTCAACGGCTTGCCCGCTCCGATCGAGGATAACGATATCTCGTCCTTGCAGCGGGCTTCGTCTGAAGGCACCGCCCGGCCCCACCCGTACTTTACTGTCGGCCGGCGTGTGCGGGTGATCGCTGGTCCCTTGCTGGGCGCCGAAGGGATTCTCATCAAACGAAAGGGAAATTTCAGAGTGATTCTATCGGTGGGCCTGATTCGGCAGTCGGTGACTGTCGAAGTGGGGGAAGGCGACCTGGAGGCACTCTCCTGCCCGCCGCGAGAGTATCAGAACGAGTTGGCAACTGCCGAAGCGTGACGGTGCGTAACCTCGCTCACATGAGTCTGCTGGATCTGTTGAAACAGCAAGGACCTGCTCAATGAATGTGACTGGGACGGCTCCTGCCCGCGTTCCGAGAAGGGAACAAGGTGCCTCTCTAAACGACCACAACCCTTTTGCACATCGGTCCGGGTCTCCGAATCCTCATCGCTCGCTGGCGTTTCGCATCCCAAGCGGCGCGTGGATTCAAATCGCCTACGTCTTGCTGGATATATGTTTTGTGGCCTTGGACGCGGTCGCTGTGTTCCGCCTGCGCTTTGGAGGAGACGCTCGTGCGCAGTTCATGCTGAACGTTCACTGGAGGCTGCCTTTCAATCCAGCCTTCCGTCCGTACGGCGCTCTGCTGCTGATCTACGTCGCACTCATTGTGCTGTTTTGCCAGAACCAACATCTCTACAGAACCCTTCGCGAACGGACCGCAGTCGGGGAATCGCTGGCGGTTGCGTGGGCGGTGACGGGCGCGACTCTAGTGCTTACGGCTTTTATTTTTGTGTCCGGTGCAAGGATTTTCTCCCGGTTCGTCGTGTTCTTCAGCGGGTTATTGAACCTTGTCACGCTCGCATCTTGGCGACTCGCCAGGCGGCGCTTCGTCATTCGCCGCGTCCAGGAAGGGGTTGGCGCTCGCAACGCTCTCATCGTCGGCTGCGGCAGGATCGGCCAGGCACTCGCGTCACACTTGGACGCCAACCTAATGCTCGGTTACAAAGTGAAGGGGTTCGTCGACAGTAACCACGTGAGCGACCCGCGGGTACTTGGACGCATCGATGATCTGGATCGGGTGATTCGCAGCGAATTCATAGACGACGTCTTCATCACGATTCCTTCCGAGCGCGAACTGGTCAAGCGAATAGCCGAACAAGCGCGACGCCGCGGTCTGGATGTGAAAGTAATCCCCGAACTCTACGACGGAATTGGTTGGAAGGCACCGATTCACTACTGCGGTAGTTTCCCGGTAATGGACCTTCACCGCAGTGTAACGCCTGTCTTCGGCTTGCTCGTAAAGAGGGCGTTGGACGTCACCATCGCCACACTGGCGCTCGCGTTCCTCTCGCCGCTTTTGATTGTTGTGGCGGTCATCATTAAACGTGACTCTCCCGGGCCGGTGTTGTATCGCTCGCAGCGTGTCGGGAAGAAAGGCAGAAAATTTGTATGCCACAAGTTCCGAACGATGGTTGGCAACGCTGACGCGCTGAAAGAGGAGCTCCGAAATCGAAATGAACGCAACGGTCCGTTCTTTAAAATCGCGGACGACCCCCGAATCACACGCGTCGGCCGATTCCTCCGCAAGTACAGTCTCGATGAATTGCCACAGCTCTGGAACGTCATCCGCGGGGACATGAGCCTTGTCGGACCAAGACCTCATCCGGTCGACGATTACGAACGATACGATATCGACCACCGTCGCCGGCTCGATATGAAGCCGGGAATGACGGGGTTGTGGCAGGTCACGGCTCGCCAGAATCCTTCGTTCGAAACCAACATGTCGCTCGATATCACCTATATCGAGAGCTGGAACTTATGGCTCGACGGCAAAATTCTGCTCAAGACGTTTCCAGCTGCTTTCAACGGGTCCGGACGATGAGTTCTGCCATGTGGAGGCCTTTACTTTTCGCAGTCGTGGACTTTTGATTCAGATGCTTTGAAACGCTTTACGTTGCGCCTTCTACCAGCACGTATATCCAAACCAATGGGAGGAAAACATGAGAATACTCATACTTGGTGGCGACGGCTATCTTGGCTGGCCCACTGCGATGTACTTGTCGCGCCGCGGCCATACGGTCTCCGTGCTGGACAATTTCGCGAAACGTCGCTGGGAAATGGAGCTCAATGTTGAGCCGCTGATCCCCATTCACACACTGCACGATCGCGTTGCCGCTTGGCGAGAAGTCTCGGGCGAGCAGATCGAAGTTTTTGTCGGTGATTTACGAAACTATGGAGTCGTCGAAGGAGTTGTCGAAAAGTTTCGGCCAGACGCGATCGTCCATTACGGTGAACAACCTTCCGCTCCTTACTCCATGATCGATCAAAACCGCGCCGTGTTTACGCAGGTCAACAACGTTACCGGCACTCTGAACGTGCTCTGGGCAACCAGAAAAATCGTTCCCGAGTGCCACTTGGTTAAGCTCGGCACGATGGGTGAATACGGCACACCCAACATTGATATTGAGGAAGGGTTCATCCAGATTGAACACAAAGGGCGACGAGACTTACTGCCGTTCCCCTGTCAACCGGGTTCCTTCTATCACCTTTCAAAGGTGCATGACAGTCACAACATGCGATTCGCCTGTAAGGTTTGGAAACTTGCTGCCACCGATCTTCATCAAGGCGTCGTGTACGGCATCGACACGGACGAAACCGCGCTGGACCAGCGTCTGGCCACAAGCTTTCACTACGACGAGGTGTTTGGAACCGCGCTCAACCGATTCTGTGTGCAAGCCATCGCCGGGATTCCGATCAGCGTCTACGGCAAGGGCGGCCAAAAGCGCGGTTTCCTGAATATTCGCGATACGCTTCGCTGCATCGAGTTGGCCGTCGTGAACCCGGCAAAACAGGGCGAGTACCGGGTGTTCAACCAATTCACGGAAACCTTTAGTATCGCTGAGCTCGCGGAGTTGGTTGTCGCGCAAGCGAGCAAGCTCGGAATCCCAGCTCTGATCGAGGCGCTCGAGAACCCTAGGGTTGAACTAGAAGAACACTATTACAATCCGGCGCACACGAAACTGCTGTCGCTGGGTCTTGAGCCGCATTTCCTTTCTGATGTGCTTATCGACAGCGTGCTTGAGCGCGTCCAGTCGTTTCGCCCGCGGATCAAGCGCGACATCGTGATGCCGCGGATCAAGTGGAACGGTCACGCTCAGGAGCTGGACGAGAAGTTGATGTGGGCAGGGGCATAGCCTGCAATGCGAAGAGATGGACAAGACATGAATCGCGTGCGTAATCAAAAACCGCCTTCCACCAAAGAGGGACGAAACCGCACGCTGTCCCAAGCCAAGAAGGTCCGGAGGACTGCGGACAGCTCCCCGACGAAGCGCATTCTCATAACTGGCGGCGCCGGGTTCATTGGCGCGAGTCTGGTCCGACTCGCGCTTGATCGAGGCTATCAAGTTACCGTGCTGGACAATCTCGTCGCGGGCAGAAGAGAGCATCTCGATGGCTTGCCTGTGGAGTTTATTCAAGGCGATATTCTGGACCCTGGCACCGTGACGCGCGCCATCGCTGGAAAAGGCGGCGTCGTTCACCTTGCTGCGCAAACAGGGGTGCCCGGCTCGTTGCGCGACCCCAGAGCCGATTGCGAGACGAATGTCATCGGCACTCTCAACGTGCTCGACGCCTGTCGAGCGGAAAAATCGCGGGCAAACGCGAGCGGTCACCCTCGGTTTGTTTTCGCATCGTCGAACGCACCTTTGGGACGCCAACCGCCGCCCGCAACGGAAGACAAGGCGCCGCTCCCCATCTCGCCATATGGCGCCAGCAAGCTCGCCGGAGAAGCATACTGCCTCGCGTATCACGGCTCATGGGGCCTAGCTACCATCGTCCTCCGTTTTGGCAATGTCTATGGCCCCTTCTCCGAAGACAAGGGAAGTGTCGTCGCTAAGTTTTTCAAGGACATAGCCTCCAGCGGCCAAATAGTGGTTGATGGCGATGGCCAGCAAACCCGGGATTTCATCTACGTGGGTGATCTGTGCCGCGCGATTTTCCTTGCACTCGAAAGTGACATTTGCGGCGAAGTTTTTCAGGTCGCGACTGGCACTGAGACGACCATCGCCCGTCTCGCCGAGCTCGTGAAGTTGTCGAGTAGTGCCGATGCTGCGGTGACTCACGGGCCAGCCCGCCAAGCAGACATAAGGCAAAACTACTCGGCAATCGACAAGATTCGCCGGATGCTTGCCTGGGAACCAGAAATTGATCTCTCGCGAGGGTTGGCACTGACGATGAATTGGTTTAGCGAACGGGCCGCATCCGACTCGCCGAGGCGATCGGATTCCCGAAAGACGGCGCATGGCGGCCGACGAGGGCCACGCTCTGGATACTTCTGATCGTACGGAGGCGATTGCGGCGCCGGAGCTGACTTCATCGGATATCCCCGTTTCTCGTTGGGCTTCCCACCGTTTGAGATGGTTGGTCAACTGGGGGACCAAAGGCGCTCTGGCTGTTGTGGATCAGGCTCTTTTCGCGGGCGCGCAGTTTGGGTTGAATGTCCTACTCGCCCGGTGGCTGGATCCCGACGCATATGGGGCCTTTGCTGTTGCGTACGCCGTGTTCTTGCTGATTGCGGCGGTCCACACAGCGGTTCTGATCGAACCGATGATTGTGTTTGGTTCGGGAAAGTATTTTTCGGATCAGAGACTCTACCTCGGCGTTGTACTCCGAGGGCACTGGCTGCTGACGATTCCAGCAGGCTTGGCCTTGCTCACTGCGGGTGGCCTGATTGCTCGATTCTATTCCCACGCGGTTGGCCAGCCTCTGTGCGCCTTGGCAGTGGCGCTTCCGTTTGTACTGCTCTCTTGGGTGACTCGCAGAGCGTTCTATATGGAACTGCAGCCTGGCCGTGCCGCAGTAGGCGGCTTGGTGTTCTTTTGTGCGCTTCTGGCGAGCGTCTACTGGATACATGAGGCGCACGCTCTTACTCCTGCGACTGCAGTCTTAGCGATGGGAGGCGCCGCATTGCTTTGTGCCGCGATCCAGCTGTTTTGGTTACGGCCCGCGAGACTGCGTAGTGCCAGCACACTGGCTCTCCGAAGCGCGGCTTCCGAACATTGGACTTACGGTCGATGGGCGCTCGCTGCTGTTTTGCCATCCTGGACGCTTCTGAACTTCTATTATTTGGCGTTGCCGGTCCGGTTTGGCTTGAAGCAAGCCGGCGAGTTGAAGGCAATAATGAATCTTGCGATGCCAGCCACCCATACCGTTATCGCTTTCGGTGTTCTCCTCATTCCGCTATTGGTCCGCCACCTCGAACTTGGAGGGTGTCGGCTCGTTCAAAGGACGGTGCGCCGAGTCACGGCCATTTTTGTTACCGGAGGTAGCGCCTACCTGATTCTTCTGTGGTTTTTTCGTTTTCAGATCCTCCGTTTGTTTTATGGCGGAAGATACTTGCAGGACGCGGGGTTGCCGGTCTTTGTCCTGGGTTTGGCGCCGATAGCGACCGCTCTCAGTGTTTCCTTTGGGGTCGCTCTTCGATCCTTTGAGCGCCCCGACCGTGTCTTCTGGGCGAACGCCGTTGCCAGCCTGGTTACCCTGAGCTTCGGTCTCCTGCTCGCGGCCTTTTGGGGTGTACTCGGGGCAGCCGTGGGCTATCTCGTCTCTTACGCTACTCTAGCGGCGGCGTTGTGGCTTTTCTATCACAAGACGCTCCTGGCCAAACTCCGCGAGCACAGTGACTAGTCGGTTTTTCAATCACCGGCTGGAACAAAAATAGGAGTCAAACGAATTGGCAAGCTCCGCCGATGTCCAAAGGCACGATGGTGCGCTCCATCCAAGGGACGACCTCAGCGGCTGGGCCAAACTGACGATCGTGCTCATCATCGGCTACACGGCTATGGGAAAGTCTTTTGCATATATCGGCCTGCCGTGGATCAGCATATATATCGGAGAGATTGCCCTTGCGGTGTTCCTCTTGTTTGGGCCCAAGACGAGCCGCGGCCGGTGGTTGCGGCTGAGTCGCCGAGTTCCGCAGCTAAAGCGTTTCGAGTGGCTACTGCTTCTGTTTCTTCTCGACGGCCTTCTAGCGGCATCGCGCGGAGTCCTAAAGGGATATCCTGCGTTTACGGCTCTTCGCGACACTGCGTTCAACTACTATCCTCTGTTTGTGCTTCTTGGTGTTTGGGTCGGTCTACGCGACAAACGCTTCCTAGGCAAATTGCCCCGGGTCCTGGCTCTATGGGCGGGATGCTACGGTCTGGCTTGGGTCTTGCTCTTGAACCGGCTGCCATGGGCCATACCAGGAACAGACGGTCGCGTGGGACTATTTCTGGGGCCGTATGGAGGCTCGGCAGTAGCCTTGCTTGGCCTGCTTGCTTTTGAGCCGCGTCTGCAGAGTGTTTGGCATCTGATTCTCCTTAACGTATTCGTCCTGCTTGGTTCGACCAGTCGTGCGGACTGGGTTGGCCTCGCTGTTGGCGTATTCGTATTCGCGCTTTTGATGAAGAGTTTCAAGCGGCTGCTCATGGTCGGCGGACTCTTTTTGGTTCTCTTTGGAATGATGTACGCGACAAACCTCAGCATTGACGCACCCACCGGGAGGGGAGCAAAACTGGGCGCTAGAACATCTGCAGACGAAATCCTCGCTAGGGGAATTGCTCCCGTCAATGACAACTTGGCGGGCCGGTTGGCTCCGTCGCAAGATGTCGACTTTGCCGAAAATACAGAAGAGTTCCGCTTGATCTGGTGGGCGAGAATTTGGGAGGAAGTGCACAATCAAATGTCCAGCACACTTCTCGGATTCGGTTACGGATATCCGGTCGGTGACCTTAATCCGGACATCGATCCTGGCACCTTCATTCAAACTCCCCACAGTGATTTCTTTTACGCGCTGACATTCTCAGGCTGGCTCGGCGTTGTGATCTTCTTTCTGTTACAGCTTGAATTATTCAGACTGCTGCGGCGAAGTTTCATGTTTACGGGCCAGCCTTTCGGGCTCATGTGCTGGGCGGCCCTGCTAACGATGTCGTTTTTTGAGGACTTTTTCGAAGCGCCATTCGGCGCAATTCCGTTCTTCCTTTTAGTTGGAGCAGCAATCGCGCCTGCACTCCTCGCGACGCGTACCAAGATTTCCGGTGGGATGCCTGCGCCAGTATCGCTTACTCCCAAAGTGAGGACCGTCTGAGCATGTCCACGTTTCCGCTGCGAACGGACGAGATTCTCAGGTGGGTCAGGGGTCCCCTCGTCCTCGATGTGGGATGCACCGGACACGCCGTAGAACTGGGGGCGTCCAAATGGCTTCACGGGCGCCTAAGAGAAACGTTTCCCTCGGTCGTCGGAATCGATATTTCCGCCGAAAATATCGAAGAACTCAAACGACACGGCTTCACGAATTTGCACGTCCAAAGCGCTGAATCCTTTGAGTTGAGCGAGAGGTTCGACACGATAGTCGCGGGCGAACTCATCGAGCATCTCGCAAACCCGGGTCTCTTTCTGCAGCGCGCGCGTGCTCACCTAAAACCCGCGGGCCGTCTAGTGATCACGACCCCGCAGCCATTCTCTCTCTTGGATATCACTTACGCCCTGTTCAAGTTCCCGAGAACCTGCCAAAATCGCCAGCACACCTGCTGGTTTTGCCCCCAGACGATGAAGGAGTTGGTCCAACGTACTGGACTAAGAATTGAGCACTTTGAACTCCTCGACGATTATCCGCCTGGCAGTCCCTCCCGCTCGTATCGAGCCTTCGTCGCGCTCAGAAAAAGCCTTGGCTTTCTTCTGCCGCGGCTCTTGGCTAAGAACGCAATGCTTTTCGTGCTCGTTGCGGAGGACGGCTTGCCTCGGGATATCAGTGACTAAAGAAACCGATGGCGAAGCTGGAAATTCATCATCTATATTCCTTGGTCGATTCGAAATTTAGGGTCGGCAGAATGACGCTTTTCGCGCGCCGACTCGGCGTAAGCGAAGCCACCAGTGTTCTTGATCTCGGCGGCGATGCCGCCACATGGGGTTCAGCTGGGCACCAAAAGAGGGTTACCCTTCTAAATCTCAACCCTCGAAGTTTGCACGGCCATCCCTCCTCCGTCATAGGCGATGCACTCGAAGTCCCCTTTTCCGACCAGGCTTTTGATGTTGTCTTCTCAAACTCCATGATCGAGCACCTCGGTTCTAAGGAACGGCAGAGGATCTTCGCGGCCGAAGTGCGTCGGCTCTCGAAGACTGGATACTTTGTACAGACTCCCAACAAGTGGTTCCCCATTGAGCCTCACTATCTTGCTCCTTTGGTTCAGTTCGTCCCGCGAAGTATTCGGCCCACAGTGATACGCTGGGCGACCCTGCGGGGATGGTTGACCAAGCCTTCGCCACGGCGGTGCGTAGAACTCTGCCGAGAGATTCGCTTGCTTGACGCCAGAGAAATGAGCGAACTATTCCCGGAGGCAAAAATCGTTCGAGAGCGATTCTTCGGTATGACGAAGTCACTGATTGCCATTTGGCAGAGTCCCGATCGTGACCGTTCCGCCGGGGGACAGTACTAGATATGGTCGCCATTGAGCGACGAATCGGAGGCTTGCTTCGCTACCGCAAGATCTGGTTTGCGGATTATCAGCAAGCAGGTGAAATCAGCCGCTCCTTAGGTCGGACTGATGTCGTGCGGTTTTTTGCCGCCCCGGGCGATTTAAGTGCGCTTCCGAACATCGTGAAGCATCGCCAACTGCAGACTGCGTGGATAGATTTGTCCGCGGGTCCCGAAAGTGTCCTAAGCGGGATGAAGAAAAAAAGTTGTCGCTACGAGATTCGGCGGGCGGAAAAG
>Ga0335072_10017641_pt1 | contig 10089 bp, 10 predicted proteins | sample Lox_Sample_21_FD_206725 | JGI IMG/M metagenome (GOLD analysis project Ga0335072, IMG submission 206725) | Soil microbial communities from Loxahatchee National Wildlife Refuge, Florida, United States - Lox_Sample_2.1 | ecosystem: Environmental > Terrestrial > Soil > Wetlands | place: USA...
GTGGAGCGCGCGGTGGTGCAGAGGTCCGACCCGCCGCAGTCGCTGGCCGAGGCCGATGCCTTGCTCGCGTCGGCTCAGGCGCAGACGTTGGCCGGGATGCTGACCCTTTCCGGGGTAGCCAGCGAGTCGATGGTGCACGACGTCGGCTGGACGATCATGGATATCGGCAAACGCATCGAACGCGGCCTCTGGCTGACCGCGTTGCTGCGGGCCACGCTGACCCAGGTCCGCAGCGCGACCGCCGAGCAAACCATCATCGAGTCCACCCTGGTGGCGTGTGAATCGTCGGTCATCTACCGGCGCCGCAACGTGGGCAACGTCAGCGTCGCCGCAGTGACCGAGCTGATGCTGTTCGACGCGGACAACCCGCGGTCGCTGGCCTATCAGCTGGAACGGCTGCGGGCCAACCTCAGGGACCTGCCGGGCTCGTCGGGTTCGTCGCGTCCCGAGCGCATGGCCGACGACATCAACACCCGCCTGCGCCGGTCGGATCCCGCTGAGCTGGAAGCGGTCACCAAGGGCCGCCGCGAGGACTTGGACGAACTGCTCGAAGCGATCCACGCCGCATTGCGCGACCTCGCCGAGGTCATCACAGACACACAGTTGGCGCTGCCCGGCGGGATGCAGCCGCTGTGGGGGCCCGACGAGCGACGGGTCATGCCGGCTTAGGCGCGGCCTCAGAGGTCAGCTCGTCGACAACGGTGTGGATGAATTGCATCTTGTCCAGCACCGCGACCGGAAGCACGAACGGGTACATGTCGTCGTGGCCCATCGAGCGGTTAACCATGTTCAGCGACCACGACAATGGCAGCCACATCTCAATGATGGTAGGAAAGGCGCTGGGGCCCAACGGAGTCCGGTCAAAGGTTGCCGACGCCGGCGCCAGCCCACACCACGCCGAGGTGTCCAGACTGTCACGGATGTGCAGATAGTGGGCGAAGGTCTCGGCCCAATCCTCGGCGGGGTGCATGGTCGCGTACGACGACACGAAGCTCTCCTGCCAACCCTCGGGTGCGCCCTCGCTGTAGTGCCGGTCCAGCGCCTCCTGATAGTCGGCGTCGGGGTCGCCGAACAGCTCATTGAACCGCGCCAGGTGATCGCTTGACGGGGCGACCAGCCGGTAGAAGTAGTAGTGCCCGATCTCGTGGCGAAAGTGCCCGAGCAGGGTCCGGTACGGCTCGTCCATCTCGACCCGCAGCTGCTCGCGGTGGACGTCGTCGCCCTCGGCCAGATCCAGTGTGATGACGCCGTCTTCGTGTCCGGTCAGCACCTGCTCGTGGGCACTGGACAGCAGGCGAAATCCCAGCCCGTACTGGGGATCCTCCTCGCGTCCGATGATCGGCAGCTTGAGCTCGTGCAGCTCGGCGATCAGCCGCCGCTTGGCCGCCTCGGCCCGGGCGAACTCCGGCAGGCCGACGGTGTCGGTGTCGTTGGGCCGTTCCAGCGTCAGCGCGCAGGACGTACACAGCCGGCCCGGCTGACCAACCGGTACCAACCAGTTGCACTCGGCGACATGCAGATTGGCGCAAAGTTGATAATCGCTGGCGTCGACGGCTCCGGCGTGATCGCTGTCGTCTCCCTTGACGATCACCAGCAGGGCCACCTGCTCCAGCGAAAACCCGAGCGCGCTGCCACACGACAGGCACGCCGAGTTCTCAAACGTCAGGCGCTGACCACAGTTGGGACAGTGGAAGTCACGCATTCAGCGCATCACCTTCGAACGGCACCACGTCGACCGCGACATCGATCACGCTGTGCTCCGAGTTGGTGTAGATGATACCGCGCAGCGGTGGCACGTCCGCGTAGTCGCGGCCCCGGCCGACCATGATGTAGCGCTGGTCCACCAACTGGTCGTTGGTGGGGTCAAGCCCCAGCCACTCGAACTGACCCGGCTGCTGCGGCGTCCAGACCGAGGCCCAGGCGTGGGTGGCGTCGATGCCGATCATCCGATCCTTTCCAGGCGGTGGGTCGGTGGCCAGATACCCGGATACGTAGCAGGCCGCCAGACCGTTGGCGCGCAGGCAGGCGATAGCGAGCCTCGCGAAGTCTTGGCATACCCCTTCCCGGGCTTCCAGAACCTCATTGACCCGGGTGGACACCGTAGTGGACCCCGAGCGGTAGGTGAAGTCGTTGAAGATGCGAGTCGCCAGGTCGCGCAACACCTCGACCAGCGGGCGTCCGGGCTCGAAGCTGGGGGCCGCGTATGCGCGTACCTCGTCGGTGATCTCGGGCGGGGTCAGATCCAGCGTGAAGTCGGTCTCCAGCGCCCCCTGCATCCCGCTCGGCCGGGCGGCCTCCCACGGTTCCAGTGCCGGCCCGCTTCCGTAGAGCCCGGGCGGTTGTGGGGCCACGTCGACGATGGAGTCACTGGTGATCGTCAGGGCATTGTGCGGCTCGGTGACATGGAAATACGAGCTGATGTTGCCGTAGTTGTCGCGGCTGGTGGAACTGTCGGCCGGAGTCGGCTCGATGGTCAGCCGGTGCGCGACGCAACGTTGCCGCAGCGAGTCCCGCGGCGTGAGAAAACCGCGGCCATAGGAGCTGGTCACGACGTCGGAGTAGTGGTATTCGGTGCGGTGCGTGACCCGGTAGCGATGGGTGTCTGGGACAGAGTTCCGCACAGCTACCTTCCTGCAAACAAACCACGGCTGGCCGCAAGGGACGAGAATACGGCACCAAGCGCACCATAGCCGGAGCACAATCAACATGTGGCCACCTGGAACGACGTCGCCCGCATTGTCGGCGAGCTACCGCTGACCGCGGAGCCCGCACCGCACGACTGGCGGGTGGGTAAGAAGTTGGTGGCCTGGGAGCGCCCGCTGCGCAAGTCCGACCGCGAAGCCCTCAACGAGATCGGGTTGGAGCCGCCGGCGGGCGACATCCTCGGTGTCCGGGTGTCCGACGAAGGCGTCAAGTTCGCGTTGATCGCCGACCAGCCGGAGGTGTATTTCACCACGCCGCATTTCGACGGCTATCCGGCGGTGCTGGTCAAGCTGGCTGCGATCGAAATCCTCGAGCTCGAGGAGCTGATCACCGAGGCCTGGCTCACGCAAGCGCCGAAGAAGCTGGTCCAGGAGTTTCTCGCCGATTCGACGTGAGCTGGGCGGGCGACAGCTCGATCACGCGTTGCAGGTCGTCGACGCACGCCTGCACGACGCCGGCAAGCACGACCTGGCTTTTCTCGTGGGCCTCGGATTGCAGCACGGAGGCATGGTGGCTCGCCGTGCTGGCGTACGCCGCCGCGGCGACGGGATCCACGTCGCTGAGACGGGTCGCCGACGCGAGGCTGGTGAGCAACGCGGGAACCGGCCGCGGCAGCCAATCGGGGTCGTGCAGGGTTGGCGCGACGACCCGCGCCAGCTGCATCACGGAGCCGGCCAGCAGCGCCACGTACAACGCCTGCTCGTCCGCCCCGTAGACGGATTGGCGCATCCCCCATCGGCGCGGCGCCACCTTCACCACCTGGCGGGCCGTGGTCCGGGCCTGGATCAGGGCGCCGAGTTGCTCATGCACCCGGTCGACTGCCGACAGCGGCCAGTCGGTCGGCGCCTTCTTGCGACCGGCGGCGAAATCCGCGGTGCGGCACAGCACGCCGTGCAGGGCCTGCAGCACCCCGGCGCGCGCGCTGCCGACCAGCTTGAGCGGGTCGGCCGGGAAGAACAGGATCGCCACGATCAAGGCCAGCCCGCCGCCGATCAGGGCGTCGTAGATGCGTTCGAAACTGACGCCGCTGCGGAACAACGCCAGGACCAGGATCGCCGAAACGGTGGTCTGGTTGACGAACATCAACCCCTGCCCGATGTAGCCCCGCCCCAGCAGCACCGCGCAAGCCAGCGCGAAAAGCGCGGCCACCCCGATGGGGACGGGCCCCACCCCCAGCAGCTTCTGCACGATCACGCCGATCACGATCCCCAGGGCCACCCCGACAATCATCTGGATGGCGCGCACCCCGCGTAACACGTTGCTGGCCGACAAACAGACGGCGGCGGAGACCGGCGCGAAGAACGGTTGCGGATGGTGGAGCACGTCGTGGGCGATGTACCAGGCCAGACCGGCAGTCACCGCGGTCTGCAGGATCGTGAACCCCGCGTCACGCAGCCGTTCGAACGCCGCCTGGCCGCGGTCGGCGACCCGGGCCGCCCGGGACTGCAGTGAGGTGCTCATCAGGCTTGCTTACCTCACCGCCGCGCGCGGCGCCCGCCTAGGTCGCTTGGACCCGGTGCAGCTCGAACAGCGGAATCACCCGGCTGGTCTTCGACTGGTATTCGGCGAAGCCGGGAGCCGCGGCGGCGATCTTCTCGAAGAGCTCGTCGCGCTCCCGCGTCGGCAGTTCGCGAGCGGTCACGTCGAACGAGTCGGTACCCACCTCGACGTGCGCGGCCGGGTCGGCCCGCAAGTTGTGCACCCAGGCCGGACTCACCGGGGCGCCGGCGAAGGACCCGATGATGATCAGCTTGCCGTCGACGCGGAAGTACGCCAGCGGAGACACCCGCTGCCGGCCGGACTTCGCGCCCGTCGTGGTGAGCAGCAGCAGGTTCGAATTGGCGAATTGCCCGCCGACCTTGCCGTCGTTGGCACGGAACTCGTCGATGATGTTGTTGTTGAACGCGTTCAGTTCGGCGATGCCGGGGAAGTTCTTGGTCATGCCCGGTCAAACCTGTTTGGGCTTGGCGTCTATTCCGGACTCCCGGCGCTGCTGGGCGGTGATCGGCGCCGGCGCGTCGGTGAGCGGGTCGACGCCGCCGCCGGTCTTGGGGAACGCGATCACCTCGCGGATCGAGTCCACGTCGGCCAGCAGCGCGGTGATCCGGTCCCAGCCGAACGCGATCCCGCCGTGCGGCGGCGCGCCAAACGTGAACGCCTCCAACAAGAAACCGAATTTCTCTTCCGCCTCGGCCCGATCCAGGCCCATCACGGCGAACACCCGTTCCTGAATGTCGCGGCGGTGGATACGGATCGAGCCGCCGCCGATCTCGTGGCCGTTGCAGACGATGTCGTAGGCGTCGGCGAGCACGTTGCCCGGATCGGTGTCCACCGCGTCCTGGTATTCGGGCTTGGGTGCGGTGAACGCGTGGTGCACCGCGGTCCACGCGCCCGAGCCCACCGCCACGTCACCGGCTTCGGTGGCGTCTGCGGCGGGCTCGAACAACGGCGGGTCGACCACCCAGACGAACGCCCATGCATCCGGGTCGATCAGGCCCAGCCGGGCGGCGATCTCGCCGCGGGCCGCCCCCAGCAGCGCCCGGGACGGCTTGGGCGGGCCGGCGGAGAAGAAGATGCAGTCGCCGGGTTCGGCCCCGACGTGCGCGGCCAGCCCGTCGCGCTCGGCGTCGGTCAGGTTCTTGGCCACCGGGCCGCCCAGTGTGCCGTCCTCGGCGACCAACACGTAGGCCAGGCCGCGGTGCCCGCGCTGTTTGGCCCACTCCTGCCAGCCGTCTAGCGTGCGCCGCGGCTGCGAGGCGCCGCCGGGCATCACCACGGCGCCGACGTAGGGCGCCTGGAAGACGCGGAATGTGGTGTCTTTGAAGAATTCTGTGCACTCGACGAGCTCCAGCCCGAACCGCATGTCGGGCTTGTCCGAGCCGAAGCGTCGCATGGCGTCGGCGTAACTGATCCGCGGCAGGGGTGTCGGAATCTGGTAGCCGATCAGCGCCCACAGCGCCGTCAGGATCTCTTCGGAGATCGCGATGATGTCCTCGGCGTCGACGAAGCTCATCTCCATGTCGAGCTGGGTGAACTCGGGCTGCCGGTCGGCGCGGAAATCCTCGTCGCGGTAGCACCGCGCGATCTGGTAGTAGCGCTCCATCCCGGCCACCATCAGCAGCTGCTTGAACAGCTGCGGGCTCTGCGGCAGGGCGTAGAAGGTGCCGGGCCGCAGCCGGGCCGGCACCAGGAAGTCGCGCGCCCCTTCCGGCGTCGAGCGGGTGATGGTCGGCGTCTCGACCTCGACGAAGTCGTGCCGCGACAGCACTTCACGTGCGGCCGCATTCACCTTGGAGCGCAACCGAATTGCCGCGGCCGGACCGTCGCGGCGCAGGTCGAGGTAGCGGTACTTCAGGCGCAGCTCCTCGCCGGCGGGCTCGTCCAGCTGAAACGGCAGCGGCGCGCTGTCGCCGAGCACCGTCAAAGAGGTGGCGTTGACCTCGATCTCGCCGGTCGGAATCTCGGTGTTGGCGTTGCCTTCCGGGCGGATCTCGACGACGCCCGACACCGCGATGCAGAACTCGGCGCGCAGCCGGTGCGCCTGCGCCAACACCTGCCCCTCTCCAAGGGCGTCGCGGAACACCACCTGCGCGATGCCGGACGCGTCGCGCAGGTCGATGAAGATGACGCCGCCGTGGTCGCGGCGGTGGGCCACCCAGCCTGCCAAGGTCACCTGCTGCCCGGCGTCGTGAGTCCGTAGCGAACCAGCGGTTCGGCTGCGCAGCACAAACACTCCCCTTTACCTTTTGAACGACTGCCCAGTCTAAACAGTCGGCGCGCGGAGTAACTTCGGTCACATAGCCCCTGAAGCCACAAACATCGCTCTCGTCGGCCCCGGCGCCGTCGGCACGACGATCGCCGCCCTGCTGCACCAAGCCGGGCATCAGGTATTGGTGTGCGGTCACACCCCGCGCGAAAGCATCGAACTACGCCCCGACGGCCGGGATCCGATCGTGGTGCCCGGTCCGGTGCACACCGATCCCAGTAACATCACCGGCCCGGTGGACGTCGTGGTGCTGGCGGTCAAGACCACCCAGATCGACGACGCGCACGGCTGGCTCACACGCCTGTGCGCCGAGCACACCATCGTGGCTGTGTTGCAGAACGGGGTCGAGCAGGTCGAGCAGGTCCAGCCGCACTGTCCGTCGTCGCCGGTGGTGCCCGGCATCGTGTGGTACTCGGCCGAGACCCAGCCCGAAGGCTGGGTGCGGGTGCGCGGCGAAGCCCGGCTGGTGCTGCCCAGCGGACCGATGCCGGCGGAGCTCGCCGAGCTGTTGCGCGGCGCCGGCTGCCAGGTGGACTGCGACCCCGACTTCATCACCGCGGCCTGGCGCAAGTTGCTCACCAACGCGCTGGCCGGATTCATGGCGCTGTCCGGGCGGCGTTCGGGCATGTTCCGGCGCGACGACGTGGCCGAGCTATCCCGCCGCTATGTCGCCGAATGCCTGGCCGTCGCCCGGGCCGAGGGCGCCCGGCTGCCCGACGACGTTGTCGACGGGTTCGCCGACATGTTTCGCCACGCACCGCAGGACATGGGCACCTCGATACTGGCCGACCGGGAACACCACCGCCGGATGGAATGGGACATCCGCAACGGGGTGATCATCCGCAAGGCTCGCGCCCACGGCCTGGCCACACCGATCAGCGATGTCGTGGTGCCACTGCTGGCCGCGGCCAGCGACGGTCCCGGCTGAGCCTGAATTGCCCGGCTCTCCCCCGCAAGCGGGTGGTACCCCACCTCCCGCGGCTTCGCCGCACGCATCGTCGCCGAGCTAGGTTAAGTAACCATGTTCCCCTGCGAGCGCGTCGACTTGAGCTTCACCGACGAAGCGCCACATGTGTTCCGCAACAGTGTTGACCTCGCCGTCACGCCCGAGCAGCTGTTCGAGGTGCTCGCCGACGCCGAGTCCTGGCCGCGCTGGGCGAGTGCGATCACCAAGGTGACCTGGACCAGTCCCGAGCCGCGCGGTGTCGGTACCACCCGCACCGTCGAAATGCGCGGCGGAATCGTCGGGAACGAAGAGTTGCTGGCCTGGGAACCCTTCACCCGCGTGGCATTCCGGTTCAACGAATGCTCGACGCGATCGGTCGCCGCGTTTGCCGAGGATTACCGGGTCGAGGTCATTCCGGGCGGCTGCCGGCTGACCTGGACCATGGCGCAGAAACCCGCCGGCCCGGCGCGGCTGGCGATGTTTGTCGTTGCGCCGCTGCTGAACCTGGTCCTGCGCCGGTTCCTGAAGAACCTGCGCAGCTACACCGATGACCGGTTCGCCGCAACGGCGTTAGGCTGATTCGACCGACCACATTTCGGGAGAGTGCAATGACCTTCAACGAAGGTATGCAGATCGACACCAGCACCGCGTCGTCCTCCGGCGGCGGGGGCGGGATGATCGCCCTCGGCGGCGGCCTCGGTGGGCTGTTGATCGTGCTGGTGGCGATGTTCCTCGGGGTCGATCCCGGTCGCCTGAACCAGCAGCAGGACGCCGGCTACTCGGCGCCCGGATTCGACCTGAACAAGTGCAAGACCGGCGCCGACGCCAACAAATACGTGCAGTGCCGCGTGGTGGCCACCGGCAACTCGGTGGACGCGGTATGGCACCAGCAGATGCCCAAGCTGGGGCGCAACTACACCCGCCCGCATGTGCGGCTCTTCAGCGGCCAGGTGAACACCGGGTGCGGTTCGGCCACCAGCGCGGTGGGGCCGTTCTACTGCCCGGTGGACCAGACGGCCTACTTCGACACCGACTTCTTCCAGGAGCTGGTCGACAAATTCGGTTCCAGCGGTGGACCGTTCGCGCAGGAGTACGTGGTGGCCCACGAATATGGCCACCACGTGCAGAACCTGTTGCACGTGCTGGGCCGCGCGCAGCAGGGCGCGCAGGGCGCCGGGGGCAACGGCGTGCGCACCGAGCTGCAGGCCGACTGCTACGCCGGAATCTGGGCGCACTACGCGTCGACGACCAAGCAGGACAGCACCGGCGTGCCGTACCTGGAGCCGTTGACCGACAAGGACATCCAGGACGCTCTGTCGGCCGCCGCGTCCGTCGGCGACGACCGGATTCAGCAGGAGACGACCGGCCGTACCAATCCCGAGTCCTGGACCCACGGCTCATCGGAGCAGCGCACGCACTGGTTCACGGTCGGCTATCAGACCGGCGATCCGAAGCAGTGCGACACCTTCAGCACCAACAACCTCGGCTAACAATCAGCCTTCAGCAGGCCCTGCAACTCAGCGCGCCCGTGCTCGTCGAGCGGCAGCAGCGGCGCCCGCGGGTCCCCGGCCGGGAAGCCGAGCAGATCCAGCCCGGCCTGCACCGTGGTGGCCAGTCCGCCCGCGACGATGAACTCCAGCAGCGGCTTGAGGTCGTCGTAAATAACCCGCGCCTTGTCGAGATCGCCGCCGCGCACCGCGTCGTAGAGGTCGATGCAGCGTTGAGGCCGCAGGTTGGGCGCGGCCGTGCACCATCCTGAGGCGCCGGCGATCAGCGCGTCGAGCACCAGCGGGTTGGTGCCGTTGTAGAAGGGCAGCTTGCCGCCGGAAAGTTCGGCGATGCGCTGCATCCGGGACAGGTCACACCGGTGGATTCCTTGACCATGGTGACGTTGTCGATCGTGTCGAACATGCTGACCAGCAGCTCGGGCCGCATGTCCACACCGCTGGTGGCCGGGTTGTTGTAGGCCATGATCGAAATGCCGATGGCCTCGCCGATGCTGCGGTAGTGCTGGACGATCTCACGTTCGGTGAGCTTCCAGTAGGACACGGGTAGCACCATCACCGCGTCGGCGCCGGCCCGCTGCGCATGCCGGGCGCGCCGAATGGTCTTGGCGGTGGTCACATCCGACACCCCGACCACGATCGGCAGCCGACCGTTCACGGTGGCGATCGCGGTGTCGACCACGTGTCGAACTCGGCCTCTTCCAGGTAGGCCAGTTCGCCGGTGCTGCCGAGCGGGCTATCGCGTGCACCCCGGAGGCGACCAGCCGGTCGATCAGCGCGGCCAGACGCTTGGTGTCGATCGTGTCGTGGGCGGCGAACGGGGTCACCGGGTACGCAAGTATGCCTTGAAACAAGGCGCGCTCCTTGAATTCAGTTGACGGCTAACGGCTTAACTGGTGAGCGCGTCCGGGTGGCGGGCCAGGGCGCGACGGGCGTAGTAGGCGAAGTTGGCCCGGCTGCGCGCGGGCGTCAACGTCCAGTCGTGAGCCTCTTTGGCCAGCTCCGCCGGGAGTTCCTTAACGGTGCCGGCGGCCATGGCGGCCAGCTGTAGTTTTGCGGCGCGCTCGATCAGGATCGCCAGCGAGCAGGCTTCCTCGACGCTGGCGCCGGTCACCAGTTGGCCGTGGTGCGCCAGCAGCACCGCCTTCTTGTCACCGAGCACGGCGCTG
>Ga0335072_10017642_pt1 | contig 10089 bp, 4 predicted proteins | sample Lox_Sample_21_FD_206725 | JGI IMG/M metagenome (GOLD analysis project Ga0335072, IMG submission 206725) | Soil microbial communities from Loxahatchee National Wildlife Refuge, Florida, United States - Lox_Sample_2.1 | ecosystem: Environmental > Terrestrial > Soil > Wetlands | place: USA: Florida...
CCACGTTTCTCCCAGCAGCACCGCGTCGTATTGGTTCGACAAGCTCCGCAGCCGCCGCAGGATCACATGATTTTCCGCGAGGTTGTCGTTGTACTTGTTCACCATCTGCCCGTTCACGATGGGGTTGTCGTGCAGATTCGGATCCTCGTACAGGGTGTCGACCGCATCCAGCCGGAATCCCGCCACGCCCCGGTCGTACCAGAACCGCGCCACGTTGAACATCGCCTTCTGCACCGCAGGATTCCGCCAGTTCAGGTCCGGCTGAGCGGCCTCGAAGTAGTGGTAGTACCACTGCTGGGTTTTCGCGTCCCACGTCCACGCCGGTCCGCCGAAGTCCGAGATCCAGTTATTCGGCGGCTGCCCCGGTCCTTTGCCGTCGCGCCAGATGTACCAGTCGCGATACGGGGAATTCCGCGACGAGCGCGAAGCCAGAAACCACGGATGCTGATCCGACGTGTGGTTCATCACAAAATCCATCAGCACGCGGATGTGATGCTGCCGCGCTGCCGCCACCAGATGATCGAAGTCGGCCAGCGTGCCGTACATGGGATCGATGTTCGTGTAATCCGAGACATCGTAGCCAAAATCCTTCTGCGGCGATGGATAGCACGGCGTGATCCAGATCGCGTCCACTCCCAGCGACTCCAGATAATCCAGCTTCGACGCGATGCCGTTCAGGTCGCCGATGCCGTCGTTGTTCGAATCGGCGAAACTGCGCGGGTACACCTCGTAGATGACCGACGGGCGCCACCACGGCCGCTCGCCGCCGCTCGCCGCCTGGCTCTGAGCCCGAACCGAAGTCCCCGAAAATGGCACAGCCATCATCACCCCGACCAACATCCACCGACCGCCCAACATCCGATCAGCCTCCCGCACCCTCTGAAGATTTTCGCGCAACCGCTCCCGGCCGGCGCCGGCCGGTACCCGCTCCGAAATCTTTCCGCGGATGGGCTGAATTGTATCTTGAATCGTTTGAAGTCTGCGATATGATCGTTCCTGCCGCGCGGAAGACCGTGCGCAGCGGAGGCTCTCGTGTTCGCAAAGTCTCACCTGGCTGCACTGCTGCTGATCGCCGCGGCGGCTCTGCCCCTGCGCGCGCAAACGGTCGACGTCGACATCACCCCCGCCGATGCGGTCAACCACTTCGTCCCGCAGCAGACTCTGGGCGCCGGACTCGACCGCATCTCCGTCGAAGCCATCGACAAGGCGCTCACGCCGAAGATGCTCTCCGCCGTTGCCCCCTCCGGCTGGGGACCCATCACCTACCGCCAGAACACCGACCTCTCCGTCGAAGCGTGGCACTGGAATCCCAACGGCACCTGGAGCGACCCCGCCGGCCGCGGCTACTTCACCGGCTCCACCACGCTTGGCGATCCCATCCGCTACTCGTACGGTTATGCTCTGCCGCGCCGCGGATTCACCCGCAACGATGGCACCGGCAACACCGGCTACTCCCGCCTCACCGACGGCGACACGAACACCTTCTGGAAGAGCAATCCCTACCTCACCCAGCGCTACACCGGCGAATCTGACAGCCTGCACCCGCAGTGGGTCATGCTCGATCTCAAGGACAAGCAGCTCGTCGACGCCATTCGCATCGACTGGGCATCACCCTGGGCCACCCATTTCGATGTCCAGTACTGGACCGGCCTCGACCCCATCGGCAAACCCACTGAGGGCGTCTGGGAAACCTTCCCCCGCGGTTCCATTACCGAGGGCAAAGGCGGCGAGGAGACCATCTCCCTCACCGATATTCCGCAGGTCCTCCAGTTCGTGCGCATTGTCATGACCGCCTCGTCGAACACCTGCGACGCCGATGGCCCCTCCGATCCGCGCAACTGCGTCGGCTACGCCATCCGCGAACTGTATCTCGGCACCCTCGGACCGCACGGTGAGTTTCACGACATGGTGCGCCACACACCCGACCAGGATCAGACCACCACTTACTGTTCCTCCGTCGATCCCTGGCACACCGCCGACGATCTGCTGAACAAGCATCAGGCGCAGGTCGGCTTCGATCTTTTCTTCACCAGCGGCATCACCCACAACCTGCCCGCGATGATTCCCATCGCGATGCTCTACAGCCAGCCCGAGGACGCCGCCGCGCAGATTCGTTACCTCGAAGAGCGCCACTATCCCATCTCTTACGTCGAAATGGGCGAAGAAGCAGACGGCCAGTACACGTCTCCGGAAGACTACGCCGCCCTCTATCTCCAGTTTGCCGCGGCGATCCACAAGGTCGACCCCAATATCAAGCTCGGCGGCCCTGCATTCCAGGGCGTGAATGAAGATATCCGGATCTGGCCCGACGCGAGCGGCAACACTTCCTGGTTCACCCGCTTTCTCGACTATCTCCGCTCCCACGGGCGCATGCAGGATCTCGCCTTCTTCTCCTTCGAGCACTATCCGCTCAACCCCTGCGCCTTCACCTGGGCCGATCTCTACGAGGAGCCGCAGCGCATCGATCACATCGTCCAGGTATGGCACAACGACGGCCTGCCGAAGGATGTACCATTCTTCATCACCGAGTCGAACTTATCCTCGGGCGACAGCGAAGCCTCGCTCGATAACTTCGCCGGTATCTGGCTCGCCGACTATGTCGGCTCGTTCCTTGCTGCAGGCGGCAACGGCCTCTATTACTTCCACTATCTCCCCCTGCGCGAAGACCATGGCTGCGATAACTCTCCTGGCGTCTTCGGCATGTTCACCGTCGACCGGAATTACAACATCGTTCAGCCGCTCTCGCAGTTTTTTGCGAGCGAGCTGATTAACACCGAGTGGATCGAGCCTGGCAAAGAGGAGAACACCATCTTTCCCGCCTCCAGCACCGCCAGCGACGGCGCCGGCCATATGCTTGTAACTGCTTACGCCGATCATCGTCCCGACCGGCAATGGTCGATCATGCTGGTCAACCGCGACCAGGAAAACGCCCACACCATCAAAATCGCCTTCCATAACAACGACACCGGCCGCACCCTCGGCTTTTCCGGCAGCGTCCACGCCGTGATCTTCGGCGCCGGGCAATACGCGTGGCATCCGCAGACCGTCTCTCCCATGTCCCACCCGGACAACCCCGACGAGCCGGTGATCGTCAGCGGCATCGGCCGCGCCGATCCCGATGGTCCGCCGAAGCAGGAAGACCTGCACACCACGCCCGCTGCCGGATTTGAAGTCCCGGCCGCATCCATCATGGTCATCCGGGGAAATCTCGCTCCGGCCAGTTAGCAGCAGCCCCGCAGGATGTTCAGGGCTTCGCAAGGCTGGCGGTTTGGACGGCGATCTCGCTTTGAATGGCCTGTCGCGTACCGGCCTCATTCGACGCCGCATCCGGATCCGCCTGGGAGAGTTCCGATAACGCCGAACGCAGGGATTGCAGGGCTTCGGTATGCCGGCCGGCTTCGCCCTCGAGAATCCCACGATAGAAGTCGCGTTGCCAGACTGGGCTCTGATTGAAGTTCGGGCCATCGAAGAGCCACGTGAAGGTCGCCAGTTGTTCCTGCGGCGCCAGAGCCGCCAGCAATGGCGGGCGTTCGCCCTGACCAGCCGGCCGGGCAGAAAGCGGCGAATAAACCGGTTCGAGATGGTGGCTGTAAATGAACCAGGCCGCGCCGCGCGTGGTCGTATCCACGGCCTCGCCGTTCTTCCGCATCGCATTCAGCACCCGCAGCAGCTCCAGGTTGCCCTCATTGTTGTTGGCATCTTCGAGCGCGGCCAACTGCAGCTCGCGCACGAAATCGTGATGCCGGCCGCCGGCCAGTGCCTGATTGAACTCGGCTGCGGCCTCGCTCACCGGCCCGTCGTTCCACAGGATCCAGTGCCCCAGCATCGCGTGCGCAAAAACATTCTGCGGGTCGACGGCCAGAGCCTGGCGATAATAGCTGTCCGGCGACGTGCCGGGAGCGCCGTCGCGCGACTGCAGGAACGCCGCCCAGCCGAGGTGCGCCAGCACGTCCGCCTTTCTCTGTCCCTGCGCAGACGACGCAGCCTGGTCCAGCACCGGCGTTACTTTTTCTGTGATGTCGCTGAACTTCTGCTGATCCGGCGCGCTGGCGTTCTCCAGCCAGTCCATGGCCAGCGACTCTTCAACAGTCCGCGTCTTGCTGCCGCCATCGCTCAGCCGGCTGGCCTGCTCCAGGCTGGACCACGCGGCCGCATAGTCGCGAGCCTGCTCCTGCATAGCGCTGGTCGCCAGTAACTCCTTCACCTGCCGGCTGCGCTGCAGATGGGCACTGACCACATCGATCAGTTGCTGTACCCCGAAGACCAGCGACAAAACCGCCGTTGCCCCGCCCACCCATTTCAGCGCCGCAGACGCGGTCTTGCGGCCGGCCGGCTTGTCCGGCTCCGTATCCGAATGAGGGACGGCCTTCGAGCTCTTGCCCATTGCGACGGTACCTCGCCCGATGTGCGGTGGTCGTCATCGCCAGCATAAACCAAATGCGAACACCTGATGGACTGCACGTTGGCGGTAAACACAGCAACCGGCCCCGCCGCGGAAGCGATGGAGGTTGCCCCGGTCGGCCGGGCCGCCGGGCGTCGGGCAGCTGCAGCCGCCCGTCTCGTACGGCACCGGCCGGGGATCGGCGCTCGCCTGCCGGTCCGTGTACGTTACCTCAGACGTTTGTACTGATATCAGCGTCGTGGCTTCTGAAACCGGCATGGTCCGGCCCCCCGCACTTCGGTGTTTTCCCGCCAATATCATTCCCATTAACTCGCCATTCGCGGCATCTTTAGCGATGCTTTCAGCCATTCTTCCAACTCATTGATGAAAAAGGCCGAGCCTGCGCTTGACAGACGTAAAAAGGCAGGAATAAAGTCCATAGCCACGGTAACGTAAACGGTCACGGATGTCTCCAGGCCGCCGTGATTCCGCTTCCGCCAAAAAACAGAGAAAGGACGTGGTGCAATGATTCACTCGAGGAGGCTGCATCATTCCCTGTATTCCGCCCACCTTTTAAGCAGCGCGCTGGTTGCGGTTGTGCTGGTGTTCGCCGCTGGAGGCCTCATGGCCCAGACGAACCAGGGAACCATAACCGGCACCGTCACAGACCCTCAGGGTGCGGTGGTCGCCAATGCCCAGGTAACGCTGACCCAAATCGCCACCGGGCTGGTAATGCAGCGCAGCACCAATCGCGACGGCCTCTACGTTTTTTCTCCCGTCGCCATCGGCAGCTATTCCCTTTCCGCAACCGCATCTGGCTTTGCGACCGTCGATGAGACCGGACTGACGCTCAACGTCAACCAGACGCTGACCATCAATTTCACCCTGCGCCCGGGGAATGTCTCGCAAACCGTGACCGTCCAGGGCGGCGCCGCGCAGCTGATGCAGACCGAAGAGGCTTCCACCGGTCAGGTGATGAGCTCGCGGGTCATCAACGACACCCCCCTGGCTCTGCGGAACTATGTCTTCATCGCGCAACTGGCCGCCGGCGTAACGGAGGCGCAGGGATCGCGTGGCGAAGGCCGCGGAGATTTCGACGCAAACGGGCTGCGGGCGGAGCAGAACAACTTCATCCTCGACGGGGTGGACAACAACAGCAACCAGGTCGATTTCCTCAACGGCGCCAGCTTCGTCGTGAAGCCTCCGCCCGACGCCCTCGCCGAGTTCAAGGTGCAGACAGGCGATTATGACGCGGAGTTTGGCCATTCGGCCGGAGCCGTCGTCAACGCCGCCATCAAGAGCGGCACCAACCAGATTCATGGAGATGTGTGGGAATATCTTCGCAACAACGACCTTGGTGTGGCCCGCGATTACTTCAACCAGACACCTCAGCCGGAGCCTGCCTATCACCAGAACCAGTTCGGAGGCACCCTGGGCGGCCCATTCTGGAAAAACAAGCTCTTCTGGTTCGCCGATATCGAAGCGCTGCGCGTCGTATCTCCCAGCAACAGCACTTATACGGTACCAACCGCGCTCATGCGCCAGGGCAATTTCAGCGAGCTGCTCAACACCAGCCTTACCGGCGACAGCCAGCCGGTAACTCTCTACGAGCCCGGATCGGGCGGCGCCACGCCGCTGACCTGCAACAGCCAGCCCAATGTCTTCTGCACGAACCAGATCGATACCACCGCTCAAAAGCTGCTGAACCTGTACCCGTCGCCGAATAACGGTGCAGTAGGGCAGACTTACAACAATTACGTGGTGAATACCAGCACCGGAGACAACACGGTGCAGTGGGATGCGCGGCTCGACTGGAATGCGAGCCGGGACGATCAGGCCTTCTTCCGCGCGAGTTACTACAACGAGCGCGGCACATATAACCCGCCGCTGGGCTTCGTCCTCGATGGCGGCGGTTACGGCGGCGACGGATCGTTCGTGAATATGGGTGAAAACTACGATCTGAGCGAGACCCACGAATTCAACCAGAGCCTGGTGAACGAATTCCGCTTCGGTTACAACTGGGGTCATCCGCAGTGGGTGCCGTTGAGTTACGACACGAATGTGTCGGCGCAGGAAGGTCTGGGAGGCATCCCGTACTCGCCCGGCAATGGCGGATTGCCGAGCACTTCCATCAGCGGCATCAGCGGCATTGGTGGTCCGCAATGGTATCCCGCTATTGAATACGAGAACGTCTTCCAGTTCCTCGACGACGTGACCAAAGTCGCCGGCAGGCACACGATCAAGATGGGTGTCGACTTCCAGCACGTTCGCGTCGCAACGGAAGCTCCCATCGCGCCGCACGGAGCTTACACCTTCAACGGCTTCTATACCGGCGCACCGGGCGTGAGCTTCACCGGCTCCGGCGTAGCCGACTTCCTGGCCGACGACGATACGCCTCCCGGAGCTCCCGCGGGATCGACGCCCGGCTCCATGAACTCTGCCGAACTGACCGCGTTCTTTAACATCGACAATGTCCGCTGGTACAAAGCCGCCTACGCACAGGACACCTGGAAAGTAACTCCGAAGCTGACCCTGAACATCGGCCTCCGCTACGAGTACTTTCAGCCCATCGAGGAGCGCCACGATCACCAGGCGCTGTGGTATCCCACGTCCATCGCTCCCGGAAGCGGGGTCGGCAATTACGTGATGGCGAACAGCCAGAAGAGCGATTATCTGGCGCCTGGCTTTGTGACAGACCTGGCGCAGGACAATATTACTTTGAGTTACACCTCAACCCGCTCGCTGGTGAAATCTCAGTACAGCCAGTTCGCTCCGCGGCTCGGCGTCGACTACGCACTCTCCCGCCGGCTGGTGGTTCGCAGCGGCTACGGATTGTTCTATGGCGGGCTGGAGAGCATTGGCGGCGCGCCCAATCTGGGGTACAGCTATCCATTCCAGTACACCGTGAATTTCTACGGCCCCTCCTGCACGCTCGATTCGAACGACTGCCAGAGTATCGGGCAAACCTATGGAGTTAACCTGGCCAACGGCTTTTCCACGCAGCCGGGATGGAACAATGGCCTGGCCAGCGATCCCACGCCGTCCACTCCCGGCCTGATCGGCACCCAGCCCAACTACTACACTCCTTACACGCAGCAATGGAATCTCACCGCCGAGTACGCCCTCACTAACACCATGTCGTGGACGATTGGATATGTGGGCAATAACTCCCGTCACCTCGAGGGATTCCCCGATCAGAATGCACCCGCCGGACTGGTCGGGCCGGGGGACAATGCAAACCACGATCGCCCGTTCCCGGCCTTCGGCGGATCGCAGTTCGATATGCATGAGGGCGTCAGCAGCTATAACTCGCTGCAGACCACCATCCAGAAACACTATGCAAATGGGCTGTCCTTCCTTGCCGACTACACCTGGGGACACGCCATGGACGACACCGAAACGCCTCTCAACGGAGGATCGAACACTTACCGGATGCCGCTGGTCCTGCCCATGCGGGCCGAGTACGCCTCCTCAGACTGGGATGTCCGCCAGCGTTTTAGCCTGAACGGACAATACGATCTCCCCTTCGGCGTGGGCAGGAAATATCTCAGCCAGAGCGGATGGCAGAACGAAGTGGTCGGCGGCTGGTCAGCCGATCTGGTATTCACAGCGCAGACCGGCGAGCCCACCAGCATTGGCGCCAATGATTCGTGGGCCAATGGCTCCAATCAGGTACGGGCCATTGTCATCGCCGATCCGTTCAAGACGGGCGGATCGCCCAATTCCACCAATCCGGGAACCTCGTGCGCGGGCAGCACGCGGAATATCACGCACTGGTATAACCCCTGCTCGTTTGCGAATCCACTGCCGAGCAGCGATATCCCGGATTCGCAGACAGCTTCGAATCCTGTCGGCTCGCCGCTGACGACGCCTGGCGAAGTACTGCCCTATCTTGGCCCCGCCCGCAATCAGGTTGTGGGTCCCGGATATGAACGCATCAATATGTCGCTCTTCAAAAATTTCACAACCTACGAGAACCAGTATCTGCAGTTCCGTGCGGATGCGTTCAACCTCTTCAATACCCCGGCCTTCAATAATCCGGGCAACGGGATCAACTCCAACGGCGGGCAAATCACCAGCACTCACAACATGGGCCAGTTCACCCCGAACTCGCGGTTCCTGCAGCTGGCACTGAAGTACTATTTCTAGGAACCGGAGGATAGCTTGATCCTTCCTGCCTGAGCGCGGCAAAATTCAGGCAGGAGTACAGTCCAACCACAATGAATCTGCAGGAGCGGAGAGCGCGGCGTCCAGGGAAACCGGGGGCGCCGCTGCAGCGCTGCAATCGCTGCCGTGGTCCCGTGCAACTGCGTTTACTGTCTACGCTCGGGGTCGCATTCTTTTGCACGCAGCCGTGGGTCCCGGTCGCTGCGCAGACTCAGGGAACGACTCTCTCCTCGTCCGACCGCGCGGCGCTCCGCCAGGCGCTTGCCGATGAAGATGCCGGCCGACCGCAGCAGGCAGAGCCGGTGTTACTGGCGCTGGCTGAGCGTTATCCGGCGAACGACCAGGTGAGCGAGGCGCTGGGATTGCTCTACGCTGAAGGCGGAGAGATGGCGCGGGCGCTGCCGTATCTCCAGCGCGCCTGCCGCGATGCGCCGCGATCTGCCGTCGACCATGCAAACCTGGGGACCGCCTGGCTGAAGCTGGGCGAGACGCGCAGAGCAGCCGCCGAGCTACGGATTGCAGCGGGCCTCGATCCCGGCAACGCGGAGACCCTGTCGGCGCTGGGGCAGGCTTATATGCTGCTGCACCAGCCGGCGCAGGCGGGCGATGCCTTTGCCCGGGCTGCGGCCATCGCGCCGCACAATCCGGATCTTCTCTATAACTGGGCCGTCGCGCTTGCCGACCAGGGAAAGGCGCAGCAGGCCGTCGACGTGCTCAACAGGATCCCCGGCGGCGCGATGAGCGATGCGGCCGAAAGCCTGGCCGGCGATCTCGAGGAAAAGCTGGGCCACTCCATGGCGGCGGTGGCCCACGATCGGCGCGCGGCGCAGCTGAACCCCAGCGATGCCAACCTCTACGCGCTGTGCGTGGAGCTGCTTCGCCACTGGGCGTGGGACGACGCGCAAAAGACTGCCGAATTCGGCGCAGCGAAATACCCCGGCAGCGCCCGGCTCCAGCTCGCGCTTGGCGTGGCTCTGTATGGCGGCAAGAAGTTCCAGAACGCTGCCGGCGTCTTCGCGGGACTTCTGCAGCAGCACCCGGACGACGCCATGGCCGCCGAGATGCTGGGGCGAACCTGCGAAGAAGTCGAAGGCTCCGACGCGAGCTGCGCCCGGCTGGAGGGTTTTGCCCGGCAGCACGCGGACAATCCGGAAGCCGCCGCCTGGGCTGCGCGGCAGATTCTGGAACGGCCGCATTCAGGCGCCGATCTGGACGAAGCAGGCCGCATGCTGACACGAGCCACTGCGGCCGATCCGCGGAATGGAGACGCGTGGTATGAGACAGGGCTTGTGGATGCAGAGCGCGGCCAGTGGCAGCAAAGCGCGCAGGCGCTCGAGAAGGCAACCACGCTGCGTCCCGAATTCGGCCCGGCCCATTTGCAGCTGGCCAAAGCGTACCGGCACCTCGGCCGGCCTGCGGACGAGAAGCGAGAGCTGGCGCTCTTCCAGGCCTGCACACAGAAGGAAAAAGATGAAATCGACGCCCGGGTGCGCGCCATGACGGTGTTTCTGGAACGAAGCCAGTGAGCCGATGCGCTGAGA
>Ga0335072_10017643_pt1 | contig 10089 bp, 4 predicted proteins | sample Lox_Sample_21_FD_206725 | JGI IMG/M metagenome (GOLD analysis project Ga0335072, IMG submission 206725) | Soil microbial communities from Loxahatchee National Wildlife Refuge, Florida, United States - Lox_Sample_2.1 | ecosystem: Environmental > Terrestrial > Soil > Wetlands | place: USA: Florida...
ATCATCGTGCGGCAGTGGCACAGACCCTGACCGCGAAGACAACCCTGAACCGGCAGAGCCTCGAGGCACGGCAAGCAGAAGAAAGTCGAACTACTTGACTGAGGAGGAGCGATTAGACAACGCGGGCGTAGCCGAGTAGCATGTCGCTCAGACCTGTTGCCTTTATCCCCGATTTGGCAACAGGATTTCGCACGGCGCAAGTCCTTGGTTCTGCGCCTTCAGCGTTTTCGCTGCATAGACGATCGTTTGTGAATCACCGGATGCGGCAATATCGACGCCGTTCGCTCGATCGGCGCGCGGTGAAATTTGCATATGGGGGCCCTGCTATTCCGGACGTTGTAGCCAACCCGTTAAAAGCGCGGCCGACCACGCGATGGGAGCATCGATACCTCGGCCAGGAGCAATTTCCCGAGACGCTGTCCGCGGTCGAGATCGAGCATTTCTTCACGCTCGACGAGGTCGAGCTTGTCTCGGTCCGGGAGCGCCGCGGCCCTTTGAACCGATTGGCGCTCGCCCTGCAGATCGGCTTTCTCAAACTAACCGGCAGGACGCTCAACTCGGTGGAGCTGATACCGCCGCAGATCCTGGATCACCTCGGCCGGCAGGTCGATTGCGCGGCGCCGCGGATCGCCTCGATCCGGGCGTTCTATCGCCGGCGTCATCGAACCCTATTCAAGCACCACGCCTCGGCACTCCGGCTGCTCAGACGCAGCGAACTCACCCCGCACGCGGAACGGGGACTGGTGGCCTATCTACGCCGGGAGGCGGCCGCTGTTTTCGACGATGCGGAACTCATGGCGCGCGCCCGATCGTGGCTCGTCGAGCATGATTATCTGCTGCTGCGCGAGCGTCACATCCGGCGTTTGGCGATCGCCGCGCGGCGGCATCAGCAGCAGGCGCTGTTCAAGCTTATTGCGGCGGCGATGCCGGCCGAGCGCGATCTGTGGGTGCCGCGCCTGTTGGCGCCGGTCGAGGAGGGCGGGATCAGCCGGCGCGAATGGCTGGACGCCGTACCGTCCAGCAGGTCTGCTCAAAGCCTCGCCGAGCAGATGGAGAAGGTCTCGTTTCTCAAAGAGTTGGGTGCCGACCGGCTGGCTATGCCGGAGCTGCCGCTCGCCGGTCTCGAATATTTCGCACGGCGCATGATGTCGCGGAAACCGGCGGCGCTGACGCGGATCAAGGATCCGCACCGCACGATCGAGGTGGCCTGTTTCCTGCGCCTCACGCTGTTACGTCTGACGGACGCGAGCCTCACGCTTCTCGACCACCAGGTCTCTGCCCTGTGGCACGGCGCGCGGGAACGGGTGCAGGAAACGCAGGCCGCCCGCTTGCGCCGGCTGCTCGGCGATCTTGCGGGGCTCGCCGATGATGAAACTCTCGACGCCGCGGAGCTGCGTTCGCGGCTCAAGAGCCTGATCACTCCTTTTGAACCGGAGCGCCAAGGAACCCAGGTCGCCTCTATTCGGCAGGAACTCGGGCGCAAATCCCAGGACCTGGCTCGGCTGCTGAAACTGGCGCGGGAGGCGCCGCTCGCGGTTCCGACCGATCATAAACTCGCCGCTGCCTTTGCCACGCTTGACGCCCTTTCCGGCTCGCCCAATGCGTTGCCCGACAACGCCGCACAGCCCTTTGGTCCTTCGTGGCAAGCGCTGACCGATCAGCCGGATCGTGCAGCAGCGCTCGGCTGCTATCGCGCGGCGACCCTGATGGGCTTGAAGCGAGCGCTGCGCAACCGCTCGGTGTCGGTCGATCACAGCCTGTCGTACCGGGCGCCGGAGAAGAAGCTGATCCCAGAGAAGCTCTGGCAGCGCGACCGGGGCCGCTTTATTCGCGACCTCAACCTGCCGGCCAGTTCGGAGAAATATCTTCAGCGCCTGGAGGCTGGGCTGAGCGCCGGGCTTGCCGCATTGGCCGAGGCAGTCGAGGCCGGTGCGGTCGCCATCGAGGGCGGCGAAGTGCGATTGCCGCGCCGCAAGCCAGCACCGAAGGACCCGCGCCTTGAGCCGGCGCGACAAGCGCTCGCCCATGCCCTCGGTGATGTCCAGTTTCCAGAAGTTCTGATCGAAATCGACGGCCTGACACGGTTTTCGTGGACCCTTCTTGGCCGCCCGGCCCGGTCGGAGCAGGAATTGGTGACGCTCTACGCCGCCCTCATGGGGCTCGGCTCCGATCTTTCCGTCGCCGAACTGGTGCGCATGGTGCCAGCGCTGGCGGCCGACAGCCTCGGGCAGATGATGCTGAAGATCGAGGCGGAGAAGCGGCTCCGCTCGGCGAATGACGCGGTGCTGCGCTTCATGCGCGCGCATTCCGTCGCCGCCCTTTGGGGACGCGGGCTGTTCGCCTCGGCCGACATGATGAGCCTGGAGGCGACGCGCTATTTGTGGTCGGCGCGGCTCGACCCGCGGCGCCGGACCTACGCGGTCGGGACCTACGCTCATGTCCTCGACCAATGGGGCATCCTCTACGATCAACCCATCGTCCTCAACCGCCGGCAAGCCGGCGCCGCGATCGAGGGCGCCTTGCGCCAGCGCCAAGTCGCGCGGATCGAGCGCGTCGCCGTCGACACGCACGGCTTTACGCATTTCGCGATGGCGCTCGCCAAAGCGGTCGGGTTCGACCTGTGTCCGCACCTGGCAAAGCTCAAGAAGCGGAAGCTCTATCTGCCGAAAGGGCTGGAAATCCCGCAGGTCTTGCGGCCGATCGTGGCCGAAACCGTCTCCCGCCGCGCCATCGCGCGAGGCTGGGAGGGATTTCTGCGGCTCGGCGCTTCGGTGAAACACGGCTGGGATTCGGCGACCTTAGCGCTCGACCGTTTCGGGTCGGCCGCCGCCGGCGACCCCGTCTACAATGCCGGCGACGGGCTGGGGAGGCTGCTGCGGCGACTATCTCAGTAACCCCCCGTTTCGCCTGGAGGTCCTCGATCTGCTCAACCAGGGCGAAGCGGTGCACAGCCTGCAGCGCGCGATCCACAACCGCATGATCACCGCAAAGCATGGACGCACAATGGAGCAACTCGGCACCATCTCGGGCGCCCTGACCTTGCTGGCGAACATCGTCATGGCCTGGAATACACATCGCATCCAGGCAATGATCGACGCGTCGCTCGGCGATCATCCCGACGAGGTGATGCGGCGGCTCGCGCCGATCGGGCACAAGCACATCAACCTGCGTGGCATTCTGACTTTCGATCTCGGCCGCCACAGATCGAGCCTGCTTCGGCAGGCGTCCTCGACTGCGTTGGAGCGCGTGCCCGGTTGAAAAAGCTGACTCTCTCGTAATATCAATGGGTTGCGCCCGATCATACGATGCAACCTCTTGAAATCGCGAGACTTTCAGATCGTCACTTTTGGCACGACGGTTACGACAAGGCCGGGCCGGGCTCGCCGGATTCGGGCGTCGCCCTGCCGGCCGTTGGTCCGGCTCAGGTGGAGTGCGTTCTTCCGGTGGGCGTACAACAACAGGTATGTTTCAAGCCCGACGGTGCCGCCAAATACAACGTCGCCGCCGCCTTCGCCAATAACCACGCCTTCAAGGTCATCGAGACGGCAACAGCGGACGGAACATTGCTGCGCGCGACGCCCTTCGGCGCTAATGGCTTTGGGGTGTTGCCGTTACTGGCGAACACCACCGTCAGCATCGCCAACAACAGCCCCTACCCGCGTAACACCAGTACCAAGGTTCTGTTCACCTTATTGCACCCGACGGAGGATTTTCTGTGCGAGGTCCGCATCCACAATCCCTACTTTCCCGATGATTGGCGCAACCACACAAAATGCACCTGGACCGGGCTGAATTCGTGGCTGGCCAGATTTACCAACTATGGCGACCGTCCGGTCGACGTGAACGAATGGTATGGCGGCGCCCGGCACGGCCGCACCGAAGTGCCGCTAGGGCAGTCGATCGTGATGCCCTTGCACGCTCAGGGCGAGTATTATGTCGGCGCCGGCGGGCCGATGCAGCCCGGGCAGACGATCAAGCTGACCGTGACCGACTACCAGATCGCCAATCAGCTCAGAGAGTTGTGGGTGCGCGATAGCGCGCAGATCCAGCCCAGTGACGACACACTCGCGGTGAATTTGAGCCCTTATCCGATACGCCTGAGCTGGTGCTGCAATGGCGACGATCAGGTTGAGGTGCCACTCCCGCCCTACGGGCGCGTCGAAACCCCATATGCTCTCGGCCGGGTCATTACCGGGCAGAAAAACTATGGCAATGGCGAGGTGGCGCGGGTGGTGTTTCTTGATCCGGGCGGCATTGTGGGGGAGACCTACCACATCAAGACGCCGCCCGGGACCGACCTCCTCCATCCAATAGCAATTGTTCAGGTGCTGGGGCAGCAATATCGCAGCGTCAAACTCTTGAACCGCGGGCCCTACCCAGTAGCGCTGACGTCGTGGTTCATCCCGGGTTTTGTTTCCGTCGGCTATCTTCGGCTCGGCGTGGGCGACACCGGAATCCTGCCGCTTTACGACATCGGCGCACGCAGGGCGGCGATGATGATCACGGCGTTGCTCAGCCCGACGACGCCGAACTTGATCACCACCGTCCTAGCCAGCGACTGGGAGCTGTGCCGGCCAAATAATTGCTACGGGTCCTTTGCCGGGACGGTGAGCTCGCTCACCGGCAGCGCCACCGGTCTAACGACCGGCGAACTTCGACTGCAGATGCGGGGCCGTTTGAGGCTTACGCGCTCGACTCGCGGGATCGATCTCGCCCGCGCCAATATCGACTTGCTCGACCTGCTCGACGAGGGTTCCGGGGCCGGCGAGCTGGCCGAACTGGCGCTGCCCGGCGGCGTGCGGCTTGTGCCGCGCTGGAGCCGCGGGCCGACCACGCTGTTTTCCGAAGTTCCGCCGCCCGGGGCGCAGCCCATCCTTCGGATCCAGGTCACGCGCCGTGGGGACAGTCTCGATTTCTTGCTGAACCTGGCTGCGAGCGGGCTTGCCGAGACACCCGAGCTATGCTCGCCGACAAACCCGACTGTCACCGATCTCGCTAGCCGATTGGTAATCTACGACAGCCGGGGCCGGCTCCTGGACGCAGGCACGAACGAGCCTTGGGAATGCATCGGCGAGCCGCACGAGCCGAGCGCGCTGCTGCTGCAATAAGAACTTGGCCGAGCGAATTTTGTCCGTCGCAGAGCCACTCGCAGTCTTCCGGGCAAAGCCACTCATACCAACCTGATTAGGTGCTGACCTGCGCGAGCCAAGGGTAAGAGCACAACGAGCGGATGCGGCCGGTTTCGCTGAGCAGCCAGTTCCAGGCATCACAGCAGCCATTGATGATGTCTTCGGTGGTGCGAAAGACGCGGTGGGTCAGGCGATTGTCACGCAGATGCCATCGACGGGCCGGTTTCGGCGCAACCCCGTCACCCCGATGTCTCTGGCGAAGGTCGGCAATCCACACCCATTGCGGAAAGCAAGCCGTTGCAGCGTTGCGGCCCGCAATTCGGCGGATATCCGATCCGCCCAATTTCATGCCGGCTGCACGACCGTGACGGCTCTATAGCCGCCGTCTGACCCCCGCCTCCAACCCATACACGCGCCGCCGTGATTTACCAGAAGCGCCGGTTATGTGCGATTTTCAGAAGGTTCCTATCCGACTCTGCGACCCTGCTGCCTGAGCCAGTCGTCACCGCGCGGGCGCGGGTTCGAACGAGATCCGCAGCCGCATGCCGGTCGCGGCCGCGAAGCGCTCCAGCGTGCGCGTCGACGGCTTGACCCGCCCGCTTTCGAGACGCGCGATGACAGCCTGCGTCGTCTTCATGCGCTGCGCCAATTGCTCCTGGGTCAGCCCGGCTTTCGACCGCGCCTCGATCATCACCGCGGCGAGCGCGAATTCGTCTTCGAGCGCGTCGTAAGCTTGCACATAGGCCGGGTCCTTACGCCACTCGGCGATGGATTCCTCGACCGGGATTAGCCTTCTCGTCATGTGACCTCCCTAGCGCGCTGCCGTGCCAACTCGATTTCCCGTCGCGGCGTCTTCTGCGTCTTCTTTGCAAACACCCGCAGGATCACCACTCGCCGCCCGCTGGCCGTCAGGTAAAGCGCCCGGGCAATCCCGCTGCGCCCGTGCAGCCGCATCTCCCATAGCCCGTCCTCGAGGTGCTTGAGGTAGGGCTGATGCACCCGCTCCAGCCCGACCGTCTGCACCAGACGGACGATGCGCTCGAAATAGGCCCGCACGTCGACGGGCAGCGCATCGAGCTCGGCCTGGACGGTCGCGTTGGCAAAGACGAAAGACCATTGTTGCACGACGCAATATATCGTTTTTGCAATAAAAAGTCAAGATTAGGGGGTTTGGCGTGCACCTGCAGGGCCGCGTCCTAGCCGCTACCGCGTCCCGAGCCGCGCCACGTCTCGGCCTTGCGGTGACGCCCGCTCACCGCTTTTGACAGCCCGCCCGGCGCTGGCAGACCGGTTGACCTGATGACCGACCAGGCCTCTTCCCCGTTCGAGCTGGCCGCCGCCGAATTGCGTCGGCTCGAGATCGACCTCACCCGATTGCCGGGCGAGTACCGCGTCAAATTTTCACAATGGTGCGGAGTCGACAGCGCAGACCGCCGAGACAATAGACGCCGCGCTCGACCTCGGCCGGGCAATGGCGGCCGAGCGGGTCGAGGCACACACCCATTCCGCAGGCCCGTGACGCCGGCGACGACCGCGCCGCATGACCCCCAAAGCCTACAATAAGCGCCTTCGCATGGCGCAGCTCAGACGGCTACGCGCCCGCGCACTCCACCAGAGCGCATCGATCCTCGCGCGCCGACAAAGGACGAATGATCGGCTCGCCCCTTCTCCCTCGCTGGAGTTGCCGCCAGTGGCTTCGAACTCAATGGCCTCGACGCACGATTCGTAAAAAATCGCACGCTAAGGCCGAAAGCCTTGTGGCATCGGAGCCTTTCGCAAACGCTCGTTTGCGACGGCTTTTCCATCGAATGGCAAATCCGAGGACTTTCCCTTTCAAAACCCTCTTTTAGAACCGATCTCAAAGGCAAGGGCGATCTGAAAGGCCCCTTAGCGTGCAGTTTTGAACAAATCGTCCGGTGACCCCTTGATCGGCCTGGTGTTCACGTTTCTTACCGTGCGATTTCGCACGCTCGCGCCTTCTGATCCTAATGGGCTGGCGCCGGTAGGCGGGCAAAAGAGCCATGCAGGCGGAGGGCCCAGGCTACGATATGTAGAGGAGAGATATCCCCACAGACCGGGGATAGTCCGGCGGAAAACCGGTGAGAGACGGCCCGGCGCGGGCGTACACTTCGTTGCCCAAGAATCGGGCAGCGGCGCTAGTGCTTGGTCGAGACGATTTTCAGTAGCGCCGGGGACTGTCAGGAATTTCGTGCGCGGCGGGGCGGTTCAATAATCACGCCATAGCCATTGTGAAGCGCTCGCCGAAGAGGATCAGAAGGCGCGAGCGTGCGAAATCGCACGGTAAGAAACGTGAAGATCGGACCGATCAAGGGCCGATTCGCGTCGGCGGCAGCGATTTTGCCGCGACAGACGCGGTTTATTGCGTGCAATCATGGCGTGCAAATGAGATTGGCTGGCATGTCGCGCCGGCGCGCGGCATATTGCACGCAATAAACCGGGGGTCTAACGGTGAGGGTCTCTTTGCGTGCAATACACGCATCCTCGGCGACTGCACTTGGCGTCGAGGAGCCGCGCTGGCTGGTGCAGTTTCTCGCCGAGTTGGTCAGCTGCCGCGCCCGTTCTGAACCCGGACCCAACATTGCGTGCAATACGCTAGCGTGCGATTTCGCACGCTAGCGCCTTCTGACCCAAGTGGGTGGCGTCTTCCAGGCCGCCGGCGTCGCCCTGCCGCCCAATCTGCACGAACACACCGCCTGAACCCGCCGATGCGGGTGTAGTGCTAACACCGAAAATCGGTGGGCGTAACCTATTGCGCTGGCCTCTCTTTTTCTGAAGCACTGTTGAAGTCGGGCTTGACTGATCCAGCCGTCGTATCGCCAGCGATGTCCCCTTCCAGCCGGCGCGTTTTGGATAGCGCTGTTTTAAGCGCGCGCGGCGCCATGCCGTACGATCCGTCGCGGCACCTGAGGCGGCGTCTCTGCCATCCGGTGCAGCATGTCGAGCGCGCTGGCCTTCTGTGGCTGGCGGCTGAGATTTTCGCCGATTTGGCGCCATACATCCGGCTCGCCGATCTCGGGCCTCTGCCCGATCATCGACCGGCTTGCGAGCTGCCGTCGCTCCGAGGCTTCATCGACGACGATCCAGGTCGTCCGCTCATGGCGGCTGGCGGCGGTGTAGGCTTTGAAGCCGTGGAGCGCGTGCGATCCGGCCGGCAGGGCGTGAATGTGCTCGCTCGCGGTGCTGCCTTGCGCGGTGTCGACGGTCATCGCATAGCCATAGCTCAGGCGCACCGGGGCGTCCGGCCGAGCTTGCAGCTTTCGCCACGCGATCAGACCCTCGATGCCGGGATCGTTGCGCACGAGCATGCCGTTGTCGGTCAGCGCGCGGATTTCCACCACCTCGCCATTGTTGGCGAGAACGGTCGTGCGGCCCGGGACGCGCGCGTCATGCACGCGATCATAGAGGCGCACGCGATCACCGACCGCCAATGCCAGCTGATAGGTGTCGCCGTTGCGGTCGGTCGCGTCGACGACCTTGGCGTCCTCGCCGATCTCGCCGGCCCGGCGCCGCTCGGCGCGGATGGCGGCACCGATCTCACGCGCGTCGGCATTTGTCGGCGCCGAGACCGTCAATTTGAACTCGGGATCGCCGCGGTTGGCCTCGAGGCGCTCCCGCCACAGCCGGGCCACCCGTTGCACCGTTGCCTGCCTCCCGCCGGCGACCAGCTCGGCGGTGCCGTCCTGCTGCTTCATTTCCAAGGCTTCAGCCGCCCGGCCGGCGCGGAACAAGCCGGTGATTTCGCGCTCGCGCTCGGTCTTTTGGCGGATCGAAGTCAGGATCTGCGGAATGGCTTCATCGCCAACCGCCTGGCGCAACAGCTCAATGACCGGACCGGCCTCGATCGACTGGCATTGCTTGGGATCGCCGACCATGACGATCTGCATGCCGGTTCTCTCTTGCAACCGCAAGAGATCGAGCATCTGCCGTGTGCCGACGAGCCCGACCTCGTCGACGACCACGACGCTGTTGCGGTCGGGCATATAACGCCCAGCCTCGACGCGTTTGGTAAAGGCCGCGACCGAGGCCCGCTCGGCGATCCCGGCCGACCGCAGATCGGCGGCCTGGCGCCATGCCAGGGTGATGCCGAACACCTCGCGCCCGTCGGCTTCCCAGGCCTCCACCAGCGGGGCGAGAGCGGTGCTCTTGCCCGCACCCGCAACGCCAATCGCGATACCCAGCTGGCCGCCGGTGCCGAGCTTTGTCATCATCGCCCGCTGGGCCTGCCATTGCGGTGCCGCGGGATCGATCGTCGGGTTGCGCTCGAGGAAGTTGTGCGCCGCGCGGTCGATCGCTGCCGCCGGTAAGGCGCCCGACAAATCGAGCGAGGCATTCCGGGCCAGCCGGATCAGTTGGCGTTCCTGGTCGGCGTGTAATGCCGTCGTGACACTCCAGCGCTCCTTGCCGCGCAGCGACGCCCTCCTGCCCCACATCAGCTTCACCTGTTCGCCGTCCTGGACCACACCGCGTTCGCGGAAGGTTTTGATCACGGCGTCGATATCGTCGCCGGGCCGCTCGCCGATGCCGGCGACGATCAATGCCCGTGCGGCGATCTCGCGCAATTCCTGGCCGTCGAGCACGGCGCGGCGGCTCAGCTCCCCTGCGAGCAATGGCAGGGCCGCGCGATAGGCGGCTTCGCGCCGATGTTCCGCCGTCGGTGCGGGTGTGATCTCGTCCGGCCGGAACACGCTGCGATGCCGATAGGACGCCGACGCCGCTTGCTCGCGCCACACGACGAAATCGCTTTTCTGTTCCAGGCCCTCTGCCGTTTCTTTTTTTGCCTGCCGGGTTTCGGCCGCCCCAGCCTTTAAGAGCGTAATCTTCTGGTCGGCGGTGATCGCATTCCAATCGATGCCCTTCTCCGCTGCGAACTCGCGCGCCGCATCCTGCGCTTCGATCGTCCGCTTGCTGAACAACTGGCGCATCGCATGCGGGATATCGG
>Ga0335072_10017644_pt1 | contig 10089 bp, 5 predicted proteins | sample Lox_Sample_21_FD_206725 | JGI IMG/M metagenome (GOLD analysis project Ga0335072, IMG submission 206725) | Soil microbial communities from Loxahatchee National Wildlife Refuge, Florida, United States - Lox_Sample_2.1 | ecosystem: Environmental > Terrestrial > Soil > Wetlands | place: USA: Florida...
ATTCAACGGCAACGGCACGTTCAACGCAACGAGCGCATCGACGGCTTCTTCAATCAATCCATTGGAGGCGAATCCCGTCTGCGGCGTGCCGTCGCCCTCACCATCGCCAACGGAGTCCCCAGTCATAACGGAGTTTACAATTCCAGGTGGGCAGTTCGTCGCGAATGGACTAACAAATGGTCCTGACGGCAACGTGTGGTTCACCGCGACTGCCGGCGCGACTACGGGCAGCACGTTCATATATGGTTACATCACGCCGACCGGCTCCATCAAAGAATTCAGTGCCGTCGGACTCATCTCACCGTATCCCGCTAGCGGCATCGGCCAGATTGCGCCCGGAGCCGCGGGGACACTGTGGTTTTCATATACCGTTGTAAAGAGCACCTATGAGGGAACTCCGAACACCTACGGCGCGTACCTGATCCAGGTGTCGACGGCCGGCACCGTGCTGAAGAGTCTCACCGAAAACACGGCCTGCAACTTTTCGAACGCGCCGCCGATGAATTGCGCAACCTTTGACGTCCTCGAGCCCGGCGCAGCCGGCACAGTTCTTACGAGCCTTGAATACCCCGGGGATTCTTCAGAGGCTCCCAGCAGCAATCTCTACACGCTAACCGCGAGCGGTTCTCTCACATCGTTTTATCCGAATGGCGCGGGAAACGCGGATCTCTTGCAAGTCACGGACGGCGTCTGGGCATCTTGGCCGAGAAACATCGTTCGTTGTTACGATCCAACCGTATGTGGAGTGATTACGTTCATCGCGCCGGGCGGTTCGGTTACGTCGTACCCTCTGCCGGCAAATTACGACGCCGTGGGATATGGTTACAGCTGGCAGGACCTGACCGTCGGGCCTGACGGTGCACCTTGGATCGCGCTCACCTCTACGAACGAATCCAGCGCACTGGGCCGCATCGGATCGAACGGATCGATCACTCTCTTCCCCGTCGCTAACGTAGAAATTGGTGGCATTACCACCGGCTCAGACGACGCACTCTGGTTCACGGACGAGTACGGGGCCAACGCCATTGGTCGCATGACGACGAGCGGCACGGTTACGTCTTATCCGATACCCACCGCGAGCAGCTACCCGACGCGCATCGTAAGCGGTTCAAATGGGACGTTATGGTTTATCGAAACGGGCGCGAGCAAAATCGGGAAAGTGTCGTATTAGGCACGAGACTACAAGCGACCACCCGCCTGACTGCAAAGTGGCAAAGAAAGGAAGCGCGAACTCGCCCTCACGTTGAGGCGCATCGGGACGTTTGCCGTTCTTGCGATGTTCGTGCTCGCAAAGGCGGCCGTGGCAGATCCTAATCCGTGGACGCAAGCCGGCAGCTCGTCGCTGATCGGTCCTATGCGGCTGAACCTCGCGTTCATCGATCAGAACGGAACGCCACGAGCCGCGCTCGTCACATCGCTTCCGTCTTCCGCGCTTGCCAGCATTCCGGGTCTGCAGAAAGCCGCCGCGTCGCCACTGCTCGAGTGGCAAAAAGGCAAAGGCGGTTATCTGGACGGATTATGGAGCGCGATGCGCTCTTCCGTGTGCTCAGACATGCAGCGCGGAATCGTGAAGCTCGTCAACCATAGTCCGAATTGGGCATACGACGTTCAGCCGTGCGCGATGAACTCTCGCGGCTATCTCACCGCGGCATTTCAGACGCAGTGGCAAAACGAGCAATATCAAAGCGTGAACGGTCGTCGCATTCGGTTTAACTATGTAGTTCCACTCAATGGCGTCACGTTCTGGGTCACATCCCCAGGCACGTGCCACCGCGGCACCAGCTGTCCGTTCGGCGCAACGGATCCGCAATACACGGTAGCGTTTTCTGCGATTATCTCGGTAACGTGCACGGGTGCGTCAGGTGCCACCGGTCCGTCGCTCGGATTGCCTGCGGCATGCGTGCCGGCATCGTCGATTACCGTCGACGGCGTCTACGGCGGAGACGTCACCGGGAATCTCAAGGCCGCAGCAGTCTCGTGGGTTCAGCAGCTCGATGCTGAAGCGGGAAGCGTCGTCGTGACCGCGGGCGCTTCCGCGGCGGTCGCTGCGGCGGCTGCGATTGCCGGCGCAATCAGTGTTGCCATCAAGGGAATTGGGACCGCAATCGCCTCTGTCAACGATCAGCATCTACGCGACCAAGTCTCGGCTTGGATCGTCGGCTTTATCGGCTCGGGGACCGTCGCCGCCAACGCCAAGAGTGCCTCAGCGCAATTTCAGGATCTCTTTCAGCAGGCGTATTTCGCGCAGCTCGCGGGACTGAAGGGGTTCGGCGTAGGGGTCGGTGCGGGTTTCGGACTCGATTTCACCATGGGCTACGCACCGCCGGCGAAGCCGGTCGTGCGCAATATCACCGCCTCGCAGAATGCGACGAGCCTGTTCTCTCCGACGATCGCGCTCGCTCAGCCGCAAGTGCAGCCCGGTGAAACGGTCGCGGTACAGGCCGAAAGTTTTCGCGGTGCCTACGTCAACGAGCTTGACGTCGGTTGGAACAAGACGGTCATCGGCAGTCCCTCAACCGCGGTAAACTGGGGTCCCCCCAACACGACGACATCGACAAATTCCCTTACTTTCCAGGCTAAGAACTTGAAGCCGGGGACGCAATACGGATTCCGCGTGCGCGAGTGTGATGGGATTACGTGCTCGCCCTGGAGCGAGACTCTCGTAACCAAAACCGAAGCCGGTGGCAGCAACGAGGTTTTCTTCTACCTCGATTCCGATTCAGCGCATCCCGTCGGGGCAGCCACGCTCAGCGATAGTAGCGGCGCAGCATTTACCACTCCGATAACGATTCCAAATTCGACCAAGCCCGGCGCCCACGTGTTGAACGCCGCCGTTCTCGGAAAGTCCGTCGCTACCGCTCCCCTCACCGTTTGCGAGCTGAGCGGATGTGGCCCCACGTTATCCGTCGTGAACACGTCGAATGGGACGCTCTACACGACGCGCGTGGTCGTCGAAAAAGGCAACGGTGTTACGCTTCGCTGTTCCAAGTTCGCGTATGGCGGGATCGTCACGATCTTCGTCGATAGTGCGACCGGCACGAAAGTGGGCACCGCCGCAGTGGGGCCGGCGCAAAACTGTCAGACCACCGTCACCGTCGCCTTCGCGATGACGTCCGGTCAACACACGTTCGTCGCCGTCGAAAAATACCAATCGCAAACGCTTCAGGCCAGCACTGCCGTGTACGTTGAATCTGCGGCGCAGTAGTTAGGCGGACTGGCCTAGGGGCCGATATGCTGTGTGCGAGTGAGAATCTCTCGGCGGTGAACGCTTTCGCCGAATCGATCCGCGGTCACGACCATCGCGCCGTTCCATTGGTTGCTGTTGCCCCACCTTTATGTGGTTCCTCATCGTCGGGGCGCTCGTCGTACCCGACCTGCCACTCGACGTGCCCGTCCTACTCCGGCGCCGATCGAGCGTTGCACGAAGCTCGGCCTCAGCCTAAGGACCCTAGACTCCGGGCCACGAGTCGCGATAGGGACGCGTGCGATTCAAGATTGCGGCGTTCACGATCGCGGTGCTCGCATGCGCGCTTGTCTTGTGGCCGCCGAGGCCGGCGCGGCACGATCTCCGCATAACGTTTATCGACGTCGGGCAAGGCGATGCGATTCTCGTGCAAACGCCGCGCGCGCACGCAATCATGATCGATACCGGCGGTCGTCTCGAACAGAGCGAGTCCGGCGACGGCGCGTCGGCAGCAGAATCGGTCGGCGAGAAAGTTGTCGTGCCGTTTCTCATCCGGCAAGGGATCCATCACTTCGACGCGATTCTCTTGACGCATCCGCATGGCGACCATAACGGCTTTCGTGCGCATACATTCTGACGGTTGTCCTAGGCGGCTAGATCGTCGTATGTTCGGGCGCGCGCTTCCGGGGGGGCGCTCCGCACCGGTGTCCGAAGTAAACGGGGATGGATTCGCCAGATCGCAGAACGGCACAGCGACGCAAAACATGGGACGGTTATACCGCTCATTCGGCGGAAGAAGCAGCAGAATACGAACGGTCAAGAGAGGCCGCCACTTCCCCGCAAGAACGCGTGAATGCGATTTGGGGACTCGTCCTGCGCATGCCATGGGGAGCGAATGCAGCAGAATATCGACTTGATCGATCTTTTGGCCGCGTTGAACGCCGCGGGCGCTAAGTATCTCCTGATCGGCGGTTATGCTTTTGCCTTTCATGGACGCGCGCGTGCCACAAAGGACTCCGACATTTTTGTCGGTTGCGATACTGAGAACGCTCGCAAAGTTTGGAACGCATTGGTAGCGTTCGGCGCGCCGCTGACCGAGTTGCGCGAAGAAGACCTAGCCACTCCGGGAACGTTCTTCATTATGGGAAAACCGCCGAACCAGATCGACATCATTACGACGATCGACGGTGTATCGTTCGAGCAAGCATGGGCCAATCGAGTGCAGGCGTCGTACGGGGACGTTGCTGTCGCCTATATCAGTAAGTCCGACCTCATCGCGAACAAAAAGGCTGCGGGGAGGCCTCAGGACATCGCAGACGTCGCGTACTTGGAGTCCGACTCGTAACGCGCTCAGCGCAAGTTGGATGCTGGAGGTGGCTCTAGCGCTACGATCTCTGATTGTCACGCGAGAGATTGTCGCGATAGGGGTTGGTGCGATTCAAGATTGCTGCGTTCACGATCGCAGTACTCGCGTGTGCTCTCGTGCTGTGGCCGCCGAGGCCGGTCCGCAACGATCTGCGCATCACGTTCATGGACGTCGGGCAAGGCGATGCGATCTTGATTCAGACGCCGCGCGGGCATGCGATCATGATCGATACCGGCGGTCGTCTCGAACAGAGCGAGTCCGACGACGGCGCATCGGTCGCAGAATCGGTCGGCGAGAAAGTTGTCGTGCCGTTTCTCATCCGCCAGGGCATCCACCACGTTGACGCGATTCTGCTCACGCATCCACATGGCGACCATGTGGGTGGAATCGCTCCGATCTTACGGGCGCTGGGTGCCGACGTGTTCTTCGACGGCGGCCAAGAATACGGAGGGCGCGCTTATCACGACGCGCTCGACGAGGCGAAGAAACGCCACGTGCGCATGGTAGCGCCGCACGCAGGCGATGTATGGAAAACCGATGACGGGGTGCGTTTGCGCTTTCTGACCGACTCGGGGACGCCGATCGACGATCCGGCCGACGGCGTCAACGAAAACTCGTTGGTTGCGATGCTCGAGTGCGATTGTGGACGGACTCGGCCCTTTCGCGTGCTGTTCATGGGCGATGCCGGGAAGCTCTCGGAAGACATCTTGCTCGCCCGTCATGCCGATCTTCACGCCGACGTGCTCAAGGTCGGCCATCATGGAAGTCGTTTTGCGTCGGGTTCCCAGTTTCTCGCTGCAGTCGGCGCGCACGACGCGGTGATCTCCGACGGCCGGCACAATCTCTACCATCATCCCGCACCCGAAACGCTTGCAGCGCTTGCGGCGGCGGGCATGCGCGTCTGGCGCACGGACGTCTGCGGCGCAATCACGCTTTCAGTTCACGGCGCGAGAACCAATCGATGGCGAGCGACCGCATCGACGGCTTGCATTGTAGGGGGCAACCACTGACACGCGGGCCCGCTCGCCTTTCTCTGGAATGGACGAACCATACCTATGAAGAAGCAAGCGGGCCCACGGCGCGCTCCCTTCAGAGGTGTGCCTGATGAGTCGTTTCTATACGCGCTTCGTTTTGGTCGTGCTCTTGACCGTTACCGGCTGCGGGGGCGGCCCGGGCGGAACCACGACGGGTACTGCACGTTCGGGGTCTCAGGTCGGCAGTGCAGTCCTGACTCTTGCGATTCCCAGCGGCTCGAGCTCGACTGGATCCGCGACGTCACGACATGCGATGTACATCGATCCAGCAACACAATCGGTCGCGGTAACGGTAAACGGGGCTACGCCTCAGGTCAACAACGTCGGCCCGAGCTCGCCAAGTTGCACGCAAGGCACGGGCACTTCCGGAACGACGTGCACGATAACGCTCAGCGCCCCTTACGGTACGGACACGTTCGAGATCGACCTATACAGCGGGCAAAATGCAACGGGGACGGTCCTGGGAACGGCTACCGTTACGGGACAGGTCAACGCTGGGAAGCCTTTCGTCATCGATGCGATCATTTCGTCGACGATACCGACATTGGCAATCTACGTTGCAGACTCGGTCTATCAGAACTCGATCGGACGCTTTGCGGCAAACGCCAACGGCTCAGCGGCTCCGACGTTAGTCCAAACCGGCGGCCAACAGCCATGGTCGGTCCAATTCGACTCTAGCGGCAACATGTACGTGTTGTTCTTTGACTATACGCCCATTGGCGACGCGATCGGAATTTATGCGTACGACGCGGACAGTAACTCGTACGCGTCAACGCCGGAGCTAATTGGAGGAAGTTCTACCGGTATCGTGAGTCCGGGCTCGATGTGGGTCAATAACGGGAAGATCTACGTGGTGGACGAGGACGGAGAGATTGTCATCTTTCCGACGAGTGCTCGGGGGAACGTCCTGCCGTCGATGATGATCAACGGCGTTCCGGACAACCTTTCGTTTCCGGAATACATTGCGACTGATCCGGCCGGGACGACCATTTACGTCGCAAACAGTTTCGGAAGTCCCTACGCGATTCAGGAATTTTCGGCATCGAACGGGCAGTACATCGGCTCGATTACCGGGACGAATTCCGGCGGCGCCTTCACCAGCGGTAACGCACCCGGCGGACTTGCGATCGACTCTTCCGGTAACCTCTACGTCGGCAGCTCGAATAAAGTTATCGTGTTTCCCCCCGGGGCGAGTGGGAATGCGACACCGCTGCGGACCATCACGGCTTCCTCCGGCGGAGGCTTCAACGGACTCGCTCTCGACAACAACGGAAACCTGTTCGCGACGCAGACGACCGGGTCCGTAGGTAGTGTGACCGCTTACACCGCGTCGTCGTCGGGAAGCGTAGCACCAAACGCGTCCATGCCGTACCAGCAAGCCATCCAATACCTCAACGGGGGCGACATTGCAGTCGATCCATTCGGCAATGTGTGGGTCGGCAATCCATTCGGAAACACCATTACCGGATACCAGGTTGTCGGCGCGCCGGGCGACGGAACGTTCGGGAGCGCCATGTACAGCATGCAACTCGGGTCCGTCGCGCTGCAACGGCCCTACGGAATGGCCTTTGATCAAAACGGTAACCTTTGGGTCGCCAACAATGCCGGGAATTCGATCGTTGAACTGAGCCCGACCGCGTCCGGGACGGCGACGGCGTTGAACACCCTCACCGATGTGGGCACACTACGCCAGCCAAACGGACTGACGTTCGATGCGTCCGGAAACCTCTGGGTGACGGATCGAAGCAGTGGTAGCCCGGCGATCGCGGAATTTGCGCCCGGCGCAACGGGCAACGTTGCGCCTCTGGCAAGAATCGTGGGAAGCAACACGGGACTATCGAGGCCCGACGGGATTGCTCTCGACCAGTCCCATAAAATCTACGTCGCGAATCATAATGCCGGCAACGTCTTGATCTTCGCCGCGGGCTCAAACGGAAATGTTGCGCCGACGGCGACGCTCGGTGGTACAAACACTTTGATCTCCGATCCGAGCGGCCTCGCCCTCGATAGTCAGGGCTATATCTATGTCAGGAGCAGTTCATCGACAGGATCGAGCATTCAAGTGTTCGCGCCCGGATCGACGGGCAACGTCGCACCAGTCCGAAATATTGCGGGTTCGGCCACGTTACTGACTGCTTGCGAGATCGGTGTAAATAGCTCAATTACGGGTTGTCGCGGACTCCTCGCCGTCGACGCTCAGCAGAACATCTACGTCGGTACACTCGGGACAACGCCCGGCCAAATCGCGATTTTTTCTTCAACTGCCAACGGAAACGCTCAACCGTTTCGAACGATTAATTTGCCTTCCAGCATATTAGAGGCATCGGGCATCGCCATTTCACCGACGCAACCGTAGCCGAACATCCAAGATTTCATCGCTGCAGTCGGCGCGCACGATGCCGTCATTTCAGGACGGGCATGCGCGTCTGGCGCACCGACGTCTGCGGCGCGATCACGCTCGTCGTCTTCGTGATCAACAGCTTCCAATCATCGAGCGGCGTCGAGCGCAGGTCGAGATGGTCGATCAGCGCTGCGAATCGCGACGACGCAGCACCTTTGCCCGATCGGCGCTGCGCGACGAAGTACGGCGCCCAAGACTGATAGTAGAGCGCCGCCGTCAGCGTAAGACCGCCAGCATCAACCTGATGTGGAATTGGAATAACATAGCGAACGATTGCGTGCCCGAGACCATCCCGGTACGCCGGATCCTCTGCGGCGCGGCCCTTCGGATATGTGGCGTGCAAGTAGAATTCCGGAACCGGATGTGCCGGGCCGGAAGGTCGCCACCCGCGTGGCAGGAGCCGGTTGTCTTTGACGATGTGGTCGAGCCGCAAGAAACTCGTCGTGAACCTGCCGGCGCGATCTTGTGCCAGCTCCTCGAAGATCTCGGCCTCGCCGGAGCCCGTGACCGGGTGTGCGACGTCAAAATGGTCTTGGAACTGTTGCTTCCCGCTCGCATCGCGCGCGAAGGATTCACTGGGAAGAACCGCCCCGTTTTGGTCGATGATCCGCCCGTGCGCATCGGTGCGCCCCGAAGCAAAGATCAGTCCGGCATCGCCCGGCCGTGACGTATCGCGCAGCTCGACGTCGAGAAACGCGCGCCGGAAACCAACACCGCTCGGGAAGCGGTGTCCGGCAAGGTTCGTTACCTCGACGTCTGCGATCAGGTTGCCGCCCTCGAGGCGGGTTCGGACGTGAAGCTTGGCCGTTTGCTCGTGGGCTTGCTGAACGACGTGCGCGATCGCGTCGTCCAAATCGGTTTTGGCACCCGACATGTAATCCGTCGTGCGGACGCCGATCACGTCCGGAAACTGCTTGGCGAGCGTCAGCAAGAACGCGTTCAATCCCAGCAGCTCGTGACGGCGAAAACCTTGTTCTCGATACCGGACGTGAATTTCGTCGCTAGGTGCTGCGTCGGTCGTTTGCGGATAGGTATCGTCCTGCGTCAACGCGATGCGCGTTGCGATGTGGGTGAGCGCGATGCCGCGCGCACGATCGGTGATCCCTGCCGGCATGTGACAATCTTGACAGGAGCGCCCACCCGGATGCGAGCCGTACTCGTCTTGGTACGAGCTGTTCAGCCACTCGAGATAGGTGGCTTGCTCGACCTCGCGCTGCGGCTTTGCATCGATCACCGGCAAGACGACGGTGTGACAGCTGCCGCACATCTGCGCCGACGTCGCGAACTTCGAGAACACCGGCTTTTCACCGATCGCCCCCTCCATCGTGTGCGTCACGATCGTCTTGTCCTCGAACGGCCCGATCAGGTGATCGGGCGGACCGAGATCGAACCGCCCGGTCGTGTTGTGCTCGAGAAAATATGCAAGCTCGTCCGTCCCCGGTTTCGGAGCCGGTGCCGTCATGCGGTGGCACGCAGCACAGCTCACTCCGTCGCGCGCCAGCGCGCCGTAGCGGAACGTGTCGTGCTCGGGGATGGCATCGTAAATGAACGCGAGGGGAAATGTCGTCTGCGGATGATCGCGCGCGAAGGACCGCTCGCCCATCACGCCATGGCAGGTCAAGCACGTGTCGACGATCGTGCCGTTCATCGCCTTACGCGCGTGGACGTCCCGCATGAAATCCAGGGACGCGAGCTCGCTCTCGACCTGCGCGTAGAAGACCGGATCGCGACCGGAAAGCGCCATCGGCGACCAGCGCCACTCGCCGTACTCGGAAACATTTATGCCCGGAGCCGTCGCACCGGGACCGTTTCCGAGCCACATGGTCGGGCCAAACGGCGCAAACTGTGCGCTATGACAGCTCATGCACTGGTTGGACGTCACGAAAGACGGATGTCCCGGCGGCGGAACGACCGTATCGAGCGGCTCGGGCGGAAACGTCTGTATCGCGAGGGGCACTTCGTGCACGACGGCGATCGGCTTCTCTTGCGGGCTTTCGATTTTCGGCGGATTTACGTTGTGCCATGAATCGTCGACGCGGTACCGGATCGGCTCGCCGGAGAACCCTGCGATATTTTCCAGCGACGCGAACGTACCGGCACGTTG
>Ga0335072_10017645_pt1 | contig 10088 bp, 5 predicted proteins | sample Lox_Sample_21_FD_206725 | JGI IMG/M metagenome (GOLD analysis project Ga0335072, IMG submission 206725) | Soil microbial communities from Loxahatchee National Wildlife Refuge, Florida, United States - Lox_Sample_2.1 | ecosystem: Environmental > Terrestrial > Soil > Wetlands | place: USA: Florida...
CGGGCTGAGCAGGCCCAGCAGATGGCGCAGCTCGGTCATGGCGGACCGCCCGCTGGCCTCCACCGACAGCAGGGCTGCCCGGGCGTCGTCCGGCGCGTCGGCCAGGACCTGCCGGGCCGCTCCGGCCTGCACGATCATCACGCTGACGTTGTGCGTCACGACGTCGTGCAGCTCGCTGGCCAGCCGCGCCCGCTCCAGCTCGAGCGCCTGCAGCGTGGCGGCCTCGTGCTCGGCGTTCACCCGCTCGAGCCGGCGCCGCCACTGGTAGGAGACATTGCCGACGATCAGCGCCGGGATCAGCACCAGGAAGGCCAGCAGCAGCCTGTAGTTGTCCGGCTGGCCTTGGTTGGGCGGCCAGGCGAACCGGTGGTCGCCAGGAAAGGCCAGCACGAACAGGGCGGCCGCCGTGGTGAACATGGCCGCGCCACGGTATCTGCTGTGCGCCACCGCTGAGTACCCGGCGGGTACGAGCGCGACGAAGTTGATCACATTCGCTCCCGGGACGCTGATCAGCGCGCAGGCGCCCAGGCTCAGCCACAGCGCGGCCAGCGGGAACAGCCGCCGCCCGGCCAGCGGGATCATCCGCGCGGCCGTAGCCAGCAGCGCCAGCTGCCACCAGCCCCAGTGGTTGAGCAGCTGATGCCCGCCGGGAGGTGCCAGGCTCCGAGCGGCGTAGCCGGCCACGACCAGACCAGCCGCGATGGCCACCGCGGCCAGCGCGATGTCCGCGGCGATCGCGCCGCCCGTCAGGTCGGGCCGCTGGTCCGCGGGCCCGCTCGGCCGCCACATCGTGTCCGCGGCCTGCCGCAGCGCAGTGCCCGCGGCCCGCCGCAGCGCACTGCCCGCGGCCGCCAGCCGGGCGTCTTGCTGGCGACGCCAACGCCAGGCCCCTGTCATGCTCTGCGCGTCCACCTGCTCATTGTGCACCGACGTTGTCGTCGCGCCGTCCTCCGTGAGATGTAGGCCGGTCCGCCGGACGGACGACCCGCGCCGCCCGGCGGACACCGATTGCATCCGGCGGCCGACGACCACGCAGGGGCCGCGCGCCTACGTTGCATGGCCATGGACACGGTGATCGAGCTGGCTGGCGTGACGAAGCGGTATCCCGGTGACGGGCCGCCCGCGCTGGACCGGGTGGACCTGACCGTCACCGCGGGCGAGGCGGTGGCGGTCATGGGCCCGTCCGGCAGCGGCAAGTCGACGCTGCTGAACCTGGTCGCGGGGCTGGACCGGCCGACCGCGGGAACTGTCACCGTGGCCGGGCAGCGGATAGACGCGCTGACCGAGACCGGGGTGGCCCGGTTCCGGCGGCGGCAGCTCGGGATGATCTTCCAGTTCTTCAACCTGCTCGATGACCTGAGTGTCGCCGACAACGTTATGCTGCCGGCGTTGCTGGCCGGGATGCGGCGGGCGCAGGCTCGGGCGAGGGCGGCGGAGTTGCTGGCCGCGCTGCGGATCGAGCCCCACCGCGATGCCTACCCTGGCCTGCTCTCTGGCGGCGAGCGGCAGCGGGTTGCGATCGCGCGGGCGCTGATGAACCGGCCAGCAGTGCTGCTGGCCGACGAGCCGACCGGGGCACTGGACACCGCGGCCGGCGAGGAGATCGGAAGGCTGCTGGCGGAGCTCAACCGGTCCGGGCAGACCCTGATCCTGGTCACCCACAACCCGGACCTCGCGTCCCGCCGCGCCACCAGGATCGTCCGGCTGACCGACGGTCGGGTCACCGCCGACACCGGCCGCGCCGCCGGCCGCGAAGCGGCAGGGATCCCGGCAGGCGGCGCGGATCAGGTGCGGCCGTGAGGTCCCGGGTGATCGGATCACCGGTAGGCGCGGCTGTCCGGGGCGGGCTGGCCAGGCGCCGGGTGCAGACCGTCGTGATCGGGCTGGTGCTGCTGGTCTCGGTCGGCGCGTCGGTCGTGGGCCTGGCCCTGGCGGTCGTCTCCAACGCCCCGTTCGACCGGGCGTTCGCCGCCCAGCGCGGCTCGGACGTAACGCTCGCGGTCGATACGGCCAGGACGACTCCTGCCGGGCTGGCGTCGACCACGCGCCTGCCGGGGGTCACGGCGGCGGCCGGGCCGTTCGCCGAGGTGACGGTCTCGCTCGACCCGGGTCAGCTCGGCGCATGCACCGGTCCGGCCCCTGGCGGCCCCTGCCCCGGGGCGCAGGCGCTGGCGCCGATGACCGTGGTGGGGCGGACCTCGCCGGGCGGACCGGTCGACGACGTGGTGCTGCGGTCCGGGCGCTGGGCGGCCAGGCCGGGCGAGCTGGTGCTGTCCAGCGCTGACATCTACCCCAACGGCGACCTGCCGCAAGGACTGGGACTCGGCGCTCGGCTCACGGCGACCGGCGTTTCCGGGAACCCCCTGCTCACCGTCGTCGGCATCGCGACCTCGCCCACCGGCACGGCCGATGGCTGGGTGGCGCCCGCCGAGATCGCGCGGCTGCGGCAGGCGCGGGCCCCGGCGATCGCGCAGATGCTGTACCGGTTCCGCAGCGCGGGCTCTGACGCGGCGGTCCGCGCCGACATCCGCGCGATCACTGCGGCGCTGCCGCCCCGCGCGGTCGCCGTGGCCCAGTCGTATCTGGCGGTGCGGACGCAGGAGGCGTCGGGCATCGCGCCGATCGCGCCGTTCCTGGTCGCGTTCGGCCTGACCGGCTTGCTGATGTCGGTCCTGATCGTGATCAACGTGGTCAGCGGCGCCGTGGTCGCCGGATACCGCCGCATCGGCGTGCTGAAGAGCATCGGCTTCACCCCTGGCCAGATTGTCGCCGCCTACGTCGGCCAGGCCATGGCGCCCGCGATCGTCGGGTGCCTGGTCGGCCTGGTGCTCGGCAACCTGCTCTCCGTCCCGCTGCTGGGCCAGACAGCGAGCCTTTACCGGGTCGGCCCGCTGGGCGTGCCGCCGTGGGTGGACGCTTCGGTGGCGGCGGCCATGTGCGGCCTGGTCGCGGTCGCGGCGCTGGTCCCGGCCCTGCGGGCAGGTCGGCTCAGCGCCGTGCAGGCCATCTCGGCAGGCCGGGCGCCGCGCGCGAGCCGAGGCCGCGCCGCCGGCCGGCTGATCGCCATGGTCCGGCTGCCGCGGCCGGTGACGATGGGGCTCGCGGCCCCGTTCGCCCGGCCGTCCCGTGCGGCGGTCATGCTCGTTGTGATCCTGCTCGGCGCCTGCGCTGTGACGCTGGCCGCGGGCCTCGGCGGATCGCTGACCCGCGTGGTCTACGGGCTCTCCCTGGCCAGGACCGAGCAGGTGCGGGTCAGCTATCTGGGCGCGGCCGCCGGCGTCCGGGTCGGGCGGAGTGGCGCGCCCGGCCCGGCCCCGATCGTCAGCGGGCGGCCGGGCTTCGGGCAGCCGATGAATGCCGTGCAGCAGCGGGCGGTCGTGGCCGCGCTGCGGGCGCAGCCCGGCACGCTGCACTACGTGGCCGAGACCGACGTGCAGGCCAGCATGCCGGGGGTGCCCGGGCAATTGCAGGTGACCGCGTTCGGCGGCAACGCGGCGTGGACCGGCTACGGCCTGATCAGCGGGCGCTGGTACAGCGGCCCCGGGCAGGCGGACGTCCCGACCTACGTGCTCAGCGCGACCGGCAAGTCCGTTGGCGATACGATCACGATCGCGCTCGGCGGCCATCTGATCCCGGTCCGGATCGTGGGCGAGGTCTTCGACTACAGCGGGCTTGAAATGATCACAGACTGGCGGACGCTGGCCGGCGCCGACCGGAACCAGGGTCCCGCCGTGTACGAGGTCGGCCTGCGGCCGGGCACGCCGGCGGCGGGGTACGCGCAGGACCTGGAGGCAACTCTCGGTTCGGGTTACGTGGCCGGGGTGAACGACAACAACAAAGGACTGCCGGTCGTGCTCGGCCTGATCGGTACGCTCACCCTGCTGCTGGCCGTCGTGGCCGGGCTCGGCGTGCTCAACACGGTCGCCCTGCAGGCCCGGGAGCGCGTACACGACCTGGGCGTGTTCAAGGTGGTCGGGATGACGCCCGCCCAGGCCGTCGTCATGGTGGTGTGCTGGGTCGCCGGCACCGGCCTGGTCGCTGGCGTGCTCGCGGTCCCGGCCGGGATCGGCCTGCAGCGGTACCTGGTGCCGGCTATCGCGGCCGGCGCCGGCTCCGGCCTGCCGGCCAGCTTCCTGGACGTCTATCCGGGCTGGGCGCTTGGCGCGCTGGCGCTGGCCGGCGTCGTGATCGCGGTGGCCGGCGCGCTGCTGCCGGCCGGCTGGGCCGCGCGGAGCAGGCCGGTCACGGCGCTGCGCGCCGAGTGACCCGGCCGGGCGACCCGGCTCGGAGGACTACTGCCGGGCCAGGTTGGGCGCACCCTGGCGGAGCACAAATTTCTGGATCTTGCCTGTCGCGGTCTTGGGCAGCTCGGTGACGAACGTCACCCCGTGCGGCGCCTTGAAGTGCGCGAGCCGGTCGCGCACGAACGCGATCAGCTCGGCCTCGCTGGTCTCGCTGCCGTCGCGCAGCACCACGAACGCCTGCGGCGCCTCGCCCCATCTCTCGTGCGGCAGGCCGACGATCGCGACCTCCTGCACCGCCGGATGGCGCAGCAACGTCCCCTCCACCTCGACCGAGGAGATGTTCTCCCCGCCGCTGATGATGACGTCCTTGATCCGGTCGCGGATCTCCACGTACCCGTCGGGGTGCACCACGGCCGCGTCGCCGGTGTGGAACCAGCCATCGCCCATCGCCCGCTTCGTCGCCTCCGGGTCGTGGTAATAGCCGTCCATCACGACGTTGCCGCGGACCACGATCTCGCCGAGCGCCTGCCCGTCGGCGGCCACCTCGGCGCCGTCGGCGTCCACCACTCGCAGCTCGCCCGAGGTGATCAGCTCTACGCCCTGCCGGGCCTTCACCACAGCCCGGTCGGCGAGGGTCAGGTCCTCGTGCTCGGGGAGCGGGGCGCAGACCGTGATGAACGGCGCGGTCTCGGTCAGCCCGTACACGTGCGTGACGTCCCAGCCGAGCTCCCCTTCCAGCCTCTCGATGGTGGCCGCCGCCGGCGGTGCGCCGGCCGTCACCACGTGCACGCCCGCCGGAACCTCGCCGCGGACGTCGGCCGGGGCGTTCGCGAGCGAGATCAGCACCGTGGGCGCCGCGCTCATCCAGCGCACGTGCTCGTCTCTGATCAGCCGGAACACCTCGGCCGGGTCGACCTTGGGCAGGCAGACGTGGGTGCCGGCCGCCGCCGTCACGGTCCAGGTGTACGTCCAGCCGTTGGCGTGGAACATCGGCAGCGTCCACAGGTAGCGTTCGCCCACGCCGATCGGCAGGTGCAGCAGCGTGCCGATGGTGTTCATGGCCGCGTTCCTGTGGGTGATCATCACGCCCTTGGGCCGCGCGGTCGTCCCGCTGGTGTAGTTGATCGTCAGCAGGTCCCGCTCGCCGATCTCGGGCCGCGCGAAACCCGGGCCGGCGGCGGCGATGGCCGCCTCATAGTCGAGCCATCCCTCCCGCGCGCCGTCCAGCGCCACGAAGTGCCGGACCTCCGGCATCTGGGCGCGGACCCCGTCCACAGCGGACAGGTAGTCCGCGGCCGCGCAGACCACGTCGGCGCCCGAATGGTTCACGATGTAGACGAAATCATCCGGCGTCAGCCGGTAGTTGATCGGCACCAGCACGGCGCCGATCTGCGGCACCGCGTAGAACGACTCGAGCTGCGCGTGGGTGTTCGGCGCGATCGTCGCGACACGGTCGCCCTGGCGCACGCCCAGCCCCTGCAGCGCCGACGACCACCGGTCGCAGCGGTCGAAGAACTGCTCATACGACAGCCGCAGGCCGCCGTCGACCACGCCCTCACGCGAGCCGTGCAGGCGGCGGGTCCGGCGGGCGAAATCGACCGGGCTCAGGGGGGTTTCCACGAGACGCCTCCACAGAATCGCGAGGTGGCCAGGCGGACCGCAGCCGATGCCGCCCGGCGGCTGATCCGCTCTTCATGCTGCCACGATTGCGGGGAGCATGCGCGGGCCGGGTCATCTTCGACGAGCCGGTTATCACCAGCACCAAGGGCGTAATTACACCTCAAATTGCTCGTCAGGCCATTCTGGATAATGCCATCTAGACATATTGACATGCTGACATGCCCGGCTCAGGCTGAATACAGTTTGTTTCGTAATTTACGAGACGAGTCGTTTTATATGTTCAATTCTGCCGGGTCGTCGGGGAGCTGCCGGGGCCCGCCTGCCTGCTGGTTTTCATAACCGGCATCCAAACGGCAAAGGGCCACGTCGCCGATCTTGGTTGCGGCCCAGGCAGGAGCTAGGCACATGTGGTCGAATTCGCACCGACCCCCCGACTCACGCGAGGAAGACTCGTGGCTGAGCGACGAGCAGCAGCGTCGCGTCGCGCCGGCCGAGTCCGAGCCGTTCCACTCCCCGGTCCCGACGCGGATGGTCTCCAACGGCGAGTACATGCCGCATCCGCAGACCGAGCAGCAGCAGCACGTCGAGTACCGGATCAAGGAACTGGCCGACACCGCCGCGAAGCGGCTGGGCACGACGCGGCGCAGGTTCCTGGCGGGCACGGGCGGCATGGCCGCCGCGTTCCTGGCGATGAACGAGGTCTACGGCAAGAAGTACTTCAACGTCCGCCCGGTCGAGATGTACGAGACCGCGGCCTACGAGGAAAACGGCGTGCCGGCGGACCTGTTCGTCTTCGATGACCAGACCCACATCGTGCGGTCGAGCATGAACGGTCCCAACGGGTTGCGGGCGCTCGCGCAGGGCCCCGGACCGGTGTCCGCCGGGGCGGGCTACGCGTCCAACCCGTTCAACGGCACCGGAGGCAACCCGGCGGGCGTCGACGAGCTCGGCAACCCCTGGACCGACTGGAACCCGGCCCAGCTCGGCCCGGACTTCCCGCCCAACCCCGGGCCGGCCACGACGGCGCTCGGCGAGTTCCACCTGGGCCAGTACATCAACCGGATGTACCTGCAGGCCCAGACCAGCATCTCCATCATCAGCAACGCCAACATCGCGCTGTTCACGCCGCCCGGCGGTGGTGTCCCCGGGCCGGCGTACAACATTACCGAGAGCCTGATCAGCGAGATCCTGACCGGCTACCAGACCTCGCAGTGCCGGGACTTCATCAACGCGCTGGCTGGCTCGCGGCGGGCGTTCGCGCACGCCCAGATCTATCCAGGGCTGGGGAACCTGAAGGATCCCGCGTTCGGCGATTACACGCAATGGCAGATCGAATACTGTCGGCCCGATTCCTGGAAGGGGTACTGCGTCGCCGACGCGGCCAGCGCCTTCCCCGGCGCCGAGTTCACCACCTGGCGGCTCGACGACGAGAACATCGCTTACCCGACCTACGCGATCATCAACGCGAACCGCAGGCAGCTCAGGGAGCATCCAGGGTTCTTCAATATCTGCATTCACAAGGGCCTGTCGGCCTCCGGCTCGCAGCCGGGCGGCCCGAACAACCTGCCCAACTACGGCAACCCCGACGATCTCGTGAAGGCGGCGACCGACTGGCCGCAATTCAACTTCATCATCTACCACTCCTGCATCCGGCCGAGCTTCTGGGTGCTGCAGTCCCTGCAGGACGTCGAGAACGAGCCCGGGGCCATGACGCCCACAACCCTCACCGACAACCGCGGGCACACCGTCCCGAACATCCGGTGGTCCACCCAGTTCGCCCAGATCGCCGGGGGCCGGTACGCGGCAGGCGCGGAGCCGACATCCACCTCGCCGTCGAGCGACCGCCCGCTCCGGAACATCTACGCCGAGCTCGGCACGACCATGGCCTCGATGATCGTGACGTTCCCGACGGTGTGGTCACACCTGATCGGCCAGCTCATGTACTACATGGGCTCCGATCACATCGTGTTCGGCTCGGACTCGCTCTGGTACGGCGGCCCGCAGTGGCAGGTCGAGGCGCTGTGGCGGTACCAGATCCCGGACCAGATCGCGGAGAAGTGGCACTACCCGCAGCTCACCGAGCGGGACAAGCGGCTGATCCTCGGGTTGAACAGCGCCCGGCATTACGGCTTGTACGGCCGGGACGCCCGGGCCGTCGGCACCCCTGGCAGCGCCTACCGGCAGGGCAATCTGGCCAACTACCAGAACTTCATGCAGCCGGGCAGCGCGATCGACACCGTGTTGCAAGGGGTCGGCTACCCGGAGCCGGTCTCATCGGCCGACCTCGTGCCCGACGACAACTTCACCAAGCTCAAGGCCATGCGGTCCGCCTCGGGTGCCGGACGGGACAACACCCGCCTGGGCTGGATGCGGGCCACCTGAGCCGGTCAGCGATCGGGGCCGGGCGGGTTGCGAACCGCCCGCTCGGCCTCTCCTATCCGCGCCACCAGGTCGGCTGGCGTCGCCGCGGTCAGCACGCTGTCGTGCCGGGCCTGGCGTAATCGGTAAGCGCGGAATTCCCGGGTGCGGTCGAGCCATAACACGACCCACCCGGGATGCTCGCGCCGCAGCCGGGCCGCCTCCCGCCAGCACCGTGCGTCATCGCCCTGGTCGCTCGCCCCGCCGCCCGGGCGAGGGCGGACCTGGTCACCTTCGGCGTCGTGATCGGATGCGGGCTGCAAGGCGGGTGTCTCCCGGTTCATGTCGGTCGGGCGGCTGGACAGCGGCTGGACACGGGCGGCGACCTTGGCGCACCGCGAGCAGGAGAAAGCACAACCCTAGCGGCTCAGGCAGCCGCCGGAGTTTCACAGGCTGTGAAACTCCGGCGGCTTACAGTTAGGGAAACCCCTAACGTCCGGGACCGTGCGGGCCTGTCCGGCCACAGCGGCCGGCCCAGCGGGATCGGCTTGCCGCCCGTTGCCACCGACGCGGTACCGAAGAAGATGAACACTCCGATGGTCGCGAAGAGGAACGCGACCGCGCCGCCAGCCTTCAGCCAGTTGGCCGACGTGTTGATCACGCCGACGAGGACGAGGATCAGCGCCACGTCGACGAGCAGCAGCACCGCGGTGAAGGCGGCCGCCAGCCGCAGCGTCGCCAGCGTGAGCATGCTCATGATGACGATCCACGAGATCAGGAAGAGTTCCTGGGTGGACCTCAGGTCGAGCAGCCCGATCCCGAACCAGCCGTGCTGGAGCCCGAGAATGAGGAACCCGTAGCTCGCCCAGAAGCCCGCGAACACGCCGAGGATCATCGCGACGGCGGACTGGCCCACGGCCATCGCCCACAACGTCGAGATGGTCAGGCCGATTGCGGTGGCGAGCAGGATGATCGGGAGCGACGCGCCGGTGCCGAGGGGCGAGACGAACCCGACCAGCACCAGGCCGAGCGCCACCGATCCCACGATGAACGCCGGCAGCCCGAGCGCCAGCGGGTCGCCGGCCAGGGGGCCCCTGACTTCCGGGGTGACCTCCCTTTCCACCTCGGCCCGCTGGTCCGGGGTACGCGCCATGGCCTCCGTCTCCGGCGAGCCGTGCTGGGCCGGCACGGAAGCCTGCTGCGACTGCGCGGAACTAGCCTGCTGCGAACTCGATTGCGCGGAACTGGGTCTTGCCTCGGCCATTGCTGCTCCTTCGCGTTGACTGCGGGAGCCCCACCCTGATGATCGTGGGCTTATACCCAGGCCCTTTGCCGCTGGTGGCTCCCTCTCCCTCTCAAATTGAGTCACCCCGGCCGATGGCGGCCGACGCGCCGAGGGGTTCAGCTAGCGGGGGGAACAATGCCGTATTCGTGAATCTTGCGGTAGATCGTCGCGCGGGACATGCCGAGCGAGCCGGCCGCCTTCACCTTGTTGCCGCCCGCGTCGTGCAGGCTCTGCACGATCGCGTCGCGCTGCATCGACTCCAGCGGGGACAGCAGCCGCCGGCTGACCGTCCAGCATTCGGGGGGCAGGTCGGACGCCCGGATCGTGCCGATCCGCCGGTGCTGCACCACGCGCTTGAGCACCTGCCAGAGCTGCTCGGTGTTGCCCGGCCAGCTCGACCGCATCAGGATCTGCATCGCCTCCGGCGAGCAGGACAGCCGCGGGTGCTGGTTCAGCTTGGCGAGCAGGAACGGGACCAGGTCGTGCAGGTCCTCGATGTGGTGCCGGAGCGGGGGAAGCTCCACCGTGCTCGGGAAGAACCGGAGCAGCTCGGCGAGGTCGGTGCGCGTGTCGCCGTTGCC
>Ga0335072_10017646_pt1 | contig 10088 bp, 4 predicted proteins | sample Lox_Sample_21_FD_206725 | JGI IMG/M metagenome (GOLD analysis project Ga0335072, IMG submission 206725) | Soil microbial communities from Loxahatchee National Wildlife Refuge, Florida, United States - Lox_Sample_2.1 | ecosystem: Environmental > Terrestrial > Soil > Wetlands | place: USA: Florida...
GCGGTATTGGAAGAAGCGAGTGGGGAGCCGGAGGTGGGTCTGGGTGTGGAGCGTCCGGTGCACATTCTGACGCTTTCGGCGCGCAGCGAGGCGGCGCTGGATCAACTGGTGGACCGCTATGAGCGCCACCTGGAGGATCATCCCGATGAGCGCTTTGCCGACGTGGCGTTTACCGCCAACGCCGGCCGCTGGCATTTCCGGCACCGTCTGTTTTTGAGTGCGAAGGACGGCATCGAGGCGGCCGGGAAGCTCCGTGCCGGAGCAGCGCGGCGAGTGGCCCCCAGGTCCCGTCCCAGGGTGGGCTTTCTCTTCACCGGGCAGGGCTCGCAATACGCCGGCATGGGGCGGAGCCTGTATGAAACGCAGCCGGTTTTCCGGAAGGTGATGGACCGCGCGGGGGAAGTATTGCAACCGCTGCTGGAGCGGCCGCTGCTTTCTGTGTTGTATGAGGACCAGGGGGCGCGGATCGACGAGACGGCCTACACCCAGCCGGCGCTGTTTGCCCTGGAGTACGCTCTGGCGGAACTGTGGCGGAGCTGGAAGATCGAGCCGGCTGTGGTCATGGGTCACAGCGTGGGGGAGTACGTGGCGGCCTGCGTGGCGGGGGTGTTCGGGTTCGAAGACGGGCTGCGGCTGGTGGCGGAGCGTGCGCGGCGCATGCAGGAACTGCCCTCCGGAGGGCGGATGGCGGTGGTCTTTGCACCGGTGGAGCGGGTGGCCGGTGCGGTGAACGGGTATCACGAACAGGTGTCCATTGCCGCGGTGAATGGGCCTGAGAACACGGTGATCTCGGGTGTGGGGTCGGCGGTGGGCCGGGTGATTGAGGTGCTGGAGCGGGAAGGAGTGAGGACGCAGGGGCTGACGGTGTCGCATGCGTTTCACTCGCCGCTGATGGAGCCCATGCTGGAAGGATTCGGGGAGTTTGCCTCGGGGCTGCGCTACGGCCGGCCGCGGATCCGGCTGATCTCGAATGTGAGCGGGGAGACGCTGGAAAACGCCGACGGGGCGTACTGGGTGAAGCATGTGCGGGAGACGGTGCGCTTCCAGCGGTGCATCGAGACGGTGGCGGCGCAGGAGTGCACGGTGCTGTTGGAGATCGGTCCCGGGGCAACGTTGCTGGGGCTGGGGCGGCAGTGCGTAGGGGCCGAAGGGAAGCGCTGGCTGGCCACGCTGCGGCGCGGCCACCAGGACTGGCAGACCCTGCTGGAGAGTCTGGGGGAGATGTATCTGGAGGGCTGCGAGGTGGACTGGGAGGCATTCGACCGGCCCTTTGCCCGCCGGCGCATTTCCCTGCCCACATACCCCTTCCAGCGCGAACGACATTGGCATGAATCAAGCCTTCCCGAAGCACGGAGTTCATCGGCTTTCTCACGCAGGGCGAGCCATCCCTTGCTCGGTGCGCGCCTGCTGTCGCCGGCCGCGATCCAGCAGTTTGCCAGCGAATTCAGCATCTCTTCGGTGCCGCTCGTCGGCGACCATCGCATACAGGGGATGGCCTGGGTCAATCTGGTCATCTATCTTGAGATGGCAGCCGCGGGACTTCGCGAGATACGAGGCGCGGGTCCGCTGGTCCTGTCCGGCGTCTCGGTGCCCCACGGCCTCATCCTGCCCGAGCAGGGTACGCGTCGAGTGGCTCTTACGCTCGATCCGGTGGACCCGGACGGGTTCGCGTTCCGAGTCTCCAGTTTGATTTCGGATTCCGATTGGGCACTGCACGCCGTCGGCAATGTGTACGTGGCCGCAGCGGATGGCGCCTCGACAATTTCGATCGGGGATTTGCGGGACCGCTGCACACGCGAACTCTCGGCGGATGACTTTTACGCACTGATGTCGCAACATGGCGTGCGTCTTGGCCCCTCTTGTCGCTGGCTGGATGCGCTGTGGAGGGGCAACGGAGAAGTGCTGGGACGTCTGAGACCGCCGCAATCACCAGTGGAAAACAATTCGTCATATGTGCTCCATCTCGGCGCCGTCGATTCCTGCTTCCAGTTGTTTGGCGCCCTGCTCGAGTCCGATGGACCGCACGACTATATGTTCTCCGGCCTCGATCGGATGCGGTGGTATGGTAGTCCGCAAACGTCCGTGCTGTGGTGTCACGCGACATTGGATACTCTCGATGCAGGCACTGGAACTCTTACGGGAGACGTAAGTATCCTCGATGATCGAGGAGGAGTCGTTGCCAGGGTGGCGGGCGCGCGCCTCGAGAGAGTCGCCATGGCCGCAGCCGGCGCCGCGGCCCGCAGCCGTGAGGAGAGCCGCGGCGGCGCGGGCTCGGCAGCCTTGCGCGAGACACTGCGCAATGCCCCGCCGCCTGATCGATTGTCCGCCTGCGCCACCTACATTCTGGAACGTCTGTCGGCTACTTTGCGAGTGCCCGTGAGTAGCCTCCTGGCAGACGCACCCCTTTCGAGCCTCGTGGATTCGCTCATGGCTGTTGAGCTCAAGACACGGATCGAATCGGATCTGGAGGTGGCCGTGCCAGTGGCGGCCTTCTTCGATGGCAAGAGCGCCGCTGAACTGGCCCAGGTTCTCCTTGAAAAGACCGAGCCGGAATCTCAGGTGATGACGGTGGCCGAGATGGAAGCCGAGGCGGTCCTGCCGGAAGAGATCGTGGCCGCGCATCCGCCCACATGGCCAGCCCAACCGGAATCAGTCCTGCTGACCGGAGCTACAGGGTTCCTTGGGGCATTTCTGCTGGACGAGTTGTTGACTCAAACATCCGCGCGAATCTACTGTCTGGTTCGCGCGGCCAATGAAGAACAGGCCATGAGGCGCATTTTGGAAAATGGCGCCGGTTACCAGCTGGACCATTGGGAGCGTAGCCGGATCGTTCCTGTACCCGGGGACTTATCGCTTCCGCTGCTTGGCCTGTCGGAACAGCGGTTCGCGCAACTCGCAGATAGTACCGATTCCATCTATCACAACGGCGCGGCTGTAAAGTGGACGTATCCTTATACCTCGCTTCAGTCTCACAACGTGGCAGGTACGCGAGAGATATTGCGCCTGGCGGTGAGGGCTCGGACCAAGCCTGTTCATTACATTTCCACGGTTGGCGTATTTTCGTCCCCGGATTATGCAGGCGGCATCGTCGCGGAGTCGGAAGAACTGCGCAACAGCGGGCCGCTTCATGTCGGCTACGCGCAAACCAAGTGGGTTGCAGAACGGCTGGTGCGCGTTGCAGCCTGCCGTGGCGTGCCGGTGTCGATCTACCGCCCGAGCGTCTCTGCGGATAGCCGGACCGGCGCGTTTAACCGCCACGATCACGTTTGCATGTTGATCAAAGGCTGCCTGCAACTCGGCGCTGCACCTGATTTGGATTTGTACCTCAGCGGAGCGCCCGCCGACTATGTGGCCCGGGCGCTGGTTTCGCTCTCCCGGCGTTCCGAGTCCAATGGCAATACGTATCACCTTGTAAATCCCAGCGGAATGTACTGGAAGGATCTGGTCGGATGGATGGCCACGCATGGTTACGCTGTCGAACTGACCAACTATGAAGACTGGCGAGGGACGCTGATTGCATCGCTGCGAAGGCCGCGTTCGAACGCTCTGGAAGGATTGTCCCCGTTCTTCTCCGAGTCGGCGATGCGCCGTGTGCGGATGCCTGTCTTCGACTGCTCGAATGTGATGCGAGCGCTGGACTCGAGCGGATTGGTATGTCCGCCGATGGGCGATGCGCTCCTCTCGATTTACTTCGCTCATTTTCGGGAGAGCGGCTTTCTGGAGGAAGCTGTAAATGCCTAAGGACGCAGAAGTGCGGCCATGCGGTGTGGTAATGGGGGCTTGTCCCTCATTTTGAGGATTGCGCGGATCTTGAGTGATATAACTTCGGCTTTTTGGTCGGCGGTGTCCAGTGGTGAGAAGACGCTACGGTAAATCCCATAGCGCCAAAGATCATCTCGGAGGTTGAGAGTTAAGATGAGAACTTTATCGGAAAACGCCCGCAGGGTGATGGTAGGACGCTACTCGGCACGCGATGAGGACAACCAGCCGACGGAGGAACCGAGAGACATCTTGGAACGTGCCGCGCGGGTGGTTTCACAAACGGAGTACAAATATCGCAACAGTATCAAACCACGCGACATTGAGGAAAAGTTTTTCGACCTGTTGACCAGCTTCCGCTTTGTGCCGAACGGACGAACGTTGGCCAACGCCGGCGTCGGCAGCAAGCAGTTAGCCAATTGCTTCGTGCTGCCTATCGACGACGAAATGGGTAAGACAAACGATGGCATCTTCTCCATTTTGCGGAAGGCCGTGCTGGTGCTGAAGTCCGGGGGCGGTGTCGGTTTTTCTTTCGGACGTCTCCGGCCGAAGGGCGATGCGGTGACGCGCGGCAAGGCTACCGGAGCCGTAAGTTTCATGAAAGTCTTCGACACGGCATTCTGGGTCATCGGCCAGGGTGGCGGACGGCGAAGCGCGTGTATGGCTGTTTTACCTGTCTGGCATCCGGATATTCGCGAGTTTATCCACTGCAAGGAACAGGAGGGCGTCATCCAGCATTTCAACATCAGCGTGGGCATCACCGACGCCTTCATGCAGGCGGTGGAAGACGATGCACCTTTCGATCTCATCAACCCGAGAAACAACAAAGTCTGGGAGACCGTCAGAGCCCGCGACCTCTTCGATGAGATCGTCACCTTTGCCCATCACAACGGGGAGCCCGGGGTGCTATTTCTCGACGCTGCAAATCGGGAAAATCAAGTCCCCCATCAGTACACACTGGAAACGACCAACCCGTGTGGCGAGCAGTGGCTGGGCCCATATGAGAATTGCTGCATGGCGTCGGTCAATCTGCTCGAACACGTGAAGGAAAACAACAGGGGCGACAGCCGGGTCGCAAAGCTGTTTGCCTACGAAATTGATTGGGGAAGACTCCAGGAGACAGTGGAATGGACGGTTCGGTGGCTGGATGACGTCGTGGATTCGAACCATTATGTTTCGGGAGTGCCCGAGTTTGAGGAAGCCGCATACCGCAATCGCCGCATCGGAGTGTCCATCATGGGATTGGCCGACATGATGTATCGAATCGGCGTTCCGTATGGATCGGATGAAGCGATTGACCTGACCGGTCAACTCATGGAATTTATTCGATTCCACGCGATGAAGATGAGTGTGCAGCTAGCCCGGGAGCGCGAACCTTTCCCCGGCATCGTAGGCAGTCGCTATGATTTCAACACCCTGATTGGCGACGTGATAGGCAGCTTTTCTCCGCCCAGACCCCAAAGGCCCTATAGCCATGACTTTGGTCGGCCGCCGGTTGCCTGGGACGAGTTGATGGTGGACCTGAAGCAGTATGGCATCCGCAATAGCTACCAGACGACCATTCAACCCACCGGCGCCATTGCCATCATCGCCGATCTGGAAGGGTACGGGTGCGAGCCGGTCTTTGCCCTATCTTACGTGCTCAGAACGCGGGAGGGAGCCGAGGAGAAAGGCGAGGGCGACTGGAACGAACTCTATTACTCAAGTCGCCTGTTTAGTGAGGCATTGGAACTCTATGGTCTTTCCGAACAGGAGCGGCGCATCATTCTTGAGCAGGTCGCGATGACGGGATCGTGTCAGGGCGTCGAATTGGTTCCCGAGGAGATCCGCAAAGTATTCGTTGTGAGCAGCGACATCTCCGTCGAGCAGCACGTGATGATGCAGGCTGCGTTGCAGAACTTTATCGACAATGCGATCTCGAAAACAATCAACTTCCCCGCCGATGCCACCCCCGACGAGGTCCGAAAGGCTTACTTTGACGGATGGAAAAGAGGGTTGAAGGGCATGACGGTCTATGTGACGGGGTCGAGGAAGACTGTCGTACTGGAAACGAGAGAAACGCAGGACCGCGGCCATAAAGCGGAACCGCACGGCGATGAACCGTTCGCCGTCAAGAATGACGATTATGTGGGTATCCACTTGACGAGAGTGGGGCCCGAAGAATCAGACTGTTCACAGTGCGGCGCGCGGATGGTCGTCGCCGAAGGCTGTGCCACTTGCCCTCGCTGTGCCTTTACCCTTTGCGCCGTTGTCTGATTGACGGGATGGCGAACGTAGCCAGTCTCGATCCAATTCGCCTTCAAAGGCTTTTCAGGCACCGGCGGGACCCGAGAGAGGACTCGGCCCTTGTACCAGAGAAGCGTAATGGCTTCATCCAGACTTCTACACCGGCAGCCGGCCAATTGGAACAGCTGGCGGGAACGTGTCGATTATGCAGCTGAAAAGATCCGAATCGTCGCGATGTCAAGTGCCTTCTCCGTTTCGTCGATGATGATTCAATCTATCTTCAAGCAACAGTTCTGAGGCGCATTGAGGAATTCCTGACACACTGAACCAGGTCTGCATGACAATCGCCACCATCGACGTTGGAACCAACACGGTGTTTCTGCTGGTAGCAAGAATCGCCGAAGACGGGAGCGTAACGCCAGTCCACGAGGTGAAGAGCATCGTGCGAGTGGGTGAGGGCGTGGATGCGACGAAGCGTGTCGGGGAGGCGGCGATCCGGCGGCTATGCACAACGTTGCTCGAATACGAGCACATCGCCAAGACATTTGGAGCCACCCGCATCGTCGTCGGCGCCACCAGTGCCTCGCGCGACGCCGCCAATCAGGCCGAGCTGATCGCGGAAGTGCAGCGGGAAACGGGCCTCCAATACGAGATCCTCTCGGGCGAAGCCGAAGCCAAGTGGACGTTTCGCGGCGCCATCTCCATTCTTACGGGTCTCGAGGGGACTTGCGCCGTTCTCGACATCGGAGGCGGCTCGACCGAGATCGTGGTCGGTGAGGCCACGGGTGAGCTTACCTACCATCGCAGCCTGAACGTCGGTGCGCTGCGCCTGACGGAACGGTTCTTCCCTGCCCTGCCCCCCCGGCCTGCCGAAGTCGAGCTGGCCGAGGCTCTTATTGTCCGCCTGCTCGATGAGGCCGATTGTCCGCTTCACGATACATTGCCCCTCATTGGCGCCGCTGAGACGACCGGGGCGCTGGCCTTGGTGCGCGCCGGGGTAGCTTCATGGAGCGCTCTGGATGCACCTACGGTTGTCCTGAGCGCGGATGAGGTGCATCACTGGCGCATCCGGCTATTGCAGGCTACCGCCCACGAGGTCCTGGCGCTCAACCCGGTCGTTATGAAAGACCGTGCCGACGTTTTTCCCGCAAGCGTGCTTATCCTCGACACTGTTATGCAGCAGTTCGGCCTCCCGGAGTGCCGCGTGAGTCCACGCGGTCTTCGGCACGGTCTTGCGCTGCGCTTCGCTGCCCAGAGCTCCAAGTGAGTTAGCGTATGTCTTAAGGAGACATAGGGCGGAAAGGTCCAATTTTAATAAACGAATAATAATATCGAATCTCCAATTTATATGCGGAAGGCGCGCTTGACAAGCGTACACTAATTACTCAAACTAAATGACTCACCTATAAAGCGAGCCGGCGTAATATAGTGGAAACTACTCGACAGGAGGAATGAAAGATGACGCTGCGCGATGCCTACCAATCCTTGCTGTCGCCAGAGTACAAGTCCGCTTCGGCGGCCGGGAAGCAAGCGATGCTCTGGAAAGCTGTCGAGGCGACACACTACTCGAAAGTACCTCCGGTGAAGTTTTCCTTTATCTACTTCGGTGTCCGGTTTCTGAGCCTGCCGTTTTTGAGCCGGCCCTTTGATGTGACCCTCGATGTTCGCCCTCCGCGAACGAAGTGGTTACACCAATTTGGCACCATTGCCAAGGCCGAGTTCGTGCCCGACCAGGATCCTCCACCAAACTACGAGTGGAACTATCCCCCCTTCACCGGACTCTTCGAGACCGGCGCCGTCGGCGTGGTGCGGCTGTCCCTTGCCATGAACACACGCTTCTACATTACCGGGCTCTCGCTCAAGCTTCTAGTGGATGGGAAGCCCTCGGAGAACCTCACCGTGAACCCGTCCCTGGATCCGCAGGACACAAAGAACTTCTTTGAGTTAGGGATGACGGATCGGCTTCCGCCGGCGCAAAAGTTCCCCTTCGGCCCTCCCGCCGATGTTTTGGCCAATTTTTGGATGGGCATGATTTCTGACCCGACTGCGCAGTCGGTGGCGCACTTTGCGAAGGTGAAGTCGAACGGCGACCCGGTTGAGCGCCCGCGCGCCCCTTACCAGGTGTTCTGCATCCCAGCCAGCAACGATTTGATGCAGGATCCCAACACTACGGAGGACTTTCGCGATCTGATCGGCAACATCAAGCCGGATACCGTTCTCTACCGGTTGCATGCCAGACCCAGCAAAGATGGGCCGTGGATTCCGATCGGGAGTATCAAGACGACTTCACGGTTCGTGATCTCGGAATTTGACGACCGCGTGCTGTCCTACCGCCATACACGCACATCCGCTGAGGAATCCGCGCAGGGGCCGTGGCTTTCTGCGCCTGACGCGCCGTCCGAGGCACCCCCGGCTGCACAAACTTCATCTGCGCCAACAGCTTCGCCTGCGAAGACAGATCCGGGTCCGGCTGTACCTGCGCCGCGCGCGACGCCCAGGCAGCAAGACTATCTCAGGCGGATCGAGGGTATTGGCCCGAAGATATTGAGTGTCTTGCTGGAGGCCGGGATTACAAACTTTTCCCAACTGGCAGCCAGCCGCGTCGATCACTTGAAGGAGATTCTGGCAGATGCCGGGCTACACGGGTTAGCCGATCCTTCCTCCTGGCCGGAGCAAGCATGCCTGGCAGAGGCAGGAGACTGGGATGCCCTCGATGAGTTACAAGACAAGCTTCGGAGGGGACGGCGAGTTATTGATTGAATGCCGCTAACGACTATGTTTGGCATGTTGGACATTTTGTTTGATGCTTTGCAAAGCATCGCCGGAAAGAATTCTGGCTCAAGCTATAGCACCGGCTCCAGGCGCACTCGGCGGTCGGTACCGCCAGTGGGCGAGCCTCCGGCGGAGTGCGTGATACCGTCAACGAAGCACGACGATTTGAGACGCATCGATGGCATCGGCCCGAAGATATCGAGTCTCTTAGCGGCGGCCGGGATCACGACCTATTCCCAACTGGCAGTCAGCCGCGTCGAAGACTTGAAGGTTATTCTGTCAGACGCCGGACTCCGCGGATTAGCGAATCCATCCTCCTGGCCCGAGCAGGCGCGCCTTGCCGATGCAGGCGACTGGGACGCATTTCAGAAACTGAAAGACGAATTGCAGGGAGACCTCCACGTCTGAGAGAGAGCTGTGGCGCACGTCGGGCGTCACAAATTTCGCAGCCACCGCTTGACGGCTTCGAGGTCAAAATCTTTTCCGAGCGCCTTACTGATGGCCCGGTCGCGAAGAAGGTTCTCAACCGACTCTTCAGGATAGCCGCTGAAGAAAAGTTGGCATGGAACGCGGGCTGACTGAAACCACTGTTCCCAGGCATAGACGGTCGACATGCCACCCGGCGGGTAGCCTGCAATACCAACCAGGAGCCCGTCGAGGCCCCAGCGCATCATGTCCCGAAAGTCCCCAAGATAGTTCGTCCAGGAGCCGTCATAGTTGCTCATGATGATCGCGTATCGGAGTGGACCCAGCACCGCCCAATGGAGCGAGTGAATGGTGTAGGTGCCGGTGAGTTCGCCGGGCGGATAAGCTCTGGCAATAAAAAGGCCGGTAAACCACGCCCACAACACCTCCAGCTTGTTTTCGATTGCTGCGATGACTGTGACCTGGTTTTGTTCAAAACGGATCTCGCCATAGCCGGCCGCCAGTTCCAGTTCGTTGCGCTCCAGGATTTGCACATGTTGGAGGTACTGGGCGCGGGTCATCTGCTGGCCGGGATTGAGACCGGCCGTGTTGAGCACCAGATCGGGAGGGGGCGGCATAACGAGACGGACGTAAATCTGCGCCACTCCATTGATCAGCGGCGGAAACACGTTGGCTTGAAGGTAAAGCCACATCGACGGCAAGAGATCTGCCATCCATTGCGCCACTCTTACCAAGAGGGGGGATTTGTAGGCGACACGAGACAACTCTCTTAAGAACGGCGTCACGCCGGGGTGCTTCATATAGTCACTCACGCACGCCAGATCCAAGAATTGTTCAAGGTGCTTGCGGACCGCGATCTTGGCCCGGATCGTCTCTGCCGATTCGTCGCGGAAAGCTATGAAGGT
>Ga0335072_10017647_pt1 | contig 10088 bp, 12 predicted proteins | sample Lox_Sample_21_FD_206725 | JGI IMG/M metagenome (GOLD analysis project Ga0335072, IMG submission 206725) | Soil microbial communities from Loxahatchee National Wildlife Refuge, Florida, United States - Lox_Sample_2.1 | ecosystem: Environmental > Terrestrial > Soil > Wetlands | place: USA...
AAGCCGAATTGCGGTAAGAAATGTGCGCGGCATCACATCAAGAGCGGGTGCCTGTTCCGGATCGCGACGCAGGTGGTGGAAAGCGTCGAGAAGCGGGCAAACAGCTTTGCGGCAAGGCATTTTCTAGCGTATTCTAGTTTAGCCCCAATGGCAGGCAAGGAGGTGTGACAAGAATGGCAGAAGTTCGCGTACAAGAAGGCGAACCGCTGGAAAACGCCTTACGGCGATTCAAGCGGAAGGTGCAACAGGAAGACATCATCAAGGAAGTGAAGCGTCACTCCTACTACCTGAAACCGGGCGAGAAGCGGCGCGTGAAAGCGGCGCTGGCGCGTAAGCGCAATCGCAAGAAGGCGCGCAAGGAACAGGATTAGGGGCGATCCGCGAGGACGCTCACTGAAGAAAGAGCGAATTGATAACCCAACGCGAGGGGAGCCGTTCCGGGGGCTTCTGTGGAGAAGCAGACGGAAGCGGGAAGGCAAAGAAAAAAGGCCGGAACGGTCTCGCGATGATTTGATTGATACTGCAATTCTCCAGCATTCTGGCGATCCAATCCGCAGCGGGCTTCCGGTTCACGCAACGTGAGAGAAAAACCGAGGAGCGCGGTTCCGGAACCCCGTAGAGACTGAAGGATTGCAAGCGATCGACTGGCGCGTTTTGCGCGCAGTGTTGTTGATTGTCCGGGATTTCCGGACAACATTGGATAACCGCCCTGATTTTTTGGTGCGGTCCGGGCCCTTGTTTTGCATGACGAACGAAGGCAGGGAACCGGGACCGGCAAGAAGCTCGAAGCCATGGCCGATTTCGGTGGGTGTCCCTGTGAGGGAAACCGGCCATGGAGTTCAAAGATCGAGTCCTCAAGTGCGTTGACTGCGGCGCGGAGTTCGTATTCACAGCGGGCGAGCAGTTTTTCTTCCACGACAAACAGTTTAAGAATGACCCCAAGCACTGCAAGCAGTGCAAGGCGAAGCGCGCGCGCGGAGCGATGAGAGTGCGTCCGGAAACGCGGACGACCTGCTCTGAGTGCGGGACGGAAACCACAGTTCCCTTCAAGCCGACGCAAGGCAGACCTGTGCTGTGCCGATCGTGTTTTCAGAAGGTGGGGAAGACACCGCAGGCCCCCGAGCCGACGACGGCGGAGGACTGAGACTCGCCGAGCGCGTTGCGGCGGTGGGGAACTGCCCCGAGCGGCGGCGATGGGTTGGCGATGGGTTGTGGCTGGGCGCAGGCATCGCGCCGGTTTTATGCAAAATGCGCGAACAGCACATCGCCCCGGAAGTCTGACGGAAACCCTGCATTGCGGACCAGAGTTGCCAGCTGCGACCAATGGCGCTGGCTATGAATGAGAGCGTGGGCGGCGATCTTTCGCCGCGAGGCGGTGCGCTGGCCGGGGGGAATCCAATCGAATTTGAGGACGTAGGGATCGCTCCAGTTGGGGCTTGAGCTTTGAGGAGCCGCAAGAAGATTGCGGAAGATGGCGACAGCCTGGCGGTGCAGATCGAAGAGTGCGTCGAGAGGGCCTGCGGGGATTTTTTCGCGCGGTGTTTCGGGCAAGCCGGCGAGGCGCTCGCACCAGCGCAGTTCGGCGCCCCAGATGTGCCGGACCAGGTCCTGAACGGTGGCTGCGCCGCCGATGCCGCAGGGCAGCGCGAGAAGATTGGGGTTGGAACCGAGGTGAGACTTCCAGTAGTCGGCTGACTGCTCGTTCCAGGCGAGAAGTTCTTCGAGGGTGAGTCCGGTGGTCAATGGGAATCTCCTTGAGGGTATGCCGCGGATGGACGGGGCGGTTTAAGTGGAACTGGCTGCGCCGAGGGCGCGATGGGCGATGTCGCGCCGGTAGTAGATTCCGTCGAAGTGGATTTCTCCCATGGCCTGATAGGCGCGGGCGAGGGCTTCACCGAGCGAGCCAGCGGCAGCGGTGACGCCGAGAACGCGTCCGCCGCCGGTGAGGAGATGGCCGCCGACCTGAGCGGTGCCGGCGTGGAAGACCTGTACGCCGGGAACCTGGGCGGCGGAGGCGAGCCCGGTGATGGGCAGGCCGGTTTTGTAGCTGCCGGGGTAGCCGGCGGAGCTGGCCACGACGCAGACGGATGCGCCGGGCGACCATTGCAGCGAGGTATCGGCGATGCGGCCATCGACGGAGGCTTCGAGGGCGTCGATGAGATCGCTTTCGAGACGGACGAGGATAGCCTGGGTTTCGGGGTCGCCGAAGCGCGCATTGAACTCAAGGACCTGGGGTCCGCGAGCGGTCATCATGAGGCCGCAGTAGAGCACTCCGACAAAAGGCACATCTTCTTCGGCCATGCAGCGAACGGTGGGCTCGGCAATGTGGTGGAGGATCCAGTCGGACATGGCGGGGGTGAGCAGAGAATCGGTGGTATAGACGCCCATGCCGCCGGTGTTGGGGCCGGTGTCGCCCTCGCCGATGCGCTTGTGATCCTGCGCGGGAACGAGGGGCGTGACGTGTTCGCCGTCGCTGAGGCAGAGGAAGCTGAGCTCGTCGCCTTCGAGAAATTCTTCGACGACAATTTGCTGTTCGGATTTGCCGAGGAGCGCTCCGGTGAAGAGGCCTTCAGCGGCTTCGGCGGCGACGGTGCGCGAGGGACAAACGATGACGCCTTTTCCTGCGGCAAGGCCGTCGGCTTTGACCACGATGGGAGGATGAAACATTTCGAGGGCCTTGACGGCCTCGGCCGCGGAAGCGCAGAGCGCGTAATTGGCGGTGGGGATGCCGTGGCGCTGGAGGAAGCGCTTGGCGAAGCCTTTGCTGGTTTCGAGCATGGCGGCGGCGCGGGTGGGACCGAAGACGCGAAAACCACGCTGCTGGAGCTCATCGACGACGCCGAGGGAGAGCGGGAGCTCGGGGCCGACGATGGTGAGGCCGGGGCGTTCGGCTTCGGCAAGGCGAACCATGGCGCCAAGGTCTTTGAGATTGAGGGGAACGCAGCGGGCGATCTGGGCCATGCCGCCGTTGCCGGGAGCGCAGACAACCTGGGAGACGCGCGGACTGCGCGCAACGGCCCAGGCGAGGGCATGTTCGCGGCCGCCGGAGCCAAGGATGAGGACTTTCATTTTTTCCTTTCGCGGATATTGTGCAAGGCCAAGAGAATATGGTCAGCAAGGAGGGGGCGGGAAGTCAAACGGGAAGCTCGGAGCAAAATGCAACATTCTCCTATACTGAGGCGTGACGCGGAGAGCTGCCGGACGGAGATGGCAAGAGAAACAAGATGGTTGAGAGGCGCATCAAGCCGTATGCGGAGCAGGAAGCCGAGCGCGAAAGGCGCGAGGAGCAGCAGCGCGCGTTCCGGCGCAACCAGGTGTTCGGGTTGCTGATTCTGGCGGCGGCGATTGTGGCGTGGTGGCTCGCGCATACCAATCCGAAGTGGATTTTTCCGCCGGGGTGGTGGAGGTGGTGAGACAGTGGTCAGTGATCAGTGGTCAGTGATCAGTGGTCAGTGGTCAGTGGTCAGTGGCCGGGGATCAGGGATCAGTCGAAAACTGTGAAGAAGTGAGAGAGTGAAGGAGTGAAAGGGTGTTGAAGTGAAAGGGTGAAGAGGTGAAAGAGTGAAGGGGTGAAGGCTGGCGACGGGAGGGTGAATCGGGCTGAAATGGCTGAGGGGAAACAGCCGCTCGCAGTCGTCATCCTGGGGCCGACGGGGAGCGGGAAGACGGCGCTGTCACTCGAGTTGGCCGAGCGGTTCGGTGGCGAGATCGTGAGTTGCGACTCGGTAGCCGTGTATCGCGGAATGGAGCTGGGGACGGCGAAGCCGACGCGCGAGGAGCGGGCGCGGGCGCTGCACCATCTGATTGATGTGACGACGCCGGACAAGGCGTTTACGGCGGGCGAGTACAGCAGAGCGGCGCGGATGGCGCTGAGAGAGATTGCCGCGCGCGGGCGAGTGCCGATTGTGACGGGAGGGACGGGGCTCTACCTGCGGGCGCTGACGGAGGGGCTGTTTGCCGGGCCGGGGCGACAGGAAGATTTGCGAGCGCGGCTCAGACGGAGCGCGGAGAAGCACGGAAGCGGTTGGCTGCACCGGCTGCTAAGGCGGATGGACCCGGCGACCGCGGAGCGAGTTCATGCGAACGACACGGCGAAGCTGATTCGGGCGATTGAGGTGTGCGTGGCGGCGCGAAGGCCGTTGTCGGAGGTGATGGGGCGGGATCCGTTGGTTGGGTTCCGGCTGGTGCGGATCGGATTGAATCCGCCGCGGGCGAAATTGTATGAGCGGATCAACGCGCGCTGCGCGGCGATGTTTGCCGCGGGCCTGGTGGAGGAGACGCGCGGGCTGCTGGCGCGCTTCGGCGAGGTGAAGGCGCTGGATTCGCTGGGCTATCGCCAAGCGCGCGGTGTGATCGAGGGGACGATGGGCGAGCCGGAAGCGATTGCAGCCGCGCAGCAGGGACATCGAAATTTTGCGAAGCGGCAGATGACGTGGTTCCGGCGCGAGCCGGAGGTGAGATGGATTGAGGGGTTCGGGGATGAGGCAGAGACGGCGCACAGGGCGATGGAGATGATAAGGTCCGCGCTCACTGAGTAGCGTTTTGCCTCGCAACCGGTGAATTCTCAGCCGGCGTCAGGTCGACGACCTTGTAGTCTGGGGGCACTTCAAACAACGACGGATCGGGTTCCTCGGTCTTGATCGAGAGGATGGAGACCGTCTGCTGTCCGCTGCGGATGTCGGTATGCCGTTCAAGCAGGTTCATGTGCAGCTCGTCGGAATACCAGAACTCGTCGGTAATTTCGACGTCTTTTCCGGTCCCGCTGAATTGTGCCGGAATGATTCGCGTGACGCGAGTGCCTTTGACCTGCATTCCGTTCAGCTCGCTCGACCCCAGGTCCTGCCCGCCCGAGTCCGACGCATCCGATATTTGCCGGGGCTCAGGAACAATCTGCATCCGCGCAATCATGGTTGCCGGATTGAGAAAATAGCTGATTCGCGTTTCGGGGTCGAAGATGTGTGCGCTTATGAGCGGAGGCATGCCTGTGAAGCTTTCGGGAACCAGAGCATGCATCTCGTTGCGAATGCGCCCGCGAGAATCGCGCGCAATCTGCGCCTGGGAGCGGCGCGTCTTCACGGTGCCGTCGAGAAGGGACTGCTTAGTCTCGATCGCCACCACGGCAGAGAACGGCGCGCCCGCGATCGGCGTAACGTAGACGCCGCGCACTTGCGTCACCGGCCCCCTGTAAAGGGGCGGAGTCTCCTGAGCGTGCAGAGTGGCGATGCAACCTACCAGTAAAGCCGAGGTGAGATGGAGAAAACGCTGCATTCCGACCTCCTGGCTTTCTGCCGGTATCATACCGCGAATGGGACTGTGGAGGGCAGGCGACGGGACGGCGGCCATTTAAACTAAGCGGTGAAATGCGGCGCTCACGCGGCACAGAGTGCAGGAATGGGGCTTCCCATGGCAGAGACGAATGCAGCAACGATTTATGACGTAGCGGTGATGGGCGGCGGGCCGGCGGGATATACGGCGGCGATTCGCGGCGCGGAGTACGGGCTGAAGGTGGCGCTGATCGATGCGAGCCCGAAGCTGGGCGGAACGTGTTTGCACGTGGGGTGCATTCCGACGAAGTCGCTGCTGTTTAATGCGGAGCTTTGGGATTACCTGAAGGAGGCCGACGAGTTCGGCATCAAGGGCGTGGAGGCGCGGGAGCTGGACTGGGCGGCAGTGCTGGCGAGGAAGAACGCGGTGATCGGGAAGCACGTGAAGGGTCTGGAATACCTGATGAAGAAGCAGAAGATCGCGGTGATTCCGGGGTTCGCGCGGCTGACGGGGCCGGCGCAAGACGGCGTGCACACGGTGGACGTGGATGCGAAGGGCGCGAAGAGCCAGGTGAAGGCGAAGAATGTGATTGTGGCGACGGGGTCGGAGGCGAAGCTGCTGCCGGGATTGAAGGCGGACGATCGCATTCTGACGAACATCGAGATTCTGGATCTGGCTGCGCCGCCGAAGTCGCTGATCGTGATTGGCGCGGGTGCGGTGGGCGTGGAGTTTGCGTCGATCTTTCGCAGCTTCGGGAGCGAGGTGACGATTCTGGAGTTTCTGCCGCGCATGGTTCCCGTGGAGGATGAGGAGATATCAAAGGAGCTGGCGCGCGTGTTTCGCAAGCGCGGCATTGAGACCAACGTAGGCGCGAAGGTGGAGAAGGTGGAGAAGACTGCCGATGGCGTGCGCGTGAGTTACACCGATGCGAGCGGGAAAGCGCAGGTGAAAGAAGCGGAGAAGGTGCTGGTGGCGGTGGGGCGCGGGCCGCTGACGCGGGATATCGGGCTGGAGAAGACGAAGGTCGAGCTGGACCGCGGATTTGTGAAGGTTGGCGAGGCGCAGGAGACGGCGGAGCCGGGCGTGTTCGCGATCGGAGACATTGTGGCGGGACTGCCGCAACTGGCGCACGTGGGCGCGATGAGCGGCATGGTAGCGATGGCGAAGATTGCGGGGCGGAAGTACCGGCCGGTGCGGAAGGATCGCATCCCGAGCTGCACGTATACCGAACCGCAGATTGGAAGCGCGGGACTGACCGAGGCGCAGGCTAAGGAAAAAGGCCACGAGGTGAAGGTGGGCAAGTTTCCCTTTGCCGGCAACTCGAAGGCGACAATTGTGGACAGCCATGATGGCTTTGTGAAGGTGGTTGCCGATGCCAAGTATGGCGAGATTCTGGGCGTGCACATTATCGGGCCGCAGGCGACGGAGTTGATTGCCGAGGCGGTGGCGGTGATGGAGCTGGAAGGCACGGTGGACGAGATGATGTTCACGATCCACGCGCACCCCACGCTGAGCGAAGCGATGCTGGACGGGTATGGAGCGGTGGAGGGGATGGCAATCAACGCGTAAGAAGCAGCGGCTGAAGGCAATCGCAGGAGCCCGAGACAGATGAGCAGGACAAGATTCAGGTTTCTCGCTCGAGCTTCGCTTCTTGTCCTTATCGCGCTGCTTCTGTTGTTTCTCGCCCGCGTGAGGACGCTTCGCCCATCGCATCCCTATCCAGCGCCGGATTTCACGCTGCGCGATCTGAATGGCAATCCGGTGCGTCTTTCCAGCTTTCGAGACAAGGGTGTCGTGCTCAATTTCTGGGCAACCTGGTGTGCGCCGTGCCGGAGCGAGATACCCTGGTTCATTCAACTTCAGAAAGAATACGGACCCAGCGGCCTTCAGGTGATCGGAATCTCGATGGACGACGGCGGGAGCAAGACGGTTGAGCAGTTCGCCGAGAAAACCGGAATTGACTATCCAGTTCTTGTCGACGACGGCCACGTAAGTTCCCTGTACGGCGCAACGGAGATCCTGCCAACGACCTACTACATCTCCCGCAACGGCATGGTTCTTGCATTCGTCAAGGGCGTGATCGGCAAAGACAAGGTTGAAGCGAACGTCAAGGAGACGCTGGAGGGGCCCGCGGTGGCCGGCGCAAGCCAACAACGAAGCGCACGGTGAGCGCGGCCTTCAGAACACAAGCTGCCAGTAGGCGACGTCGATCCACTGGCCGAACTTGTTGCCGACCTCGCGGAAGTGGGCAGCCTGCTGGAGGCCGAATTTCTCAAGCAGGGCAATGCTGGCGGGGTTGGGCAGGGCGACGCCACCGATAACGCAGTGAAATCCCCGATTGCGCAGCTCGGCGAGAAGCGCGCCGAAGAGGGCGGAGCCCCTTCCCTTTCCGATGGCGGAGGGTTGGAGATAGACCGTGACCTCGACGGAATGGCGATAGGCGGCGCGTTCTCGCCATTTGCGGCCGTAGCAGTAGCCCTGCAGCGCACCGTCTTCATCGCAGACCAACCAGGGATAGGTTTTTGTGGTTTCGAGGATGCGCTGGTGCATGTCGCCGGGAGTGAGGGGAACTTCTTCGAACGTTGCGGGCGAGTGCTGGATGTAGTGGTTGTAGGTGTCGCAGATGGAGGGTGCGTCGTCGAGGCGGACGGGGCGAAGCATAAGAGCCTCCGGGTGACTACTCCTCGTTCAGTGATTCCTTCTCAAGCAAATAGTAGGAGTGCTGGCGCAGAATGTCTTCACGCGCGGCGCTCAGGATCAGAAGCCTGATCTTGCGAGCCATGTCACGGTTGCCGGACTTTTTTGTTTGAAGAGCGACCTGGTTTTCGCAGCTTGTGCTTCGAGGCAAGATTGGCCGCATCCCTGCGGAGCTCGTTCCAGAAGGCGGGTGACAAGGGGATGTCCTTTCCTGAGGCGAGACCTTCAAGCAACAATGCTTCCAGGCGAGCGTCTGCCTCGATCGCCTGCGCTTCGCGGAGCAGTCCGCGCACGTATTCGCTTACGTTTCCGTAGCCCTTGGTGTTGACTTCGCGATCAATGAACTCTTTGAGGGAATCGGGGAGAGAGATGGTCAGAGTAGTCATCGAAGGTCCTCATAATACAGTATAACAATAGTTCTTAACTGTTTAGAACAAATGGGATGAGTCTGCTGGAGGCGTCAACCGCCTACAGCTCGGTCGATTGCATGGCGACGAGTTGGCTGGCTTTGGCGATGAAGTCCTTGAGCGGCGTGGAGCCCTGATCGCCTTTGCCGCGAACGCGGACGCTGACCGCGCCGGAGGCTTCTTCCTTGTCGCCGAAGACGAGGATGTAGGGCACTTTCTGGTTGGCGAAGTCGCGAATCTTGGCGTTCATCTTTTCGTTGCGGGCGTCGGTTTCGACCCTGAGACCGGCGGCGGTGAGAGCGGCTTCGACTTTGGCCGCATAGGCGGTGTGCTTCTCGCTGATGGGGACGAGGCCGACCTGCACGGGCGCGAGCCAGAGCGGGAAGGCTCCGGCGTAGTGCTCGATGAGCACGCCGAAGAAGCGCTCGACTGAACCGAAGAGGGCGCGGTGAACCATGACGGGCTGATGGCGCTCGCCGTCTTCGCCGACGTACTCGAGCTCGAAGCGCGCGGGAAGGTTGAAGTCAAATTGAACCGTTGATAGCTGCCAGAGGCGGCCGAGAGCGTCGACGAGCTTAATGTCGATTTTGGGGCCGTAGAAGGCGGCTTCGCCGGGAAAGGTTTTGAAGGTGAGGCCGCGATCGGTGAGCACCTTCTTGAGCGCACCTTCGGCGTGCGACCAGTTCTCGTCTGTGCCCATGAATTCGCCACTCTTTTGCGGATCGCGCGTAGATAGCTCGACGCGATACTCATTGAAGCCGAAGGTCCTAAGCACTGCCTCGGCAAAGTCGAGGCAGGCGATGACTTCGCCTTCAATCTGCCCGGGTGTGCAGAAGATGTGCGCGTCATCCTGGGTGAAGCCGCGGACGCGCAGCAGGCCCTGCATGGTTCCTGAACGCTCGTAGCGGTAGACGTTGCCGAACTCGGCGTAGCGGGCGGGCAGGTCGCGGTAACTCTTGGGCGAGTCCTTGTAGATGAGGATGTGGCCCGGGCAGTTCATGGGCTTGAGGCGGTACTCGGCGTCGTCAAGCTCCATGGGCGTGAACATGTTTTTTGCGTAGACGCCAGTGTGGCCGGAGACCTGCCAGAGGTTGGCGCGCATGACATGCGGGGTATAGACAAGCTGGTAACCGCGGCGGAGGCACTCCTCGCGCATCCAGTCTTCCATGACTTTGCGGACGATGGCGCCTTTGGGATGCCAGAAGATGAGGCCAGGGCCGGCGAGTTCCTGAATGCTGAAGAGGTCGAGCTGTTTGCCGAGGACGCGGTGGTCGCGGCGCGCGGCTTCTTCGAGGCGGGCGAAGTGCTCGTCGAGATCTTTTTTGGAGAAAAAGGCGGTGCCGTATATGCGCTGGAGCTGGGGATTTTTCTCGTCGCCGAGCCAGTAGGCGCCGGCCAGCGGGCCGACTTTGAAGGCGCGGACGCGGCCGGTGGAGGGCACGTGGGGGCCGCGGCAGAAGTCGACGAAGTTGCCGTTGCGATAGAAGCTGACCTGGGAGCCGGGCGCGGTGAATTTGGTGACGAAGTGGGTCTTCATGAAGTCGCCGTCGGTGGCGAATTCGGCGAGGGCCTGCTCGCGGGGCTCGTACTCGCGGACGAATTTTTCGTCGCGGGCGACGACTTCGGCCATTTTGGCTTCGATGGCGGCGAGATCTTCGGGGGTGAAGGGTTTTTCGCGGTAGAAGTCGTAGAAGAAGCCGGAGTCGGTGGCGGGGCCGT
>Ga0335072_10017650_pt1 | contig 10086 bp, 5 predicted proteins | sample Lox_Sample_21_FD_206725 | JGI IMG/M metagenome (GOLD analysis project Ga0335072, IMG submission 206725) | Soil microbial communities from Loxahatchee National Wildlife Refuge, Florida, United States - Lox_Sample_2.1 | ecosystem: Environmental > Terrestrial > Soil > Wetlands | place: USA: Florida...
GGGTGCTTAAGAAGCCAATTGGCCGCGGTACTATACCTGAGACCAGGAGCTTGTAGTTGAAGACTGCGGGACGGCCAAGTTCATATGGGTCTATCTCGATATGAGGTATTTTGAGGCTTTCTCCTTGGTCATTCGCGCCGGATCCAAATTTCCATGATGGGTCTGGAGTTTGCTTCACATTCCATGATATGCTGGTATCGAAAGGTGGACGACTGGCCTCAACTTTCTTGAAATCTGGGTGAGGATTCCGCTTCACTGATGCTTCTGCATCCATGCGATCCTGGATCTGCTTTTGCTTAACAAAGTTTCGACCCGTTTTGGCTGCTGTTGTGCTGAGGGCGCGGGAGGGGGCTCTGAGCAGATGAAGGAGTCTGTTTCTCAATTAGTCAGTGCTGCCGAGGCCAATTGAGTCTGGTAGAGCGAGATACTCCTACTTTGTTGTCAGGAAGGGATTTCGAGGTGTCAACAACATCAAGAGTCAACAAGATAGATAGAAGTTGACGAAAATTTTATGGATCCACCGCGGTAAGGTCTAGATTTCAGCTGTCGGACGTCATAATTTTGTGATTTTGAATATATGCCTTACATCCAATGCCCCACATTCACGATAAGATAAGGAGAGGGGAAAGTGGAGACAGTGAGGGGGAGTGTTGCTAGCACGATCCTGCGGCATCTACACCCAGCCATTGACTTCCACAATCAATCTCAAGCTTCCCAGAAGCTCAGAAATATCAGTATAAGGCGGTCTTTCATTATCATACGAGTTGCAGATCATCGTATATACGAGATAATTTGCGCTATCGTGGCTTAAAGCCAGCAGGAGACCTGTTCTGAACTTTGTATATATAATTTACTGACTCTGGAATTAAGAAACACTATTATTCCGTGGAAATGGATGTTCCGAGCGATTTGGTTCAAAAAGGTCTTGAGAAACTTGACCTGAGCTCGTCAAAGACCAGCGACGTTGTACAGACCTACAAGCTTGGCGACTGGAAGCTCCAGTCCGGTCAAAGTCTCCCTAATGCTCACATAGCATATAAGACATTTGGCAATCCAAAATCTCCTGCTATAATATATCCAAGCTGGTATTCTGGCTGTGAGTTGATGAATCACTTTTTCTACCTGCAGCTGACCATCACAGCAATTGCCGACAACGAATGGCTCATCGGAGAAGACAAAGCCCTCACCCCTAAGAAATACTTCATAATTATCACCGCCCTCTTCGGAAACGGCCAATCCACCTCCCCCTCCAACTCAGACATCCGGCCCTTCCCAGACTGCACCTTCTATGACAACGTTCGTGCTCAGCACCAGCTCGTGACCCAACACCTGGGCATCACGCATGCTCGTGCGGTACTAGGCTGGTCCATGGGCGCTGGCCAAACCTACCAATGGGCAACCCAATATCCCGACTTCATGGACATCTGCGTCCCCTTCTGTGGCTCTGCAAAGACCTCGCTGCACAACCAAGTGTTCCTCGAAGGCGTGAAAAGCGCCCTGCTGGCTGCTAAGAAGCACCCCTCAGCCGGGTCCTGTAGGGGCAGCGTGCTACCTGAAGGTCAAGTCTACCGCACTTGGAGTGCGGAGGAGAAAGATGTCGGCCTGAGGGCATTTGGCCGCGTTTATGCCGGATGGGGCTTCAGTCAGGCGTTCTATAGGGAGAACCTGTTCCAGACAGCGTTGGGGTTTAAAGACCTCGAGGATTTCATGGTGAATTTTTGGGAGAAGTGGGCAATTTCGAAAGGTGAACTTCTTGCTCTCCAAATCTTATAAAATCTGTCATCATTTCACTTATACCACGGATCTAACTCATTAACCTCCCACACAACCCCAGACCCCGAAAACCTGCTTGCCATGCTCTACACCTGGCAATCCGGCGACGTCTCCGCGCAAGAACCCTACAACGGCGACTTCAAAGCCGCCATGCAAGCCATCAAAGCCAAGACCCTGGTCCTGCCTGGCATTACAGACCTCTATTTCCCGCCCGAGGATTCACAAATCGAAGTCGCGAATATGCGCCCGGAAGTGGGGAAGATGGTTCCCTTCCCTAGCATATGGGGCCATTGGGCAGGCGGCCCGGGCGATAGTAAGGAGGATGTGAAGTGGCTTGATGACAAGCTGAGGGAGATTGGACTGTGAGGTTGATACACTGTGTTTATGTATCTCGTACGAGCTATCTTCATATATATTGTGTTCCTGTTTTACTACAACGCGCTACCTTGGCGACATAGCATACTTGTAACACGTTTTCTCCCACAGCTTGATATGCGTTCATTACATACCTACCTTAACCACGCAAAGAATATATACAACAAACCAGCCTAGCAGACACCAAAATTCTCCAGGGAAGCACAAGCAAACCTATGCAAGTTGCACACTTTTCAACACCCGTCTCCCTCCCTCCCTATCCTCAACTAAAACCTTGTAGCATCCAATGCCGCATTCAGCGGCACAACTCTCAAACTTTTTCCCCTCTGCAGCCCCTTATCACTCGCCAGAGGGCCTCCCATCGTCGGACCCTGGCCCTCCTTCCATTTCCTAAAACAGGACTTCAAATCTCTCGGGACGCCTTCCAATACAACCGTACTAACTGGCACAAACGGCCTATCTTCCATGCCTGCAGCTAAAATACCATACTCTTGCGTGAACAACAGCGCCGTACAGAAAGCCGCATATTGCGATTGTGAGGCGGAGCCGACGATGACATAGATCTCGAAGAAGGCATCGAGGATGTAGATCCGCGAGGGTGATAGGGAGGACTGGGTGAAGGGGTGGAGTTCGGTGATCTGGAGGGTTGTGATTAACCATGAGAATGTGAAGACTTTGGGAAAGGTGCTACAAACCTGAGATTTGGATGCAGGATCGGCACAGAAGAGCCGAGTGCAGTATTTGGGGTAGTTGGGCTTCAGCCTCCAGTGGTCTGCTGATTTGAAAATCTTCGTCTCGTTGCCGAAGATCTTCAAGAACGAGGCGGGCTCATTACCGTCTTCAACCTCTCCAAGCTCGCCCGTAAGGCCAAAGTCCATACCGATTAATCGGGCGCAGCTGAGTTCGTCGACGCCACTGCCCTTGCCCTTCCATAAATAGCATTTTCCTGATTGTGTCGATATCAGGTAGGGGAAGCCTGAGCATAAGCTTGAGGGTGAGAAGTCGACTTCGTCGAAGACGATCTGTCCAGCATAGCGCCGCCCGCAGAGGATATGTGGTGCCAATGAGTCGTATTTGTTGCTTGAACCACGCCTTGTTATCATGATTCCTCCAAGTGCTTCAATGAACGCGGACGTTTCTTGGCCCTGTCTGAGCTTGATCAGTTTTCCTCCTGCAGCCTTAGCCTCTCTTTGTGCGAAGAGCACAGCATCCTCAATGCTAGATTCTGCCACCCCATCGCCAGCCCAGAAGTAGACTTCAACAACTTTCTTGCCGGCCAGATTATCAAATGTATGTGGACAGATATACATATTATTTTCAAACAAGATCCTCTCTTGATGATTTGGCACCTGCTGCTTCTTCCCGTCTCCAGAGAGCTGGAAGAGCTGCGACCGTAGCGTTTTGATCTTGGCGGGCCCATTCGGTCTTGCTGAAAGAATGGCTGCTGTGTCAATACTTGAATTTGGAACGAAATCGTTCTTGCCAAAGAATTCGACAAGAAGCTTGGAGGCTTCCGAGGAATGTGGGACAGCTTGATTTGTCGTTTTCCTCGGAGATGTAGGCTTGATGCTGGTACCCAGAGGCGGCGACACTGGTACTTTTGATGGCGGACTCGGAAGTTGCCTGACAGGCTTCTCCACAGCTGCAGTAGCTCCACTGGCCTTCTGCAATAACGGAAGCGCTGCACTAGATGACACCTTGTCAATGGTAGCTGACAACATACCTGAACTTTGATGGCCAGGTGGAGTGATGGCAGTCACACGGGAGGAACCCGAGTCTTGCGACCTTAGCCCAGCACCTATCATCGCTGCATTCTCATCCGTTTGTGTTGGGAGCTTAATGGGTGCTTTAACAGATGCCGATTGGTGAGTATCCTCTTTCAGAGTCTGACCACCAAAGAAAGCGGCGCCGCTCTTGACTGACACAACAAAATCAGTATCTACGGCAGTATCGACTGGTTGTGGCTTATTCGTGACTTGTACAGGTGAACTTGACTGCGTCTTGGTTTTTAGAAGCGATGATATTGTAGGTGGAGGGTCTTTCGGGATATCTGAAGGCTTTTGGCTGAATTTTGAAGTCGTTCCTTGCTCTGCAGCTACCGATGATGTTGACAAGACAGAAGGCTTTGGTTTAGCGCTTGGTGTAACTTTTCGTTCTGATATCGGGGATTTTGGCTCCTGATTTACGGGTAGCTCGTCAACATTTGCTTTCTTCGTCGGCGAGCGTGGCTTCGGTGGGTCCGATTGTTGTAATGTCTTTTCATTTTGATTGGACACTTCTTCTAAGAATCTGGAGCGACGTTTGATGTCAAGCTTCTGTGGTGATGGAGGTTGTTGGGTATCATTTTCAGACCTGTCCTGGTTCAAAGGCGGTACGATGGCAGTCTTGTTTTTTCCATCTGCCAAGATATTCTCCTTTTGGACTTGATTCTGTGGAGACGCAACTTCCGGTCTGGTTTGCTCAGGTGTTTTTGCTTCATTTGATGCCTGGCTGTTCGTCGGTAGTGTTGAAGGGGCTTTTCTTCTCGGTCCCCGAGCGCGAGCTTTTGTCATGTGCGTGAGTTGTGGGCCGGATCCAGGATCATCAGAATTGATTGTTCGGTTCACTGTGCGCTGTGATGTAACCGGACCCGTTGTTCGAGAAGTGTCAGAAGCTGTCGATGGCGGTCCTCTTGCAAGCAGATTCGCAAGTGCAGGATTGAAACGATCTGCTAGTTTTCCTCCCACGGCCTCCTTACTCTGCATACGGCCTGGTGCGCTTACTTCCTTGCACAAACTCGGCATTGGCGATTCCTTTGACGTTATCTCTTTTGAGATTGCTTCGGGAAGGCCTGTACTTGCATCATTCGAAGAGGATGCATTCCGAGTTGTGCCAATATTAGTTTTACCTAGGGCAGCCTTTTTAGCCAGCGCTTCGGGCAAAGGTGGAGCTACCTTTTGGTTACTGCCGCTTGTAGACCCTGTGACTCCTGTCCCCTCGAGCTGTGCTTTCTTAAAATCCTCCTTTTTCTTCAAGATAGCTTCCTTGAACTCATCCTTACGTTCCGTCTTTTTGGGGCCGCCAGTAGCATTTAATCCGGCTTTCCCACGCAAGATATTGTCTTTCAATTCGTCTGGTGCTACATAATTCTGAGTCTTGGTGCGACGCAGCTGACCGAACACGTTCTTGAATTCGGGTTCTTCTTTGCCATTATTTTCTAAAGGTAATTGTCGCGGTTTGAGGTTTGCCCTGAAATCTTTCTTTGGAGGAGTTTCAGGTTTGACCTTGTGCCTAGGAGACTGAGTATTGTTACTTGAAACAGACTCCTTGGGTGTTGATGGTGCAGTAGATTTAACTTCCTTTGGTTCATTCGCTAGCTCCCCCTGCACGGGTTTAGATGAAGATAAAGGAGCCTTCACCTGGTTAGTAGCCGATGGAGTGTTGTCGCTGGTAGAGTTCTTTCTTGCTGCACTCCCGGAAGAAAGGCCTAAAGGAAATCCACCTATAACTGGCGGCTTTGCAAGTCCGCCAGGCGGCGGGGATCTCAACAGTCCACCAATATTGACTTCATGTTTCGGTGCGGGAGTGCTGCGTGTAGATTCGGCATTGCTTCTCTGCTTAGCTTTGCTTATTTCTGACATCCAAGCAGGTTGCTGAGGAGGGGCTGGTGCTAACTTTGGCTTCGGTAACTCAGGCTTGTTCAGTGCACTTTCTAACCAGCTTGATTTAGTTGGACTCCATCTTCGAGTATCACCAAGCTTAGACGGGCTGCTAGGTGGTGTAATCTCGCTGTGAGAGGCCTTAGCCACATCTACATCGCCTTCTCCCGCTCCCGAGGATAACTGTGGTCTGTTTGTTGGCAGAGCCGGTTTGGCGAAGCCGTCATTTGTCGTTGATACTGTCATAGAGATCTTCGAAGTACCAGGACGATCTCCATCTTGTACCATAGTAGCATTGCTGTGACTAGACGTAGGCCTTGACAGAGGCAGCGGGGAATTATCTCGACTGACACTATTTGGGCGTGAGTCGCGGCTCAGCAATCCACCATTATATTGATTTGCTGTCGGCTCAGCGCTGCTACGGTTACTCGCCACAGAATTCCCGCGACTGAGACCTGGCGGTGATTGTACACTCCATCTTTTGTTAACACTATCTGATCGCTTCATCATTGCACTCTGCACGAAGCCACCCATGCCTTTGGTTGGTGACGTTGGGCGATCCATCCTTTCGGGAGAGATACGGCCTTGTGAAGGGGACATTGCTAGTGGTCGGCGTGGTCCACTCATATCATCCAGGCTAGAATTCGTAGGTGGATCGAGTCGCTGAGCACTTGTCAACATCACTGGAGATCCGATGCTGGCCAGCAGGCCTCTTTCCATACTCCCCGTGGATGAGATATTTCTTGAAGGTGACGTTGAGAGATCTATGTCCAAGGGCGGGCTACCGACACTGCCTGTAGATCTGGGCGGCTCTCGTGACATTCCTGGCAATTGCACACGAGAAGATGAAACCACATCAACCACATCGATATCTTCAACCTGGTTCTTTCGATAAGCTGGCGAATTCTCTCCCCTCTCAGCTGTCTGCCTGAACCATGTAGGGTCCTTCGAACTCAACATTTGTGCAATTTGGTCGCGAGAAGTTGGGGTCTGCACATCAGTTGCAGGTAACGGTTCAGGCGTAGCTCTCGGAGAACGCGCAGCATTCTCAGCAGCAATCATTGACAGTGGACGGCTTCGTGGTTGATCTGAGGCTTGGGAAGTTGGGCGCCTTTGCCAAGACAGAGGTGAATTTCGAGAAGGTGGCATTGCGCTCGAGGGCGATCCTTTGATTGAGTTCATCTTCTGGATATCATTTTCGGCGTAGGCGAGTTCAGATCCAGTGAAGGTGGAAGAATTCTCTCTAGTAGCAGAGTGTTCAACCCCAGAACGATCCATTTCTGCATTAAAAACCTTGTCCCGCGTCAATACCTCAGTAGTGGGTTGGAGATCTGGGGGAGGCGAAAGTGTAATTCTCGAATTTCCAACACGATCGGCAGTAGTAGGTGTGCTCACAGGCGAGTCTTTGGTAGGTGAGATGGATCTGGCGCGTTCTGTATTGCCTTATGTTAACAATAGAACGAGAAATGCAACGTATTATTTCTCTTCAAGGGAGCGCAGCTGGAGTGCACACACCAGCTCTTCGGGCTTGCCGCTCTTTTCTGCCCTGTAAGATCTCTTCCTCCAACTTTCTGTTGCGTTCCTCATCCTCCTGATCGCGTTTCGTGCCGAGTTCTTGGATGCGCTTCAGGAAGTCGTTAACATCTTCCGCATCAGTTTCCGCGGTTGACGACATGACTACGAAGAGCAATTCTCATCGAATTCAGGCACAACATATAGTCACAAGAAGGCAGCGCCGCCGGCGGGATCGGTGGAGAGTGCGGTCAAGAACTACGAGAGAATTGACATATGCTACTGATAAACATTTCCCCTGCAGCCCTGTCATCGGTTGCAGTTGCTATGTCCATGTTTTGCAACTGCCCTGCATGCGACTTTCTGCAGGTCCTGATTTATCTACCTATGGACAATTTATGATGTGCTCGAACTGCCCTATAGAAACCCACTTTCTAGGATACCATTGCACTCCATTCTGCTCTTCAATTGCTTTCTTGTGTAGATACGATACTCAAAACGTGACTGACGCGCTTCCCTGCAAGCTTTGCCGCCGCATCGAGCTCGGACCTCATGCATTCCGAATTCTTAAGAATTACGGAACATAAATCTCAACAAAGCAGGGTTCAGTAGAGAAAGAGTCTCGCTTTTGCATCTTGGACCACCCATGCGAGGCCTTCTTTCAAATTCACGCCGGTAATGGCACTGCAACTGATGATATGCCACTTGTGTGTTCGAATGGCATCAAGCTGCAACCCCTGCACCGATCTACCATTAGCGCCTTTCGCTTGGAGGAAGACACAGACTGAAAGGCGAACCTCTTGTATTTCAGACACGTCCATGCAGCCATTGACATCGATCTTATTTGCGAATACTAATAGGCTTGCCCCAGAAAGCCTCTGTTGTTTGCATGGTTAGTGATGCTAAGATGTAGTATGGGAGGAGCCATGTCGGACTTCTTCTTGCAGGAGCCCATGTAACTCCAATCTACAATCTTCCATTCGTAGACGATCAGTCGCGTCGACAACCCAGATCAATGCATCGGTCTTTTCGAAATAATTCCTCCAGTAAGACCGCAACGTTTTTTGACCCCCAACATCCCCTGATGACCTGACGTAAGTTCATATGCTCCAACGGCCAAAGGTTGTGTATGTCCTCACATATGTTAAGTTTATATCTTCATGTTGTTTTAGCCGTAAGTGCGGAGCAGAAGGGTCTTAAATTACTTACCCTTCATAGTTGATAGTCTTGATGATGAACCCCAGAGTCGGACTGACACTATTGACATCCTCGCCCATGATCTTTTTCACAATGGTTGTCTTTCCTGCGTTATCGAGTCCGCTATCGAGTCAGAGCCAGCCATGTGTGACGAGGTATATGAACTTTCTTACAGCATTAATATCCGCATTTCCTTGTCCTTCAGACGAGCCTTTCGTAGTATCGAAAGCATGTCGAAGCTAGATCTGCTGAGAAACGGTTATTTCTTGGTAAATTGTTTTTATACCCTCCTGCAAGACAAACTCCGTATTTCTATAACCGAGACTATCACGTGATATTTTCGAATGATAGGAGACCTTCTACAAGTTGTGAGTTCAATATTGGAATAAATTGGTCGAGATGGTCGAGTATTGCATTTGGGTAGGGTATTTCTTCATGAAACAAGATGGCTGATACTTTAAGTGTGGTTTACACTAGAGAGCCATAGCAATAAGTTGGTGACTATAAGTTAGAATACCTACGAGGAACATGATGTTCAAAACGAAAGTCAACACAGTCTGGGAGAAGCTATTGGACAGTGAAAGGTTTTTGCAAAGCCTTGAAGACCTCGATAGCTGTGAAAGTAAGGGGGAATGGTGGTTGACTGCGAAGGAGCCGCGACTGCCATATTCGTTTCCTAAAATCCAAGCTATAGCGTCCATCAATGTTTAATGGTCTTATTATATATGAAGAAGCATTTTGAATTCTGTATCATCTAGTTACAGCGTTTGGCGCAGTCCCTCGAAGCGAAAGTAGTGTCCAGTCTGTTCGAAGCCGTATAAAGATCAAAGTCGGTTTCGCGTTCTCAACTTCACTTTCCTAAACTCGATCGACCAACCACAATCCCCGTAACATCGACCGAATGTGCGACACTAATTCATAGAGCAGCCTATTGATCATACAAAAAGTTAGCGGTCAGTTACTGAAAACTTTTCCTTTCGCATATCACTTACTTGCACTCTTACAATGCCGTCGTGTTCCAGCTGCGTAACAACCTTTCACCTCATTCACCTTCCTGCTGGCACATCTATGACGTCATATTGCTGCCTCTAATACATTGTTGATACCATAATAACCTCGCATTTCTGTTCTTATAACGTGTTGACATACGATCTCGCTTTTCGATTCCTGTTACCTCACGCACAATCTTGTTCAGCATTCCACTTCTGGCAAAATCACCAACATGGGTGTTCCGGGATCCACATGGAAGCCCGCCCCGGTGGGTAAAAAGTTCAAGTACAAGTGTATGCTCTTGAACGGTCTGGAGAACTTCGTTGATCCAGCGATCGTCCCGCTGTAAATCATAACCTCACTTCAGATTTCAAATTTCTTACTGACGTGACACAGATCTGAGCGGACGGACCTTCCGCCAGAGGCAAAAGCCCTCCTCTTTACCATTGATACCCTCCCAAAAAAGGGCGGAATTGAGTCGTCAATGTGGGCTTCACCACCGTCATTACCAATAACACCATCAAAGAGTGTTGCTACCAGCGTTTCCTCGTCTCTCAATCCTGCAGCCAAAGGCTTTACCCCTGCAAAGACCTCACAGTGC
>Ga0335072_10017651_pt1 | contig 10086 bp, 10 predicted proteins | sample Lox_Sample_21_FD_206725 | JGI IMG/M metagenome (GOLD analysis project Ga0335072, IMG submission 206725) | Soil microbial communities from Loxahatchee National Wildlife Refuge, Florida, United States - Lox_Sample_2.1 | ecosystem: Environmental > Terrestrial > Soil > Wetlands | place: USA...
CCGGATCGAACATTGAAAATGGTATGAGCTGGCGATAAGGAGTCTCGAACAGGATGAGGGGGCTTCGCCGCATTCCCGTCCACGGCATTGCGACTGGGACTAAGTCGGCCGCGTTCGACGTGAGCATGTCCTGATCCCGTTTGTCTGCTTCTGCCATCCCTGGCAGAGTTCCGATGAAAATCCTGCGCTTGGCGATCGTTTCCGCCACTGCCTTTGCTCCATTCATGTGCGTGAAGGCGTTGAGCACCTCCTGAGTGCGGTTTGCAAGCTCTCTCTCCGATCGCTCGAGGTCCGCGAGTGTGACGGCGGGATTCGAGGTACGAACAACTACGGACAGACTCAACTTCGCCGTTTTTAATGATGAGGAAATGATGTCCCGTTGAACCTGGATAAGCTGGGCCTGTGCGACTTCGGCTTCGGGGTTCGATTTGAAGTTTCCGCTTGCGTCCTTCTGCGCGGCGGTCATTTTTTGCAGGCGCTTCTTATAGCTCTTGAGAACCTTCACCTGGTCAGGGATCATCACCTGGCCGCTGACCACGATAGGAAAGCCAAGTGTCGAAAAGTTCTTGAGCATTCCTGGAAAAGTCGCGTCAGGAAGTTCTTTGAGGCTGACAACCCCGTAAAGGTAGCCATCGATATTCAAGTAGGTCTCTGTTTCGTTGAGGATATTCGCGTCAGTCGCTTGCTCACGTGCGCTTCGGTATCGGATCATCTCCTCACCCGGAACATAAACTCGATGATCGCGGCGAGTCGGGTGTTGCGCATGCTTCAGTTCCTCAAAGAGGCCTTGAGTGTCCAGTCTCCGGGGCCCGAGGTTCGCCGCCTCCATTGACCCCTCGATGCCCCGGAGGATGGATTCAAACTCCGCCAGATAGGTCTCGTGCTCCTTCCGCGCACGCTGGATGGCCTTTGTCTGGCTTAGAGTGAACCCAGCAAGACTGCGGTTTTGCTGCGCGGAATGATAGAGCCTCGCATGAATGCGCGGATCCCAGATGAAGTACACGTGCAGCCGGTTTTCGAAGAAGTAGCCGCCCTGCTCCTTTTGCCTCCACATCCGTAAGCGGTGGGAATCGAGAGCCATGACCTCGGGCTGCTCAGTCCGTTGTTCTCGGACGTATCGATCGAGAAGATCACCCACGCGCTCAGATATTTCATAACGAAACTGAATCCGCATACTGACGTCGGGTACGCTTCGAAATAACGCTTCGAGCATTGACTTGCTCTGATTTCGCTCTTCGTCGGTTGCGAAATAGTTCTGGATGCCCCCGAGTTCATAGCCGGCCGCAAATGCTCCACTCGTGCGCACCACGACGCCGTCGCCTATGGGTAGGTCCCTCAGCGGCAGAAGTTCGCAGACAGCGGGCGCTTTGAGCTCTCTATCGTGTTCTGCTTGCGTCACCGGCATAGCTGATCTCTCCGTTAGCAGTTCCAATTCCCTCGATCTGCAGTTGTTGCTCCACGATCCGTGCAAGTGGAGCAATCTCCTCATGAATGCGCGCAGCGAAGATGACACACGCAAATGTGGTGCGTGCCGCTTCCGCGTCAAGAACGGCTATAACCGTCCCGTTTTTCTGTGCCGTGATCGATGCCTGCATGGCGTTACTCCTCGTCCTCGACCAGGTAGCCTTCTTTCAGTTCTGAGTCTCGTTCAAGCGCGCACCACGCCTTTGGAGCGATGAACGAACGGAACAGATCCGTGAGATAACCGCGCGGTCGCCCGTACTTGAACAACATTAGGAATGGAACAGCCAGCGCTGGGACGACAAATTCCATAAAGATATTCAGCGGAATTCCGAAGACATGTGCATTCCCGCTGACGAAGTGGGCCAGAAGATTCATCAACGCTGCCAACGCGAGCACCAAGATCAGGTCCTCGAACTCAAGACCCATGAATGTGACCTTCGTGTGCAGGTTGCGATGAACCGGCGTCAGATCAAGACTCATGGCACTAACCTCCAACTCCGTGCGCCTGTGTGACCATCGATTCGGCGAGGCGCACCATGCCTGAGACCATCAACGCGCCGAATGCAGCGATAAACTTCCTGATCCAGGTTGACCCCGGATATATTTCTGAGACCACTCCTCCCATGTGCAGAGCCATTGCTGCTAGCTGGGTGAGCTGATCTCCCTCCGGAGGAGATCAGAGAACAGAAGAAACTCCCGACCGGCGATCAGCTGATTCAGTTGATCAACGTTCTCGAGGAGCCGATCAGCACGCTGGTCTATCTGGTCTCTGTCGCTTCGATCCGCCCGGAGGAACTGGCTTTCAAGTGGAAGGACCTGGTTCCCGAGACCAGGAACCTCTGGGTAGTGCGCGCCGTCAATCAGGGCGAGCTTCACACCCCGAAGTATCACCGGTCGAATCGCCCGATCCGGCTGACGGAGGCGGACGTCGCGCGTTTGCTTTCGTTGAAGGCACGGATGAAGGCCGGGGATGAGGACTGGATGTTTCCCAACCGTATTAAGAAAGGCAGGACTATGAAGCCCGGTCCGATCTGGCACGAAACGCTTCTCGGCCGGCGCGTTCAGCCGGTAGCAGATCGGCTCGGCCTTCCGCATATCACCTGGCGTCTTCTGCGGCATTGGGGAGCGACACAGATGGTGGAGGAGCGGGTTCCGATCAAAGCAGCGCAGGAACGACTCGGTCACTCCCGGCCCGATATTCTTCTCAAGTTCTACGCTCATGTGCTGGACGCGTCGGCCGACGCGGCGGCTGAATCGCTGAGCGGGCAATTGAATAGCGGGCTGAGGGTTGTTGAGTCTGCGCAAAGAGCTGCCGAATAAGCGGTTGATCGCTTACCGGCAGCTAAACGGCAGCTAGAGGATTGCGGCCTCTAGTGTAAGTTGTTGAAAAGTTTGGAGGCGCGGGCCGGGATCGAACCGGCGCATAAAGGTTTTGCAGACCTCTCCCTTACCACTTGGGTACCGCGCCTAGGCAGGGCTGTCTATCCTCATCGCTCACTTCAACTTCTTCCGGCTATGTGCCATTGGAGCGATTTGGAGCGGGAGACGAGATTTGAACTCGCGACCCTCGCCTTGGCAAGGCGATGCTCTACCACTGAGCTACTCCCGCTAACTGCAAACCTGAGTATACCGGGCGGCCGAAATCAGGTCAAACCATGGAGCCGAGACCGCTTCCACTCGCTTTCACTCCGCCGGCGAGGCTTTCCGATGACCGCGATCCCTTCTCTTCGTGCGTGATTTTGCCGTCACGCATGTGCAGGATGCGCCCCGCAATCGCCGCCGCTTCAGGATTGTGCGTGATCATCAGGGTTGTCTGCCCGAGTTCCCGGTTCGAGCGTTGCAGCATCTCGAGAACCGCATCGGAGTTGGCCGTGTCCAGGTTGCCCGTGGGCTCGTCGGCCAGCACAATTGCCGGCCTGGTAATGAGCGCGCGGGCGATCGCGACCCTCTGCTGTTCGCCGCCGCTCAGTTCCGAAGGCCGATGCTCAAGCCGGCCGCGAATGGAAAGCAGGTCGGCGAGGTGATCCAGGTATTTGCGATCGAGAGGCTCCTTGCGGCCGCTGACATGATACGCAATCTCCACGTTTCCCATTGCGCTCAACGTGGGCAGCAGGTTGAATTTCTGGAAGACAAAGCCAATGCGGTGCTTGCGCAGGCGCGTCCGCTCTGCGTCGTTCAGGCTGGCAAAGTCCACCCCGTCGATCACAACCCGCCCGTGCGTGGCTCGCGTCAGCCCGCCGAGCAGATAAAACAGCGTCGATTTGCCGGAACCTGACGGTCCCACGATCGCGACAAACTCGCCTGCCGCCACGTTGAACGAAACACCCTGTACCGCGGCGACCTCAATTTTTCCCGAGGCATAGACCTTGGTGACGTTGTCGGCAACAATGATGGGCGACGAATCAGTCGGCACCTTTCCATTGTAACTGCGTTGCGCGTTGCCGCCTGCGCGCCGCCTAAAGCATGCCGTGGTTCAACATGTCCTCGTACTCGTCGAAAGACTTGATCTTTTTGAGTTGCATTTCCACATCGGCTTGCGAAAGGTGCGGTAAGTCGGTCGTGGCATCGGCAAAGGCAAGGGCCGTCACTCCCACGACCGCTGCGCCCAGGTTCAGATCGCGCTGGTTAACCTTGTCGAAGGTGTCGGCTGGCTTGTGATGGAGCTGAAAATATTTCTCCGTCGGAGTCCACAACATGAACGCCGGAACGCCATGCAAAAGAAAAGGTCCATGATCGGTCGAAAACGTGAAGCGGCCTTCGTCGGTCGTTCCGGCTGCGCCCAGCTCGGACAGTTCGGGTTTCAATGCGCCCAGCGCTTTCACCTCGTCTGCGCGGCCGAACGTGTACCATCCCTCCGGAGGCTCCGAGCCGGTGTCGGTAACGAAGACGCCTGCGCACTTGTCCATCTCGGCGGCGTGCTGCCTTACGTAGTTGATCGAGCCAATCAGCCCTTGTTCCTCGCCGCCAAACAGGATGAACCGCATGGTCCGCTTCGGCTTCACGCCGCTCGCCTCCATAGCCTCGGCCACCGCCAGCACGGACGCGGCTCCAGTCCCGTTATCTTCGGCGCCCGTACCCAGATGCCAGGAATCCAAGTGACCGCCGATCACAACGTATTCGCCATTTGCGTCGGTGCCGGGGATCTCCGCAACCACATTGTCAACTTTCTCGTGCTCGCGAATCCGGTTCTTGAAGCTGAACTCAACCTCCACAGGACCACGCTCGAGCAGGCGACGCAGCAACAATGTGTCTTCCTTTCCCACGTTGCCCACCGGAACTCGCGCGATCTTTCCATTTCCCGCGCCAACGCCCAGCATGCTCGACACGTTGTTGGTATATCCCATGCCGTAGAGAAACGCCTGCGCGCCCTCATTCACCATCAGGTCCATCGCGTCCAGTATCTTGCCAAATTGGAAAGATCCGCTCGCGTCGAACGTATCGTTATCGACCAGCACGACGGCGTCCTTGATCTGCGCCGCTTCGCTCTTGATCTCGTCGGTCTTGAACGATGGCAGGTAGTAGACCTTGCCGCGAACTCCGCCCGGTGGAGTCGACGGGCTCCATCCGTCACTCTCCATGTGCAAACGCTGCTCGTGGGGGGCGAGAATGCGCGCGGTCGCGTAGGTTTCCGGCTCCCACAGCGCGTTCATTTCCCACGCTTCGCGGTGTACGTTCTTCAAGCCGAGCCGTTTGAATTCGCTCTCCGCCCACTCTGCTGCTTTCACGTAGTTTTTCGAACCGGTCAGTCGCGGGCCGATGTCGTCGGCCAGTACGCGATCGTATTCATAGGCCTTGCCCGCCAGCATCAACTGCCCACCCACGCGAACCAGGTCCCCATTGGCAGCGGCGAAAATGGCCTGCGTCGATCCGACGCTTGTCTCTGTCTGTCCGCTTGCGACACACGGCAAAAAGCTCACCATCAGCATAGCCATGGCGAATCGCTTCATAAGTCCTTTGCTCCTTAGGCTTCGTCAGTGTAGCAGGAGCCATCGCGAACCTTGGAGTTGGGTCGCAGTTTGCGCGCCCTGGCCAGAACGCCGTTCCACGTACATTAAAATGAATACTGAGAACGACTCACGCAGGACTTCGCACGCATGACCACTTCAAAGTCTTCCCTCGCCGCTTCGCTTGAAGCCGCCGCCCGTCAGGCCGGTCTTACTCTCATCTCCACGCGCACCGGGGCTGACTTCAACGGCCGGCCCACATCGGTTTTTCAACTCGGCCTACCCGGCATCGAGGGGCGAACCCTGCAACTCGAGCTCAGCGAGTCCTTTGACTTCGACAAGCCTGAGCTTCTTCCTGAGATGACCGCACACCTCGCTGCCGAAGCCAGGCGTCTGCGCAATCCGCGCCCCGAGTGTTACGTCACCCTGGCGGGCCTGCCCATTGCGTTCGGCAAATTCCAGTGGCCCTTCCATCGCTCCACCTCCGGCGCCGACACCTATATCGTTCACGGCGAGATGTACCTGGCTGACGGCCGCGACCAGAACCTGTTCGCCAAGCTCGCCGCCTCTGTCACCGTCACCTTTGCTGAAATCGTGCCAGCCATGGAGCAGCCCTACGCCGAAAGCTTTGTCTACAACGCCATTCGCAAGACCGTCGACCTCGGACAACTCGAATTCCTCAAGTCGGGCAACCGACAGCCGGTTCCAGTCACTACGCGCTTCTATAGCCGCTGGCAGAAAAGGTTCGTTTTCACCGAGACCGACGACCATGAGAGGTTGGAGTACCTGCTTCGCAAGGTTTACTGGCTCTCGGGCGTGTTGGGCGAGGGCAAGGCGGTTTGGATCGCCGATCCGCGCGACGCGCAATATCTGAATACGAATGAGAAAGAACTGTTGCGGATGGCAGGACACGAAGCCGACGAAGGAATGATGAACGTCGAGGGCGAGTTCGCAGCCGCGACGCCGGCGCTCATGGCCAAGGCCGCCGAGTTCCAGGCGGCGCTTGAGGCTGCGCTCAACTTCACCAAGCCGCAGTTCAATGAGTCCATGCGAGCCGGCCAGGCCAACATGTAGCCTTCGGGCTCCCGGCTTTGCGATCGCCGGAACTTCATTGCATCAAACCCCTGATCCTCGTGGCGATGCACCAGTGCGTCGATCGGTCGGCTATGCATCGGCGAATAAATTGAATCTTGAATCTGTTTCGGCTGGGATGGCACGAACCAGTTACCCGGCGGCCAGAATCGCTTCGAAAAGCGAATGGGCCTGCCTTCCGGCAGGCCCGCTTGAGAGGCATGTAATGGAGGGAGGTCCTGAGGGGGTCAAGAGAAGGGGTCCGTTGCCGGACCTTCAAAAAGGATTGGCTACCTTTAACGGAAGGGTCATAATTCGGGGAAGCCTCTGCTTGTTAATCAGTAGGATGCTGCTTTCTCGAAAAGGTTGCCGTGCCCTGTGCAAAACTTCTTCTAGAAGTGGGTTCCATGCCCAACCGCCCATGCGAACCTCGCCCACGCCGAGCCGAAGCACTGCCTGCGCTCCGGCCAATTTGCCATGGCAAGATCACTAATCATCTGTATTTCATAGACTTGCAAAGAGGCCGGTGTGCCGCTTCGGTGCGAGTCGAGCTCCCGGCTTCCTGACACCACGGTACGGGAACCATCACGATTCCTATCCTCCCTAGCTCTGCCCATCCGGCTAAAACGTCCCATCTTGTGGGATTCCAAGGCGCGAGACAACCACTCGAAACTTGGATGCGCATCCGAGGATGCACCGAATGCTCGTTCCTTTAGACCGGCAGGCTTTACCGGTGCCTCGCCGGCCTGCTCCGCGCAATCTTCCCTTGCCTGCCGGTCGACTGGTTCTTTTCCACCCGCAGCTTCCATGCCGTTTCGAGCGCTCCAGCGAGCAGATCTTCCTTAGCCGCGGCGAGTCTCACATGTGTTGCGCCGTTGCGGCCCCATCCGCCCGCAACTGGCAGAAACACCTCCGGCTCTTCGGCTACAAACATCGCCTGTTGCTCGGGCGTCAGCATAAGGTTTCCGTATCCCTGCTTCACTGCCGCCAGCGTAGCGAAGATACGTCCGCCGACACGAAAGTCCACCGCACCCATGTGCGACCCTTCCTGAGCACCTTCCAGACTGAGGGCGATGCGGCGAAAACCGGCGGCATCCATGGCAAGTGCGCGCCTTTGTGCGTGCGGCGATCCTAGCAGATGGGCGCCTCTGCAATCGCCGGCTCGTGGCAATCTCCGCGGTGAGAATGCTATGGTGAGTGCCACATGCCCCTCTTAACCACAACAGAGGCAGGGGTTCCCATCCAGGGACCAGCCGCGACGCTCATCTATGACGACTGGTATCCCGCGTTGCGCACCGATGTGCTGCGCAAGCGCAAACTCGCCAAGGCGATGCTGCTTGGGATCCCGCTGGTGCTGGGCAGGCGCGAGGATGGGCGCGTTTTTGCCATGCGCGACAGTTGTCCCCATCGCGGCATTCCGCTCAGTGTCGGCTGGTTCGACGGCAAGCGCGTCACCTGCCGCTATCACGGCTGGGAATTCGAGCCGTGCAGCGGGCAATGCGAACTCATTCCGTCGCTCACCGGCAAGGATCATCTCGACGCCACGCGCATCTATGCAACCGCATTCCGATGCGAGGAACGGGACGGCCATGCCTGGGTTTATGTACCGTCACCGGGCAGTGGACGCGCAAGCGACGCCACATTGCTTCGGCCAGTGCCCGACCTCGCGAAGTTCGGGTCGCGTTACCGCACTGCGTTGCTCACCGCGGATCTGCCTTGCAACGTCGACCACGGCATCATCGGGCTCATGGATCCGGCTCACGGACCCTTTGTGCACCAGGCATGGTGGTGGCGCAGCCGCGCCAGCATCCGCGAGAAGACCAAGCGCTTCGAGCCAATCCCCGAAGGATTTCGCATGAGCGCACATGCGCCCAGCGGAAACTCCGCACCCTACAAGCTTCTCGGCGTTTACGGGCAGCCGGTCGAGACGACCATCGATTTCATGCTGCCGAACCGGCGAACCGAGATCATTCGCTGCGGCGACAAATGGTTTTCGAGCCTGACCACGGTGACGCCGGTGACCGCTTCCACTTGCCGCATCGACGTGATTGCGGCATGGAATGTCTTTTACCACGTGCCGTTCCTCACGCCGATCGCGAAGTTCTTTGGCGCGAAGTTCGTGCGCCAGGACCAGGAGACGATGATCCAGCAGGCCGAAGGCCTGCGGCATAACCCCAGCCTGATGCTGATCGATGATGCGGACAAGCCGGCCAAGTGGTATTTCGCGCTCAAGCAAGCGCGCCTCGATGCGTCCGCTACCGGTGCCTCATCGCGGCATCCGATGGAGGGGCCGGTGGAACTGCACTGGCGAAGCTGACTGCCCATGGCCTCAAGCCCTACTAAACGTTCACCGCACGAGCGACCCTTGCCAGTGTCAGAACTGTGATGTCATCCTCCTGCCCGAATTCCTGCGCCGCATCGGCAATCTGCTCGGCAGATTGCGAACTGATCGCACGCGTCCGATCGAACCCAAACAACTTCCCGCTTGAATCCCTGGCCTCGACCACTCCATCGGATACGAAGGTAAGCGTCTCGCCGGGCTCGGTCTGGATCAGCGTTTCGGTGTAGCGCACGTCCAGAGTTAACCCGAGCGGCAGCGATGCTTCCAGAGGGATCTCCTCGCCGTTCCGGTATGGAGCAAGATGACCGGCATTCGCAAGAATCGCGGCTCCGTCTGCCTCGAGACGCACGCAGAGGCAGGTCACGAATCCATCGCTCCAGGCTTCAACCAGTTGTTGATTCATGCGCGAAAGGACAGTCGCCGGTCTCAGATTCTCAGCGGCAAGAATCCGCAGTGCTCCGATCGCGAGCGTACCGGTCATGGCCGCCTTTAATCCTTTGCCGCTGACATCTCCCACAACAATCAAGGCAGCCCCATCGGGGAGTTCCGCCACCTGGTAGAAGTCTCCTCCGACTTCCTGGGCCGGACGGTAGGCAGCTTGGATCTCAATGCCGTGGATATGGGGCAGCACCGCCGGCACCAGGCGGCGCTGGATCTCGCGGGCCGCATCCAGTTCCGCGGCCGTGCGGTTCTGCTCGCGGCTGACCCGCGTAAAACGGAAAAACATCACGATGGCGATGGCGAAGAGGAAGAGCAGGGTAGCAATGTCGGGAGTCTGGATCTGCGCCGAGCCAACGGAGATGGGATTGTCGAGGAAGTCGAGCCGCTGCCACCCGAAAAAAATTGAGATGGAGCCGAGGTCGGTTATCGCAATGTTGGCTGCGGGCAGCAAGCTGGGCAGAATGAGCCATCCCGCCTCGCGATTGCCGTGCTTATACCAGAGTGTCAAAAGGACCGGGAGGCCGAAAGCCGCCGGCAAAATGACGATGCCTTCGATCAGGAGATAGGTGGTGCCCGAGATGATGCCTTGCCAGGAGAGCCAGGCCGGCAGCAGCGGCGCAAGCAGCAGAAACTCGTAGATACGCCATGGGCGCGTGACTGCGCGCCCGCCGAAGCAGAACGTGAACTCGATCTGGGCGATGGTGAAGAGATAGATCATCGGATCGCCAGCAAGAGAGTTTGCGGCCACCGGCAGCAGGCCAAAGTTCCCCGAATCCCAGAGCAGCGGAGCCAGACCTGTGAGAAACAGATAAATGCCCAGCCACA
>Ga0335072_10017653_pt1 | contig 10085 bp, 12 predicted proteins | sample Lox_Sample_21_FD_206725 | JGI IMG/M metagenome (GOLD analysis project Ga0335072, IMG submission 206725) | Soil microbial communities from Loxahatchee National Wildlife Refuge, Florida, United States - Lox_Sample_2.1 | ecosystem: Environmental > Terrestrial > Soil > Wetlands | place: USA...
GTGACATCGCCGGGCTGGTGCTCGGCAGCACCGCCCACAAGGTGATCCACCTCACCCACCGCCCGGTCCTTATCGTCCGCTGAGTCCGTTGCAGGGAGGACAAGGCTGCGTTGTGGCGCGAGCATGCGTGGTACAGCACATCCGATGTGAACCGCCGGGGATCTTCGCGGATCTTCTTCGAGTGCGCGGCATCGAAATCGACACAGTCGAGATCGACGAGGGCGACGAGCTTCCCGACTGGCAGGACGTCGACCTGGTGGTAGCCATGGGCGGACCGATGGGGGCCTACGACGAGGCCGACCATCCCTGGCTGACGGGCGAAAAGCAGTGGATTGCGCAGGCAGTCCGAGCCGGGAAGCCGTATCTCGGGGTTTGTCTGGGCGCCCAGTTGCTCGCCGCGAGCCTCGGCGCGAAGGTCAGCACTGGTCCGATGCCTGAGGTCGGCGTGCTTCCGGTGAAGCTGACCGCGGAAGGACGGGCAGACCCGGTCTTCTCCGCACTCGGCGAAAGCCTCCAGGCGCTGCAATGGCACGGGGACACCTTCGACGTCCCCGCCGGCGGCGTGCATCTCGGCTCGTCCGCGGCCTATCGGAATCAGGCGTTCCGCTTCGGCAAGGTGGCCTACGGCGTCCAGTTCCACGTCGAGGTGACTCATCAGATGCTGAGCGAGTGGCAGCACGTCCCTGCCTATCGCGAGTCGGCCAGGAGCGCGCTGGGCGAATCTGGATTTGAGTCACTGGCCAGCGCTTTTGGCTCCGCCAGCTCATCAATGGCCGCCTCGGCAATTACATTGTGCAATGGCTGGCTCGATCACTGCCGACTCACGAGTAACCGTTGACATACGTTCTGCATACGACCTAGATTGACCGCCAATACGTTTTGCATACGACCCAGATTGGCCGCCAAGAACGGTGACGCGGGTGCACTCGCCAGGTGAACATCCGTTCAGCCACGTCGTTCTGTGACAGCTCGATGGTGTGCTGTTCCCAGGGCCATTGCCCTTTAACGGGCGTAATAGTCTATTTCATGAAATGGACTAATACGACTTAACCATCGCAGCCCTGGCGCTCTGGCGACAGCCTTCCGAATGACACAGGGTGCACGGGCCTGACTAGACGGAGAGGCGGAGCCGAAATGCCGGATGTCGCTGGCGAGCTTAGGGCACGGGCGGAAGCAGACGGCGTCGAGTTCTACTTCGCGATGTTCGTCGATATGCACGGCCGGCCCTGTGCCAAGATGGTGCCCGTCGAGGCGACGGATGTGCTGGTCGGAGGCGGCGCGGGCTTCGCCGGATTCGCTGCAGGCCCGATGGGCCAGAGCCCGGCCGACCCTGACATGATCGCCGTGCCGGACCTGGCTTCGTACACGCACGTGCCATGGCAGCCCAACCTGGCCGTGCTGCAGTGTGACATCCACGTTGACGGGCAGCCCTGGCCGTACACCCCGAGGCTCATCCTGAAGCGAATGCTTGACAAGGCCCGCGACCGTGGCCTCGACTACCAGGTCGGCATGGAGGCGGAGTACTTCTTAGTCCGGCGCGTCGACGCCGGTGGCATCGAGGTCGCCGACCCGCTCGACCGGCTGGCTGGGCCCTGCTACGACGCCAAGGGCCTGACCCGGATGTACGACCACCTGACCACGGTCTCGAAGTACATGAACCGGCTCGGCTGGCAGAACTACGCCAATGACCACGAGGATGCAAACGGCCAGTTCGAGCAGAACTTCCGCTACGCGGACGCGCTCACCAGCGCCGACCGACTCATCTTCTTCCGCTACATGGTGCACACGGTCGCCCATCAGGCCGGGTGCGCAGCCACGTTCATGCCCAAGCCGTTCGCCAACCTGACGGGCAATGGCCTGCACCTGCACTCGAGCCTGTGGGACATCAGCACGGGTGCCGAGCTGTTCGCCGATCCGAGCGACTCGCGCGGGCTCGGCCTGTCGCAGCTCGCGTACCAGTACATCGCCGGACTGATCGACCATGGACCCGCGCTGGTGGGCGTGACCTGCCCGACGGTGAATTCATACAAGCGGATGGGCGTCGGCGCGCCGCTTTCCGGCGCGACATGGGCCCCCGCGTACGCGACCTACGGCGGCAACAACCGAACTCAGATGCTCCGGGTACCCGACGGCGGCCGCGTGGAAAACAGGGGCGTCGACGGCTCGGCGAACCCGTACCTCGCGATGGCGGCGCAGCTCGCCGCCGGCCTGGACGGCATCGACCGAGCTCTAGATCCGGGCGAGCCGAATCGCGACAACCTCTACACGCTGTCCCCCGAGGAAATCGCCAAGCGCGGCATCAAGACGATGCCGCCGACGCTGCTGCACGCAATGGACGAGCTTGTCGACGACGACGTCATGCGTGACGCGCTCGGCAAGACGCCCGACGGCGATTATGTTGACTACTTCGCGCAGGTCAAGCGCGAGGAGTTCCACGCCTGGCACTCCATCGTCAGCGATTGGGAAGTCGAGCGTTACCTGACGCTCTACTAGGCAACTCTCTACGCGGTCGCGTGGAGCGCCCGGAAGTACTCCCGCAGGAACAGGAGGGGACATGACCACATTAGAGGGGTCGGTGCCGGAGAAGGGCCTGGTCAAGGGCACGAACTGGTGGGGCGCTTTCGTGATCGGCCTGGCAGGCACGATCCTTGTCACCGGCATCGCGCCTTATGTGGTCCAGGGAACTGGGGCGGTTGGCATCATCCTGATCGGCGTCATGACGATCGCCGGGTGCTTCCTATGCCTCTGCCTGGCCGAGCTGGCGACCATCTGGCCGGACCGGACCGGCGGCATACCCGGACTGGCGACCGAGTCATTCCGGCCACTCGTCGGCGACACCGCCGCGCGGCACTTCGGCGGCGTGTCTGGATGGGCGTACTGGCTGGGCTGGTTCCCGGTCGCGCCGATCAACGTAATCCTGACGGCGTCTTACTTCGCCGTGCTGTTCAAGTTCAGTCCGGGGCACATGATCGACCCGGTCGGAACGACCTGGGGTTCGCCGATCGGCGTCACGATCATGCTGATCTGCTTCGCGCTGCTGCTCGTCATCTTCATACCGGCCTATCTCGGGATCAGGCTCGGCGCAGCGTTCGCGACGGTCCTCGGCGTACTGTCGATGCTGCCGATCACGGCGATGATCTTCCTGCCCTTCTTCAAGTCAAGCTCGATCCACTGGAGCAATGTCGCCGGCTTCCACCTGCCGCCGCATGTGCACGGAAGTATCACGTTCATCTTCGCCTGGTTCTTCCCGATCCTGTGGAACGTGATCGCGATGGAAGCCGCCGCCTGCTACGTCGGCGAATGCCGGGGCGGAGCCAGGGACGCCAAGATAGCGCTCACCGCCGAGGGCATCTTCGGGATGTTCATCTACATCATGACCCCGCTCATGTTCGTGGCGGTGCTCGGCCTGCTGCTCACCACCTCCGACCCGCTGACGCTGTACCTGACCTACACCGACCACATCTTCGGAGCGGGGAACTGGGAAAGGTGGTTCGTCGGGATACCGCTGATCCTGGCGCTGGCACTTTCGGTGCTCAACGCGATCATGGGAGTCGGCAGGTCGCTCTACCAGGCCGCCGAGGACGGCCTGCTGCCGCGCTTCTTCGAGCACAAGAACAGGCACGGCGTCCCCGACTACGCGATGGGCTTCAACGTAGTCTGCGCGGCGCTCCTCGTGCTGCTGGGCTCACCGCTGCGGATCTACATCATTTCCAACGGCGGGTACCTGCTGTCCTGCGCAGGTGCGTTCGCCGGCTACTTCGTCTACCGGCACCTGCGGCCTGAAGTTCCGCGGCCATTCCGACTGCCGACGGTCGCGAAGTGGGGCGCACTGTTCGTCTTCATCGTCTGGATGGCGATCTACTTCTTCGGCGGCTGGAACTCGCCCAAGATTGTGGTCGGGCCGGGCCAAGGCCCTGGCCTTTACCTATTGGGCCTCCTCATCGTCGCCTTGTACGCGCCGTTGTACTGGTGGCGGGCCTGGCAGGACCGCAAGCTGCTGGCCTCGGGCCGGACGCCCAAGTACGGCTCGCTCCCGGTACCTCGGAAGGTCGCCGTCGCGGCCAGCGCGGCAGGGGCAGGCGCAGCCAGGTCAGCTTCCGCCGAAGGCCCTATGTCCGTTGTCGATCCTGAGGCGGACGCCAACCCCGTCGACGATTAGGCGAAAGGCAAATCAAGCATGGCGCTCCTGGGACGTAAGCGCTTTGATGAGCAGCCGACGTCCCAGGCCGCCGTGCTGCTCGCGTCGTCGGGCTCGCCGTTCAGCAGTGCCGCGATGCAGCGCGCCCGCGAGCTCGCCGGCGGCCAGCCGGTCGCCGTGCTCTCAATACTCAAGGTCTACGGTTCGTCTTTCGGTCTGCCGAATCCAGGCCTGATGCCAACCCGCCGTGAACGCGACGCTCAGCTCAAGAACGTCAAGCTGGCGATCAACGAACTGGAGCGGCGCGGCTGTACGGTCGACGGCCAGATCGCTGCGACGCGGAGCGCGGGCCGCACAATCGCGAAGGTGGCGCGGACTAGGAAGGTCAGCTACGTCGTCATGGACACCCAGCCAGCTACCGGAATCCGGCGTCTCATCGAAGGCGAGGTCACGAACAACGTCCGGCGCTGGCTACGGGGTGCTGCCGTGCTTGAACTCATCGGCGAAAAACCTTAACGCTATCCATGCGGCGCTTTTGTTACAGCATGCTCCCGCTGGCGTGATGATTAATGGCGGGCAGCAGGGGAACCTGCCGGGTTGCCCGATGAGTCGCCGAGAGCCACGTGAGCACGATGTTCGCAAAAATCCTTGTAGCAATTGATGACTTCGGCGAGAGCCAGGCCGTGCTCGACCTAGTGAAAGGCCTGGCAACAGCCGGTGCGACGCAAGTGCACGCTGTGCATTGCCGCTTGCGCGAGCTTTCGGGCTTTGCGTGGTACGCGCGGGAGAGCCGCAGCGACGCCTCCTTCCAAGCCGAGGCGGCCGTCTTCGACCTCCGGATGGCCGGGCTGGCTGCAGGCGCCGAGGTCAGGTACGCGATCGTGGACCGGGTTGCCGAAGCGATCCTGGCCGAGGCCGTGGACTTTGACGCCGACCTGATCGTGCTCGGTCCGCCGCGGCGGCGAGAGCTCGCCGCGCGCTTGTTCGGAAGCGTCACGCAGCGAGTGGTGCAGCGCGCCAAGTGCCCGGTCATCATCGCGCCCCGCGCTCACGGCCGACCTCAGCCAAGTCTCGCATCCGATGCCGCCGCCTCAGGGCACTCCTGACCGCGGCGTTCAGATAGATCGAACGAACGACCGTCGGAGTCTCATAGCAGCGGGCAGCCAACTTGACTCACGGCGACCAGAATTCTCGCAATACCGCCTCGGGCGAGGCGACGCCCGCCGGAGGACGACCTCAACTATGGTTGAGGTCGCATGGTAGGCGACCTTGTCGACATCGCGGCGAAGCCGCAATCACCTGCCGCCGCACAGCACCTGGAGAAGTTGGCCTGGCTGCGGCGCGTCCGCGACCGGATCGACCGAGACTACGCGCAGCCTCTCGACGTCGAGGCGCTCGCACGCGGCGCGCACATGTCGGCCGGGCATCTCTCTCGCCAGTTCAAGCTCGCCTACGGCGAGTCGCCCTACAGCTACCTGATGACTCGGCGCATCGAGCGTGCGATGGCGTTGCTGCGCCGTGGCGACCAGAGCGTCACCGAGGTGTGCCTCGCTGTCGGTTGCTCATCGCTTGGCACTTTCAGCAGCCGCTTCACCGAACTGGTGGGCATGTCGCCGGGCGCCTACCGGCGCCGGGCTCGGCGCGTCGCAGCAGGGGTCCCGTCGTGCATAGCAAAACAGGTGTCAAGACCGGTCAGGAATCGAGAAGCACCCGCGAGTCCGCCGCTCCTACCATGACCACCATGGACTTGAGCATCTGCGCGACGCCCCTCCCCCATACTGACCCCGAGGCCTCCCTGGCCTTTTACCGCGATGTCCTCGGTTTCGAGGTCCGCAGGGACGTCGGTTCCGGCAAGATGCGCTGGATCACCGTGGGGCCGCCAGGCCAGCCGGGCACTTCCATCCTCCTGGCGCCGCCGGCAGCCGACCCCGGCATCACCGACGACGAGCGCCGCACCATCGCCGAGATGATGGCAAAGGGAACCTTCGGCTGGATCATGCTGGCCACCAACGACCTCGGCGGCACCTTCGAGCGGGTGCAGGCAAGCGGCGCCGAGGTCGTCCAAGAGCCGATCGAGCAGTACTGGGGGGACCGCGACTGCGCATTCCGCGACCCCGCCGGCAACCTGGTCCGCATCCAGGAACTGCGCTGAGCGACGGCCAGGCAGCCGCTCCAAGATGGAGACAAGGATCATTCGCCCGAGGGCCCGTAGCAGGCAGAGGCCAGCTTCCTCGCGAACGATCCACAGACATGCAGTAGCGACATAGTGCTGCCACAGGAACGGGGTTCATATGGCGGGAAGTGCTTCTCAGGAAATAGATGCCATCATCAGCAAATCAGCTGACTGGCGAGGCGAGACGCTGTCGCGACTACGCGGGATAGTTCTGGGCGCTGGCCCAGCCGTAGTCGAGGAAGTGAAGTGGAAGAAGCCCTCCAGGCCAGAGGGAGTGCCTGTGTGGTCTCTCGAGGGCATCGTATGCATCGGCGAAATGCTCAAGAACGCCGTACGATTGACGTTCCCGAAGGGTGCCCAGATGAAGGACCCGAAGAAGCTCTTCAACGCGCGCCTGGACAGTAGCAGCGTCCGCGCTATCGATTTCTTTGAAAGGGAGAAGCTGCCGGAGGCCGCTTTGAAAGCGCTCATTGTCGAGGCCGTGGGCCTGAACCTCTGAAGCCCGCGGTCAGCGGTGCGCGGAAACGGCACTGAACGTAATACGCCTATGAGTGACAGGCCTTGGTCAGTTGATACGGATTGCCTCAGCCACTTCGCTCAGGTCGTTGTTCAGCTGATGATCCCGCCCGGGCAGCTGACGCACCTGCGCCTGCGGGATCGCCAGGCCGTACAGGTCGGCATGCGAGGGCGGGGCGGTCTCGTCCTGGAGTCCGTGGAACACGTGCACCTGCACGCCCGGCGGCAGCCTCGCGCCGAGGTCGCTCGTCGGCTCGAACTCGTCGCTGGGCCAGCCGCCCTCGCCGACGAACGGCGCGGCGATCAACACGATCGCCCCAAGGCCGCTTGGCGACTGCTTGGCGAACGCATTGACGAGGATTGTCGCGCCTACCGAATGGCCGTGCGCGGATAGCGCACCTCATACCCGCTCCCGAGTTCTCGCCTCAGGCTCTTGACCAGCTTGTCGTCCCACTCATCGTGCGCGCCCGCGCCGCCGCCCTGGATGAACAGGATCTGCCGAGCACGTACCATCGTGATCCCTCCGCACCCCTTCGTGACAAGCCGAATCGATGCTCGCTGCTGGCCGGAGTCTATTCCGGCGCAGGCAGGTGTCATCGAAGGCCAAGACGACCTCCGCCGTGGCCGCCTTATGCACCGCCCTCGCTGGACCGGAGTGCGCGCTCATGCCGCTGTCGTGCGATTGACCGTGCGGTCAGCGGGTTTCAGTGGATCGCTACTTGAAGGGGACGGTGACCGGACCGGGCAGCGGGCGGTAGACCGCGAAAAAGTCGCGGTCGTCGGGAACGAGGTAACGGGTGGGCGCCTGCATCGGGTTTGGCCCGACCATCGTCGGAACGAGACCGCGAGCGCCGTGCGTGTAGGTGATCAAGGTGTGCCATTCAGGGTTGATGTCGAACTCCATTGCACGCACTGCACCGACGTGCTGGAGGATCTTCGCCAAGGTGATCACGGTCTGATCGTCGGCCGCGACGTAGATGAGGTTGCCGCGACGGTCGATGCCGACACCGGTGCGCCAGACGGCGGAGAGGCCACCGAGCGTGTACCCCCACTGCGGGCTGTTCGGGTCGTCGTTCAACTGTGGGTTTAGTCGCCCGTTCCAGACGATCGGGGCCAGGCTCTGCCGGGCCCACGCAACGTCCGGCCCAACGTTCGGGCCGCCGTTCCACTTCACGATCGCGATGCGACCGTCGCGATAGCCGATGAGCGTGGCGTTGCCGTCCTTCAGCGGCTCGTTCGTGCGGCCGTTGTCGGCCGAGCCGTTATCGCCGTCGGTGTAGGTGAAGCCAGCGTTGAACGTCGCGAGCAGCCGCGAGCGCTGATCGTAGGGGACCATCATCGGCCCGCGGAGGGCCGCGCTCGGGGGCTCGTAGCGGCCCGGATAGTAAGCGATCTCGGTGCGTCGATGGTCGAACCAGGCGACGTAGGCGACCAGTTGCGGATAGTCGAGTTCGGGGCGGAAGGTAGTCACGAGCACGGGCGGGCCACCGTCAACCAGCGGGCCGGTCGGCTTCCAGGCCCCTTCGCCGGGTAGCCGGTGCGGGAAGACCGGCTTGATCGGCGGCGGCCAGTCGGCGGCCTGTGACGTCGGCTGGCTGGTTCGCGGAGGGTTAAGCCCGATGGTCGGCTGGCTGGTTCGCGGAGGGTTAAGCCCGACCGTCGGCAGGCTCCTCAGCTGCGGTCCACCCGTCGTCGGCGCATTCAGGCTGTAATCGATGTGCTCGCCCTCGTCGACCAGCCAGTTGCCGAAAGGCACCTCGTTCCTGACCCACTCGGCGCTGCGCTCGCTCCATGACATGCTCGTAGGCTGCACCATCCAGGCCGCATACGAAGCGATCGCCCACGACAGCAGAGCAATGAAGGGAGCCGCGATCAAGATGCGCCGGCGTAGCCGCCTGCGCCTGATCGCAGACCCGCCCTGCTGCTCTCCCCGCCCTGCACTCGGGGCTTCCGACGCCGAAACTGGTGGAGATCCAGCCGCACCCGACGGAGCACTCACACCAGAACCGGCGCTGGCTCGCCGTCGGCGCGTCACACCGTCATGCTCGCACGCCCGCAGCCGACGGGCACGCGGAACCGGCGTCCGCTCGCGGCCTACCTGACCAGCTAGTCGTCGTAGGAGATTTCTGTCGTCCACTCGGGCCGGTCGTGCGCTGCCCAGTACGCCTGCTTGAGCCCGAGGGTCAGCGGACCGGGGCCGCCGGCGCCGATGGGACGGCCGTCCAGGCTGCCCACCGGCATGACCCCGCCCGCAGTGGTCGTGAAGAACACTTCCTCGGCCGCCTTCAGCTTGTCGACGTGAAGCGGACCGACCTTCGCCGGCAGCCCCAGCTCTGCTGCCAGCTCAAGGACTGTCAATCTCGTGATGCCAAGCAGAGCGCCCTCGGCTGGGGTCATGAGCATCCCGTCGACGATCGCGAAAACGTTGTACCCCGCGCCCTCGGTCACGTTGCCATCCCGGTCCAGAAGAATCCCGGCGTCAGCGCCAGCGTCCAGCGCTTCCCACAGTCCCCGCATCATGTCGCCCCACTGGAAATTCTTTACCCTCGGATCGAAGGCTTCCGGCGGCGTGCGCAAGACAGTGCTCACCACCGCCCTGATGCCCTGCTCCTGCAGTTGCGGCGAGAACACCCAGATGTACGGGCAGGCGAATGCGTAGAACTTGTTGGCGTACCGCCGCGGATCTCGCGACGCTGACAGCGGAACACCTCGTGTCGCGATCATGCTGACGTAAGCGTCACGAAGGCGCGCTTTGCCCACCAGCGACAGGAGAATACGGCGGATGTCGGAGTCATCGACCGGCGGGCTGAGGCGAAGCGCGGCACGGCTCCGAGCGAACCGGGCCAGATGATCTTCCAGCCGGAAGAACTTGCCGTTCCAGACGGCCACCACATCGTAGGTGACATCAGATCGGGTGAACCCAGCCTCGACCAGCGGCAGACGCGCGTCGGCGAGCGCGCAGACCTGCCCGTCAACATAGGCCAGACCCTGAGAATAAGGACTGTCAGCCGCAGCCGCCGTCATCAGAACGCCCTTCCACGAAGACCCGCGTGATCACTCCGACGCAGGACAAGCCTCCAGGCGCAGCGTACAGCGGGCGGCGCGGAAGAACCGGTGCGGTCGCTGCGCCCGGCATGCCTGCCGCCCGATCGGACGTTGTGCACCGGAGATCGATCAGCTCGGACCGCCCGCTCCACGGCGTAGTGGCCGCCGCTGCTCGTCGCGCGCAGGCCCTGCTGTGCGAGGAGCGCGACGCAC
>Ga0335072_10017655_pt1 | contig 10085 bp, 5 predicted proteins | sample Lox_Sample_21_FD_206725 | JGI IMG/M metagenome (GOLD analysis project Ga0335072, IMG submission 206725) | Soil microbial communities from Loxahatchee National Wildlife Refuge, Florida, United States - Lox_Sample_2.1 | ecosystem: Environmental > Terrestrial > Soil > Wetlands | place: USA: Florida...
CTCGCAGAAAGTGAATCGGCTGCCACCGAGACACCCTGCACCCCCTCTTTTGACGGCGAAGACACTTCCTCTGCAACCTCTGCCCCGTCATCGGTCCTTGAGTCGCCCCCTTGCATCGCACTCCGTGCCTCGAGTAAACCAGGTTCCGTAACATTGGTCACGACCCTGGACTATTTGCAGGAGGGCATGAGACTCATGCAAATCATACGGGCGAAGGGCATACCCAAAAGCAGCTTGACTAGCGCCGACGAGCCGGTTGAAACCTTGGATGCCATAGCCGGTCCAAATGTCGATGAAATATCCTCGGGAGACGAATTTTCCAGGCCATCTAAGATACCTGCACCACGGCGTACCCGGGCGGCAGCTTCTAGGAAGTATGTAGCCTACGCCAAAGCGACAGTCACCTCTACCTACCGCAGTTTAGTGCAGACTCTGGCACCTCGCAAGATGGCGTCAGAACCTAGACTGCAAGCAGGTAGCAGCCGCGCAGCATTCTGTAAGATTGGCATGCACAAGCCGATGGACAAGACACCAATCGACAAACCGACGAAGGCCATGAAGGCAGCTCTCCACATTGGCAATGGACGCACACCACCACTAGTTCTCAAGTCAGCGCTGAAAGGCGGGAAACTTCACTACAGACATAGGGTGGACAAGAAGCTTCGCTTCAAGTGCTGTCCCAAAGTATATACTGTTGAGTCATGGAAAGAAGATCTGCGTCGTGAGACGTGGGTTGGATGCCAGGGCGATGAAGACACTGATATCTCTGACTACTCGCAAGATGAACCTGACTACCACGGGATCGCCTGGCTTGATCAGTCGCAGGACCTTGAGTAGAGATGAAGGATCGTCATCGACAACGCGTTTGGCTCTGGGAGACGAATCTGGGATGTGAACTGTCACAGGAATAAGGCACTGACTAATATCTTTGCCGAGCTTGTTGATGAGAGCATTCTGAGAAGGCTGGGCTTTGGTTCCCTTCGATTCGCCTCTGGCTCGGGTGGGACGCGTTTGTTGAACGAGACAGCGGGTTTGGACGGAAAAACGACTAGGAGAGAAGGCATTGACTGATATCTTTGCTGGACTTGGTGCAGTAACGTCCGAGTATAGATGCGACTCTTTTGAGTACCCTACGGCCTGCTTTGAACGGCTATTTTGCATAGACGGGTGGTTATGGCTGTCACCCTTGGCGGAAGATGCTGAATCTGAAGGCTCTCAGATGGTGATGCATCATCCGCGACTTCTGCACAAGGTCCTGATGGATGAGGGATGCCGAGCTCCGAGCCTGGAGTGATGACGCAGCACTGGCCCTCACGACTCTCGTCCGCGTCAGATCGGGTGGCATACTCAGCCCGAAGTCATCGGGTTATATGCATTTGGCTTACTTCTTTCCGCCCGATCCATGCGCAGGTCACAGCGCTTCTTTTGTTCCCGTTGTTTAGCCATAGGGACTCTTGCAAAAACAGATGGTGATCCCAGTGGAAGGTGTGGCAGCACCGGATGCAACGGGGGTGATCTACGGCAGGTTCCTGTTGAGCTGGGGACGCCCAGACTCAGCAAATCTATATAGATATTTCCCCGCCTTATTTGAGCGTCTGGTAGCTTTGGCTACTCGCTGCATTTGCTTTTTGCTTGTTTTTTTGAGGGTTGGCGGCTTTTGCTCCTCTCTCTTTCCCCTTATTACATTCTTTTGTGCAGGCCGCTCTTGTGTGATAGCATTGGGAGACTTGGGATCATTTTCTTTCGGGGTTGGTAGCTATTGCTCCTCCCTGCATTTTCCTTGACACACTCTTTTGCACACATACACACAAAAGGGATGGACGCGTCCACCAAAAAAAGTTGAAAAGAGGAAACAATCACCAAAAAACTGTATTTAGTCATTCTTTCAAGTCACACCTTTGGCGCTGTCACTTTTGGCGCTGTCATTCTTTGGATAGGAAGGTCGGTCCTGAGCACTGCACGTTGCTGGCGTTCTGGGCGTTTTTTTTTCCTGGTATTCACTTCATCTGAGGGTTCTGAGGGGGATTCTCGAGGGACGCTGGCGCGGACGCGCAAGACTCTGGCCACCCACTGTTTGTTGTTTAGTACTTCTTCGGAGGGAACCACTCGCAGTTACAAACGCAGAGTCCAACCAGCTGAGCTTGGCTTCTTTCATTGGCACGCTGGCGTTGGATCGTTTTGTTAGGTCTTTGGGCTGGTTACGTCAGTTGGTCGTTGTACGCAAGATGGTGGATTTCCTTTCATACAGCTCTGGAAGTCCCTGCCCCCGCAAGTTTTTCTTAGGCCTTACACAGACATCGTGAGGGGTGTCGCGCAGCCTTTGAGATTCGTCGGAGTATGGGCACTGGCTTGCTTTCCGGGGCCAGCTGCCTGGGCACACTCGTCCACCAAGAGCTAGGTTCGTTCTAACCCTCTTTTCCTTGCCTCCTTCTTCCCCCACACTCGCTCTTCCCAACGTTAGATGGCTTTACCGCTGATTTGAACAGCAGCGGTGTTGTCACATGGCATGTGGAAGCTTCGGCATCCTATGCAGTGCAACACCTTGTGAGCGCTGAGCGCTACTAATTTTTTTTTCATCTGAGTCATGCTTTATGCATGACGAAGGAGAAGAAAGGAGAAGAGGTGGACACAAGGGGGTGTGAGTTTAAGGGATTGTGACCATGGAGGCTCAATTTATTTTCATCTGAGTCACGCCCTATGCATGGCAAAGGAAGAGGAAAAGGAAGAGGTGGACATCGGAATTGCGGTAACACTGCCGTTGGTGGTTGAATGGGCGACAATCAAGCTCAAGCGTAGAGCGAATCGAAGGGGTTGAGGGAAAAGCGACTCGCTAAGGACTGGCCTCCATCAATTTCATTGATTTTTGGTCGGCTTGAAGGTAAGCCATCACCTAGAGGAGGGTCCTGTGTTTGTGCCTGTGTCGCTGTGAGAAATGTTTGTCAGATGTACCCTCAGCCTCGTTCTCGGAGCTATCTTTCAGCGAGTTCGAATGTGCTGACATACTTCTACCACAATTTGCCCTGGAACTTGCAATTGGAGGAGAAGATACCTCGCGGGCAAGAGTATGCGCTGAAGACGAGATATATGGATGTCAATGACGGATATCTAAGGTTGGGCATGGGAAAGGCGTAAGTTTGCAGAAACTTGCCAAGTCGTTTCTCGATTGCTAACGAACCTACAGTGCATGACTGATCGGTGTGAGGTATGTTTTGAGAGCTTCTCGAGTTGAGATGAATGTTTGACCATAAACAGAGATGACGGAGTTGGTATGTGCAGGTGGAAGGCGCTGGATTGCGGGACTTGGATGACCAATGCTTGAGATTTGGGACAGTAGGTGACGTGGTTGTGCTACTCGAATTCTGGGTGATGGCGAAGAAGGCTGTAACTGGAATGCGTGGGCAGGTTTCGGAGTCAGAACGATGTTATTTTTGCTTTTATTTGATGAGCACTTGTGCCTTATCCTCGAAGAAGTGAAGACGCGGAGAAAAGGGGCTACCGAGTGAATCGCTGCAAGCAGCTAAGGCGAGGTTGATGGAGGAGGCGTCTCGCCGAGCATAGATTCCCATTTTTCACCTTGCAAACCGGGTGTATTCGAGGCTCATTCTCGAATCGATCCTGCTATTTCCTTGGTCAGCCAGAAATATGTGTAAGGGCGCATGAGCACAAAAACATCAAGTTGAGTCAAGTTAGCTGTAACTGCGGAAACATTTGGGGGCACCATAACACACCACCGCATGCCACCCAACACAGTGGCATGCTAACCGGTACAGGAAGACATAGGGATAGTTACGGACAAATCAAAATTCTCCGAAATCAACATCACGGGTATACACCACATAGCTATACAATCTCATATCTCACAAGCGTTCGCCTCTTATAGACATGTACCTCACAGGCATGCACTTTACAGGCGTGTATCCCAACAGGCGGGCATTTCACAGGCGGCGTATACCTCTTACAGGCGTCCATCTTACAGGCGTGCGTCTCATAGGCGTGCATCTCTTATAGGAGTGCATCCCTTATAGGCGTGCACCTCTTACAGGTGTATATCTCTTACAGGCGTATGCAACTCGTGGGCGTGCGGGTTTTGATTTTCGGCAAACATCGCCGGCTTTCCGGTTTCTCACACTCTGTCGGCGCGAGGCTGCCGCACCATCTAACAAGTCCAACTCCATCCTCACTTCGAAACACATGTCAGCATGTCGGCCGCACTTATGCTTCTGGCTATAGCTATAACCGCCGTGGTTACCTCCGCGCTGTCGCTCGCATGGATGTTCGCTGTGTGGAGAGGCACCGGGAAAGTGCTCGTAAAGCCTCTCACCTTGAGAATTTCTAACATACCTGGAAGCATCTCTAAGGAGGAATTTGAACGTATCCTGGCAGATGTCGCCGCTGGAATAATAGCCTCATCTGGCGCTGCCCACAAGCCTGGATTGCTTGGATTCTCATTTGCGGCTTCTGGACATTCGGGAGGATCTTTTGTCGCGACTGCTACGTTTCGCGCGTCTCCATCACCCACTCAACTCGAATCAGCCATAAAGCGCAAACCAAACCTCGAGTGGGGTCGTTTGAGGGTCGATCTGGATTTCTTCGGTCTTACCCCCCTCACAGATCCCGTAGACCCGTCAGTTGAGTAAGTCATTCAACACCTGCAGACAACTCCATGAAAGGCGTGACTATAGGCTATGCAATGCTAATGACCCATATGAATTCAGTATCATTGCTGTGACCGGACTTGCTGGTCACGCATTTGGCTCGTGGAAATCACGAGAAGAACAACAAATGTGGCTGCGCGACTTTCTCCCAAATGCAATAAAAAGGGCCCGCATCTTGACATATGGCTACGACACCAAACTGCCGGGAAGCCAGTCCAGTGCCTCTATCTTGGAACTGTCAAAGAAACTTCTTGAGTCAGTGAAGACCATCCGCAACCAACAGAATGTACGTCATTGGCAAAGTCTGCTTTGACTAGCTATGTGGCATTTGAAGTGCTCACCTCTTGTAGAGGCATCGGCCTATCATCTTCATCGGACATAGCCTGGGCGGGCTGGTGATAAAGCAAGTATGTATGCAACCTCTCTTGGCGATTTTGACGCGTCTTCTGACGCACGAGACCAGGCTTTGGTTGAAGCAGCCGATGGAAGTCAAGACGACAAGGCCATCTTCATGTCTTGTTATGCGGTCATATTCTTCGGCGTCCCCAACAGAGGCCTCGAAATCTCAAGTTTAGCCTCTATGGTGAAAGGGCAGCCCAATGAACAATTGGTGAGAGATCTTGACCAAAATTCTCGTTTTCTAGCCCACCTTCATGATATGTTCTATCGTCGATTCATATTTGATGATTCGCCAATTATCTCTATTTACGAGACAAAAACGACCCCCACCGTCGAGGTGAGTCTTTGCCCTTGAGCCCTACTCTACTTCACTAGAATCTACTCCGCTAGAAACACACCTTAACTTCATCCTCAGTGGTCCATAAAAAAGGGTACTTGGGAACGGACCGGAAGGAGGGTGATGATGGTGCCTCAAAATTCTGCCATCCACGCCGGGAAAACCGAAAGATCCTATGATCGGCTTCCCATAGACGCGGATCACTCTGATATCGTCAAATTCAATAATCCCTCGGATCCGGACTATAGGATTATCGAATCGAGGATAAAGCGTTTAGTTGATGATGGACCCCAAGTCATCAGAGAGCGCACGGCCGGAGACAGAAAAAGTGAGATTCCTGGCTAGATGGGAAATCGTATGTGGCTCGAGTACTGACTTAAGATCAGAACTATCGGATATGGAACTCAAATATGTGAAAGCTCTCGATGCTCCAAAATATGCCACCTTTAGGAAATTCAATGTTGAAGATCCTGCGCCCGGGACTTTAAAATGGTTTCTGCATAACGAGTTGGTTAGTTCTTGGATATCCAACGAAGAATCTTCCTTGATATGGATACGAGGATCCCCCGGCCAGGGAAAAACGGTGCTCTCCAAGTTCATCCTCGATCATCTGGAGGAGCTAGCGAAGTCCTACAAGAGCGTCAAGGTGATTTACTTTTTCTTCTCCGACCGGGATGAACGCTTTCGGACAGTTAGCTCCATCCTGCGGTCTCTCCTCAAGCAGTTTCTTACCACTCCAGATCTCTTTCGACACGTCTCAGACATAGTTGAGACTGATTCTTCAACGGATTCCGAGGACACCCTATGGGAGATCCTAGAAGCGATATTTCACGCTCCTATCTTCAGCAAAATATATTGTATCATTGATGCTCTTGACGAATGCGATGAGAGATCAAGGGAGTGGCTGCTACGGCGGATCGTGAAACTCGCTCAGGAAAAAGCTCAAAAACAAGGGAGGGGTTTAAAGCTGTTCGTAACAAGTCGGCCAGTCATGGACATCAGCAGAAAACTCGATTCCTTTTTGTGTATCAACCTGAGAGCCAACCCTGGTGACCTCAAGCTCCTCGTTGATAGTAGAGTTGCAACTCTTGGCAATCTCGGGGCCGAGCTACAGGAATACGCAGCACAATTGCTGTTGAGTGGAGCTGAACGGACATTCCTGTGGGTGTCGATTGTTCTCAGGCAGCTGAGCAAGATTTCTCTGCCAAGCGCGGCTGAAGTAAGCAGAATTATCGAGACCAGTCCAACAGACCTAGATGAACTATACCGCACCATTACGGATCAGATCATGGAGGGTAATCCAAACCAACAGAAGCTCTTGGCATGGGTCGTTTATGGTCAGCGGCCATTAACCCTCAAGGAGCTCAGGGCGGCTCTTGCAACGCAGATCGATTCTAGGAATAAGGCATCTACCGAGAAATACCAAATTACACTCTCTGCGAAAACCATTGCCGAAGACGCAGGTGTGATACTGGAAATCGCTCATGGTAAAGTTAGTCTAATCCACCAGTCCGCCAAAGACTTCCTCCTCAAAAACGGACAGCTGAAATCCGCGAGATTCTGCAACGACAAGGATCCAAATATCTACTTGGCCAAAGTCTGCATCGCATACCTAAGCTTCGAGGACTTTGAGACTGGGCCCTGCCGTGACGAACAAGCATTGGCAATGAGGAAAGAGCAATATCCCTTGTTCCATTATGCAGCGCGTAACTGGCATGCCCATGTTCCGAGGAATCATGTCGATGCTGTTGCTCACATGCTTGATAGACTTACCAAGCCACAGTCGCCTATCCTGCTCTCCTGGGGTGAAGCTGCTGGAATCCCAGATATAGCTGAAGCAACTGACGAAATTGGGGTCGCCGCAAAAACCAACATCGACTGGTTAGCCGATTTCCATTCAAGCAACGTGATCATCACGGAAAAGAAAGTCATGGAGGCCACAAAGAACTGGTTGGCGGGTTTCGAGATGATGAAAAGGTTTGCCAACCGCGGCGATGTCCAGTTTGATGAGGGGGCTCTTCGCGCTCTCGCCAGCAGCTTTGGCGGAGGTATGATGCAACATTTGTTGGATAAGGGCCACAAAGTTGATGTCACACATGATCTGATAAAAGAAACAATAGCCAATCATAGGAATGGCAAAGACGTGATGAGAGTCATACTGGGTCAATGGAATGATGCTGTGCTCACAGCAGAACTGGTCGAGTCGGCAGCAGAAAATAGCGAGAGCGGCAAAGACATGTTGGAAATGCTGTTACGTAAACGAGATATCAATATCACAGAAGAAGCGTTCACAGCGACAATACGATATTTCGATGCTCAGCTGTTATCATCTGTTCCGGACGGACAAGGGGACATCAAGGTTACTGAGAAGGTTGTGGAGGCAGCGGCGGTCAAGAAGGATAGAAATGAGATGGTGCAGCAACTGCTAAGAAGAACTGACTGGGGAATCACAGACCAGGCGGTAGCTGCGATTGCGCGTCTGTTTAGCACAGTAGGTGTCGAATCCCTCTTAAGAAGTGATGTCAGGATCACACAAGCTGCGACAGAATCGATAGCAATTAGTTGCAATGCCAAAGTCACAGGGCTTTTACTAGACGGCAGAAAGCACATTCAAGTCACCGAGGCAGTTGTGGAAGCCGCAGCGAGTAACAGGTTTTCTGGGAAAGAAGTGATGAAATTGCTGCTTACCAGAGCCAACATCCCGATTACCGAGACAGTTGTGAAAGCGGCAGCGGTTAACACTGGCAGTGGCAAAGAGGTTTTGAAGTTGTTACTGCGTAGGGGGGATATTCGGACGATGGAGATTGTGGCGAAAATAGGCCCAGCGAATATAGCGCCTGGAGAGCTGCTTTCGAGGGCAGTCGAGAATGGATATGAGGTACTAGCTCGTCAGCTTCTGGAGCGGCGCGGGACGAATCCAAATTGGAGAGACTGCAAGGGTTGGACACCGCTAGCATGTGCAGCGAGGAAAGGACACATAGGTCTAGTAGAGACGCTGCTCCATGCGAAGGCGGATGTCAACGCCGCTGCTAGTAAATACGGTCGGACAGCCTTACAGGCGGCGGCGAGAAGTGGTCACCTCGATGTGGTGGAGAGGCTGTTGGTGGCCGGGGCGGATGTCAACGCCGCCGTTGCTGGTTGGGGCGGCGGTCGGACAGCCTTACAGGCGGCGGCGGGAGGTGGTCATCTCGATGTGGTGGAGAGGCTGTTGGCGGCCGGGGCGGATGTCAACGCCGCCGCTGCTAATTGGAGTGGCGGTGTAAGAGACTTACGTAGAGGTAGTGGTCGGACAGCCTTACAGGCGGCGGCGGAAGGTGGTCACCTCGATGTGGTGGAGAGGCTGTTGGCGGCTGGGGCGGATGTCAACGCCGCCACTGCTTATTGTGGTGGTCGGACTGCCTTGCAAGCGGCGGCAGGAGGTGGTCACCTCGATGTGGTAGAGAGGCTGTTGGCGGCCGAGGCGGATGTCAACGCCGCTGGTGGTTATCGGCACGGCGGTGTGACAGGCACACGTAGAGGTGGTGGTTGGACGGCCTTACAGGCGGCGGCAGGAGGTGGCCACCTCGGTGTGGTGGAGAGGCTGTTGACGGCCGGGGCGGATGTCAACGCCGCTGCTGCTGGTTGGGGCAGCGGTCGGACAGCCTTACAGGCGGCGGCGGGAGGTGGTCACCTCGATGTGATGGAGAGGCTATTGGCGGCCGGAGCGGATGTTAACGCCGCCGCCGATCATGACCGTAGTGGTCGGACAGCCTTACAGGCGGCGGCGGAAGGTGGTCACCTCGATATGGTGGAGAGGTTGTTGGCGGCCGGGGCGGATGTTAACGCCGCCGCTGGTGGTCGGCGCAGCAGTGTGCGCGGCAGTGTGCGCGGCGGTGTGACACGTTTACGTGAAGGTGGTGGTCGGAGAGCCTTACAGGCGGCGGCGGAAGGAGGTCACCTCGATGTGGTGAAGAGGCTGTTGACGGCCGGGGCGGACGTCAACGCCGCCGCTGATCGTAGAGGTGGTGGTCGGACAGCCTTACAGGCGGCGGCAAGAGGTGGTCACCTCGATGTGGTGGAGAGGCTGTTGGCGGCTGGGGCGGATGTCAACGCCGCTGCTGATTATGATGGTCGCACAGCCTTACAGGCAGCAGCAGGAGGTGGCCACCTCGATGTGATAGAGAGATTGTTGGCGGCTGGGGCGAATATCAATGCCGCTGCTACTATTAATGGTCGGACAGCCTTACAGGCGGCGGCGGGACGTGGTCACCTCGATGTAGTAGAGAGGCTGTTAACGGCTGGGGCGGATATCAACACCGCTGCTGCTGATGAATATGGCCGGACAGCCTTACAGGCGGCGGCAGGAGGCGGTCACTTCGATGTGGTGGAGAGGCTGTTGGTGGCCGGGGCGGATGTCAACGCCGCTGCTGCTATTAATGTTCGGACAGCCTTACAGGCGGCGGCGGGAGGTGGTCACCTCGATGTAGTGGAGAGGCTGTTGGCGGCTGGGGCGGATATCAATGCCGCTGCTGCTTATTATGATGGTCGGGCAGCCTTACAGGCGGCGGCGGGACGTGGTCACCTCAATGTGGTGGAGAGGCTGTTGACGGCCGGGGCGGATGTCAACGCCACCGCTGCTGATTGGGGCGACGGTCAGACAGCCTTACAGGTGGCGGCGGGAGGTGGTCACCTCGATGTGGTGGAGGGGCTGTTAG
>Ga0335072_10017656_pt1 | contig 10085 bp, 9 predicted proteins | sample Lox_Sample_21_FD_206725 | JGI IMG/M metagenome (GOLD analysis project Ga0335072, IMG submission 206725) | Soil microbial communities from Loxahatchee National Wildlife Refuge, Florida, United States - Lox_Sample_2.1 | ecosystem: Environmental > Terrestrial > Soil > Wetlands | place: USA: Florida...
CGGGAATACAAATGGCGGGTGGATCGGCTCGAGCATCCCGTTCGCGGGCGTGCGCTATGCAAGCGACTATACGACCGATCCAACCTACGTCTCCCGTGGTGCACCATCGGTTTCGGGATACGCCACTTCGCCGTCGTTGCTCGAGGTCTATATCAATAACGTGCTTGAGATTCAGCGCTACGTTCCCCAGGGTCCCTTCACGGTGGACGGTCTTCCGACATCGGCAGCAGATAGCGACATCGTCTTGGTTCTCACCGACCAAAAAGGTGTCAAGACGACGCAAGAGGCGCGCCCCCTCTACAACCCAACGTTTCTCGGGCGCGGGTTCTCGCAGTGGCGGTTAGACACCGGCGTTCCTACCGTGAACGCCAATCTTCCAACGCAAACGTATCGTGGCTTTGTCACGCAGGCGGACGTGCTTTACGGACTTACCGACAGCGTCACGCTCGCGGCGCTCGCCGAGACGATCAATAGCAACAACTTTGGCGACGTCGGTCTCGACGTTGCACTTGCCAAGGACAACACGCTCGGCTTTCGAGTCGGCACGGGCAACATCCGCCGCGCAAGCGAATATCGCCTCAATCTCCAGAGCGGAAAAGTGACCTTTACCGAGGTCTACCAACTCAACTCGCAGACCACGCCCTCGGTCGAGTCATCTGACAGCGACAACGTGATCCAAAACCTCACCGAGCAAAGCAGTCTGAACTTCCCGGCCGGCGAAAAGTGGAATTTTCAGCTTAGCTACAACCGCAGCCGCTCGAACCAGGGAAGTGATTCGTCGGACGTCTCGAGCTCGGCGACCACGCGCATCGGGAAGTTTAACATCACCCTCACACCGATGTATAATTTCATTTCGCGCAACTATAGCGCCAACGCCAGCGTGAGCCTGCAACTCGATCCGGCGCACTCGCTTAGCGCTACGAGCGCGGTTGATGAGTCGGGGCAGACGTCGGGCGCGGTCACGTGGAGAAAATCCCCGGTGGATCCCGACGATCCCATCACGATGAGCGTCAAGTATTCGGCGTCGAAATCCCAGGACAAGCAATTCGACATCGAAGATGAAATGGATTGGGCGGACGCGAGCTTCAACTACCAGCAACAGTTCAGCCAGAGCATCTACGATCCGCAGTTGAAGGGGGCGGTCGCGCTTGTAGGCGGGAAGGTCTACGCGCTGCGAACCATCGGCGAAGGCGAATCGTTCGGTATCCTGCAGATTCCCGGGGTGAGCAACGCGCGCGTCAAGGTCAACGGATCCGATGCCGGCACCACCAATGGGCAAGGCTGGCTCTTCTTGCGCAGCCTTCAGCCCTACAAAGAGAATACGATCGAGGTCGATCCGGCGGATCTGCCGATCTGGTACAACGTCGAGGATCCACTCGAAGTCGTTCCGCGTAAGTCGGCGCTCGTGAAGGTGACCACACTCGTAACCTCACGTGGCGGCTTTACGTTCGAGGCTGTCGACGCACACGGCGTACCGCTTGCCGCAGCGAGTTTGATCACGTCGGGAATGGATCACTATCCCGTCGGATACGGCGGCCGTGTGTACGTCGGTGGCCTAGCAGCGGGAACGGCGCGTTTCCAGGGAAGCGCCGACGGGAAAGCGTGCACGATTGAGATCGTCGTGCCCAAGGACACGACGATGATACCCGACTTAGGACCTACGCCTTGTCGTTAAAGCGCTGATAGGACTCGGCGACCTCGCGTCGCGCCGATGCCGCGTCCCGCCAATTGCCCACGCGCGTCTGTTTGCCTTCGAGCAGTTTATAGGTTTCGAAGAAGTGCGAAATCTTGCGCAAGAGGTGTGGAAAGATCTGCGTATAGTTGTGGACTTCGTCGAAGTTTGGTTCGCCGACGGGAACCGCGAGAATTTTGTCGTCCTGTTTATCACCGTCGACCATCTCGAGCAAGCCGATCGGCCGCGCGGCGACCAAACATCCTGGAAACGTCGGCTCGATTGCAAGCACGAGGATGTCGAGCGGATCGCCGTCCAGGGCGAGTGTTTGCGGCGCGAAGCCGTAGTCACCGGGGTAGTGTATCGACGAATGCAGCGCGCGGTCGAGGCGAAAGATATCGAGCTGCTTGTCGTATTCGTACTTATTGCGCGACCCTTCCGGAATCTCGACCACGACGTTGATTTCGTCGGGCTGGCGGTCGCCTAGCGGCAATAATAGATAATTACGGGGATCCGGAAGGCTCATGCTGGCGCAGGGTGTTCGCCTAACCCGTATAAGGGACCTAGTGGCCTGCGACTCTCGAATACGGCGCACCGCTGTCCGCGTTCGGGATCAGGCACAAGGAACGATGAGCGACAAAAGCGATGCTTTGCGAGCGAAGAGTGACGACGTGGATGACCCGAACACGGACAGCCCCTTTGGTCGCGGCGGCGCGGTCGCGCTATCGTCGTTGCTCGTCGGTTACAGAACGCCCCGGTTATGCGCCCTCCTCGCGCCTCGCTATCGCAACCGCGGCGCACGCGACGGTATGCCGCATTTGAGAGTTGCAGGCCACTGAGTAGATGGAAAACGTCGAATTTCTCATTGTTGGGGCTGGACCGGCGGGTGCGACTGCAGCGCGCGAAGCTGCACGTGACGGCATCGAAACGTTGGTACTGGAAAAGGACGCGGTGGTGGGTCACAAACGCGTCTGCGCGGCCGGCTTACGTCCCGGCTTCTGCCGTACGTTCGATTTGCCGCGCGAACTCGTGCACTGCGATACCCCACGCCTGGCGCTCTTTGACACGCGCGGGTGCGAACACGAAATCTTTTTCGGTCCCGGACACACCACGACGCGCGAAGAACTCGACGGCGAGATCGCGCGGCTTGCCGTGAGCGAGGGCGCGGTCATCCGCACGCAAGCGCTGTGGCGTTCACTTCAGCGTGACGAGGGTGGATCGACGGTCGAATATGCGGACTTACGCACCGGCGAACGGCGGCACGTTCGGGCGCGCACCGTCTTCTTTGCGCAAGGCGCGACCGCGCGCTTCGATAGCGCGTTTGACGATCCGCGCTGGAGCGAGGGCTTGATGACGACGCTGCAATACCGCGTCTACCTCGATCGTCCGGCGCTGCCGGTCACCTATAAGACGCTGGAGCTTCATTATTATGCGGCGCGAGACGGGCGTCAGATCGTCGGATGGATGTTTCCCAAACGCGATCATCTTGCGATCGGCCTCGGACTCGTCGGTAAGCTCGATGGCGCGCGACTGCGCGAGGAACTCGACGCGTTCGTCGGTCGCGTGCGCGCTCGGCTTTATGTCCACGCCAACGTTAAGCACGTCAAGGAAGAGGGCCATCTGCTCTACGGCGGCTGGCCGCGCGCGCAGATTTCGGCGCAAGCGGCGATGGTCGGGGGTACGGCCGCCGGACTTGTCGATGCGACCAACGGTGAAGGCATTTTTGAGGCAGCCGTCAGCGGACGTCTCGCGGCGGCTGCAGTGCGCGAGTATCGCGCGCAGCCCGATCGCGCGGCGCTGCACTATGCAGCGCGTCTGCGTGGACGATTTCAGCGTCGCCTCGAGCATCGCGTTCGGCTCATGCGCTATCTCGAGGCGCGTCCGGCGCGTTACGGCGTGCTCTTCGAGCAGCTTGCCGCCAGCCCGCGCTTTGCGGACGCTTTGCAGAAGGAAGATCACGAGCGCTCGTCGTTTGACCGGCTGGTGCTCTCGTTCAATGCGCTGCGCTTTGCCACGCGGGCATCGTTTGCATAGTTGTCGAAGCCAAGAATAGTACGGATTCTATCGCGTGTCGACTATTGCTATATCGGAACACGAATTCCAGGCGTTGCGCGATCTGATTCGCGAGCGCTTCGGTATTTTCTATGACGATACGAAGCAATTTCTGCTGCAGAGCCGGCTGCAGACCCGCCTGCTCAAGGTGCGCGTCTCGGACTTTGCAGCCTACTATCGCTTTCTGATCGCGTCGCCCGACCGCGAAGGCGAGTGGTCCGAGTTGGCCTCGGTCCTTTCCAACAACGAAACCTACTTCTTTCGCGAGCGCGCGCAATTGGACGTGATTGCGACCGATGTGCTCGAAGAAGCGCAACGCGCGGGCACGCCGCTGCGCATCTGGTCCTCCGCGTGCTCGACGGGCGAAGAGCCCTACACGATCGGTATGTTGCTCCACGAGACGCGTCGGATCGTATCGTCGAGCCTGATCCTACGCGCAACCGACCTCTCTCCCCGGGCGCTCGAGCGCGCGGCGACGGGCTTTTATCGCGAGCTTTCGTTTCGCGCGACGCCGCCGGAGATGGTCCAAAGGTACTTCCGCCCCTTTGAAGGCGGATTCTTCATCAATGATGAGATCAAGCGCATGGCGGAGTTCTCACGCATCAACCTTATGGATGAACATGCCGTCGCAGCAATGGGTACGTTTGACGCGATCCTCTGCCGCAATGTATTGATCTATTTCGAAAAGCCGACGCAAAAGCGGGTGGTCGAGGCGTTCGCGCAGGCGCTACGGCCCGGCGGGTTTCTCTTCTTGGGGCACGCGGAATCCATTATGCGCGTGACGGACAAGTACGAGGCGGTCGTGACGCCGAAAGCCATCTACTACCGACGGAAATAAGTGACGAAACATGGCACAGATTAGCGTACTCGTTGTCGACGACTCGGCGTTCATGCGCCGGGCGATTGCAACGATGATCGAGCAAGAATCCGATCTGCGGGTCGTTGCGACCGCGCGCAGTGGCGAGGAAGCGATCACCAAAGCGCTCCAGATGAATCCCGATGTCATCACGATGGACGTCGAGATGCCGGGCATGGGCGGTCTGGAAGCCGTGCGACAGATCGTCGCCGATCACCGCATCCCGATCATCATGTGCAGTTCGCTCACGCGTGAAGGTGCGGAGACAACCTTCCGGGCGCTTGAACTCGGTGCCGTCGATTTCATCTCAAAACCGGACGCCGCCTACGTCAATATCACCGACGTTGCGCGTGACCTCATCGCGAAGATTCGTGCGGTTTCGCGGCGCGGGGCGCAGCCGGCGCAGCCGATCGTGCATGCTCCGCCGCCGATCGAACAGGCGCAACGGATCATCGCGCCACCGCCGGCGGCGCGGCCGCGCCTAAGCTTCACCTCGCAATACGAGATCGTGGCGATCGGCACGTCGACCGGGGGCCCGGTCGCGCTCTCGCACGTGGTGCCGATGCTTCCGGCGAATTTTCCGCTGCCCGTGCTGATCGTGCAGCACATGCCGATGGGCTTTACCCGGCCCCTCGCCGATCGCCTCAATGCATCGAGCAAGATTGCGGTGCACGAAGCCCTCAACGGCATGATCCTGGAGCCGGGGTCGGCGCTCGTGGTGCCCAGCGGCAAGCAAGTCGATTTGCGCCGTCGCGGACCAGGGGAGACCGAAGTGCGCCTCGTTGACGACGACGGCTCGTCGCTGCACGTTCCCAGCGTCGATCACATGACCGCAGCGGTCGCGCAGGCATATGGCAAAGCGGCAATCGCCGTGATTTTGACCGGCATGGGCAACGACGGCGTGCGAGGTTTACGTGAACTTAAAGAACGTGGCGGCTACGTGCTCGGGCAAGACGAGGCGACGTGCGTCGTCTACGGAATGCCGCGTGCCGCCGCGAAGGAGGGCTTGGTCGACCGCGAAGTACCACTCGATGAGATTTCACCCGCCTTGGTGAACCTCGCAGGCGTATCGAAGTCTTAACCTGCTTGAAGCAGAACGCTGACGTAGCACGGTAGGAGGGTCATGGAGGATTCTGAATACGGACTGCGGACGCGCGATATGCGCGCCCTCGGGGTTGCATGAAGCTGAACCGTAGTCCGCGTGCCTACGTAATCGGCGGCGTCGAACTCTCGCGAGAAGAGATCGTTCACAAGTACTTGCACTTGGTCAAGTACGTGGCCGGTCGAATCTCGGTCAACCTCCCGCCGAACGTCGAGATCAACGATCTCATCAACGACGGGATTTTGGGTTTGATCGACGCCATCGAAAAATACGACGACGCACGTGGCGTGAAGTTCGAGACCTACGCAATCACTCGTATCAACGGGGCGATTCTCGATGCCCTGCGTTCGCTGGATTGGGTGCCGCGCGCCGTGCGCCAGCGCGCTCGCGAACTGGAGCGCACCTACCAGGAGCTCGAAGTCGAACTGGGCCGCGCGCCGACCGAAGCCGAGGTCGGGCAGCGCCTTGGCCTTTCCAAGAAAGAACTCGACCAACTGATTCAACGCGTGCGCGGCACGGCGGTGCTCTCGCTCGAGGAGTTCTTACCCAACGAAAAGGGTTACGAGATTCCGCTGGTCGACACGCTGCGCGACGACGACAACGACGTGATGAGCGAGGTCGAGTCGCGTGAAGTCCATGCCGAACTCGTGCGTGCCGTCGAGAATCTCCCGCCGCAAGAACGCACGGTGATCACGCTCTATTACTTCGAGGGACAAACGCTCAAGGAAATCAAGGGCGCGCTAGGCGTTTCCGAGTCGCGGGTCTCGCAGATCCACGCGCAGGCGGTCATCCACCTCCGGCAGCGGTTGCGCGAACTGCGCAACGATCTGGGGTATCGCGACGACGACCCGACGATCAAACAGAAGTACCTGCGGCGTCCGCCTACAACTCCGGCCGAAAATGCCGATTGTAAAGAAAATAAAGTAGAACGGACGCTACGAGGGGAAATACTCGATCATGGCGATTCGTCCCGCGGATCTGCAACTGGCGTACCTGGCCGCCCCGCAAAACGCGGCCCAGGTTAGCGCTGCGCAACAAGCCGCTACAAACGCCCAGGCAGCCGCCCAGGCCACCTTCGCCGCGCAAGTACAGGAGCGCGAAGAGATGGTCAAAGAGACCGAGCACGCCGAACGCACCGCACTTCGCACCAATCCCGACGGCAGCAACGGTGGAAAGTATACGCCCGAAGGCCGCCGCCAGCAGCCGCACCACGAGCAGGACGCGGCGGAAGAGTCGCCCCTTGGACTCTCCGGCGAAGGCGAGCATTTCATCGATTTCACCGCATAAAGGCTGACGATGTCCGGCCTCGATCCGCTCGCTGCACTCGCTGCTCAAGCGGTCGCGAACGCGCAAGCGGCCATGGACGAGGCTGTGCTCAGTCTCGGCGTCGACGTCACCGTACTGCAAGCCCAAGTCAACGTCGGCGAAATCATCGCCGCAACGGTTTTGGCACCGCAAGCCGGTACGGACCTGCTCTCGTTTCTCGGCCAGACGGTCACGGCGCAGATTCCGCCGGGTATCAATCCGGGTGAGACGATGTTGCTGCAGGTTACCGGGTTTACGAATTCGGCCGTCATCGTGCGAAATCTCGGAACGGCGGACCCCGGCGATCCGCTGCCGACCGTCACCGTCGAACTGCCGCCGCAGGTGCCCGGTGCTCCGCAGAGCGGGGTGCTCACCACGACGATTCCGGTCAATACCCCACCGGCGAATCCGGCGCCGCCGGCGCCGCCACCGGCGCCAATCCCGGCGACGGGCACCAACGTTGCGCCGCCGCGCGAAGTGTTCGTCGCAGCATCGGTGCGGCCAAATGCGCCCGCCGAACCCATCGAAGCAACGATTGCGCAAGTGGTGGAACAGGCGGAAGATGGTCGTAGTGCCGGGAGTGATGTCGAGGCGCGGCTCGCGTTGTATCGCGCGAGCGCTCCCGCGCCGCCGCCCACACCGTCCGCACCGCAGACGCCATCTACGCCTGCAGCGGCAAGCACGCCGGCAACGCCGCCAGCGCGAGCGCTACCGCAGTCGTTTCCGGTAGCGCCCCCGCCGATCGTGCGCGCGGCGCAATCTCCGGCCGCGCAGACACCGCTTGCGCCGACACCTGCGTCGGTACAACGGCAGAGCGCGTCGGTGCAACGGCAGAGCGCGCCGGCGAGCTCGGAAGGCGCGTTGCTCGCGCGTTTACGCGTGCCGATTACGCCCGTGACGCTCGCAGCGGCCCGCACGATGACGACGGCGGCGCAGAGCGTCACCGCGGCATACGAGCAGCTCGAGAGCGCGCTCACCAAACTCGCGCCCGAGGATAACGGTGCGCTCCGCTCGATGTTGGCCTTCGTAGCGCGCTTCGATATGCGCAACGTGCGCGCTATGCCCGAGCAGATCGCCACATTTGTCTCCGATGTGCTCGACGGTGCCGAAGCAAAAATCATGCAAGCCATAAGCGCGTGGAGCGAGCTCGAATTGCCGCCCGTGCCTTCGGCACAAACACCCGTCGCCGAGCAAGCTGCGGTACCGCAACTCCCCGGATCCGCGCAACCAGCGCCTGCGGCGCAACAACCGCCGTCGGCGCAGCCTGCGCAACAAACGCTCACGCCACAACAAGCCCCGGTTACCGCGGCCGCGGTCGCGGTCGCGGCGCAGGCGGCCGAACGTACGGCGGCGATGGACTACGATGTCAAGTCGGCGATCCTCGCGATGATCGCCTCGCCCGCGGGCAACGATGGACCGGCAATTGCCGGCGCGTTGCGTGACGCACTTACCGCAACGACCGCGTTACAGCTCAACGTCCTCAATGCGCAAACGACCGATCCGCGTGCGATTACGATTCCGTTGCCGGCCTATTTCCATGAGGGCGGTGAGCCGGTGACCATGCGCATCTCTCGCGATGCGCCCGGCGGCAAGAATAAAATGGACGCGGATAACTTCCACATCGCCTTCGTGCTCGATACAAAGTCGCTCGGCACGGTCGCGATCGATTTGCAAACCGTAGGCCGTGCGGTCAAGGTCGATGTAAAGACGCAGGCGACGTCTGCGGCGGAGCGCTTCCGTTCAACGCTCGGTGAACTGCGGTCGCGTCTCGAGCAGATGCACTACCAGGTCGCCGCGATCGCTGCGGGCGTCGCGCCGCCGAGCGGCGAGCATGTGCAAAAGAGCGAGCCGCTCGCGCCAAACGAGCGCAAATCGTTTTGGGATATGCGCGCATGAGCCGCTTCTTCGATTTTCGCAAATCGGTCTTCAAGCGCCCCGCCGCGGCCGCGCTGAAGTGGGATCCGCTCGCCTCCGAACCGCCGGAGGTCGTCGCAGTTGGACGCGGCATTACCGCCGAGACGATCGTTCGCATTGCAAAAGAGCGCGGCATTCCGCTCTACGAAGATCCGGGGTTGGTCGAAGCGCTTGCGCGTTTGAACGTGAGCGAGTTCATTCCGCGCGAACTCTACACGGTGGTCGCCGAAGTACTCGCGTATGTGTACCGTGTCGATCAAGCCTTCCGCGAGCGTGCCGACACGTGACCTGGACGAAGGCGTGGCTGTCGAAGACGATGCGCGATCACAAGGACTGGATTCGCGAAGTACGCGCCACCAAGATGGGTGGCCATCTGGAGATGCACATCTCGGGACGTACGTTCACCGTTGAATTCGTCGACGGCGTGGAGCCGACGCGCTACGTGATCGATCGCGAGCGCTGCTTCGACGAGCGTTCGGCACGCGTCGACGACACGCTGTTTTCGCAAATCGTCGCTGCGCTGAAGATGGCGGTGCACGATTGCTTCGACGCAACGGTCCACGCGTATTCGCCATCGGCCGCGGTCTTCGAGATTCACTTCGCCGAAGGGCACGCGCCTTTCGGCGCAGGCCGGCGTGTCTTCATCGAAGGCCGGCTCGCGGATATGATGCGCGATCAAATCGGCAAACCGAACGTCATCTTCGAGTACCCGGTTCGCGTCGACGGCGCCGCGCCACAGTGGGTCAGGATGGAAGCCTCCACGATCACGGGTCTGGACCCGGTCGCCTAGCGTCGACGCCCCGGTTGCTACACGGCGCGACCTCACAAAGATACGAACAGGAGTTCGATGCTTGCCTCGGGAAGGGGAGGGTCCGTGAGCTGGTTTCAACGACTCCGGGCGTCCCTTGGCAAGGCTCGCGACACGTTTGCCGCGGTGCAGAACCTCGGTCGCGCGCGCAAGCCGCTCACCCCGGAGTTTTGGGAAGATCTCGAAGATCTGCTGATCATGGGCGACTTCGGCGTCCCGACCACGCTCAAGATTATCGGCGGTCTCAAGCTGGTCGCAAAGCAAGAGGCCTGGAGCACGACCGATCAAGCCGTCGCACGTTTTCATCGCGACGTCGAACGCTTTTTGACGCTTCCCGATGGCGAATTGCACCTCGACGACAAAGCTCCGTCGGTCA
>Ga0335072_10017657_pt1 | contig 10083 bp, 10 predicted proteins | sample Lox_Sample_21_FD_206725 | JGI IMG/M metagenome (GOLD analysis project Ga0335072, IMG submission 206725) | Soil microbial communities from Loxahatchee National Wildlife Refuge, Florida, United States - Lox_Sample_2.1 | ecosystem: Environmental > Terrestrial > Soil > Wetlands | place: USA...
ATGATTTGTATGATCCAATGGAGGTCGATGACGACCTCAGCACTGCCCTGGGTACCGAAACCCTTGCGGATAGGGACATGGTGCCCCCCCCGGCTTCGACAACAACCCCGGATTCCTCGGCAGACACCCTACCTATAGAGATCTTCGAGCACCGGAAGTTCCTGGGGGGTAGAGTGCAGTGCCGCCTTGCACTCTGGACAAAGGTGCCCAAGATCCGGAAATGCAGCCACTGCAATAGAGGACAACATGACGTCTAGGGAAGAGTAACGCGGACAGCTTCAACGGCTTGGCGGCAGTGAGGTGGCCGAGCGTCTCAACGGTGCCTAATTGTGCATTGCAGAGTATAGCCAATGGAAAAGTCACTTCTCACCACCTGTTACCGGATTAGGAAGGCGCTAAACCCAGGCCTACCAGGCCAGGCCGACCCAGGCCAGGCCTAACCCCCTAGGCCTGGGTTGTACGGCCTGTTGGGACCACTGATAATCGGGAAATCTCTACATCGTGAGTTGGAAAATTCGGTGACAAATGCTACTGTTGCATTGGCGATAGAAACCACCTCAAGCGAGTACAGCATCTTGGTGTTCTGTAATAGCCGTCAATGCTCGCAGGCTACTGCTATCCTGATCAGTGACGCAATGCCAACTGAGCAAATCTCTGCCGACATTTTGGACAAGCGATCCGACTTGATTGCATCACTTCAATCTTTGCCTGGTGGCTTCGAGTCAAGCTTCTCCAAGATCATCCTTTGCGGCGTCGCATTCCGTTATGCAGGTACGTCATTACTGTCTAGTTCTGGATGGATTACTGGATGATACTGAGGATAGTCTTCCTGCTGCCCCTTGCGTTCAAGCCAAGTTTCATGTTCCATGCCCTGCCAAGTCTCCTACCAATACCTTGCGAACCCTGAACGCCTACCGTTGCCTGCTTGAGCTGTCGGAGGAACTCCCACGTCCCATGACAAGAAAGCTGCTGAAGCGAGGGAAAGAGATTTCCCTCCCTCCAGCGTCCAGTCCCTGTCCTGAAGCAGACCTGTTCCCATCATTGTGTATGCGCATAGCCGCGGTACGCATTCGTAGAGTCTAGAGAAGTTTACTACCAGCCTTCTCCCGAGGCTCTGCTTGACAGCCGCGACCTAACACAGACGAGTACTCGGGGTCTAAACCGGAAATAGGAATCAGAAAAGTCAAGGTGGGTGTAGGTAAAACGGTAGATGACAGTATTCCGGCGCTAGCCTAGCAGGGCATCGCCAAGAGGGCGAGCAGGGCGTTGCCAGTGGGGCGAGACAGGGCGTTGCTAGTCGGGCGAGACAGGGCGTCGCCAGCAAAGTAGGGCGAGCACCAGGACTACATAGGTCTCCTTTCCCTCTCTAGACAGTCCCTACAGAATAAGCTTCCAACAACCAATTCTACGTACACCTGTCTGCTGCGCGCAACAAGTTATTCACATTGTGGCCTGATTTGGTTCGGAGGAAAGCTTTTCCGATTCCAGTGGGGGCTTGGGACAATACGAAGAGTGGCACTGGCAGTGCTCATGTTAGCCATCAAACATTGAACATTCCTTTGGCAGCAACAGATTCCCAGCATTTTGAGGGTACTGGTCTTCAATTTCAGCGTCTTTAGAAATTGCATCAACTCGGTTAGTGACTCAGACTCTAGCCCTCAAGTAAACAATGTCTATGCCCAGGGAAATCTACCTAGGCACATCTCAAGCAGTTCTTGATCATTTTGCAATCAACACTCTTCATTCTGCCACTAACTCATAAAACCTGGGATAGTACATTGGAATCAGAATGGAACTCCTCGAGCTTCCATTTGACTTGCTCATTCTGCTTCCACAATTTCTCCACAACATCGAAGACTTCGTCAACACCTCATCCTGTCGAACACTCCGAACCGCCTTTGCAAAAACGTCCCCTAATGTCATTTTGCCCCTCGCCGCTACGTCTTCACGAGTCTTCTTCCAACCCGATCCCACTTCCTTATAGCTGCAACAGCACGACAAGTAAGCGACTGGGCGCTCCTCAACCACGAAAACACCGACAACGCTCCGCAGAGCCTTCCAAGGCGGTATCGAAGCTCTATTCAAGCTTTGTATTTCCAAAGCTGGCCTCACACTCGAGGATATCCGCTACCGCCACGCCAGCCGCCTCTCCCTCATCAATCCAATCTCGGATATGATCGACCGCTGCGCCAGTGCGCCATGGTGCGCGAAGTCGGACTTCTGGAACGGCGGCGTTTCGGCCTCGAACCCTATCAGCGTCGAGCGAACCAGATTGCTGTTCCAGCTCATCATCTACCATGAGCTGTTCTGCTCGAGCATACGCGCCGTTTTCGAGCTTCCACGCTTCGACCTCGACACGCGTTTGGACTTTATCAAATACTGTATTCTAGACTGGGAGGGCCGGTCGTCGTATAACGAGCTGAAAGGTCGCAACATTGGGCCCTATGCGTGGGGAGACAACGATATCCTCTCCCGGTCGGGTCCTGATCGGGTCGGGCTCTACCACACCTTGCACTGTCGCACGTGGCGTGAGATATGGAAGAATGTCTGGCCCCAGATCAGGCCGGATGCCCAACCAAGGAGCCATCCTTTCTACCAAAATTCCAAAGGCGAAGATGGGATGTGGCATTGCCCATTTAAAGTGAGAACCAACTGTAACCACGAGCCAACGGTACGGAAGTGTGGCTTTGAGTGGGTTTTGCTCCTTACCCTATTGTGATCTCGTTGTCTAATCTTCCCTCTTAGCAAGTACCTGGATTCCCATTTAAGGCCTTTTGTGTGTACCCACCACGAATGCGGTTCTCCACGATTCTCATCCAATGCTTGTCTATTCCGTCATCAACGAGAGGACCACGGTTTACACGGCGGCCATGGGGAAAATCCCCACCTTTGCCACTTCCCTGGATGCGAAAGGGCCCAGGAGGGGAATGGATTTCCCTGTAAATGGAACGTCAAGGATCACATGAAGCGCGTCCATGGTTGGGAGGAGTCAGAGGATAGTTCATCATCAGACTCCCGACCTGGCCCTTCTCATAAGTCCGGCCAACCAGTCCAGAAGCGCAAAGGTGCCCCGCCTGTCGCGTCAGTGCTAATGAAGCGACAGAGCTCATCTCAGACCAACGCCCATGCTGCGTCAATTTCGTATTTCCAGCAAAATCACCCGTATGACTACGCTGTGACCAGCCTTGATACCACAGAAACGGCCAGAATCGGAAGCGCCTTTTCGTACATGGCTAATGAGGCCTACGTCTGTACGGCTGGTCCTTGGCCATCATAAAGAAGGAAAATGTGATTCCACTTCAAGCTTCGTGCCACGATCTCGGCATATAAGGTATTCCGCCATGAGTCTTAGCAGGAAGCCAAGATTCGTTCTGTCTTTTTAGGGGGCAATGGCCGAGGTAAGGGTGGAACCTTACACACGTCTTCGCTGCCTGTATCCAAGGCTTTGCCATTGTCACCGTAGCATGCAGCATGACGAAATTAGTGATGGCGCGCCCGATATGTCCAGTCGGTGCAGCACTGTTGCGCTTAAGCCTCGAGAGGGACTTGAGGGCAACAAAGTCTCCCGTGGACCGAGCAGATTCAGGACCATTAAATGGGATTCCATAGTAGCGGGGAAATCGGCGGGTCATCTATAGACTTGAAATGTGGCACCGCGGCCGATTCTGTGGACATTTCGCTCGAAGAAAAAAGCTGTTGTAGAGGAGATGCTAGTGAAGTCGAAGTCGCTTGACCGCACTCCACTGTATGTCGAGGCCGCTTGAAGGAGGTTGATGTATGACGGTAGCACATCGCTCTTGCGAATCAAAGTATCGTAACTGGACCGCGCAGATATTTCTTTGCCGTTAATTGCACTTCTTAAATAGCTTCGTATGCCTTTGGGAGGATGCCGATTCGCCTTCGTTCTTCTGCGCCGGAGTTCGCTGGCGGACTGTGTATGAAGTTGACTGGTCGTTCAAGTCGGGGTACACCGTCCTAAGTTCGCCTTGATTCCGTTCCAGTTGCTTCTGTCCTCGACTGAATTTTTCTGCGTCAGGCACGGTGAGATATTCAGAGGGCAGTGTTCCCGTTCCAGAAAAGGGGTCACTGCTTCCTTTGAGGCTGGGTATCATTGCAGCCACGATTCTGCGCCGAACTCTAACCTTTTTGGAGGGGAATATGATCGCCCTCCTCATTCTGGAAAGCTTTAGCAGCACGGAAGTCCTCACAGTAGAGGCGGTCTTCGAATCTAACTCAACCTTGAACTACACTTTCAATGCCAATTAGCGTCTGGGATCTGCTTCCTGAAGATACTCCTTGCTCATATGTCGGTATGATTTACTCAAACAATCTCTTGGACTTAAGCGTGACCCGGCAATTGCTTCTTGGTTCGGGCCTAGCCAAGAGCCCTGATGCATTGTCTGCCACAGAGGACCAATCGCCTTTGAAAGAAGACTGATTGCAACCAGGTGAGAAGGCTTCAGTTTGGGAAGCACGAGCCGTGCCCAATCATCTGGGTTTTCCGATAAGAGAGGCCATTAATTACTGAAGGGAAGTCGCCGGGCGCTGGCAGTCCACAACCCAAAAATGAGACTAAACCCACAACTAGCCCAAGCCGTGTTCAATTAGATGGATGTCAACCGAGGCGGAATTTATTCAGAAACAGCCGATCAGAAGTGACAACCCAGTTCAGTACTTGTCTCTTCTCCAAAGGTCGATTGGGAATGCTGTCGTTGTAGTGACGGACCGAAAGTCTGGGAACATCAGATACGGTGTATCATTTGGAATCACCTGGCCTGTGGTTCCTTGCAGGTGGGAAATTAAAGGGTTACCTCCATAGTTGGACATAAGATTATTTTTCCCCAATTCCAGTTACGGTCGCCAACCTGACCTGCTGCTGCTTTAACCTGAGCAGAGGGTGAAGAGCCTGTGCAAGGAGGGGGCCCCTCTTGTCAGCCCCCAGAGGGCCCACCTTTGGTTCCCCTACCTTGGTTGCAGTTACCAGTGGAGATTTAGCTACGTTTTTGGCCTAGCCTCCGGCCTTAACCTACCAACTCCTTCGAAGTCCATTAAGCAGCATGTAGCTATGTACCTGTGAATGTGTGGCAGAAAAGGGCGACTTTTGGGAGCTGTTTGCGGGCCCCCTTTCCACCGCACCCAACCCGCCGCTTTAACCATTTTTTAGGCTCCAGACGTTGTTATGGCCGATGCGACCTAGGCTGAATAAACCTTGGCACCCTGTCTGGTACCGTTCTGGATGCGGAGCTGCTGCTTTGGCTTCGAGCAGCACCTCGGCCGTTGGGCAGGTTTCGGCAGCTTTTCACCATGCGGCGCGCTCTCCAAGGGTGACCAGCAGCCTGACGGCCGAGTCGCCCACAATCAGAAGCCTTAAAACCATTTGGTGTCGATACAGGGATTCTCGCCGCCCATGTCTTGCGCGCAAGGAAGACTCGTAAAACCCTAGGTACCGACGACGTTGCTTCGCTTCTATTTGCTAGAAAATGCCCAGCGAGATCGAGTGTGAGCCAGTGAGGACGAGATTACCAGAGGCACCTAGAAATGGCACTTGAGTGCGTAATTGTGCAGCTTCCCAAAAGGGCCAGGCTTGGCCAGGACCAAGTACGTGATATAGGTTAGGGTCTCGAAAAAATTCACTCTATTCTTGTGAAACATGAACTAAGAGTCTATTAGACCCTGCTTGAACCAGCCTACCACATGCTTCACCTCATGGCTCTAGAAGCATGCGACATTAGGGCATTGTGACAGGTTAGCGCGTTTTTAGAGACCCTCACTGGCGTCTCCATGCAGGTCATCGCATGCTACATGCTTAGCATTGAGATGTCATGGGGTGCGACGAGCAAAGAAGCCGAGAACACGACGTTCTTTGAAGAGGTGCCGAAGATCTTTGCAGAAGTTCAAATTCGCGTCTGTGCTTCGCTTTGTAACGATTGCGGTGACGGTAGTGTTGAGGAGAGTGGGACTCACTGGAGAGGATGGTGCCGTATGACTGGCAGGTCACGACGTTTACTGCGATTTCGGCCGTTGGGTGCGGTGGTAGCGTTTCCTTTTTTTGTTGCCGCACGAGTTTAATTCGGGGTCGGTGCAGTGTAGCTTTCATTTCATTGGTCCCGGTTGAACCAGGATTTATGCCTTCTTGACGCTACTGTAGTCCTGCTTTCATGTCAGCACTTCCCCTTGACACATCAGATTCTCTATATGCTGACAAATGTCCTTCAGAAAGTTGAGTTGAATGTCCAACCTTGACGCTGTCTGCAGCTGCGGCATGGCCAGTTTTGAGCTCCCACGTATCTCCGCCCTCCGGATCTAGTAGCTGACAAGTTGAGAACTCAAGTGACCCACACCATTTTCCATCGTCTCTGTTCTTGCAGCTGCGAGACCGATTGTCGTCTTCAACAACCTCCAGCCCTCAACGTACACCAAGGGCTACTGCTTCAATACCAACCGCTTGCGAACCTGAATATGGCAACCTTGGCAGGAAATCTTCGACACTGGTTCTCGGTCTACCACCGCCTACACTTGATCGTCCTCCTACCAAACATATCAATGATGGTCATTCTCGGAGCGAAGCACCAGGTGCTCACTCTTCCAGCATCAGAGTTGTCCCTTGCAGTTGCCGTCAATATCACCGCTGCTATCCTTATTCGACAAGAGATAGTCGTTAATATGCTGTTTGCCTTTTTTGGCAAATGTCCTCACTGGGTACCGCTAAGAATCCGCCGCTTGGTTGCTAAAATATACCACCTCGGTGGCATTCACAGCGGAGCCGCTGTTGCCGCAACGCTCTGGTACACTCTCCTTAGTGTAGCCATCCTGAAGACTTATCTGCAAGAGCAAAATACCTCATTCGGCCAGAAACATCGGCTTCCGACTACTATCATCACCTTCATAATCAACACCCTCTTTATCGCCATTATTGTACTCTCATTACCGAATGTTCGTGCCAAATTTCATAACGCTTTTGAGACAGTCCATCGGTTTGCAGGCTGGACAGCAGTTATACTGTTCTGGGTTCAACTCTTTCTTCTTATCGATGGGCAACGTAAGGCTCAGAAGCCTATACCTCCTCTAGGCGCCGTTCTTCGCCGCAGTCCGGTTCTATACCTCCTGGTTATTATCACTATTTCTCTGATTATACCGTGGCTCCGGCTTCGGAAAGTTAGTGTTGTCTCCGAGCCATTATCAAGCCATGCCATCAGGCTGCACTTTGACTATACCAACCTCCCGTTGTGCGCGTCACCAAGATTCTCGGTCAACCCGCTGAAAGAGTGGCATTCATTTGTTGGCATACCAGAAGATAAAGGCTACTCTATTATCGTCTCAAAAGCAGGAGACTGGACCAGCCGAATCATTAACTCGCCTCCAAAGTCAATATGGGTGCGCGGGATTCCTGCCCGAGGCGTACTTCACATTGCCCCAATATTCAAGAGCGTGGTTCTCGTAGCTACTGGCTCCGGTATAGGGCCTATTCTGTCTCTATCAGCGGCTCGAAGCATCAAATGCCGCATACTCTGGTCGACCAAAGATCCGCTGAAGACTTACCGACAGGGTATTGTCGATGACGTGCTCACCGCCGATCCTGAGGCTGTCATCATCAACACAAGCGGTGGACAAGCGAGACCAGATCTTGTGCAAGGAGCTCATGACTTGTATAAATGGTCTCATGCAGAAGCGATCTTTATTATCTCCAACCCTCTCGTCACGCGGAAAGCTGTCTTTGAGCTAGAATCGAGAGGTCTGCCGACATTCGCGCCCATCTTCGACTCCTGAGGTTTGCGCCAGCAGGTAACGCTACCTATTATCTTTGCTTATCTAGGTATCCACTGCACAATCAAGAGGGGCTTGTGAGACGCAGGCACTGGACTTCTCATATATTGCATATTGAATATTGTTCAACTCTCTGGAGCCCGCTGACGTTGTGGGCCGAAACTCCATTCCCCCTTCCCAAAACATCCCAACCACGACAACCCTGTCCTAAGGTTCTCCCTGGAGAGTTCAGGCGGAAGGCATAGGTGGACATCGCTCATTGATTGCAGCCCAAGCTGTTGGAAATTTGACCGCGTTCCGGTGTCAGCCTAGCTGGGCGTCGTCGACAGGGCGAGCAGGGCATCGACAGTGAGGCGAGACAGGGCCTCGCCAGCAAAGCAGGGCGAACACCAGGAGTGTATAGATGTCCCTTTCCTCCATAGACGGTCCCTATAGAATAAGCAGTGCTTCCACAATCAATATATGCATACCTGTTTGCTGTGCACAACACAAGCGATCGCTGGGTTTATCTGCCATTGGCTTGGAAATGTTGCCATTGTCTCGATGTCATGATGGGTGTAGGGCTCGACGCGGTTGACCCAGTTGTCCGGGATGTGCTCGCCGACGAAGTCGTAGCCGCCTTCGTCGTTGGCCTGTGCGCCGAAGAAGCTGGAGATGGTGGCGAAGTCCGGTGCGTAGCCGGAGGGCATGAGTTCGTAGAAAAAAGCTCGCTGCCCGTACACCAACAGGCTCAGCGGGCTGTAGTAGAAGTACGGGTTGTCCTGTTTGGACTGGTTGTAGCGCTATAGGCGACATTCGGCGAGATTTTCGAGGTTATAGTTCGAGTAGCAGGTCTCGGTCATCATGACGAAGAGGGTGGAGTTAAGCTGAAGTTATCGCCGTTGGCGAGGAAGAAGTCGTTGCGAGTGAGCGAAGTATCGGACTCGAATTTGTTGTGGCCGTCTAGGCCGGGCTCGTTGCCTGTGAGAAGTTGGGCGACAGATGTGCGACTAGTTGCGTCGCAGCCGATGGAGAGCTTCTCCGTTACAATGTCGCCACTGGTAAGGGTGAGACCTAGGGCGGCAAGTAGGACCGCTAAGTCATAGCTTACGTTGTAGACGTTTTGTTGGGCGTCGACGAGTTCGTTGAAGGTTGTGATGCCGTCGTGGGTTAGGAACTGAATGATCGTATTAGGAGATGGTGTCACCAGAGGGACCAGTGGTTTCTTACATTGTAGTTAGCAGCTGCGTTAAGTCCCAGACATCGGCCTCGAATGTCATTTAGTCCAGCGGGAACGAATGCATGAGGGTTCCCGTTTCGGCGCCCCTGGGTCCTAAAACTGGGCGCTCACGTATCACCTGTCTAAAGTTACTAAAAAAGATACAACAGGATAGCAGGTCCGAGGCTGGCATGATTAGTTCACTGGAGGAAGAGAGCGAAGCGCCTGAGCGGAGAGTGAACAGCAGGAGCGGTGGGTGAGCGGCCAAAGGCGGCGATGCTATCCGATTACCTCCATAGTCGAACATAAGATTTTGTTCTCCCAGTTCTAGTTATGGTTGCTAACCTGAGGTACTGCTGCTTTAACCTAAGCTAAAGGTAAAGAGGTGTGAACTGAGATTGAGCGTGCCTGTGTAAGGAGGGTGGCCATTTCAAGGCCCCCCATCTCCCCCCCCCCACGGTCAGCCCCTAAATAGCCCGTTTTTGGCCCCCTACCTCGGCTATAGCGACTAGCGAAGTTTTAACTCTATATTGCTTTTCGCGCAAAGACCTATACTTCGCGGCTTCGATTTTGTCCCTGAGCGACGCAGCGTGTGGGCTGGCGGGCGAAGAACCAGATCCGTTACCGCAAGAGTTTGTGCACCGTTTGAAAATCAAAGACACCTGCTTCGTCTAAGGTTTTCTGTCACTCGGTGCATGCATAGCCCGACGAGACTCGAAACATATACTGTGATGGGGTAGATATCACCCCTAGCCTGGACAGACTGGCACATAGGAGATAGCCTACATAGGTAGCTAGACAGCCCAGCCAGGGCAGAACAAGCATATTTCCTCTCCTTTTCTTTTGTCTTGGTCGGTAGGATTGACAGTGGGCTCGGCCCGGACTTTTACCGTACACGCTGGCGTGTACCGCAAAGTCCCCTCCCCTCCAGGGCTGCCGGATTTAAAACATACGACCGTATTGAATTCTAAAAGGACGTTTTATACACGTTTTCTATGATAAAAGGCCTGGTAAAAAACGTATTATGATGAAAAGTGCGCTGGTGCCTCGCCATCTTCAGCGATTCTCCCTGTAAGCTCTCGTCAAGACCGTCCGGGCCTAGCAGTGCTTTCATTTGCATG
>Ga0335072_10017660_pt1 | contig 10082 bp, 7 predicted proteins | sample Lox_Sample_21_FD_206725 | JGI IMG/M metagenome (GOLD analysis project Ga0335072, IMG submission 206725) | Soil microbial communities from Loxahatchee National Wildlife Refuge, Florida, United States - Lox_Sample_2.1 | ecosystem: Environmental > Terrestrial > Soil > Wetlands | place: USA: Florida...
GCCTGGTGCAACGCGCGCGCTTGATTGTGGACACGCGCAATGCGCTGAAGAATCATCCTTCGCCCAAGGTCGTGCGTTTGTAACACGGCCTGCTCAGCCGTCCCGGCGCGCCATGGTAGCATCGGGTTGATGGGGGCGACGGTTTGCTCGATTTCCTGAAATCACCCATCGCCGCCCTGCAAGATTTCTACATCCTCACCGGGCGTGCCCTTCGCAACCTCTTTCGCGGACCGCACTACGTCGACGACATCGCCCTGCAGATGGACACCATTGGCGTCGGCAGCCTGCCCATCGTCGTTCTGACCGGGTTTTTCAGCGGGCTGGTCATCACCATGCAAATGTCGCGCGCGTTGTCGCAGTACGGCGCGGTCGGAGAAGTCGGACAAATCGTCGCGCTCACGTTAGTCCGCGAACTAGGACCCGTGCTGACGGCGCTGCTAGTGGCCGGCCGCAACGCCTCCGGCATCGCCAGCGAACTCGGCTCCATGAAGGTGACTGAGCAGATTGACGCGATGCGAGCGCTCGGGACGGACCCGATTCAAAAGCTGGTGACGCCGCGCATGATCGCCACCGCCGTCATGCTGCCCATGCTCACCATCGTGGCGGATTTCGTGGGCATGGTGGGCGGCTTTATCATCGCCTACTTCACGCTGGGCCTCACCAGCTCGCAATACTGGACCAACGCCTACCAATCGCTCGAGTACAACGACATCGTTCAAGGGCTGCTGAAGCCGTTCGTGTTCGCGTTTATCATTTCCCTGGTCGGTTGCTTCTATGGGCTGCGCACCTCGGGCGGCACGCAAGGCGTCGGTTTGGCGACCACCAAGGCCGTCGTGGTGGCCTCGGTGTGGGTGTTTGTCATCACTTCCCTGCTCACGCGCATTTTCGTAAACCTGCACTGATGCCGCCCACTCCCGCAAACCCGTCCGGCGGCGACGTCCTGCTTCGTTTTGAGAACGTCGGCCTGCGTTTCGACGAAGTGCCGGCGCTCGAGGCGATTTCGTTCGATCTGCGCGCCGGCGAGACCCGCGTGGTGCTGGGCGCCGCGGGCAGCGGCAAAACCACCCTGCTCAAGACCGCCATCGGCCTGCTGAAGCCCGACTCCGGCAACGTTTTCCTGTTTGGCGAGGAGATTACTTGCCTGAAGGAAAACCAGATGTTCGAACTGCGCAGCCAGGTGGGCGTGCTGTTTCAGGAAGGCGGCCTCTTCGACTCCATCACCGTGGCCGACAACGTGGCCTATCCGCTGGTCAATCGCCGGACCCATGAGGCGCCGGCGGAAGTGGACGCTAAGGTCGTGGACGCCTTGCGCTTCGTGGAGCTGGAACACACCCTGGAGCAATTACCCAGCGAGCTTTCCGGCGGCATGCGGCGCCGCGTCGGCATCGCGCGCGCGGTGGTGAGCGAGCCGCCGCTGGTGCTCTACGATTCTCCCACCGCCGGCCTGGATCCCATCACCGCCAACACCATCATGGCGCTGATCGCCAAGGAGCGCGACTTCAAGAATACGGCCAACCTGATCGTCACGCAGCGCTACCAGGACGGGCAGTTGATGGCCAACTTTCGCTACAATCGCAACAGCGGGCGTTTGGAGCCGGTGTCCCAAAACGGCGCCCGCGGGGATGGGTCGAATCCAACCCGTACAATCTTCATGGTGATGAAGGAAGGGCGGATGGTCTTCGAGGGCGCCCAGGCGCAATTGGAGGCCTCGCGAGACGAGTACATCTCCAAGTTCGTACCCAAGCACTCATAGACCATGCCGACTCAGACCAAGGCCAGCTGGGCGCGACTCCGGGTAGGACTGCTGGCGCTCGCCGCCATGACTATTCTGGCGATCCTCGTCTTTTTGATCACCGGCCATACCAACCTGTTTGAATCGAACACGGTCATCTACACTTATATGAACGATGCGGCGGCTTTGACCACGGGCGCACCGGTCAATCTGGACGGCATTCCGGTCGGCAAGGTGAAGGCCATCGCGCTTTCCGGCTCCAAGGATCCCCGCCGCCTGGTTCGCATTGAGATGCAAATGCCGGTCAGCGAATTGAAGGCCATCCCGGCGGACTCGGTGGCTTCGATCAGCGCGGCCAACGTGCTCGGCACCAAGTACATCAACATCAAGTCGGGCACGAGCGAAACGGCGGTTGGCCCCGGGCAGGAACTGCCCAGCCTGAACACCCAGGATTTCGACAATCTGGTGCAGCAGGGTTACAGCGTACTGAGCTCGTTGCAGGGCACGGTGGAGCGCGTGGACCGCATTATCGGCATCGTTGAATCCGGCAAGGGCAGCATCGGCAAGCTGCTGGTGGACGATACGCTCTACAACCATTTCCTGGCGATCGTGGACGAGGTCAAGCAACTGGCGGATGTGCTGAACAGCGACAAGGGCACCTTCGGGCAGTTGATCTACCATCGCGATGTGTACGACGATGTCCGCAAATCGCTGACCCGGGTCGATACCCTGCTCGAAGGACTTCAGCAGGGCCAGGGCACGGCCGGCCAACTGCTGAAGAACCGCGAACTGTACGACCAGATGGACAAGACCGTCGCGGGACTGCACACCATCGTGGATGATCTCAATGCCGGAAAAGGCACGGCTGGGGCGTTGCTGAAAAATGACGATCTGCACAACCAGCTGAAGGCCACGCTGACCAAGATCGACGACATCCTCGACAAAGTGAACTCGGGGCAGGGAACCATCGGCCAGCTTCTGGTGAACCAGCAGTTGTACGACAACCTGAACGGCGCCACCGACGAGATGCACGGCTTGATGAAGGATTTCCGCGCGAACCCGAAGAAATTTCTGCGCATCAAACTTTCCATCTTTTGAGGCCTGCGGCCCTGTCTTGAAGCGCCTGATTGTTAACGCCGACGACTTCGGTTTTACGCGCGATGTCAACGACGGCATCGTCCACGCGCACCGGCAGGGTATTCTCACCGCGACGACGATCATGGCCACCGGACCCGCTTTCGAGCATGCGGTGGAGTTGGCGCGCGCCAATCCCAGCCTGGATGTGGGAGTGCACCTGGTGCTGGTCGGCTCGGACGGCTATCCGCCTACGGTGGCAAAACTGATGCAGGCCATCGCATTCGGGCGCATGCGCATCGAAGAGGAACTGCGCGGGCAGATCCGGAAAGTGCTGGATGGCGGCCTCCGGCCCACGCACCTGGACACGCACAAGCACACTCACCTGCTGCCGCCGGTCCTGGGGGCAATGGCCCGGCTGGCTGCGGAATTTCAAATTCCCTGGATCCGCCGGCCGTTCGATTTGCCGCTCCACGCCGGAGGCGTTCCCTGGACCAAGCGGCTGGTCAGCCAAAGCATCGGCTTCGCGCGCCGCCGTTTTGAGCGCACGCTGGCCGCCAACGGCTGCCGGGCCACGGACCACTTCGCGGGCTTCCAGATTACCGGGCGGTATCGCGCGGCGGAACTGGCGGCGCTGATTCGCAGTCTGCCGGAAGGCCTGACGGAATTCATGTGTCATCCCGGCTTTTGCACCGCCGAGTTGGAAGCGGCGCGCACGCGCCTGAAGGAAAGCCGGCAGCGGGAACTGGACGCGCTCACGTCGCCGGAGGTGCGCTCGGCGCTGGAGGAAGCCGGCGTTCGGTTATCAGGGTATCGGGAAATCGCATAAGAGAGCTTCAGCAGATGCCCGCAAGGAGTCTCAGGGCGACTACGCTGTTCAGCGTTACACTCCAAATACCATGCGCCGTGTCAAGAACGATCGGCGTTAAAATGGGCGTGGAGAGGTTTGCGGGCGCGATTCTATATCGATCCAACAACCGGGCTACCGCACATATACAATCATCGGGTCGACGAGGATGAGGTAATCGAGGTGTTAGAACAGCCCGGCGAGGATCGACCGGGACGAGAAGGCTCCAGAGTTGCCCTAGGCCGGACGGCCGCGGGTAGATATTTGCGCGTCATCTATGTTGAAGATCCGAATCCGGACAACATCTTTGTCGTCACGGCCTATGAACTAACGGGAAAACCTCTTGCGGCTTTTCGAAGGCGAATGAGAAAGAAACGGTAATGAGCAAGAACAAGTTTCCGACCGGGTGGGATGAAGCTAAGGTCCGAAGAGTGCTCGCCCACTACGAAGGACAGACCGAGGAACAAGCCGTGCGGGAGGATGGAGTTGGCGTTGAGCCCTCTGAAGGGATCCACCACAGGGGGAAGGTGCGAAGAATTCGTGTTGCCTCCAGCCGCATCTTCATCAGCCATTCAAGTAAGGACAAGGCGTTCGCCATGTTAGTCGCCGATGAACTTCGAAAAGCGCACCTCGACCCATGGATAGATGACACCAAAATTCTTGTGGGCGACGACGTCATCGAAAAGATTGGGGAGGGTCTTCGAACGATGGACCTGCTCCTTTTTGTCGTCTCTCGCGAGGCGTTGAAGTCTCCTTGGGTCGGCCGGGAGTTGAAGTTCGCATCGATGAAGACAATTCGAGACAAAGAAATCCGTATCTTGCCCTTTGTCGTCGACGACACTCCGATCGAGGACCTCCCTTGGCACGTAAGCCTTCTCCATGCGCGCCACGTCGCACCAAATCAGATCGGCGCTGCCAGTGTTTGCCGTTTGGTGCGAGAGGTGATCAAGAAGCGCTCAAGGCGTCCCTCGCCGGAATGCGTTGTTGGCAGAGAGTTTAAAGGCGATCCGCGCCTCGACACGCTAATCAAGCAAGTCAAGCTTGGCGACTGGAATGCAGCCGAACTTGCTGCCCTGGAGATCGTCAGGGCAACAGACGCTGGCGGACGAAACGAGCTGTTCGAAACACTAATCGATTATCAGGACTTTAGCGATGAAGACCCTCGATTGTGGGGCGCGTTGCACACGATCGAATGTTGCGTCCGCTTGGCGCCTTGGCTGATCACCCACAAGATGATCAGCCGCATGGCGAATCATGAGAACTTCTCGGTCAGATCGTCGGCGGCATCGATCTGCATGGATCTAGCGCACTCAGCTCCGGATCGAGTGCCATTCGACGTCGTTGCGAAGTTGTCGTCTTATGACGAGGACTGGTACGTTGAAACACCCGCAAGTAGCGCCATTAAAGCAATGGCGAGGTCGTTCCCAGCAGTTCTCCGGCTGTTTTTTGAGCGCCTGGGCAGCACATCGCCTGAGGAAAGAGAGCATGCGGTGGATGCCATCTGCGATATTGCTTCGGAGGAACCAGAGATCTTAAGCGTAGAGGAACTCGACCGCGTGTTGGCGCGCCTACGATCGATTGGCGACATGGGCGCCTGCAACCGCCTTGCTAAAGCGCGATCCAAGGTCAAGGCCGTTGAGCATAAGCCGCAGTATCGGTATGGATTCTAGCTCCGGCATCCCGATTGCCTCGACTACCGCGCTATCAGAAGCCGAAAAGCAGATCTGAGAACTGGACGCGCTCACGTCGCCGGAAGTCCGCTCGGCGCTGGAGGAGGCCGGGGTGACGCTGGCCAGCTATCGCGGCGCCGTTTAACACGTCGGATTCCGCGACGGCACGCAACGCAGCCGTGTATAATACAAAGTGTCGAACGAGCACGGTGGGCGAAAGCCCACTTTTTTATTGCAATACGCCAATGTCTGTCGCCGCCAAAGAGCAGATCGTCGCGAAGATCGCGGAAATCGCCGCGCGCGTGGCCCAGCCGGAAGGCATCGAGATCGTCGATGTGGAGTTCCTGGGTTCGGGCCGGGGGCGGGTTGTGCGCATCTATATCGACCGGCCGCAAGGGGTTTCGCACGGCGACTGCGAGTTTATTTCGCAGCAGGTAGGAACTATTTTGGACGTGGAAGACGTCATACCGGGGGACAGCTATACGCTGGAGGTCAGTTCGCCGGGCCTGGAGCGTAAGCTGACGAAACCCAAGGACTTCGAGAAATTCGTGGGACACAAAGCGAAGATCACGCTGCGGGAGCCGGTGGAGAACCAGCGCCATTGGGAGGGCAAGCTGGCCGGGTTTTCCGAAGGCATCGTCGCCCTGGAGCCGGGCGCCGGGAAGGTCATCCGTTTCCCGCTGGCCCAGGTCCAAAAAGCCAACCTGAAGTTTGAGTGGTAATTCACCCCCGGACAGTTTGAGAAGAGGACACAGTGGCTAGCATCTATCAGTCCATTGAGATCTTGAGCAAGGAAAAAGGTATCGATCCGCAGATCGTAATTGACGCGGTGAAGGACGCCATGCTGGTGGCGGCGCGGAAGCATTTCCGCACCTTGGAAGACCTGGTGGCGGATTTCAACGACCAGACCGGCGCGCTCGAGATCTACGGCGTCAAAAAAGTGGTGGAAACGGTCCAGGATCCGGTGAAGGAAATCTCGCTCGAAGAGGCTCAACGCATCGATCCGGGCGCGCAGCTGGATTCTGAAATCCGCTTCCCCAAGCCCACCGAGGCGCTGGGACGAATTTCGGCCCAAACGGCCAAGCAGGTAATTCTGCAGAAGGTGCGCGAAGCCGAGCGCGAGACCATCTATTCGGAATATTCGGGCCGCGTGGGCGAGCTGGTGAACTGCATGGTGAAGCGCATCGAGGGCCAGGACCTGGTGGTGGACCTGGGCAAGACCGAGGCGCGCCTGCCCAAGAAGGAACAAAGCAAGCTGGAGAACTTCAGCGTGGGCGACCGCGTGCGGTGCGTGATCCGTAGCGTGGAGAAGGCGGGCAAGAACGCCGGCGTCATCGTGTCACGCGCCGCGCCGGAGCTGGTGATGCGTCTGTTCGAGCAGGAAGTTCCGGAAATCTACGACAACACCGTGGTGATCAAGGGCTGCGCGCGGGAGGCCGGCGAGCGGACCAAGATCGCCGTAGTCAGCCGCGACCGCGACGTGGACAGCGTGGGCGCCTGTGTCGGCATGAAGGGCATGCGGGTGCAATCCATCATCCGCGAACTGCGCGGCGAGAAGATCGACATCATCGAATATTCGGAAGATCCGGTAGTGTTCGCCACCCACGCCTTGAGCCCGGCCAAGATCAGCCGCGTCTCCATCCTGGATCTGGCCGAAAAGCACATGGAAGTGATCGTCGACGACACCCAGCTGTCGCTCGCCATCGGCAAGAAGGGCCAGAACGTGCGGCTGGCGGCGAAGCTGCTGGGCTGGAAGATCGACATCAAGAGCGAAGAAGAGAAGCGCCAGGAAGTGGAATCGGCAATGGCCGCTCTGGTGCCGGCGGGCGCGCCGGTTTCGATTCTGATCGACCACGACCTGGGCGAGAAGATCGCCGAGAAGCTCATCGAGGCGGGCGTGGGGACCGTGGAAAAGCTGGGATCCATGACGCCCGAGGAGTTGGAAGCGATTCCCGGCATCGGGCCGAAGATCGTGGAAAAGATCCTGGTCGCGGTGAACTCGTATTACGCGCAGTTCGAGCAACCGGGCGAGCCTGCGGAAGTCCCGGCCGAAGCGCTGCCGCAGAACGAATCGGAGTCGGGGGAGGCAACCGCCATCCCGGCGCCCGAGTCCGGCGAATTCCTGGAAGCCGCGCCGCAATTCAAGGAATCGAATCAGGAACCGGAAGTGACCGAGGCGCTGGATACTGCAGATTCCAAAAAGGAATTTGATACTATAGGAAACTCGGAGGGGGCAAGTTAAGCATCGCGCCCGTGTGCGCGGTGTAGCTTTTATGAGTAAAATTCGCATCAACGAGCTGGCAAGGCAACTGGAGATCCCCTCGCACGAGATCCTCGAGATGCTGCCGGAACTGGGGGTCGCAGAAAAGAAAACTCACTCCAGTTCCATCGATGAGGATGTCGCGGAAAAGATCCGCAGGCGCACTCACGGCGGTGAGGGATTGTCGCCGGGCCGGGCCGTCAGCAGCGTGCCTGTAGCAGTGGCTGAGCCCGAGGTTGCGGTGCAGGTGGAGACGCTGGCTGAACCGCGGCCCTCCTTGCCGCATGCGCCGGCGCCGGTCGAGGAAGTGCTGGAAACTCCTGTAGAGAGCTCCGCGGCCCCGCTAGCCGAGGAAATGCCGCGGACCAAGCCGGCTCCTTTACGTCCGCCGCTGGCCGCCGGCGGTGGGGCTCCCGTACATCCGCCCCTCAGAACCACGCCACTGCCGGCCCGGCCCGCACCACCCCCGCCTCGTCCAGGCCAAATTTTATCGGGGCCGCGTCAACCCATGCCCCAGGCAGCTGCGTCGCCCACGCCCCCGGCATCCATCACGCTTCCGCATCAGCCGGCTGCTCGCACCTCCGCTCCCGTGGAAACCGCGGCGCCGCCGGCCCCGGCTCCTGGCGCTCCCATCCGGCCGCAGCCCCGCGTACCCTTAGCGGGCCAACCGGCTGCCCGTCCGGTAGTTCCGCCCAGGCCGGATATGGTAGCGCGTCTGCAGCAACAGCAGGCGCGGCCCGGGGCGGCACCAGCTCCACAGGCCCCGCGTCCGGGAATGCCGACCCGCAGTGCGACGCCCGTCCCCGGCCAGCCCATCTATCGCGGGCCGATCCGTCCGGGTCAGCCGGTCATGCGCGGTCCGGGAGTAGGTGCGCCCGGAAGCGCGCCTCCGGGATTCCGGCGTCCTCGCGCGCCGCATCCCACGTCGTCCCCATTGCGCGCCGAACCGGCAACCCTGCTGCCCACCGAACAGCAGCGCCGCCATCAGGCCAAACCCGCCGGCCGGGACCGGCATCGCGATCAGGAGCAGGAAGAGGGCCGTCTGCGGATGCCCATCCGGCGCAGCGAAGCCGCCGCGCCCCCGCCCATCGACCGCGAAATCACGATCTCGGAAGGCGTCACCGTGAAAGAGCTTTCCGAAAAACTCGGCATCAAAGCCAACCTGGTGATCAAGAAGCTGGTGGAGAAGAAAATCTTCGCCACCATCAACCAGAACCTCGACGCCAAGATGGCCGAGGAGATCGCCCGCGAGTTCGGCGCTTCCACCAACAAGGTCAGTTTCGAAGAGGAAAGCTCGCAGGTCATCGAGCAGGCCGAAGAGTCCTCGGATCGCGTGAAGCGCGCGCCGGTGGTGACGATTATGGGCCACGTCGATCACGGCAAAACCTCGTTGCTGGACGCCATCCGCTCCGCCAACGTGGCCGAACGCGAGGCCGGCGGGATCACTCAGCACATCGGCGCCTATTATGTCGAGAAAAACGGCCGCAAGATCGTGTTCATCGACACGCCCGGCCACGAAGCCTTCACGCGCATGCGCGCCCGCGGCGCCAAAGTGACTGATATCGTCGTCCTGGTGGTGGCGGCCGACGACGGCGTCATGCCGCAAACGCTGGAAGCCATCGATCATGCCAAGGCAGCCGGCGTGCCGATCATCGTCGCCATCAACAAAATCGACAAACCCGACGCGCAGCCGGAGCGCATCAAGCAGCAGCTGGCCGATCGCGGCCTGCTGGCGGAGGATTGGGGCGGCGAGACGGTCATGGTTCCCGTTTCGGCCAAGGCCAAGACCAACCTGGATCTGCTGCTCGAAATGATCCTGCTGGTCGCCGACATGCAGGATCTGAAAGCGAATCCCGACCGCCCGGCCGTCGGCAACGTGCTGGAAGCCAATCTGGATCGCGGCCGCGGACCGGTTGCCACGGTTCTGGTGCGTAACGGCACGCTGCGCGTGGGCGACTATTTTATCTGCGGTTCCGTTTTCGGCAAGGTGCGCGCGATGTTTGACGATCGCGGCAACCCGTTGCGCGATGCCGAACCGTCCATGCCGGTGGAGGTGCTCGGCCTGGAGTCGCTGCCGGAAGTAGGCGACACGTTCCAGGTAGTCACCGACACCGCTAAAGCCAAGCAAATCGTTCTCTATCGCGAGGCCAAAGCCCGCGACGTGGCGATGGCCAAGACCGGGCGCGTCACGCTGGAACAACTGCACGAGCAGTTGAAAGAAGGCGAAGTCAAGGAGCTCAACATCATTCTGAAGACGGACGTGAGCGGCACCGCCGAAGTGCTGTCCGACATGATGCAGAAGCTCTCCAACGATAAGGTTCGAATCCGGGTTCTGCGCGGCGCCGTGGGCGCGATTAACGAAAGCGACGTGCTGTTGGCTTCCACTTCCGACGCCATCATCGTCGGCTTCAACGTGCGGCCCGAACGCAACGCTTCCGCGCTGGCCGAGCAGGAGAAGGTGGATATCCGCCTGCACACCATCATCTACGAATTGACCGA
>Ga0335072_10017661_pt1 | contig 10082 bp, 9 predicted proteins | sample Lox_Sample_21_FD_206725 | JGI IMG/M metagenome (GOLD analysis project Ga0335072, IMG submission 206725) | Soil microbial communities from Loxahatchee National Wildlife Refuge, Florida, United States - Lox_Sample_2.1 | ecosystem: Environmental > Terrestrial > Soil > Wetlands | place: USA: Florida...
ATCTTCGAGTTCCCTTTCGACCTCATCGTGATGACCAGAACCTATCCGGCGCTCCAGCCCGACCCGGCCTTGTACCGGGCCTTGTTCTTCGCGCCACTGCTCCTGATCGCGCTCACCACGCTGGCCCTGCTGACCCTGTCGCCGGTCGCCCGGCTGTCACGTGCAACGTTCTGGTGCCTGGCAGCCATGCTGGCAGTCTTCGCAGTGTGGGCGCTCATTGGATTCGGCTACCCCTCCTCCGCCGTCCCGACCACGCTGAACGTCGTGTCGAAGATCATTGCCCTGATCACGGCCCTGACCCTGTTCCTGCCAGCACGCGCCGAAGCCAGGACGGAAGCACGAGGACAAACGGCATCAACCGCTGATCCATGGACAGGCGTCATGTAGCACGGCCAGGGCAACGATAGGCAAATTTTGTCCCTTTGACGGACGGCGCTTGCCTCACACGAGGTGCGGCGACGATGGACTGCCAGTCGGGAGCGTCGGGTGGCGGCATGCCGGTGCCAGCATCCCGCTGCTGCGTGGCTTAGTCTGCGGCGAGTGGGAGGGCTTCTGGTCGCAGGCACGGCCTCAGATGCTGGCAAGTCCGTCGTAACAGCCGGCCTGTGCCGATGGCTCGCTCGACAGGGCGTAGCGGTCGCTCCGTTCAAGGCGCAGAACATGTCGCTGAACTCCTACGTCACCTTGGCCGGCGAGGAGATCGGCCGGGCACAGGCCGCTCAGGCGCGGGCCTGCGGGATCGAGCCCGAGGCACTGATGAATCCGGTGCTGCTGAAGCCGGGAAGCGAGACAGGCAGCCAGCTGATCGTGCTCGGCAAGGCAGTCGCTGAGACCGACGCCGCGGCTTACTGGAGCGAGGACCGGACCCGGGCGCTGCTCAACGTGGTGATGGACTCCTACCGGGCGCTCGCACGCAGGTTCGACACGGTCGTATGCGAAGGCGCGGGCAGCCCAGCCGAAATTAACCTGCGCCAGAGCGACATCGTCAACCTCGGATTTGCCCGCGCGGCCGGCCTGCCGGTAATGCTGGTAGGCGACATCGACCGGGGCGGCATGTTCGCTTCGCTCGTCGGCACGCTGGCTGTGCTCGATCCGGCCGACCAGGCGCTCATTGCCGGATTCGTGGTGAACAAGTTCCGTGGCGACCCGGCCCTGCTGCGGCCTGGCCTGCACATGCTCGAGAAGCTCACGGGCAGGCCAGTGCTCGGCGTACTGCCGTTCACAGACGGCATCGGAGTGGACGCCGAAGATGCTATCGACTGGGCGCTGCTGCAGTCAGGGGGCCCGCCACTCGGCGAGGACGTGCTGCGCGTCACCGTGGTCGCAGTCCCGCGGATGAGCAACCACACCGACGTGGACGCGCTGGCATGTGAGCCTGGCGTGGTAGTGCGGTTCGCCCGCCACGCCGCCGAACTTGCCGATGCGGACCTGGTCATACTGCCCGGAAGCCGGGCAACGGTGCGCGACCTGGCGTGGCTGCGCGAGCGTCAGATCGACACCGCGGTCGCCCGGCACGTGGCGCGCGGCCTGCCGGTGCTCGGCGTCTGCGGCGGTTACCAGATGCTCGGCACACTGATCGATGACGATGTTGAGAGCGGGGCCGGGCAGGTGCCGGGCCTCGGGCTGCTGCCGGTGCAGACTTTGTTCGGGCCCGAGAAAGTGCTGGCCAGGCCTTCCAGGGCGCTCGCGGACGGCGTCGTCGTCCACGGCTACGAGATCCACCACGGCGCCGTGACGCGGGACGGCGGCGAGCCGTTCTTCGCTGACGAGGGCTGCCGCGTGGAAGCTGTCGCCGGAACCGTCTGGCACGGCTTGCTGGAGAACGACAGCTTCCGGCGTGAGTACCTGACCTACGTGGCCCGGGTAGCAGGACGGAGCTTCACCTGCGCGCAGGACGTTTCCTTCAGCGCTGTGCGGGAGGGCAAGCTGGACCGGCTGGCTGACCTGATTGCAGATCACCTGGACGGTGCCAGGATCCGCAAGCTACTGGCGTCCGGTGCGGATCCGCTGCCGCCATTGCGACTGACCCTGGGCTGACTGACGCATCAGGACTGTGGTTTCTTAACGTTTGCATCGGGCTGGCCGATGAGCCGCCGGCCGAGCCAGGCGGAGGCGATGCCGACGATCACGCCCACTACCGTGTCGGCCAGGCGGAGGGGCGGCTGCAGCCATGCCTGGTGCGGGCTGAGCACGGCCAGCGCCAGCAAGACGGCCGTGGTGATCGCAGCGGTCGCAGCGTCGCCCGGCCTGCCCGCCAGCGTCGAGGCCAACGCGCTCACGCCGATCAGCAGCGCGAATGCCCAGAGGTGGACAGGCAGGAAGACTAGGTAGACGAAGCACACCGCAAAGCTCACCAGCGTACCCGCCACCCTGGAGACAGCAGCTGTAACGCTTTGCTCGTAACTGCTCTTGCTGACGAAGATCGTCGCGATGGCGGCCCACAGGCCGCCGATGAGGTGGTCCGTCCTGGAACCCGCATGCAGCAACAGGGGGAACACATCAGCAATCAGCCAGTAGGACGCAAGGCACGCGACGGCGAGCAATGCGGAGTCCAGCACGGCCTGCTGGACCTCGCGGCTTCCTGGGCGCTGCACCTGGCCTGATGCTCCCTTCATGACGCTCCCTTCCTGATGCTGGAGGAGTACCCAGCCGGGCAAGGGCTCAGGAATCGAAGCCAAGGCCAGCACGGTCGAGCGCCCGCAGCCACAGGTTGCGACGGCCCCCGCGCTCATCAGCCCTGGCCAGGGACCACCGGGTGAACTGCACGCCAGCCGATCGCACTGGCTCAGGCGGGAACGGAATCGGCTTGGTGCGCACCAGCTTCAGTTCGGTCAGCTCGGTCGGCTCCCCGCCGAGCAGGTCAAGCAGGACCCGAGCGCCGAACCGGCTGGCCCCGACGCCGAGGCCGGTGTAGCCAGCCGCGTAAGCGAGCCGGCCCGCCCGCGCGGTGCCGAAGAACGCGCAGAACCGGGAGCAGGTGTCGATCACTCCGCCCCACTTGTGGCTGAAGGACACGCCCTCAAGCTGCGGAAATGTTGCGTAAAGGTGCGAGGCAAGCCGGGCGAAGGTGGCCGGGCGCTGATCCTGCGCGGCGGACATCTTGCCGCCGTAGTAGTAGATCGCGTCATAGCCGCCCCACAAGATCCGGTTGTCGGCGGTCAGGCGGTAATAGTGAAACTGGTTCCCGCTGTCAGCGACTCCCTGCCGGTTGCGCCAGCCGATGCTTGCCAGCTGGCCGGCCGTCAGCGGCTCGGTGACCAGCACATAGTCGTACACGGGGATCAGATAGGAGCGGAGCCTGCGTAGCAGTGGGGAAAACGCCCCGGCGGCCAGGGCTACCTGGCGCGCACTGGCTTGCCCTGCCGGGGTCCTCAGAGCAAGCCTGCCCGACTTGCCTGGTTCCTCCGTCACCGCCAGCACCGGAGTGTGCTCGTAGATCCGGACGCCAGCGTCCAGGCAAGCCCGCCGCAAGCCCCACGCCAGCCGTGCCGGATCGACGGTTGCGCAGCCCGCACTGTCCCACAGGCCAGCGAGGTAGCTGGGCGAGTTCACCTCGGCGCGGACGGCGTCTGCAGTTAGCAGTCGCAGGCTGTAGCCGAGCCCGGCAGCAAGTTCCGCGGTCTCACGCAGGCTGTCGGCCTGCCATGGCTGCGTTGCCACCGCCAGTTCGCCGGAGGAGATGAAGTCACAGTCGATCTGGTAGCGCGCGATCGTCTTCTCGATCTCGTCCAGATTGCGTCGTCCGATGCGCTCCAGCTCGCGGAGCTCATCGGGAAACCGGTCGTGGCCGTTCGCCAGCCCGTGAGTAAGGCTGGCCGAGCAGAAGCCGCCGTTTCTGCCGGTGGCAGCCCAGGCGATGCGGCGGCCCTCGAGCAGGACGACGTCACGGGCGGGGTCTGCCTCCTTGGCCTGCAGGGCGGTCCACAGGCCGGTGAATCCGCCGCCGACAACCGCGAGGTCAGCGATCGTGCGCGCGGACAGCGCTGGTTCCGCCTCGGGCCGCTGCGCGTCAGGCTGGTCGAGCCAGAACGGGACCTGCCGCGCGCCTGCGACTGCACGAGCAACCGCCGCCGCCCGGACGACCTGCGCGTCGGTCATCGCTAGCTGGTGGCCGCGATCGTCCCGAACAACTGATCCCATAGCGCCAGCTCTTCGGCATTCTCGAACTGGCGGTAGTACTTCGAGCGGGCATCGAACTTCGGCGTCGGGAACACGTACGGCGAATTGGCAGTGACGGACGGCGGCTCGCCGATCTCGTGGCGCATCGCTGCCAGTTCCTGAGCTGCCCAGCCGGTCGGGTGGCTTAGCACCAGCCGGGCATCGGGCACCGGGCAGACATAGTCGTTGTAATACTCGACAACGGCCTCGACCTGCGGCTGGTAGAAGTAGTCCATCAGCGCCATCGCGTCCTTGGGATTCTGCGCATGCATCGGGATGCACATGTTGTCCGTCCAGAACATCCCGCCCTCGGACGGCATGATCAGCTTCAGGTCCTGGTACTGCTGCTGCAGGTTAGCCTGGAAGATGTCCCCGGAGAACGCCTGCGAGACGATGATCTCGCCGCTCTTGAGGTTGTCGATGTAGTCCTGGTTGTAATAGCCGCGAACAATTCCCTCGCTCTTCTGCTTTCTCAGGACCGCGGCCGCCTTGTGCCAGTCCGCTTCAGTCGATGTCGCCGGGTCTACGCCGATAGCCAGCAGGCCCACGCTGCCGAGCTCGTACGTGTCGCTCATCATCCCGACCTTGCCGGCGTACTGTTTGTCGAACAGGATCTGGACGCTCTCGCCTGGATCGGAAATCTTTGCGGAGTTGTATCCGATCGCCGTCCAGCCGGACTGCCAGGCCATCGTGTAAACATTGCCGGGATCCCAAGGCGGGTTGCGTACCAGCGACCCCGCGTAGGCTCTGAAGTTGTTCATCATCGACTGATCGAGCGGGGTCAGCCAGTTGTTGTTGATCAGTTCGCCGAGCGCCGGGCTGTTGCTCGTAGTCACGATGATGTCGTAACCGGTGGACTGCTTGCGCTTCAGCATGGGGCGGATTGAGTCATAGAACGGGATGTTCTCGGTGACCGGCTCGGTGTAGTTCACCTGGATGCGAGTCAGGTCGGTGAAGTGCTCCAGCGTCGGGTGCTTGTTGTTCAGCACGTCGATGTAGTCAGGCCAGTTAGCGAAGTTAACCGTGTAGTGATACTTCTGCTTGCGCCACCAGGAGGCGCTGCCAGGCCCAGGGGCGGCCGACGCGGCAGGGACTGCGCTGCCACAGGCCGCCAGCAAGCCGGAAACGGCCGTGGCTCCGCCGGCCAGGGCGCCTGCCCGCAGCAACCCGCGGCGCGAGATCCGCGGTGCCAGCAGTCCCCGCCAGGTAGCAGGATCCAGATCAGGGGCCGGGCTTCGGCCGTGCTCCTGCAGTGCCATAGCGGTACCTCCTAGCGCACACCCGGAACCCCACTTCGCGGGTGAGTCACCCGATCGTCGCAGAGCAGGATTTGGCCTGCGCGGATTTTGCCGCGAAATTCGGTCAATGGGCGGTTAAAGTGGCGGTCTAACGCCCATCGCATGCGTACCGGCCCCGGCTCACGACTGCAGGTTGTCGCGCATGCGCCGCAGCGACGAGGTGAAGCTAGCGACCTCCTCGTCGGAGAAGCCCTCGAAGAGCTGGCTGGTCACCTCGCCGAAAACCGGCTGAAGGTCCGGTGCCAGCGACAGCCCGTCCTCCGTAACCTCGACCAGCACTGAACGCCTGTCATCTGGATTGGGACGCCGCCTGATCAGGCCCTTAACTTCCAGCCGGTCCAGGAGCTTGGTCATCCCCGCAGTGTCCGTGCCCACGACCGTCATCAGCTGACCGGGGCTTGACCCGCCGCCGGCTGCACTGAGCAGCAGCGCCGCCTGCTGTGTGGTAACACCAAACGACGCGAACCGGCGGTCCAGCTTCGTGGTGACATCCCTCACCACCTGATGAAGCAGTGAGCCGCCGCCAAGCACCTTGATGATCTCTGGCATGACACCAAACTACCGGTCGTGACAGTAACTGTCAAGACAGCTATATTCGAAGTCGTGACAACGGCACGTCATGCCTCGATGTAGCTCATGACGTGCTTGATCCGGGTGTAGTCATCGAAGCCGTAGCCGGACAGGTCCTTGCCGTACCCGGAATGCTTGAAGCCGCCGTGCGGCATCTCCGACACGAACGGGATGTGGGTGTTAATCCAGACGGCGCCGAAGTCGAGCTGCCTGGCGGCCCGCATTGCCCGGCCGTGGTCCCGCGTCCAGACGCTGGCCGCGAGGCCGTACTTGACCCCGTTTGCCCAGCGCAGCGCTTCTTCCTCGGCCCCGAACCGCTGCACGGTGATGACCGGGCCGAATACCTCCTCCTGGATCATCTCGTCATCCTGGCGCAGTCCGGTCACGACGGTCGGCGCGAAGCAGAATCCGCGCTCGCCAACCCGGTGCCCGCCGGTGGCAACGGCGGCATGCGCAGGCGCACGCTCGAGGAAGCCCTCAACCCTGGCCAGCTGCGCCGGGTTGTTCAGCGGGCCGTAATAGGCGTCGGTCACCTCGCGCCCCGCGGTCTTCACCGTCGCGGCCTTTGCAATCAGGGCTTCGCTGAGGTCCGCGCTGATACCGGGGCCGGCCAGCACCCTGGTAGCTGCGGTGCAGTCCTGTCCGGCGTTGTAGTACCCGGCGTCGGTGATCCCCTGGACCGCCTGTTCAATGTCCGCGTCGTCGAACACGATGACCGGTGCCTTGCCGCCAAGCTCCAGGTGCACACGTTTCAGGCCGGCCGCGGCAGCCTGAGCGACCTCGATGCCCGCCCTGACCGAGCCGGTAATCGAGACCATCTGCGGAATTTCGTGCGACACCAGCGCGCGGCCGGTGTCCCGGTCGCCGCAGATCACGTTGAACACGCCTGGGGGGAGGAACTCCGCCGCGATCTCCGCCAGCAGCAGGGTCGAGACCGGAGTGGTGTCCGACGGCTTGAGCACGACAGTGTTCCCGGCCGCAAGCGCAGGCGCGAACTTCCATACGGCCATCATCATGGGGTAGTTCCAAGGCGTGACCTGCGCGCATACGCCGACAGGCTCCCGCCGGATCATTGAGGTATGGCCGCGCAGATACTCTCCGGCCGACTTGCCCTCAAGCATTCGGGCGGCGCCGGCGAAGAACCGAAGCTCATCAGCAAGCGGCGGTACCTCGTCGGCGCGCGTCAGCGCGACCGGCTTGCCGGTGTTGCGCGACTCAGCCTCGACCAGGTCCTCGGCCCTGGCCTCGATTGCGTCCGCGAACCGCAGCAGCGCGAGGCTGCGCTCGGCCGGCGTCGTGTCGCGCCAGGTCTCGAATGCTGTCGCGGCCGCCGCGAGCGCCGTGTCGACGTCCGCCGGACCGGACACCGGTGCCTGCACGTAGCTTTCACCGGTACTCGGGTCGATGACGTCGCTTGTCCGGCCATCCTGCGACGGCCGGTAGCTGCCCCCGACAAAGTTGGCGAGTACCTGCTGGCGCCCCGGCTGCACTGCTTGAACTTCGGCTGTTTCCACGACGATCCTCCCGGTGAACCGATCCTGAGTTCGGGTACGACCCTGACAGAGAAACACGCTTTCTACAAGCGAATCAGTTACAGATCGGCCTATACTCTACGGAATTAGTTGACAGATGCCGATAACATGGCACGATGGGTTGCGAAGGAGGCCTACGCATGGCGCACACGCCGGTAACGTCGCTCGCCCAGGGCGCTCGGAACCGCGGCCAAGCGGCCCGCCGCGAGCCCGACAGTAAGATCGTGCTCGACAGGCTGTCCAAGCAGATTATCGAGCAGCTCCAGCAGGACGGCCGGCGATCGTACGCAGCGATCGGCAAGGCCGTCGGGTTGTCCGAGGCCGCCGTCCGGCAGCGTGTCCAGCGTCTCATCGACGTCGGCGCGATGCAGATCGTGGCGGTAACCGACCCGCTGTCGCTGGGTTTCCCGCGCCAGGCCATGGTCGGCATACGCTGCGGCGGCGACCTGGAGCGGGTTGCCGGCCACCTCGCGGGCATGGAGGAGATCGACTACGTCCTTATCACCGCAGGCTCTTTCGACATCCTGATCGAACTCGTCTGCGAGGACGATGATCAGTTGCTGGAAATCCTCGGTCGGGTGCGCGCGATTCCGAGCGTGACGCAGACTGAGACCTTTGTTTACCTGAAACTCTGCAAGCAGACCTACAGCTGGGGGACCAGATGAGTACGGCGTACACCAACGACGAGATCGCGGCACTGCAGGAGAAGGCCAAGCGCCACCTGTGGCTGCACTTCACCAGGATGTCGTCGTATGCCGACAGCGATGTCCCCGTCATTGTCCGGGGTGAGGGCCAGTACGTTTACGACCAGCGAGGCAAGCGCTACCTGGACGGCCTGGCCGGGTTGTTCGTCAGCCAGATCGGGCACGGCCGGACCGAAGTCGCCGAAGCGGGCGCCCGGCAGGCCTCGGAGCTCGCCTACTTCCCGCTCTGGTCCTACGCCCACCCCCAGGCGATTGAGCTGGCCGACCGGCTGTCCGCCATGGCGCCGGGCGACCTCAACCGGGTCTTCTTTACCGGTAGCGGGTCCGAGGCCGTCGAGTCCGCCTGGAAGCTCGCTAAGCAGTACTTCAAGGCGATCGGGCAGCCTAACCGGTACAAGGTCATCAGCCGGTCCATTGCGTACCACGGGACGTCGATGGGTGCCCTGGCAATCACCGGCCTGCCCGGCATCAAGGAACCGTTCGAGCCACTGCCGCCGGGCGGGGTCCGGGTACCGAACACGAACTTCTACCGAGCGCCGGAGTTCGTCGCCGATGACATTGAGGCTTTCGGTATCTGGGCAGCTGACGAGATCGAACGGGCCATCCTGCGCGAGGGCGAGGACTCGGTCGCGGCGGTGTTCCTCGAGCCGCTGCAGAACTCCGGTGGCTGCTTCCCGCCGCCGCCTGGCTACTTCCAGCGCGTACGCGAGATCTGCGACAGGTATGGCGTGCTGCTCGTTTCCGACGAGGTGATCTGCGCGTTCGGCAGGCTCGGCTACTACTTCGGTTCCGAGCGGTACGGCTACCAGCCCGACATCATCACCTTTGCCAAGGGCGTTACCTCTGGTTATGCGCCGCTCGGCGGCATGCTGGTCAGAGATGCGCTGATGGAACCGTTCAGCCAGGGTCAGTCCACCTTCCTGCACGGCGTGACGTTCGCCGGGCACCCGGTCTCCTGCGCCGTGGCCATGGCGAACCTCGACGTGTTCGAGAAGGAGGACCTGCTCGGTAACGTCCGGGCCAACGAAGCGGCATTCCGGGCCACCCTGGAGAAGCTGAACGACCTGCCGATCGTCGGCGACGTCCGGGGCGACGGCTACTTCTACGGCATCGAGCTCGTCAAGGACAAGACCAGCAGGCAGACCTTCAACGACGACGAGTCCGAGCGACTGCTTCGCGGATTCCTGTCGCACGCCCTCTTCGACGCCGGGCTGATCTGCCGGGCCGACGACCGCGGCGACCCGGTTATCCAGCTGTCGCCGCCGCTGACCTGCACTCAAGAGCATTTCGACGAGATGGAGCAGATCCTTCGCGCCGTCCTCAGTCAGGCCTGGACCAAGATCTGAGCCCTCACCCCCGGCCGCCCGCGAAGTTATGTAGTTGTAACCGCCCTGAGGCTAACCAAAGCACCGCTTAGACGTGTCTAAGGAGTGAGGGCCAGGCGGTGCTGCAGGGGCGATCGCCAGGCGCGGGCAGCCGGGAGGAACTATGTCGGTAACTGACGATAGGTGGGCCGATCTTTCCAGCCAGAATGAGCGTGTCGTGCAGCTGACCGAGCCGGCGGCAAGCTCTACTGGCTACCTTGGCGGGGCTGCCCAGTCCCGGTGGGCCGCGCTGGCTAGCCAGCGTGAACGGCTGGTGGACGACAGCGATCCGGACTTCAAGCGGGCCAGTTCAAACCTGGCCGGCACCGGCATGCGACTGGTAGCTGGCGCGGCCTAGGCCCGGGCCTCGGCCAGCAGTGCCTGCAGGTGCTTGACGGCCTGGTCGACCGGCACGCGCTCCCTCTCCCCAGTCCGACGCGCGACCACCTCGACCAG
>Ga0335072_10017662_pt1 | contig 10082 bp, 5 predicted proteins | sample Lox_Sample_21_FD_206725 | JGI IMG/M metagenome (GOLD analysis project Ga0335072, IMG submission 206725) | Soil microbial communities from Loxahatchee National Wildlife Refuge, Florida, United States - Lox_Sample_2.1 | ecosystem: Environmental > Terrestrial > Soil > Wetlands | place: USA: Florida...
GGCTGTGGCGGCTCGCCGCCGACGAGCGGCTCAGCTACCTGGGCGCCGGCGCGCCGTACCTGATGGCCTGCCAGAAGGCGGGCCTGGTGCCGAAAGACGCCTACGACCTCTCGCGGCTGCGGAGCGTGGGCTCGACCGGATCACCGCTGCCGCCCGAGAGCTTCACCTGGGTTTATGAGAAGGTCAAGGACACCGTCCAGCTCGGCTCCCTGTCCGGCGGCACCGACGTCTGCACCGGGTTCGTCGGGCACTGCCCGCTGCTGCCAGTCCGCTCCGGGGTGATCTCCGGCCGCAGCCTCGGGGCCGACGTCCAGGCCTTCGACGAGCAGGGTCACCCGGTCATCGGTCAGGTCGGCGAGCTCGTGCTCACCGAGCCGATGCCGTCGATGCCGGTGATGTTCTGGAACGATCCGGACGGCAAGAAGTACGCCGACAGCTACTTCGCGGAGTTTCCCGGCGTGTGGCGGCACGGCGACTGGATCGAGATCCTGCCCGACGGCGGCTGCGTCATCTACGGCCGCTCCGACGCGACGCTCAACCGGGGCGGCGTGCGGATGGGCACCAGCGAGTTCTACCGCGTCGTCGAGTCGTTCCCCGAGGTCGCCGACAGCCTGGTGGTGGACACCGGCCGGCTCGGCGCCGAAGGCAGGCTGGTGCTGTTCGTCCAGCCGGCCCCGGGCTATGAGCTTGACGAGGACCTCACCAGCCGGGTGAAGGCCGCGCTCAGGCAGCAGCTGTCGCCCCGGCACGTCCCCGACGAGGTGGTCATGGTGCCCGGCGTGCCGCGGACCCTGTCGGGAAAGAAGCTGGAGATCCCGGTGCGAAAGATTTTGCTAGGCACACCGGTAGAACAAGCGGCTGATCCGAGCGCGCTGGCCAACCCGGAAGTGCTCGAGGCATACACGCCCCGAACTACTCTGTAAAGAGGAGGGCAGCCGGACGCGCCCGAACGCACCGGCTATTGACTGATCGCAATGCGCAACTCACGCTAGCAACAGCCACGTGACGTGGCTGCTGCCGCATGCCCTAAAACTCAAAGGAGAGTGGACAGGCAATGCCGGAACTCGCGGACGACTCCAGGCAGACGGTGCTCGCCGAGGCGGCGGCGCTGTGGGCGGCCGGGGACGGCGAGGTAGCCCCGCCGGGCGACCCCGGCCGGGCCGTGGGCGACCTGCCCGGCTTCCTCGCCGCGTACTACCGGCTAGCGGAGACCGACGACCTCACGACGGCGGGGCCGCAGCGCGTGGCGGCGGCCGCGGCCTGGCACGCGGCACTCGGCGCCAGCCGCCCGCAGGGCCGCGCGGCCGTCGCGGTCCGTGAGTCCGGCAAGACCTCACTGACCGGCGCGAGCACGGTCATCGACATCGTCACCGACGACATGCCCTACCTGGTCGACTCGGTGACGATGGAGCTCAACAGGCACCTGGCCGACATCAGGCTCATCGTCCATCCGCTGCTCACCGTGCAGCGGGACGTGACAGGCGTCGCCCACGGGACCGTGCAGCCGAACATCGGCGCCGAGCCGCCCGCGGGCACGATCCAGGAGTCCTGGATTCACGTGGAACTGACCCAGCAGGACGATCCGGTCCAGCTCGCCTCTGACCTGCGCCGGGTGCTGGACGACCTGCGGATCGCCATGGAGGACCAGCGGCGGATGCGGTCGGCCGCCCGCGAGCTGGTCGTCGGGCTCACCGACGGCGACCCCGAGCAGGCGGAGGCCGGCGAGCTGCTGGCCTGGCTGTCGGCCGGTCACTTCCTGTTCCTCGGCTACCGCGAGTACGACCTGGCCGGCCAGGGGGAGGCGCCGGCGCCGCGCCCGGTCCCCGGCACCGGCCTCGGCATTCTCCGCCACGACGGGGCCGACTCGTTCGCGATGACCAGGCCCGACGAGAAAGATAGCGGCGACGACGCGAAGCGGCTGCGGCCGTTCGTGCTGGCCAAGTCGAGCACGAAGTCCACCGTGTACCGGCCGAGCTACCTGGATTACGTCGCGGTTCGCACATTCGGTCCTGACGGCGAGCCGGTCAGCGAGCACCGGTTCCTCGGCCTGTACACGCAGTCCGCCTACACCGAGTCGATCACCCGCATCCCGGTGCTGCGCCGCAAGCTCGACCTGATGCTCGAGGCGGCCGGGCTGCCCGCGGACAGCCACGACGGGAAGGACCTCATCGAGATCCTCGAGGGCTACCCGCGCGAGGAGCTGTTCGAGATCAGCGTCGCCCAGCTGACCCCGATAGCACTGGCCGTGCTGCGCCTGGGAGAGCGCAAGCAGGTCCGGCTCTTCCTCCGCCCCGACGTCTACGGCAGGTACATATCCTGCCTGGTGTACCTGCCGAGGGACCGGTACACCACGAAGGTCAGGCTGGCCTGTCAGGAGATCCTGCGCCGCGCGTTCGGCGGCGTGTCCGTCGACTACAGCGCGATGGTCAGCAACTCCGCGCTCGCCCGGCTGCACGTGGTGGTGCACGGCGAGCCGGGCCGCCCGCTGGCGCACCCGGACCCGCTGGCACTGCAGGCCGAGATCGCGGCCGCGGTGCGCTCCTGGGACGAGGACCTCGCCGCGGAGGCCGAGCGTCAGCTCGGCGTCGAGCGCGCCGCCACCGTGGTGAACGCCTGCTCCGTGGCGATCCCTGATCCGTACAAGGCGGACACCAGGCCCGCCGAGGCGGTGGCGGACTTCACGACGGTGGAGCGGCTGCAAGAGCTGTCCCTCCCGTTCGGGTTGCGCCTTGCCATCAGCCCGAACGGAGGGTGGCGACTCCGCATCTTCCGCATGTCTCCGATCACGCTGTCGGACGTGCTGCCGCAGCTTCAGCACATGGGGCTTGAAGTCGTCGACGAGCATCCGTACGAGCTGTGTGGGACCATGGGCCCGTTCTGGATATACGACTTCGGGCTCCGTCGCCCGGGCGGACGACCCCCCCAGACCCCCCCGCGCACGGGGGGCTCTCCGCCCCCCGTACCCCCCGACCGCGACAACTTCGAGGCGGCGCTGACCGCGCTGTGGCGCGACCAGACCGAGGACGACGCGTTCAACGGGCTGGTGCTCGACGCCGGGCTGACCTGGCGGCAGATCGTGCTGCTGCGCGCCTACGCGCGGTACCTGCGGCAGATCGGCGCCCGGTTCAGCCAGGACTACCTGCAGCGGGTCCTGCGCGGCAACCCGGCGATCGCGCGGCTGCTTGTCCGGCTGTTCGAGTCCAGGTTCGACCCGGCGCGGCAGGCCGGCGCGGCCGAGCGCTGCGAGGCGATCTCGGAAGAGCTGCGCGGCGCCCTGGACGAGGTCGTGAGCCTCGACCACGATCGGATCCTCCGCTCCTACCTGGCTCTGATCGAGGCCACCCTGCGCACCAACTACTTCCAGGCCGCGGGCGAGGCCCCGTACCTGGTGCTCAAGCTCGCGCCTGAGGGCGTGCCCGGGGTGCCCGCGCCGCGGCCCAAGTTCGAGATCTTCGTGTACTCGCCGCGGTTCGAGGCGGTGCACCTGCGGTTCGGCGCGGTCGCGCGCGGCGGGCTGCGCTGGTCGGAACGGCCCGAGGACTACCGCACCGAGGTGCTCGGCCTGGTCAAGGCGCAAGAGGTGAAGAACGCGGTCATCGTCCCGTCCGGCGCCAAGGGCGGCTTCGTCTGCAAGCGGCTGCCGGACCCGGCCGACCGCGAGGCCTACCAGGCTGAGGTGCTCGCCTGCTACCAGATGTTCATCAGCGGGATGCTCGACATCACCGACAACATCGTGGGCGACCAGGTGGTGCCGCCGCACGGCGTGGTCCGCGTCGAGGGCGACGACCCGTACCTGGTGGTGGCCGCGGACAAGGGCACCGCGACGTTCTCCGACATGGCGAACAAGATCGCGGAACGGTACGGGTTCTGGCTCGGTGACGCGTTCGCCTCCGGCGGCTCGGAGGGCTACGACCACAAGAAGATGGGCATCACCGCGCGCGGCGCCTGGGAGTCCGTGCGCTGGCACTTCGCCGCGCTGGGGCTGAACCCGGACACCGGCGACTTCACGGTCGCCGGCATCGGGGACATGTCCGGTGACGTGTTCGGCAACGGCATGCTGCTGTCTCGGCACATCAAGCTGGTGGCGGCCTTCGACCACCGGCACGTGTTCCTCGACCCGGACCCGGACCCGGCGGCCAGCTTCGCTGAGCGCGAGCGGCTGTTCGGCCTGCCCCGCTCCTCGTGGGCTGACTACGACCCGGCGCTGATCTCGCCGGGCGGCGGCGTCTGGCCGCGGGACGTCAAGGCGATCCAGCTGTCCGCGCAGGCACGCGCGGCGCTCGGCATCGGCGACGGGCAGCTCGCGCTGTCCCCCGACGAGCTGATCTCCGCGATCCTGAAGGCGCCGGTCGACCTGCTGTGGAACGGCGGCATCGGCACGTACGTGAAGGCGTCGCACGAGACCCACGCGGACGCGGGCGACCGGTCCAGCGACGCGGTGCGGATCGACGCGACCGAGCTGCGTGCCCGGGTCGTGGCAGAGGGCGGCAACCTCGGGCTGACCCAGGCCGCGCGCATCGAGTACGCGCTCGGCGGCGGGCTCGTCAACACCGACTTCATCGACAACTCGGCGGGCGTGGACACCTCCGACCACGAGGTCAACATCAAGATCCTCATGGCCGGCCACGTCGACCAGGCCGAGCGCGCGAGGCTGCTGCACGAGATGACCGACGAGGTCGCCGAGCTCGTGCTGCGGCACAACGACGGGCAGAACATGGCGCTGGCCGCCGCCCGCTACCAGGCTCCGCAGCTGCTCCACGTGCACGCCAGGTACCTGCGCCAGCTCGCCAGGGCCAAGCAGGTGTCGCTGGAGGGCGACGTGCTGCCGACCGGCAAGGAGATCGCCGCCAGACGGTCGGCGGGCACCGGCCTGACCACCCCGGAGCTGGCCTTGCTGCTCGCGCACACCAAGATCGCGGCGGGCCAGCAGGTGCTCGGCTCCGACCTGCCCGACGACCCGTACCTGCGCACGATGCTCACCAGCTACTTCCCCGCGCCGCTGCGCGTGAGGTTCGCGGACCGGATGAGCGCGCACCGGCTGCGCCGGGAGATCATCACCACCTCGCTGGTCAACGAGATGGTGGACACGGGAGGCAGCACGTTCCTGTTCCGGCTGGAGGAGGAGACGGGCCTGCCGGTGCCGGACATCACGCGTGCGTGGCTGGTCGCCCGCGAGGTGTTCGACATGCCCGCGTTCTGGCGGCAGCTCGGGCAGCTGGCCGGCCAAGTCGACGAGGAGACCAGGATCCTGCTGGTCCTCGAGGCGCGCAAGCTCGTGGAGCGCGCCACCCGGTGGCTGCTGATGAACAAGCGGCCGCCGTTCGGTGTCACGGAGACGGTGAACTCGCTGAGCGAGGGGGTCGCGACGGTACGTTCGGCGATTCCCAAGCTGCTGTCCGGCAGCGATCTGGCCAGCTACGAAGAGCGGCGCGCGGCCTTCGCCGCCCGCGGTGTGCCCGCCGGGCTGGCCGACGAGGCGGCGGCCATGGTCCCGTCCTACTCAGCCTTCGACATCGCGACGAGCGCGGCGATAACCTCCCGCAGCGTGGAGGAGACCGCGGCGGTGTACTTCGCGCTCGCCGACCGGCTGCAGGTCAACCGGCTGCGGGAGCTGATCGTGGGGCTGCCGCGCGAAGACCGCTGGGCGTCCATGGCACGGTCGGCGCTGCGGGACGACCTGTACGCCTCGCACGCGGCGCTGACCAGGGATGCGCTCGCGGCCGGCGGGGACCGCCAGTCCGCTGGCGGGCAGTGGCAGGCCGCCGAGCAGGTCGCCGCCTGGGAGGCACAGAATGCGGCCGCCGTTGCCCGTGCGACGGCGACGCTGGCGGAGATCTGGCAGAGTGAACGGTTCACCTTCACCACCCTGGAGGTGGCTACCCGCGTGATCAGGACGCTGGTGGCGCCGCCGCCCGCTCAGGAGGCGCTGGCGTAAATCAGGCCGCCGCCGACGGCGATGACCTGGATCTTCGCTGCCGCCGACGCATTCCCGGCCGGCGGGTCGACAGCCGCGAAGGAAAGCAGCTGCTGGGCTTCGACCGCCACACGCGGCGGAGCCGGGCTGGGCGTCAGCAGGAAGGTCAGGTAGCCGGGGACCGTGATCGGCGCCCCGGGCTTGACCACGCCCTTGTTCAGCAGCGCCGGGACCTCGACGGTGCTGATCAGGTACATCGCGTAAAAGACGAGCGCGCCGCCGTCGGCGGTGCGCAGCGCGAAGTTCGCGTAGTGGGTGCCTTCGAGTTCCCACCGGTAGATGTCGCCGGGCGGCGCGGTCTCCGCGGCGCGCGCCGCGGCGTAAATGCCGGTGGTGAGATTCCCCGCGGCGACCACCTGCGCGGCGGGGCTGGCCGGGCCGTCGTCCACCACGGCGGCCTGCAGCGGTCCGGTGCTGTCCGGGCGGGCGAGTTGCGCGCCGCTGTTCAGCGGCACCGTGGCCACGTAGCCGGCGCTGTCGGTGGCGAGCGGCGGCACGGACGCGCCAGCCGGCAGCTGTGAAGTGCTGGACAGCAGCCAGGGGGCGGTCGCGCTGCCCTGCTGGAACACCATCAGCACCTGACCGGTGGCGGCGAGCGAGAGCCCAGCGGTGCCGCCTGGGCTGCTTTGCCGGCCGATGAGCGAGCGGGTCACGCTGGCGACGAACCAGCGCGGGTATCCGTCCTGCCGCGGCAGGTCGAAGGCGGGGGGGCCGTAACGGTACCTGGCCAGCGCTCCGGCGCCGGACGTGGCGGCCTTGAGCTGGGTGGCGATCGCCAGCTTCTGCACGCCAGTGACGTTGGAGAGCGCCAGCGACGCGTTGCCGGTACTGGCCGCTCGGTCGGCGACGGCGACGTAGGACGCGAAGACCTGACCGGCCTGCGCGGTGGTCACTTCAGGGATGCTGCTGCCCGCCTGGGTGCCCGCGCCGGCCGGCGCGGGGGTCGAGGTGCAGCCGGCGGCGGCGAGTGCCGCGGTCAAGGCTAGTGCCGCGCCTGCCCAGGCCAGCAGGCGCGTCCGGCACTTTCTGTCTGCCACGAATCGGGAGGATACCGGCTCTTCGTCTGCTACCGTGGCGTCTCGCCTTCCTCGATACGCTGATAACCCTTTTCCTCGCGTAGGCTTTCCCGCATGGCAGCTACCGATCCCACCGATGAGATATCGGAACTGTCGTCAAAGCTCGACACCATCGAAGCCGTCCTGGACCCGGACGCGATGCGGACCGAGGCCGCTGACCTCCGCGAGCAGGCCGCCGACCCCGCCCTGTGGGAAGACCAGACGCGTGCCCAGCAGGTCACCAGGCGGCTTTCCTACCTGGAAGGCGAAATGTCGCGGCTAGAGAGCCTGCGGCAGCGCCTCGACGACACCCGCGTGCTGTTCGAGCTGGCCGACGACGAGCACGACCAGTCCGCCAGGGATGAGGCGGCCGGCGACCTCGCCCAGCTGCGCAAGGAGATCGACCAGCTCGAGATCCGCACCCTGCTGAACGGCGAGTACGACAACCGCGAGGCGCTGATCACGATCAACTCACAGGCGGGCGGCGCGGACGCGGAGGACTTCGCGGGGAACCTGCAGCGCATGTACCTGCGCTGGGCGGAACGGCACAGGTACCCGGCCGAGGTCTACGACGTGTCCTACGGTGAGGCGGGCATCAAGTCCACCACGTTCGCGGTGAAGGCGCCGTACGCGTACGGCACGCTGCGCGGCGAGCAGGGCACGCACCGCATGGTCCGCATCTCCAAGTACGACAACCAGGGCCGCAGGCAGACCTCGTTCGCCGGGGTGGACGTGATGCCCGTGGTCGAGCAGACCGATCACGTCGAGATTCCCGAGGACGAGATCCGGGTGGACGTGTTCCGTTCCTCAGGGCCAGGCGGCCAGGGCGTCAACACGACCGACTCGGCCGTCCGGATCACGCACCTGCCGACCGGGATCGTTGTGTCCTGCCAGAACGAGCGGAGCCAGATCCAGAACCGGGCCTCGGCGATGGCCGTGCTGCAGGCCAAGCTCCTTGAGCGCCGCCGCGAGCAGGAGGCGCAGGAACTCGCCGCCCTCAAGGGCGACGGTGGCCGCGCCTGGGGGTCGCAGATCCGCAACTACGTCCTCTACCCGTATCAGATGGTGAAGGACCAGCGAACGGGCTACGAGACGTCGCAGGCGGAATCCGTTCTCGACGGCGAGATCGACGACTTCATCGACGCGGAGATCCGCTGGCTGCGCCGCGGGGAGAAGGACGCGGAGGGCTAGGCCGCCGGGGCCGCCGGACCGCCCGCCCCGGGTGGCGTCACCCGTCGCTGACTGCCGCCCCGGAAGAAGTCCGAGCCCCGGCCCAGGTGGTCCATGACGGCACCGCCCAGCAGGACCAGCGAGGTGATAAAGCTCAGGATCAGGCCCGGGCCGAGGTCCAGGCTGCCAAGGCTGCCGAGGCTGCGGTTGGCCACCAGGAAACCCAGGCTGATCAGGACGTCGATGAACCCGACCACGATGGCCAGCTGCGCCCAGCTGAAACCCAGCACCGAGTCGGGGAAGCCGTTACCGAAGACCTTGATCGCTATGAAGACGACGATCGCGAGGCTCAGCAGCGGCACCCAGGTGGCCGTCAGCAGCAGGCCGGGGATCGTTTCGGTGGACCACGCGTTGGCGCTGCCGCCCGCGTCGCTGTACCAGGGGAGGAAGCCCCAGATGAACAGCAGGACGCCGGTCACCATTACGATCGCCTGGCCGAGCGTCAGCCTCCGCACCAGCGGCGGCCAGTTTGGCTCGGCCTCGCGCACGGCCTCGGCGACCTCAGGGGATTCAGGGGCGAACGTGTCGAACTCTGGCTCTCCCGCGCCGAGCGTGTCGTATTCCGGCTCTTCAGGGCCGAGCGTGTCGAACCTTGGCGTGCCGGTGGCCGCTGGCTCGGTCACGACGGGAATGTCAGAGAGCGTCTGGTCCACGGCGGGCGCATCGTGGGCCGGCTCTTCCCTGTCCGGCACGAAGGCCATCTCTTCCGGTGCTAGCGCGCCCGAGGGCTCTCGCTCGGCCGCCATGTCCTCGTGGCCCGTCACGGCCGGCATGTCGAACCGCGTCTCCGCGGGGTTGCTGGGGGCTGGCTCTCCGGCCGGAGTTTCCGTGTCCGGCGCGCCGGCCGGCTCGGAGCTCGGCGCGTGCTGGCTGTCCGGTCCCTCCTCGGGATCACGGCTGGGAGTACTCATGTGAAGCCCTACCTGTTCGTGTGGTGCGGCAGAGACATGACGTCGCCCACCCGCCAGTCGCCGGAGACTAGTGATTATGTCGCGAATACGCGCGCTGCATCAATTCTCAGGCCAAAAAAGCGCACAGCGCTTGAGGCGGGGCCAGAGGAGGAGTGGCGGACGGAACGCTACGCGATCACGCGGGTGATGATGAGCAGGCCGAGGAGCAGGATCAGCGCGGCGGCGATGACCAGCTGCGGGGTAAGACCGCCCAGGCCGTGGTGGTGAACGTGCGCGCGGGCCGCCCGGCAGGCCGGGCAGCGCCCCTCCACGACAGGGCCAGCACAGTGTGCGCAGATCAGGTGCTCGCAGCTCATCTCGTTACCCCTTCCGGTAGCGGTGCCCTGGCGCACTTGGCGTGATCTGGCGGCTTAGCTGCCAGTTTCCCCCTAGACTGTTCCCTGGCTTAACCAGGTTACCCGCAAGTTGCCCGGCCAGGCCCGAAACACCCGCCCGGCCGATGAAAGGCCTGTCCCTCTCCGTCGAGATCCTAGTGATGGTCCTGTGATCAACTTTGACAACGTCACCAAGATCTACCCGAACCAGAATCGGGCCGCCCTCGAGAATGTCGACCTCACTGTCAACAAGGGTGAGTTCGTGTTCCTCGTGGGCCCCTCCGGGTCCGGCAAGTCGACCTTCCTTAGGCTGATCCTCAAGGAGGAGCGGCCCAGCGACGGACGCATCCACGTCGCGGGCAAGGACCTGGCGCGGCTGACGAACTGGAAGGTGCCGCACCTGCGCCGCCGGATCGGGTGCGTGTTCCAGGACTTCCGGCTGCTGCCGAACAAGAACGTCTACCAGAACGTGGCCTTCGCCCTCGAGGTGATCGGCAAGCCGCGGCGGTTCATCCGCCGCGTGGTGCCCGAAGTGATC
>Ga0335072_10017663_pt1 | contig 10081 bp, 9 predicted proteins | sample Lox_Sample_21_FD_206725 | JGI IMG/M metagenome (GOLD analysis project Ga0335072, IMG submission 206725) | Soil microbial communities from Loxahatchee National Wildlife Refuge, Florida, United States - Lox_Sample_2.1 | ecosystem: Environmental > Terrestrial > Soil > Wetlands | place: USA: Florida...
GTTCCTCGCCGACGTGATGAAGGAATCCGGGTTCGAGGCGGTCGGACTCCAGCCGGTGCTGCCCGGCCGCCCGAACGCGACCGGCGAGGTTTCGTTCGGCACCGGCCCCCGCGTCGTTCTCACCGGTCACACGGACACCAAACCGGTTTCCCATGGCTGGACCGCGGCTGAGCCGTTCTCTGGGGCGCTCATCGGTGACGCCGTCTACGGCCACGGGATCATGGACATGAAGGCGGCGCTGGCCTGCGAGATCGTCGCGATCGAGGCGCTGGCGCGCAGCGGCCTCCCGCTGTCCGGCACGCTGGCGATGTCGGCGGTCAGCGACCACATGGGCGACCAGGCGGGCGGGATCGCCTACTTTGACGCGCACCGGGCCGATCTGTGCGTGCTCGGCGAGCTGACCGGCAACGAGGTCTGCCTGGGCCACCGAGGCCGCTACTACTTCGACGTGACCGTGTTCGGGAAGTCTGGGCACAGCTGCTACAAGCACCTGGCGGTCAACGCCAACGCGCTCGCGGCCCACGTGGTGCTGGCCCTCGACGCCTCCAGGTACGAGCCCGATATGCCGGATGAGATGCGGCGGCTGTTCGGGCCGGAGACCTACGTGGTGCCCGGGCAGATCTACGGCGGGCTGCCGCCCGGCGGCCCATCGATGATCCCGGACGAGTGCGTGATCCGGGTCGACTGCCGCCCGCAGCCCGGCGTCACGGTCGAGCAGGTCCGCGAGGAAATCGACCGCTGCCTGGCCGAGGCCCGGGCCCGCGAACCGCGGGTCACTGCGCAGGTCGAGCTGGCCGACGTCAAGCCCGGGTACCTGGCCAAACCAGACGACGAGGTGGTGCGGCTGATGCGCCGCGCGGCCGGCCTGGTCCGCGGCGGCGAGCCCCGGCTGGTCACGGCGAACTGGCTGGGCGACACCGCGAGCTTCGGCACGAAGGTGCCGACGGTCGTCTTCGGACCGGGTGGCCCGCCGGTCTACTGCCCGGACGAGCACCTGGCGATCGCCGACATCCACGAGGCGGCCAGGGCGTATGCGGTGTTCGCCGCGCTGGCCCTGACCGGAAAGTCGTGAGGGCGTTCGGCAACGTGCTCGACCAGTGCCTCGCCGTAGGCGCCGGCGAGGAGATCGTGCTGCTCACCGACCAGGGGACCGATCCCGACGTCGTGGACGGCTTGTCAAAAGGGATTCTTGAACGGGACGCCAGGCCGCTGGTCGCCCGCATGCCGAGCCCGAGACTGCCGGGCGCCGAGCCGCCCGCCGCCGTGGCCGCGATGATGCGGCAGGCGGCCGCGACCATCGAGCTGACCAGCCTGTTCATCGGGTCGTCGGCGGCCAGGCGGGCGGCGACCGCCGGCGGCGCGCGGTATCTGGCCATGCCGGGGGTCCGGCTGGACACGTTCCGGCCGGGCGGCCCGCTCGCCGTGGACTTCGAGCGGCTGCGGATCGACGCCGAGCACGTCGGCGCCGCCTGGGGCCGGGCCCGGGAGTTCCGGCTCACCTCCCGGGGCGGCACCGACCTGCGCGGGTCGATTGAGGACCGGCCGGGCCGGGTGCTGGACGGCATGGCGCGCGAGCCGGGCGCGTATATGGCCCCGCCGGACGTCGAGGCGGGCACCGCCCCGGTCGAGGGCACGGCCACTGGTGTGGTCGTCGTCGATGCCGACCTGCTGTTCATGGGCGAGGGACCGCTGGACGAGCCGGTCGTGCTGCACGTCGCAGACGGGCGGATGACCAGGATCGAGGGCGCCGGGCGGGGCCGGGGCCGGCTGCTGGCCATGCTGGAGCGCTGCGCCGACGACCGGATGGCGAACATCGCCGAGGTGTCGGTGGCGTTCAATCCGGCCGGCGTCGTGTGCTCGGTGCCGATGGAAACCGAGTCGTCGCGGGGATCCGCGCACATCGCGCTGGGTAACTCGATCGCCTACGGCGGCCGGGTGAACGCGGTCGCGCATCTGGACTGCGTGATCCGGGACGCCGCGCTGGAACTCGACGGCCGCCTGGTCATCGCCGAGGGAACCCTGTCATGAGCTACGGCGTCGCCCTCCAGGGAGTCGACCCTCCGGCCATATTCGCCGGGATGGTCAGGGAGATCGAGTCGCTCGGCTTCGGCCATCTGTGGCTCACCGATTCGTCCCTGCACGCGCGCGACAGCTACGTTTACCTGACCCTGGCCACGGCGAACAGCTCCCGGCTGCGCCTGGGCACGGCGGTCACCAACCCGGTGACGAGGCACCCCGCGATCACCGCGGTGGCCGCCGCCACGCTCGATGAGGTGTCGGGCGGCCGGGCCATCCTGGGTCTAGGCGCCGGCGACCGGCCGCTGCTGGCCCTCGGGCGCAAGCCGTCCGCCCCGGCCGGCCTGGCCGGCGCGATCGAGGCGATCCGCGCGCTGTGGTCCGGTGATGAGGTCTCGGTCATCGCTCCCGGATTCACGCTTGATCACGCCAGGCTGCGGTTCGGGGCCAGGCCCGGACTCCCCATTTTCGTCTCGGCGAGCGGGGCGCGGACCCTGGAGCTGGCCGGTGGCCTGGCCGACGGGGTGATTCTTCTGGTTGGCCTGTTCCCGGACGCAATCGCCTGGGCATTGGAGCGGATCGACCGTGGAGCGCAGGCCCGCAGCAGGCCACGGCCGCATACCGCGCTGTTCGCTTACGGGGCGATCAGCGGCGACGGCCCGGCCGCGCTCGCCGCAGGCCGGTCCATCGCTGCCTGGTTCCCGCAGACCGCTCCGCACTTGTGCCGCCTGGCCGGGCTGGACGACGACGCCGTGAATGCCGTCCGGGCCAGCTACGCCGGCGGCGAATTCCAGGAGGCGCAGGCCGCTGCCAGCCTGCTGCCAGACAGCTTCGTCCGGAGGATGGCCCTGGCCGGGGACGCGCACGAGGCAGCCGAGCGGATCCGTGATGTGCTCGCCGCTGGCGTTGACTCGGTGCACGTGTTCCCGCTCGGCCGCGACCGGATGGCCACCGTCCGCGCCTTCGCCGACGTCATGCAGGCCATTGACCAGCCTGCCGGAAGGTAGAGGACCGATGCGAGCGATCCAGATCCGCCAGGACCTCACTGTGCACGGCAGTGAGGTTGACACGCCGCGTCCGGGCCGGGGACAGGTCCTGGTCGGGGTGCGTGCGGCCGGTGTCTGCGGCACCGATCTGCACATCGTGGACGGGATGATCAAGCCGGAGGCCTACCCGATGACGCTCGGCCACGAGGCGGCCGGGGTGATCGAGCAGGCAGGCCCGGGGGTGGGGCTGGCGGTGGGTACCCGGGTGGCGGTCTTCAACAAGCTGTTCTGCGGCGCCTGCGAGCAGTGCCTGCTGGGGCGGCAGAATCTGTGCGCGGTGGAGCCGGGCCAGCTCGGCTTCAACCGCGACGGTGGTGACGCCGAGTACGTGCTGGCGCCGGAGCGGAACCTGGCCGTGCTGCCGGACGCGGTGGACTTCGCCACCGCCGCGGTGCTGACCTGCGCGGGCATGTCCGCGGTGCACGCGACCCGGATGTCGGAGCTGGGATCGGGCCAGACCGCGGTGGTCAACGGCGTCGGCGGTGTCGGGATTCTGGTCATCCAGGCGGCCGCCAGGGCCGGGGCCACGGTGATCGCGGTCGCCGACGCCGGCGACAAGGCCGAGCTGGCCCTCAAGCACGGGGCCGCCGAGGTGATCGTGCTCGGGCCGGGCGGCGACGGCTACGCGGCGCTGCCCGACGCCGTGCGGTCGCGGGCCGGCGGGCGGGGCGCCGATGTGTTCTTCGAGCTGGTCGGCACCACCGGCACGATGACCGCGGGGATCCGCTCGCTGGCCCCGCGTGGCCGGTTCGTCAGCACCGGCTACACCGATCAGCCGCTGTCCATCCACCCGATCGAGTTCATCTTGTCCGAGACCAGCCTGGTGTCGACGGTCGCGGCGACCCGGACCGACCTCAACGACGCGATCGCGATGGCCGCCCGCGGCGACCTGGTCGTCCCGCTGGCCGGCAGCTACCCGCTGGACGGCATCACCGACGCCCTGGCCGCCCTGCGCAACCGCAGCGTGCTCGGCCGCCAGATCCTCATCCCGAACTGAACGAAGCAATGGCGGGCAAGACCCTGATCAAGAACGGCACCGTGGTCACGATGAACGACGCGGGTGAGGTGCATTTCGGCGGCTCGGTGCTGCTGGATGGCGACCGCATCGCCGACGTCGGCCCGGCCGGTGAGGTGGCCGCGCGGCATGCCGCCGACGGCCCGGTCGCGGTGATCGACGCCGAGGGCAAGGCGGTGCTGCCCGGGCTGGTTGACCTGCATTACCACACCGCGCTGGGCAAGGGCTGGAGCGATCACCTGCCGTTGTGGGAGTACCTGGAGACGTGCTGGTACCCGATCATCCGGGCGCTGGACGACGACGCCGCGTACTGGGCCGCGCTGGCCAGCTACACCGAGTCGATCCGCTGCGGCGTTACCACGGTCAACGACATGTACCGCCGCCTGGACGCGCTGGCCGCCGCGGCCGGGCAGGTTGGGATCCGGGCGGTGCTGTCCAACGACATCGCCGGCGACGAGCACGGCCTGGACACCCTGGCCGACAACGAGCAGGCGTACCGGGCCAACCATGGCAAGGCCAACGGCCGGGTCGAGGTCTACATCGGGATCGAGTGGCTGCCGCTGGCCTCCGAGGCGCTGCTGCGCGACGCCCGCGCCCTGGCCGACGACCTGGGCACCGGGATCCACATCCACCTCAACGAGTCGCTGACCGAGGTGGAGAACGCCAGGCAGCGGTTCGGGCGGCGCCCCACCGAGGTCGCCTACGACTGCGGCATCCTGGGCCGCACCACCATCGCCGCGCACTGCGTGTGGCTGTCGGACACCGAGATCGCGCTGATGCGGGAGACCGGCACCCAGATCTCCCACAACCCGGTGTCCAACGCCAAACTGGGCAACGGCGTGGCCCGGGTCCCGGAAATGCTCAACGCCGGGCTGAACATCGGCCTGGGCCACGACGCGGCCGAGTGCAACAACAGCCGCGATTTGTTCGAGGTGATGAAGTTCGCCTCGCTGATGCACCGCGCGACGCGGGCCGACGCCAGCTTGCAGCAGGCCCCCGACGTGGTGGCGATGGCGACGCGGAACGGCTCGGCGGCGCTGGGCCACCAGACCGGCCAGCTCACCGCCGGGCACAAGGCCGACCTGATCCTGGTCGACCTGCAGAGCCAGATGTTCACCCCGCTGATGCCGAACAACGCCGGCCACCTGTTCTCGCACCTGGTGTTCGCCGCCAACGGCAGCTGCGTGGACACCACGATCATCGACGGCCAGATCGTCATGCAGGGCCGCCAGCTCACCACCGTCGACGAGCCCACCGTGCTGCACAAAGCCAACCAGGCGTTCCGCCGCGTGCTCGACAAGATGGTCGTCCCCGGTCAAGGACGCTAGAGCGGGGGCCGGGGCATGACCCTATCTGGCTGCCCCGCCGGCCGGGGTGAGGACACCGCGGTAGCGGACCGTGCCGGCCAGCATGTTGTCGTAGGCCTGCGGCGCGTCCTGCAGCGGCGCAACTTGGCTGATGCACCGGACCCCGGACTGGGCCGCGAACCGCATCGTCTCCTCGACCTCCTGGGATGTGCCGCTGGCGTGCCCGTGCAGCGTCTTCTCCCCGGTAATGAGCTGCAGCGGGCTGAGTTCGATCTTGTTCGCCGAGACCCCGATGGTGACGAGCTCACCGCGTGCACGCAGGCCATCGAGGGCTGCCGACATCGCCGCCGGGGCAGCGGCGGTCGCCATGACAACCTTGGCTCCGCCGAGAGCCTGCAGCGCCTGAGCCATGTCCTGCCCGGCGTCGTCGATGTAGTGCCGCGCGCCGAGTTGCCGGGCGGATTCCTCCTTGTCGCTGCCGCGGGCGATGGCGACTGTGTCGAAGCCCATCTTGTCGGCGAACTGGAGGGCCAGGTGCCCGAGGCCACCTATCCCGAGAACGCCGACCAGATCGCCCGGCTCGGCGGACGTGCGGCGCAGTCCGTTGAACACGGTCACACCCGCGCAGCCCATCGGGGCGGCCTCGACGAAGCTCAGCTCGTCGGGGATGCGGGCCAGTGCACTGGTGGGTACCACCACCGATTCGGCGTACCCGCCCGGGTAGGCCAGCCCCGGCACCTGCAGGTGCTCGCAGTTGATCGCGTCGCCCTCGCGGCAGGCCTCGCAGGTGCCGTCGTTGCCGCCGAACCAGCCGACAGCAACCCGCTCGCCCAGGTCCCAGCCTTCGACGCCCTCGCCGATCAGGTCGATGCGGCCGGCGATCTCGTGTCCGGGAGTGAGCGGGAACGCTTGGTCGCCGAATAGGCCTTGCACCATGTCGGCATCGGTGCGGCAGACCCCGCACGCTTCGACGGCGATGCGGACCTGTCCCCGGCCGGGCCTGGGTTGCGGCATGTCGATGACCCGTAGCGGGGCGTTGACCTCGTCGACCCGGACGGCCTGCATGGTGCTGTTCATAGCCGGTCTCCTCGGTTGATCCGGGCCCTCGAATCCGGGCGCGTACCAAGGCCTGTCCCGAAGGCCGTCTTACCCGGTTGCCGGCGCGCCATACGCGCGCCGCCCGAGCTCAGCAGGCTATTTGTGCCATTTCTCCGCCCGTGTACGATCAGCCGGTGACGAGCGAAGTGATCCCTGGCCCGGGCACGGCCTACGGCGAACGGGTCCGCCGGCGGCTCACCGACGAGATGACGATCTGGCTGACGACCGTCGGGCGCGACGGTACCCCGCAGCCGAACCCGGTCGGGTTCTTGTGGGACGGCGGCGACAGCGTGCTGACCTACAGCCAGACCGGCGCCAGGCGGCTCGCGAACATCCGGCGGCAGCCGCTGGTCTCACTCAACTTCGACAGCAACGGCGGCGACGACATCGTCGTGCTCGCCGGCACCGCCGAGATCGTGGACGACTACCCGGCGGTGCCCGGCAACCCAGCATGGCTGGAGAAGTACGGCGCGGCGATTGACAGCCGGTTCGGCAGCGCCGTGAAGTTCGCGGAGAGGTTCTCGGTCCCGGTCCGCATCCGCCTCACCAGGGTTCGGGGCTTCTGACGCGTGAGCGTCGTTCACAGCCAGCCGCGCTCGTCGGCCGTTCGTACTGCCTCGGCCCGGTTGCGCGTGCCGGTCTTGGCGATCGCCGAGGACAGGTAGTTGCGGACTGTCCCCTCGGAGAGGAACAGCTTGCCGGCGATTTCCGCCACTGAGGCGCCCGGCCTCGCGGCGACCAGGACGTCGCGTTCCCTGGCCGTGAGGGGCGAGGCACCGGCCGCCAGCGTCGTGGCGGCCAGTGCCGGGTCCACGACTCGCTCCCCGGCGGCCACCCGGCGGATCGCCTCGGCCAGCCGTTCCGGCGGGGAATCCTTGACGACGAAGCCGCGGGCGCCAGACTCCATAGCCCGCCGCAGGTAGCCGGGCCGGCCGAACGTGGTCAGGATGAGCGACCGGCAGCGAGGCACCTCCTGAGCGAGCACGCCCGCCACCGCCAGGCCGTCGATTCCCGGCATCTCGATGTCGAGCAGCGCCACGTCGGGCTGGTGCTGCTTAGCCGCGGCGACCGCCTCGTCGCCGTGGCCCACCGACGCGACGACCTCGAAGTCATCCTCCAGCTCGAGCATCACCCCGAGCGCAGTGCGGATCAGCTCCTGGTCGTCGGCCAGCAGCAGCCGGATGCGATCCGTCACAACCCGCCGCCCGCGGCCAGCGTGACCCGCAGCCGCCAGCCCCCGGCCTGTCGTGGCCCGGCGTCGACCGTGCCGCCGGCCGCGGCCGCTCGCTCGCGCAGGCCACTGAGACCGTTGCCCGCAGGCACCAGCTCCTCGGCCAGCGGATCTCCGGCGCCGTCGTCGACGATCTCGACCGCCGACGGGGAAAGCAGGACGGTGCACGAATGCGCCCGGGCATGCCGGACCACGTTGGTCAGGCCCTCCCGCACGGCCCACCCGAACAGCTCCTGGTGCGCGGGGTCGACCAAGTCGGTGGCCGTCGGGAGTTCGGCCGCGATGCCCGACGCCCGCAGCAGCTCCCGGCCGCGGGCGAGCTCGCCCGCCAGCGTGACATCCCGGTAGCCCGAGACCGCGCTGCGCACGTCGGACAGCGCCTGCCGGCACAGCTCCTCGACCTCGGCGATCTGGCTGACCGCGCTCGCTGGGTCGGCCGATCCCAGCCGCCGGGCCAGGCCGGCCTTGACCGTGATCGTGGTCAGCGAGTGTCCGAGCAGGTCGTGCAGATCGCGCGCGATCCGCATTCGCTCGTTCTCGGCCGCGAGCTCGGCCAGCTCCGTTCGCGCCTCGGCGAGCGCGATGTTCTGGCGCAGCGCCTGGATGATGGCGAACGTGGCAATGGCGACCACCGGGATCGCGACCGGCGTGACGTCACCGAACGACTTGCCCAGGCTCACGTGCCAGGACCGGACCTCGACCGGGACCAGGAGCGCGGCGACCGAGAACGCCGCGACCAGCGGGGTGGAGCGGACGCCGAGACGCCCGACGGCCAGCATGGTCAGGTAGACGAACGTGACGAACCCGGCTGCCCGCGCAAAGGGCAGCCCGGCCACGGACAGCACGAGCAGGATGCCGAAGTAGCCCCAGAATCTCGGCGCCGGTGTGTTGTCCGAGAGCACGACCGGCGCCGCGAGCCAGCAGGCGGCGAAGGCGGCGAGGATGACGTAGCCGGCCACCCGGTCTCCGCCGTGCGAGTTCTGGGTCACCGAGATGACCACGTACACGAGGTAGGCGAGCGGAAGGGCTATCATCGCGATCTGCCGCCGGTCGTCGATCCACCTGCGGCGGCTCACCACGCAAGGGGCCGCGTCCGCGGTCGGGAGTGGTCCCTGCCCGGCCATCTCGGTCTCCATATCTGCCTAGCGTAGGGCGAATCAAATGGGGTCAGGCCCGGGCCGCGTTCCGCTGGTAGGCGAGCCGGGCGAGCGGCAGGAGCACGACGGTCCAGACCGCGATCACCAGCCACGCTTCGGCCGGCCAGCCGCCCCCGCCTGCGGCCACGCTCTTGCCGGCCTGAACCAGCCAGTACGACGGCAGCGCCTTCATGACGTCGAACATGGGACCGGACTTGGCCAGCTCGAAGCCGTACACGCCGCCGAACAGGGAGAACAGCACGACGATCCCGCCCAGCGCGGGCATCATCGAGTCGACCGGCAGGAGGTAGCCCAGGACGAACCCCAGGACCACGAACGGCACGAGGCCGACCAGGATGAGGCCCGTCATCTCCAGCCACTGGCTCGCCCCCAGGCGTACCCCGAGCGACGCGCCAGCCAGGTAAAGGAGCACCAGGGTGGGCACCGCAAGCAGATAGGCACAGACCACCTTGGCGGCCAGGTCGGTACGTGGCCGCAGGGGCGTGATCCGCAGCTGCCGGGTCCAGCCCCCGGCAATGTCGCGCCCGATCCGGGCGCCCGGCCCAACGGCGGCGAACATGGACCCGTACACCGCCATGGCGGTCATGAAGTACAGCGGGAAGCTCGTTCCGTTGAAGGTAGCGTGCCGCTGGCCCGAGGCGACCCCGAAGAACAGGACCAGCGGCAGCGCCAGCGTCACGCCGTAGAAGATGCGGTTGCGCAGGACGCGCAGGATCTCGTAGCGGAAATGGGTGGCGCTGCTCATCGTGTTGCCTCCGTCACATCGGTGCCCGTGCCGACCAGGTCGGCGGTGAGTTCCATGAACGCCTCCTCGAGGCTGCCCCCGCGAACCTCGATGTCGTGGATGCCGGGGAAGGCGCCGAGCAGCGCCCGGAGCGCAATGTCGGCGTCGGAGCAGGACAGGCTGACCGAGTCCCCGTGGCGCTCGACCGCCACCACCCCGGGCAGCGCGCGCAGTGCCGCGGTGTCGGCATCCGGCAGCGTTCCCCGGATAGTTCGCGCGGCGGCCCGGGCCTTGATCTCGGTCGCCGGGCCGTCCGCGATGACCTGGCCCCGGGCGATCAGCACGATCCGGTCGGCGTAGGCGTCGGCTTCCTCGAGGTAGTGGGTCGCGAACACAACGGTCTTGCCCTGGCCGGCGATGTCCCGCATCGAGCGCCAGAAGTCGCGCCGGCCCTCGACGTCGATCCCGGCCGTGGGCTCGTCCAGCA
>Ga0335072_10017664_pt1 | contig 10080 bp, 7 predicted proteins | sample Lox_Sample_21_FD_206725 | JGI IMG/M metagenome (GOLD analysis project Ga0335072, IMG submission 206725) | Soil microbial communities from Loxahatchee National Wildlife Refuge, Florida, United States - Lox_Sample_2.1 | ecosystem: Environmental > Terrestrial > Soil > Wetlands | place: USA: Florida...
TAATCCTTTTCAATCTGCGAAATCGCCAGATCCAGGTTTCTTGTTTTTTCATCGCTCATAGACGCACCTCGAAGGGGCTTTTGGTTTTGAATTGTACTGACAAACTCCGAGCCCAAGATTTAGTCCCACCCGCGTGCAGGTTCGCTCTCTCCCCGAGGGCCCGAGCTACATTCTGCCGGCGTCGCTTTCGTCGGGGCCAATGTAGCTCACCCTTTAGAGGTGAGGGTTTTCCGCCGCGGCGGGCGGCCCGATTCTACCAGACTGCGCAAAATCGCATCCCGCCTTTTCTGTTCGCGCAGAATACCACTAGGCGAAGAAAAAGCAAAGATAATTTCCGCCCTTCTGCGCACACTTTTTCGTCTTTTCTCGTTTCGGCCCCGCGGCCGTTCCGCGGAAGGCTTGGCCCGATACAGCAAAGAATTGCCGCAGACTTAAGCTTTTTGCCGCCCGCGAGACCTTCGATCGGCGACGCGCCGCTTGCGAGACAGGGCGGCCAATCCTTTGGGCGCCTGGACAGGTGTGCCTTCGCGGATCAGAAGCTGCAGTTGGCTGTCGATGGCGTCCGGCTGCTCGCTGCCTTTGCTTCGGACGTAACGCCCATCGCTCTGCAGATGGTGAGATTTTCTTTTGTCCGCCAGTTGCAGATCGAGGATGCCCTTCAGACGGCGAGCCAGCTTGGAGGCTCTCCTCACCGTTCTCCGAAGGACGCGGCTACGGCTTCACCGTCACCATCACCACGCCGTGGCTCGGTACGCTGGCTTTGAAGCTGCCCGTGAACCTGCCCAGATCCTTGTGCGCCCACAAGTCGCGCACCTCGGCGGAAAGGTGATCCGTGTAGCCAATCTGGTTCCACGCGACCGATATTTCCGTTTCGCTCTCGCCGCGATTAAATAGGATGACGGCGCGGCTTCCGTCCTTCAGTTCCTTCGACCACACCTCCAAATCGCCATCCTTCCACACGCGCCGCCCTTCGAGCCCCAGAGGATCCTGATCGACCGCAATTACTTCGCGATTCGTCAGAATCTCTTTCGTCTCGGGGGCCATGCTGCGCAGATCGTTTCCGGTAATCAACGGCGCGGCCAGCAGGCACCAGAAGCTGAAATGCGACCGGTACTCCGTGTTCGTCATGCCCCCGTTGCCCACTTCGAGCATGTCTGGATCGTTCCAATGCCCCGGCCCGGCATACGAGTAGAGTCCCACCTGCTGGTCGATAATTGAGACGACGCCGTTCGAGCAGCAGCTCCCGTCTGGCCATTTCTTCATCCCGGCCCAGCGGTCTTGAATGTCGCCCGTGGTGCGCCACAGATTTGCACCGATCTGCGCGCCCCACAGCCACGGCTTGTGTGTGCCCCATTCGCACAAGCTGAAGACGATCGGCCGCCCGCTCGCTCTGAGCGCCTGGCTCATCGTCAGGTAAGACGCCTCCGCGTCCTGCATTCCCGCGTGGCACCAGTCGTATTTCAAATAATCCACGCCCCACGAGGCGTACGTCAGAGCATCCTGGAATTCATGCCCGCGCCCGCCCGGACGTCCCTGGCAGGTTTGCGCTCCCGCATCGGAATACATCCCGAACTTCAGCCCCTTCGAGTGAACGTAATCCGCCAGCGCCTTGATTCCGGACGGAAACTTCTGCGGATCGGCCACGATATTGCCGTCCTTGTCGCGGCTCACCTGCCAGCAGTCGTCGATGATGATGTACTGGTAGCCGGCGTCCTTCATCCCGCTGCTGACCATGGCGTCGGCCATCGACTTGATCAGGTCTTCGCTCACGTTGCATCCGAACTTGTTCCAACTGTTCCAGCCCATCGGCGGCGTCAGCGCCAAGCCGTTCGCCGGCACGCTTGTCGACTGGTCGCCCTGCGCCTTTGCGAGTGTTGCGGTCGCCAGGAACGCCAATACGCACGCAATCGCGCAGCCCCACGCCCACGCAAGATTCTTTGGACGCATCATGTTTTCCAGCCTCCCGACCAACTCTTGCGGCCCGAGCTTACTACAAATGGGTTCGGCCGATGCCAAGGTTCACAGCATGGGAACGACGGGTTGTGCCAGCCACGGCGAAGCGCTTCTCTTCGTCGTGGGCCTTTCGGCTCCGCCCTCGGAGAAATCGCTCAGAAAAATTCTCTCTGCTGCTCCCGTCCAAAGGCGCCCTGTTCAATTCAGCTTGCGGCGCCAGATTTGTTTCGATTGCACAATGCGGGTGCAGGCGATCCACTTGCCGTCGGGCGACACCCTCGGGTGCAGCAGATTTCCCGAATCTTGCGTCAACTGCCGCGCCGCGCCTCCCATCTTCGGTATCGCGAACAGCTGCATTCTGCCATCCTTCAGTGCGCTGTAGACGATCGAGCTTCCATCCTTCATCCAGTCGAGCCCGTCGTAGGTGGTTCCTTTGTAATCGATCACCTTCTGCGGCTCCGAACCGTCCGCGTTCATCGTCCACAACGAGCGGTCCTGGCCGCCGCGATCGTCTTCGACCGCGATTTGCGTTCCATCCGGCGACCACGCCGCCCACTGCGCGCTTCGAATCGCTGCGGGAAGCGGCAGCTCGGTCACGTCCGCTACGCGCCCGGTGTCCGGATCGAGCGTGAGCACCCACAGTTTGTCGATGCCCGGCTGACCGTTGCGGTCCCACGAGCTGAACAGCAGCTTCTTTCCATCCGGCGACCAGTACGCCGGCCCCGTTTCCCATCCAAAATCCGTGAGGCGAATTTCCGGTGCGTGCACGTCGTCCGCGAGCCGCAGATAAATGTCGTCCGTGCTGTTCGGGTCTCCGTGCTGCGGCGTGGGAACCGGCGAACGGTGCGAATGGAACGCGATCCATTTTCCGTCAGGCGACCATGCCGGAGAGAAGTCTTCTCCGTTGCCCGAGACGATCACTGCCGGATCGGAAGCGCGATTGCCCTGATCGTCGATCGCGACGACCGCATCGTCGAGGTCGAGTCCCCAATCGGCCTGGCGCGCTCCACCGAAGAAATAGCCGATCCGGTGGCTGTCGGGACTCCACATCGGCAATTCGCCTTCGGCAACCACTTCCTTCGCATCGCCGCCGCCCGACGACAGGAGCACAACCGAATCGTGATACACGGTGCGCACCCAGTAGAGATTGCTTCCCGCGAGGGTCGGTGCGTCGTCGTCCTCTCCGGGCGTCTCGACAAGCTCTTGTCGCGCGCCCGTCGCCAGATCGAGCTGGTAGATTTTCAGCCAGCGGTTCGCCTCGGGCTGCTGGCGCGCCGCGTTGTCGGGCTGGCCATCGGTGGCCAGCGGAAGATACAGCTTCTTGCCGTCGGGCGAGACTGCCATGCGCTCGGCGAGCGGGCTCGCGTCGAGATCGTTGACGACCACCTTGGATTGGTCCGTGTTCGCGTCGATGCGAATCAGCGTCGATTTACCGCTCGGCAGAAACAGCAGGCCGTAGAAGTAGCCGCCGTCGGGCGAAAACGCCATGGCCGCGATTCGGCCCGCGACGCCGTAATCGCGCACGCGGCCGCGGACATCGATGAAGACAGCCTGCTCGGGGGCGTCCGAGCGGTAGTACGCGAGCTCGTCGGCATTCCTGGCGCAAATCGGGATCGCGTTAGCGGGAAGGGACGACAACTTTTCGCCGTCCTCGTGGGGGAGAAACCAGCCGTCCTCGACCGTGCGTTCGCCCAGCCGCGCGAGACCACCCGTTCCGAGCGAGTCCCACGGCCCGCAGAAGACGGCATTGTCGATCCGGTTCAAGTCCGCGATGAGGCTGAGAGGATCCTGCTGGCCGGTCTCCAGCGAGTAGAGCTGAAGGTTCGGCTGCATGCCGCGCCGGTTGACGATGGCCCAGTTTCCATCCGGCGAAACCGTCACGCGCTCGAGCGGGCCTTCGAACCATTGATTGCTGGGCAAATCCAGCACGAGCTTGTCGTCCGCATTCACGACGGGTGCTGCCGGAGGCGCTGCCGTCGCGGACTGAGTCGCGGCTGGCGCGGACTGCGCGCTCGGCTGCTGCGCGGGCTGGCTCTGCCCGAACGCAAGCGGCAGAATGCCGGCCGCGAATGCGAACGCAAGGCCGCCAAACGCGACGGCGGAGCCGACCGGCCGGGCATTCATGGCTTCCAATTCCTCCGTAAAGAAGTCGGAAATAAAATTCTACGCGCAAAATTCAGGCGTACTTGTAGAAGCCGCGGCCGGATTTCCTTCCCAGCCACCCCGCCGCGACATATTTTCTGAGGAGAGGACACGCGCGGTATTTCGAATCGCCAAATCCCTTGAAGAGCACATCGAGAATATCGACGCAAACGTCGAGGCCGATAAAATCGGCCAGTTCGAGCGGACCCATCGGATGATTCATGCCGAGCTTCATCACGGCGTCGACTGCTTCGGGCGTGGCCACGCCTTCCATCACGGCGAACGCCGCCTCGTTAATCAGCGGCATCAGCACGCGATTGGAGACGAAGCCCGGCGCGTCGTTCACCGCGACCGGTTTCTTGCCGAGGCGCTCGCAGAGAACCATCGTGGAATGAAACGTCTCGTCGCTGGTAGCGAGGCCGCGAATCACTTCCACCAGCACCATCACCGGCACCGGATTCATGAAGTGCATGCCGATGAAGCGCTCCGGGCGGCTGGTCTGTGCCGCGAGCTGCGTGATGGAAATAGACGAAGTGTTGCTGGCGAGGATCGCGCCGGGACGCAGCGCCGCGTCTGCTTCCCTGAGCACGCGAACTTTCAATTCGAGCTGCTCGGGCACTGCCTCCACCACGAAATCGGCGGCGGCGAGCTTTGAAATCTCCGTCGTCGCGTCGATGCGCCCCAGGGCAGCAGTTTTGTCCGCCTCGGCGATTTTGCCTTTCTTAACTTCGCGGTCGAGATTCTTGCCGATGGTGTCGAGCCCGCGATCGAGGAAGCGCTTCTCGACGTCGCGGAGAATCACGTTGTAGCCCGAACGCGCGAAGACGTGCGCGATTCCGTTGCCCATCGTGCCGGCACCGAGCACTGCGACTGTTTTGATCTCGTTCGTCATGGCCGGTTTAACTATATTCGTTCGATTGCGAGGGCTACGGCGTTGCCGCCGCCGAGGCAGAGGGCGGCGATGCCGCGCTTGAGGTTGCGGCGCTGCAGTTCGTAGAGCAGCGACACAAGAATGCGCGCGCCGGAGGCGCCGATGGGATGGCCGAGGGCGACCGCGCCGCCGTTCACGTTGACCTTTTCGGGATTCAGCTTCAGGACGCGCGTGACGGCGATGGCGGCGACGGCGAAGGCTTCGTTCAACTCGTAGAGATCGACGTCCCTGTCGCGGTCCCATCCGGTTTTCGCGAGGAGTTTTTCGACGGCCTCGACGGGCGCCATCATCACCCACTTCGGCTCAACGCCGCTGACGGCTTGCGCAACGATGCGGGCCATGGGCTTTTTGCCGAGGCGCGAGGCGTTTTCCTCGCTCGTGACGACCAAAGCGGCGGCGCCGTCGTTCGTGCCGGGCGCGTTGCCAGCGGTGACGGTGCCGTCCTTCTTGAAGGCGGGCCTGAGCTTCGCGAGCGCTTCCATCGACGTGTCCTCGCGAGGCGATTCGTCGGTCTTGATGATGACGGGCGGGCCTTTCTTCTGCGGAATCTCGATCGGGACAATTTGTTCGCCGAAGAAGCAGGACTTGATCGCGCGGACCGCTTTCTGATGGCTTTCCAGCGCGAAGCGGTCCTGCTCCTCGCGCGAAATTTTGTATTTTTCGGCGACGAGCTCGGCGGTCTGGCCCATGTGGAAGTTTTCGTACGCGTCCCAGAGGCCGTCGACGATCATCGAATCGTAGATTTCCTGGTTGCCGAGGCGAAAGCCGGTGCGCGCGCCTTTGAGCAGGTAAGGGCAGTTGGACATGGATTCCATGCCGCCCGCCACGACCATTTCGGATTCGCCGAGAGTGACGGCTTGCGCCGCGAGGGCCACGGCTTTCAGACCCGAGCCGCAAACTTTGTTGATGGTCATAGCGGCAACCCGAGGATCGAGGCCGCCGCGCAAAGCGGCCTGGCGAGCCGGGTTCTGGCCGAGGCCAGCCTGGACGACGTTGCCGATGATGGCTTCGTCGACCTGTTTGGGGTCAATTGCGGCGCGGCGGACGACTTCGGCGACCACTTTCGCGCCGAGTTCGGTGGCCTGGAGCGGGGCGAGACCACCCATGAATTTTCCCGTCGCCGAGCGCACGGCGCTCAATATGACTGGCTGCTGCATGCGATTTCTCCTCGCCCGAGTTCTCTCGTTCAACTATAGGCGCGGGCCGTTCGCTACGCAATCGTCGTCTCCGGGCTTTCGCCCAGCCTTCACCCGAGGCGAAAAGAAGTCGAAGAAAAAAGTGGGGAGTGTCGCGGTTAGAAAATGTTTTCTCCTTTGTTTTCCGTTGGTTGAGCGGCCTTTTGAATGAGGCGATGCCACGATTAGATTTTTCTTCGCCTCCCTGGAAGCCGACGGCGCGGGGCGAGAGGCTGGAGAAGCCGGAGCGGCAATTTGGGCGGGGGTGGTAGAGGCGATCACTGCGGCGGGATCGACCGATCCCCCAAAGATGTAGTTGAGACGGGGCGGTTCGTACTTTCTGCTGTCGTCATCGAGCGCGGTGTAGAGGCGGACGGCGCGGGTGATCACGTCGAATTCGTCGGTCGGGGTGGTTTCCGCGCGCTCGAGAACGTTTTCCAGGACGCGGGCGGCTTCGCTACGGCGTCGACGGATCAGGCCAGTGGCATGCGCGTGACGATAAATCGAGTTGCGGTTAGCGATTCCGTAGTCCTCGGCGATTTGGGCGGGGCTGCGCCAACGGATGTATTCGCCTTCAATGGCGTCGCGGTCGGGATGGGCACAAACGAGACAGCGGCGGGAATGGCGGGAGAAGTCGGGCGGCGGAGAGGAGGTTGAGGAGTTGGCGACCGATCGGGTGAAACAGGCGAAGGCGGCTTTGGCGCTGTCGAGAGGGAAGATCGCACCGGGGAGGCGGTCGAGAGTGGCGGGGACCGGGACGGTTGCGAGAGGCTCAGGACCGTTTGAGCCGCCTGGCTCGGTGGCTTGGGTTGTCAGGGGAGGGAGGCTCGTTGGGTCGGCAGGGCGGCTGGCGGCGAGTTCGGCTTCGCGGGCTGCTCGTTCCTGTTCCTTGGCGGCCTGGCGGGCGGCCTCTTCGGCGTCGAGCTTGGCGTGGTAGGCGGCAAGCTCGTCGGCCATCATGATTGTTTTCATTCCCGGGCGCTCAGGGTCGTCGACGAAGTACATCGGGAAGTTTCTGTGGGGACGGCGTGGGCCGGGCTCTGGCTCGGCGTTTTGCGGTTGGTTCTGGCTGGGATCTTCCATGGCGGGCGTTACTTGCGTCCTTTCGAGGATTTCGGGCGGGGCGGGCTGGGCCGGGGGCGCGTCCGAAGACTGGGATTGGGGTTGGGGTGGGGGAGCGGGATCGGGGAGTTTTCGGGACATGATCTCGCCCCCGGCGTAGGCAAAGGAGTCGCAGGGGCGCCATTTGCGGCTTCTGCGGGGCTTGTAACCGACTGTGTCTCTCATAAGAGGAACGAAGGATAGCACGAACGAGGTATGTAGTCAATAGTAAATATTTACATCGTTCTATACGTACCAGAGCTATGGCCGCGATTCCCGAAATGGGAACAACGGCGCGGGATCAGGCACGGATGTACCACGGGACGTTGATGAGGACGATGTTGCGGCTGCAGTTGAGAAGGAGAAAGGCCTTTAAGAGTTCGGCGCGCTGATTGTGGAGGGGGTAGTGGTACCAATGGCGTTCGACGAGCTCTGGAACGACCACGGCGATCTGGCGGCCGGGGTGCTTCCGTTCGGTCTCCAGCACGTACTCGAGGATCGGTTTGAGGACGAGGCGGTAGGGCGATTGGAGGGTGACCAAGTTGGGAGGCATGGCGCCGGCGAGCTCGACGGGATACTCAACCAGATGACACCAGCTTTGCTGGAGAGAGTCGGGCTCGTCTTCCATGACGACATGTACGGCGTAGATTTCTTGCGAGAGGGAAAGAGCAAACTGCAGGGCGCGCTGCGAAATCGTGCTCCAACCCTGGATGGGCACGATAACGATCGGCGGCCCGATGTTTTCGACTTTGAGCGGCGCGGTGAGCGCCGTTTCCCGGGCCACGGCGCGGTAATGACGCCGCACCCAAAGCATCGCAGCCATGACGGCCGCGATCAGCAGGACGCTGATCCACGCTCCCGCTTTGAATTTCGCGACGAGTACGACGAGCAGGGTTACGCCGGTGGCCAACGCGCCCAGACCGTTGACCAGCATGCTGCGGATCGCGCCGGGACCGCGGTTGCGAGCCCAGTGTCCAACCATTCCGGCCTGCGACAGCGTGAACGCGAGGAAGGCGCCGATGGCGAACAAGGGAATCAGGCGGTCGGTGACGCCGCGAAAGATCAGCAGCAAAACCGCCGCCAGGGCGGCCAGGACGAAAATTCCCTCCGAGTAGACCAGCCGGCGGCCGCGAAAGCCGAAGGCGTGAGGGAGGAATCCGTTCTGCGCGAGGGCTTTGCAGAGGCGAGGGAAATCGGCGAAGGCTGTGTTGGCCGAGAGCGAGAGGATGGTGAGGATCGAGCCGATAGCAAAGAAATAGAACCAGCCGCGGCCGGCCACGGCGGCGACGAGGAGCGAAAGCACGCTCTGGTAGCCGGGCAGTCCGGGGTCGGTGGCTTGGATGCCGTACGCGCGAACGAGGTAGGCGATTCCCGCGAGCAGAATGATGAGAAGCCCGATGATGACGGTGAGCGTGCGCTGGGCATTGCGCACGGTGGGCTCGCGAAAGGCGCGCACGCCGTTGCTGACGGCTTCGACGCCTGTCATAGCGGTGCAGCCGTTGGAGAAGACCTGCAGCAGGAGCCACAGGCTGACGGCGGTGGTGGCGGGAACAGCGACGGAAGGGGGAGCGACGACGGGCACGGGATGTCCGGCGGCGAGGACCGTTTTCGAAACGCCGATGATGATGGCGATGAGAAGCGAACCGAGGAACGCGTAGGTGGGAATCATGAAAAAGATGCCGGCTTCGCGCAAGCCGCGAAGGTTCACGACGGTGATGACGAAGAGGATCCCGAGGCAAATCGAAAGGGTGTGCGGTTGAAGGCGCGGAGCCGCGGAAACGAGGGCGCCGACGCCGGCGGAAATTCCCACGGCGACGACGAGGACGTAGTCGAGCATCAGAGCGGCAGCGGCCAGCAGGCCGGGGTAGACGCCAAGATTCTCGGTCGCGACGGTGTAAGACCCGCCGCCGGCGGGATACGCAGCGATCGTCTGGCGATAAGAAATGTAGACGATGGCGAGAAGGATGATGATGGCGAGGCTGACGGGAACGATATAAGCGACGCCGGCCGCGCCGAGCGGGATCAAGAGGGTCAGCGCAGCTTCCGGGCCGTAGGCGGCGGAACTCAGCGCATCGAGCCCGAAAATCGGGATGCCGGTGGTTACGCCAATCTGCTCGGCGCGCTCTTCCGAGGTGGCCAGGGGCTTGCCGAGCAGGATGTCCAATACGGACACGCAACCTCCGTGGACAGCGGTTCTGGAACGGCGGGGAAGTGTAATGCGGCCTTGTGAGAAAGGGAAGAAGGGCGCAGAGGAGGCACGGGAGCCAGAGGAGACGGTGTGTAGTAGTCCTAGAATGATCGGACGGAATGCTTGCCGATGGTGACGGCGACCTGTAACATCTTCGATCAACTGGGGATCATCCAAGCCAGCAAGACTCAAAATCACAACGAAAGAGGAGGGTCGCCGTGTACGACATGAAAAACCTGGGCCAACTCAAGAAGATGGACGCGAGCGCGCCGGAGGGGATGAAGGCGTTCTGGGCGTTCGACAAGGCGGCGATGGCCGCTGGGGCGATTCCGGTGAAGTACAAGGAGTTGATGGCGCTGGCGGTGGCGTTCACGACGCAGTGCCCGTACTGCATCGAGATTCATTCGAAGCGGGCGCGGGAGGCGGGCAATTCGGATCAGGAGATTGCGGAAGCGGTGGTAGTCGCGGCGGCTCTGCGGGCGGGGGCGGCGATCACGCATGGGACGCATGCGTTTGTAGAGAGGTAGGAGGCAAGGAGCCCAGGGGAAGAGGCACCGGCGTAAGGGCGAGGACAATCGTCCCTTCCGGGA
>Ga0335072_10017665_pt1 | contig 10080 bp, 13 predicted proteins | sample Lox_Sample_21_FD_206725 | JGI IMG/M metagenome (GOLD analysis project Ga0335072, IMG submission 206725) | Soil microbial communities from Loxahatchee National Wildlife Refuge, Florida, United States - Lox_Sample_2.1 | ecosystem: Environmental > Terrestrial > Soil > Wetlands | place: USA...
CATTTTATGGGGTAATTATTGGGAACGCCCTAATGCTGTTCACGATCTGCCTGATGCTGTATGCGTGGGTTCAGGCCCCGTGGGCGCTCGCGGTTACTGCCATGTTCGGGCTGGTGCTTTCACCGGCGATGTATTGGACGAACTCCTACTGGGGCGGTTCAGTGGCGGCGAGCGGTGGCGCGCTTGTGCTGCTCGGCGTTGGGAGGTATCGCACACGGCAAACGCCTCTTGTGGGTGCGATCTTCGCCATTGGCGTGCTGCTCCTTTTCTGGACGCGGCCGTTTGAGGGGGGCGCGTTCACTCTCCTGGTGCTGATTGTTTTCGGAAGTGCACTTTGGCGCAAACGGCGAGCGGGCGCGTTGGTGGCCGCGATGCTCTTGCTCGCGATCGGTGGCGCGTGGACGTGCCTTGACAACGAGGCCATTACCGGGAGTCCATTTCTTTTGCCGTATATCCTGCACCAGCGCCAATACGATGTTCAACCGGTGTTTTGGTTTCAGAAGTTGCGCCCCGAACCAACTTATTCAAATCCGCGTCTCTCTGCCTTCCACGGAACCAACGGATGGGAAGTGCATGCATACAGAGGAACGCGGAAAGGGTGGAAATTGCTCGCGTCTCGCTTATACGGCCCCTTTGGGACGTTGAGATGGGACCTCTGCATAGCGGTCGTACTTGCACTCTTGGTGCCCGTTGCATGGCGCGATCCGCTCTACCGGAAAATGGTGATTGTCGCCGGAGTTTTTCTGCTTGCGCTGGGGGCCGAAACGTTTCATCAGAAGCATTACACGGCGCCTGTGTGGGGCGCGCTTGCCCTGATGATCGCGGTTTGGTCGGAACGAGCCTGGAAATTCCGGTTCCGGAACGTGCCGGTGGGAGCGGTGCTGGTTGTGCTGGCTCTTGTGTCGCCAGCTATCATTTTGCTTCCAGCTGCGCAGGCAATGGAGAAAAATGCGGCCATGCCGTTTATCGGCGATTACACGGGCAAGCTTTCTCCGAGCTCATGGTCAAGGCGGCGCGGCGAATTGATTGAGCGGCTCTCGGCGCTTGACCGGCCTCAACTTGTGATTGTCCGTTATCCCTCGCCAGATTGGCACATCCAGGAAGAGTGGGTATACAACGACGCCGACATCGACCATCAGCGTGTGGTGTTTGCGCACGATCTTGGGGCAGCACAGGATCGAGCATTGCTTAACTACTACCCGGGCCGCGCGGCCCTGTTGTTGACGTTTGACTCCGTGTCGGGGCAGGAACACATTCAGCCTTATCCTTCTGCGCCATCGCAACCATGATTCATACGTTCTTCTGAGAGTTACTGGTCGAACCGACGAGGCACGCTGATTGAGCGGCTCTCGGGGCTCGACCGGCCTCAACTCGTGATCGTCCGGTACCCCTCGCCAGGTTGGCGCATCACCGAGGAGTGGGTCTACAGCAGCGCCGATATCGATCATCAGCGGGTTGTGTTTGCGCACGATTTCGGATTGGAACAGAATCGAGCCCTGCTGAATTACTATCCCGATCGAACCGCCCTGTTATTGACTTTTGATCCCGCGTCGGGGCAGGAACACATTGAGCCTTATCCTAGCGCGACATCGCAACAGTGATTCTCAGTTTCGATCCAATACCTCAAAGCTGACAAGAAAAATCCAACGACCCAACGCCAGTTGAGTTCAAATCTCGGAATCGGTTTGTCTCTACGTCATGCGGTCCGGTACACTTGCTTTCTGACATCGCGACAATAGGACCTGAGCGCCAGTTTTCTTAGGGTCAATGGTCACAAGGGGACTTCGGGAGTATGAGGCCAAGACTATTCAAACATCCAAACGGGCTCGGTCGACTTATTTCCCTATATGATTCTCATTGAGAAATCTCAGCGTTTCCAGCCACCAAGGCGCATTCGGATTCCAAGGCTGTTGCCATCCCCCCCATATCACAATTCCATCGGCATACTGGCGAGCGGTATTCAACTCCATGCGCCAGTAGCCCGGCGGTAAATATTCGCTTGAAGCGTCATGGAATTGAGGCCACAAGAACACATAAACCGGCTTTCCGTTTGAAATGCGGCGGGCCTCCGCGATTTGTGCTGTCGCGTAGGTTCGCCAACCAATCTCATCTTTGTAAAATGTATAAACGGATGGAAACAATACGTCGGCGGTCTTGCCGATTGACGAAACACGATCGTCTGCTGTCTGCCATGCCTTGTACTTTGGCGTGCTCTTGTCGCCAATTGCATCCCAGTAATTGCGAATTGGAGCTACCCCATAGTAGCCAACCTTTAGGGACGGCGCACTTTGCTTAAACAAGTTGATCGTTTGAGTATATTTTTGAAGACTTTGAGCAACGATAGACGGGTCTCCAGTCACAGGCCAGCTCTCGATATCTATGGCGACGATCCCCGTTGATTTGCTCGCTTGTATAGCCAAATCGCGGATTGTATCTGCGGTCGGAAGACTCTGTGAATCGCTCGCCTTCTTCCATAATGATGATGAATAACAAATCGTAATCGGCTTCAGCCCGAATGGTCTAAGATCCGGTTTTCGCTGGTAAAGCGTACCATCAAAGACGACAAACGAAGTCCCACTCGCAGTTGAGGAAGCCTGTCCATATACTGCAAGAGTCACGAAGAGAAAGAGTACCAGGATCTTCGAGCATTGAGTCATTTCGCCTCCCCCAAGTATTTCAGCTCGATGATTTTAACAACCCCCGGACGGGAAAGGCAAAGAAGCGCCTTGATTTGCTCACTCTTCTTGTTTCGGTCAATTTCAGGTTCTGCTAGCAGGTTATGGCACGGAGGGAATCGCACCGTCGTCGACCGGTACATACGCGAGTGTCTGACGCTTCATGCCCATGCAGCTCTGTGTGGAGAGAAGGTTGCAGCAGCACTGATTAAGATCGTTATCGGCCGCGGGGTGCCTAAGTCAATCACCGTAGACAACGGAACTGAATTTGGGAGCAAAGCAATGGGTCACTGGGCCTGTTCGAACCAATTACATCTGAATTTCATCCGTCCAGGGCGGCAGGTCGAGAACGGCTACATCGAAAGCTTCAACGGGAGATTGCGCGACGAATGCCTGAATGTGGAAGCGTTCTTCAGTCTGGTCGACGCCCGGCGCAAGTTAGCTCTCTGGTTGCACGACTCTACAACCAACATCGGCCTCACTCGGCACTGTGCTCAGGGAGCAGTGTGTCTGAGCCTTGGTTGGGCCATCGGGACCGCATCACCGATGATGCTTTCCTCCTTTTCGGTCGGTGCACGCGTGGGACTGCTTTTGCGCTTCGGAGCGTCCGCACCGTACAACTCGTCTCTGCACCAAAGCTTGATCGCCGCCGGAGCGATTTCCGGATTGTGCAATTTCACGCATAATCAAGGAATTTCTTGGTTTTCGTTAGTTTCCGTTCTCCTTTAAAAAACTCTCCGTCTCCAGCCACCAGGGAGCGTTGTTATCCCACGTCTCCTGATATCCACCCCAAATCACCAGCCCATCGGCATATTGCCTGGCGGTTTCCAGTTCCATTCGCCAGTAATCAGGTGCCAAGTAGTCGCCTATAGCTCCGTCTAATTGATATCGAGGCCACAAAAACGCATAGACAGGTTTCCCGGGTGCGATTCGGCGAGCCTCTTCAATTTGTGCAATCGCATATGTCTTCCAGCCATTTTCATCCGCGTAAAAAGTGTAGATGGAAGGAAACAGCACGTTGGCTTGCTTGGCGATTGGCGTCACACTGTCATTCCTTCTTTGCCACGCCTTGTACTGGGACGAATCGGGCGCGCAAATTGCATCCCAGTAATCTGCCTCTGGAGCAACACCATAGTAGCCAAACTCGAGCGAAGGTGCGAATTGTTCAAATGACTGAAGGGTAATGACATACTTCTGAACGCTATCAGCCACTGCAGATTGACCTCCGTCTAATGGCCAATTTTCAATGTCGAGGAAAGTTGTGGGCGCGGAAGCGCTGGCTTGTTGAAGAATCGCTTTGACCGCGCTAGGATTTGGTGGGTTCGATTGATCGCTTCCATTGCTCCACAAGGTGGAAGCATAGAGGCTAGTAAGCGGCGTCAACCCGTAGCTTGTCAGGTTGGGCTTTCCCGCATACAAAGTACCGTCGAAGACGACGAAGCCTCGATTTGCGGTATGTGTTAATGGTCCAGCATTCTGATTGAGACTGCCCGAGCCGCAGCCGCATAGGGTCCATATCAAGACAGTGCACAGCGAGCTCAGCATTGTGCTGCTTCGTCTTGCATTATGGCTTGGGTTTCGATGTCGGGGCCAATCGCCGTCGATCGTTCGCGGAACAGACAGTCCTCTCACTGAACGTGAAAGAGTGCTCTTGTCCGAAATTGCTTCTCCGTGCGCCATTCGTTTTCCTCCGAATGGCGCTCATGGCGCTCTGCAAGTGTTGGGCATTCATGATCGAAGCGATCTTTTATGTAAAGGTAGTTCTGACGACAGCACGACACCTTGTGCAAACAATCTCGACAATTCCGTGGACCGCACACTTAGCCAAAAGCTTTCGACAATTTGGACAACGCAGTGGCTTGACGCTTAAACGCCAATCACTAAAAGCGGTCGTGGGATGAGCGACTGCTACTGGGTCCGCTTTGCTCCCACTAGTTGGCGTCTCCATTGTGTTGTCCTGCATTCAATATTGTTATCGGCATCGAATCCTCTAGTCTTAGTTCCGTATTGCTACGAGGTTGCCAAGCGATTCTGACTTTAGTAATTATTTTTGTGCTTGGTCATCTGCTTCAGTCTGGCCCGGTACGGACACGCCTCGAAGAGGCGAGTCGATGGGGCCACCGGGAGCAGGAGGGCCGAGAAGACCAGAGCAACTAGCAAACATTTGGCTGGATATTGCGACGCAGTTTTTTAGGTGCATTGAGCCGCCAAGATTAATCGGCCTATTCTCCATCGGCAGGAGAGAAATGTCATTGGGCACTTCGCAGTCGCCCGTGCTCGGTCGGTATTGGAGCCCGCGGAAGTGCGCTCTATTCGGTACGAGTTCTCGGCGGCGTCGGATTTATCAGGCGGTTCATGAAGTCGCAGGAGAGCAATCCGAACGATGTAGACAATCTGCGCAGCTGTGCCGGGACCGAGGATTTTCCGCAGATGTCGGTCGAGCAGGATCTTCGGATCTACCGTGTAGTTGCACCCGTACAGTCGGGTGGCACAGGAACCCCAACGCCAACCACCCTGACTGCATAATCCGATTGGATGTGTTCGCAGCCAGGCTGTCGCGCCTGCTCCGCTCAGTTCATCAACCGGCTCGGCGGCCTGCTGACCGAGCATGAGATTGTTCCGCCGCAATATCCGGGACATGTACGCAGCGATTGACCGACTGAGCTGGAGGATGCCGATAATCCGCTGACGGACCGACAGAGATCTGTTGCGCGGCCGCCTCTATGAGGAAATCGGCACAACTGGACGTACCGGTAAAATGAGCCTGTGCACAAGGAACAACCATAAGAAAGGAGCCGATGCGAATCGCACTTGACTTGCTGTGTCTGATTCCTGGGGAGATTGGGGGGACGGCAACTTATGCCAGAGGACTCTGTGAAGGCCTGTCGGAGTGCATTGACGACGATGAGGTCTTCCTCTACCTCAACCAGAGTGAGCAGGACTGGCCATTACCCGCGGACTCCAGGTTTCACAAGATCATCTGCGGCGTTTCCGGTCGTCGCAGATTCGCGAGATACTGCTATGAGCAGCTGGCTCTTCCTCTGCAGCTTCATAGAGATCGAATCGATGTTGTCCATTCGCTTGGAAACGTATCGCCGCTTTTTACATTCTGCCGCTCCGTCGTTACTATTTCCGATCTTCATTTCAAGCACTTTGCCAAGGATATGTCGTTTGCCCGTTGGGCAGCACTTCGTTTCTTTGTGCCTTCTTCAATAAGGAAGTGCGATCAGGTCATAACGGTTTCAGAGTTTTCGCGAACGGAAATCTGCGCCGATTATCCTTGGGTGGCTCCCAAGATCCATGTGACGCATCTCGCATCCGGATTCTCGCCCTTGCCTTCACCGCATGACACGAAAACGAAACTCGGAATTCCGTCTCCATATTTTGTCGCGTTCAGTAGCACATCGCCCCACAAAAACTTGGACAAGCTGATTGAGGTCTACGCGGAATTGCGCAGCCGCAAAGTGATTTCGCATACCCTGGTCATCGTGGGCAGCCATTCATCGATCTCGCATGCCGAAAAAGACGTAATATTCACTGGCTATCTTCCTAATGCCATGGTTCGAACGGTCCTAGGCAGCGCAAGCTTCCTGGTATTCCCGTCCTTGTACGAAGGTTTCGGTCTGCCTCTCCTAGAGGCGATGGCGTTAGGAGTCCCTGTCGCCTGCTCAACTGCTGGCTCCCTGCCCGAAGTGGCCGGTGAGGCCGCGCTGTTCTTTTCTCCAACGTCCAAAGCAGAGATTCGCGGGGCATTGACCCGCATCGCAAGGGACAAAAACCTGCGAGATTCACTAAGAGCCAAGGGGCATGAAAATCTCAAGCGTTTCTCATGGCGACGGACCGCCGAACTCACATATCAAGTCCTGCAAAGGGCCACGCGGCACGCATCTCGAGAGAACTTTGGTTCCGCGGCATGATCCGCGGCGTTGGAAAGAGCTACAAAGAACTACTGCGTGAGCGCAGTGATGACTCTCTCCTGGTCGGCCTCCGAAAGCCCGACCGAACAAGGCAAACTCAAGGCCAGTCTCCAGTCTCTCGGCAACTGGCAAATCCAGCGTGCCCATTGATGCATAGGCTGGCGATCGATGGATTGGTTGCCAAAGCGGGCGGCTTTGAATCTTCTTGGAATTCAGCTTGCGCAATATTTCGCGCGAACCCGCACCGAACTCATCTTCGTTGATGAGGATCGTATACATCCAATAGGAACTTCTGGCCCACGGCGCATTCCTCATGGGTTCGATCCCGGGAAGGCATCCTAGCGTACTGGTATACTGGCCGACAATTCTCCGTTTGGTCGCCACATAGTCAACGATGTCACGGGTGCCGAATGAATGCTCAAACGCCGACCATCTGTCGGTGAGCGCACTGGATTTTCACCATGACGGACCTGCTTGGCTCTCGAAGAGAGTAAGGCAATGCAATCCATTTTCGTCGCCCTTGCAAGGTTTAGAGGCAAGAGTGAACGACGGTGATGAACGAGCAGCCTATGGTGAGCGCACCCCACAGCCGCTGCTGGAGCCATGCTGACGACGCGAGAGACAACCGGAGAAGAGCGAGGCTGTCAGATTGTGACCAAGTCCATTTTGGATGGTTCGCGCGTAAAACCAGACGGTCTAGCGGTTCCGACCGCGGTTGACGTCATCGGAAGCCTCCGAAATCGTACGCAACGCCAATGTCCCACCCACGAGGGTTCAATGTGTGATTCCTAAAAAGGTCCGGCCAGAATTGATACTCGTAGTTGACCCGCAACCAGAGGCTTTTATAGAAGCGGGTGTCCGCCCCCCCACCGGGGACGTATATTGTCCGGGTGTCATGCGAATAGTTTGGATAGTTTGGAAGTGTAAAGTCGAAACTGCCGTCACCAACCAGGAACTTCGCATAGGGGTGGAACCGGCGGTAGAAATGCGTGGTATAGATCACGCCGCCTTCGAGGGTGTCCTGGCGCATTTTCGGGTCACTCCCCGTGCGGCTGTAGTTTAGGTCGCGGCCTTCAAGTTCGAGGCCGAAGCCATCCCACAACGGCGGGAGCTTGTAAAGGTTCCAGTCAGCCCATACTGTGCCACCGCTCAGACGTCCCCCGCTTAGAGGTCCATTCCAGTCAGTGTCGTAAGTGGAATATGAGGCACCCACGCTCAACGGCCAGCCGCCACCGGGGTGACCGATTTCCGGAACAACCTGGGAAAAGGCGGGGCTTGATGTGCAGGTCAGGAGTGCCGCTAGAAGGAGGGAAGGTTTCGTCATGGATCACCTTTTCTTACGCCTCTTGTTAGAGCGAAATTTTGATTCCAAGCCGGGGTATTCTAGTTCTCCAGATTAGACGTGATTCTGATGCATAGGGCCGCTCTCTGGTTACCTTCCTTAACTTTTTCGACACTCTTCCAAAGGAAGAGTAAACCAAAAAGCCGCCCCCCCCCAGTGGTGACACAAAGTCTGCGCTGCAGTCGATCCAGTTCGATTCGCCGTCAAGCAAAGCCCACTGTGGAAGCCCTGGGGGTGGGGATGCTCCCCTTTCTAATGTACCTCGGTATTGATTGCGACGATAGCTAGCGGGTGGGTTTGCCGCGGATAGAGGTTCCGCGAGCATGTTTTCTGCCGCTTCTGGCGGTGGTGGTGCCGGATGCTCGGAAGTCTTTGCAGTCCTCGGTGACGATGAAGTGATGCCGAACGTCGCTGTCTCTTACGTAAGAGTCGAAGTTGGGGCGATCTAGGCCTTGCTGAAGGAACGCACGGAAACGTAGAGGTTGTTGTCGCCGATGAGCATCGGCGCATCGTCGATGCGAAAGTTCGCCTGGTAGACGAAGGCTTGTACTCGGCCTCGACGATGGTGGGAGAACGCTGGAATCAGGATCGAGGAATAGTTCGCCGTGGTAGCCGCCTGGCGTTGAAAGGTTTCCAGTCGGATGGGTTGGAAAGGTTGCCGCTACCGGAGTGCGAGAAGGGCTGGCGCTAAGGTTACCGTAGGCGCTAGTGGTGGCGGGGCCTGGCAGATGCTCTCGGCGCCGTCATCCCGCCCACTCGCGAGGTTTCTGTGGCGCCCACGACCTCCGGCCGCAGTGGCGTCTGCTGCTGGAGTTCTCCGTGCGACAAATTCGCCTGCCTATGCCCCCTCAGGCAACGCCGTGGTCGGCAAGGCAACGGTGGAGGGGTGATCACCGAAAATAAGAAGACTCGCAATATGATGCTCGTCGCGGGCCTCGCTCTGCTTGCCGTCATTGGCGGCGTTTCAGGCTACCTGTTGACGAGGGCCAAGGCCGCATTCGCAAAATCATTACCAATATCGTGAAAGCCGGCAGCGATGGCCTCGGTTCCGAACAGATCGCCTCGACGGGCACTCCTTCGGTTGTCTACATCGAGGTTGCGTGGAACCTGATCGATTCCGCGAACGGCCGGACTCTCAGCCAGGTTTATGTCCCCAATGTCATGGGCAAGAAGAACGGCAAAGAGATTCCCTCCATCAAGAGTCTCGAGAAATCGATGCTGCGGCCGGTCTTTGTTCAATTCAATGGAGCGGTTGAGCCAGTTTTGTCGACCGACGACGGCGCCGACAGTCTCAACCGATTGGGGGAAACGGTCTCGGCTCGGGTTTTGTGGTGAGCAACGACGGGTTCATCATGACCAATCGGCACGTGGGCCAGGGATGGGAGACCAGTATACGTTCTGGCAGGAATACCAGGTTCCCGCCGTCCTTCTTCTCGTACCGGGGCCGAACGGTCCGTCGGTCAACGTGATTTCCCAGGGCCAGTTTCCGCAGTGGGTACCCGGGCACGCCAAGGTAGTCGCTGAAGGAACATGACCGACGTCGAAACCTGCTCAAGGCCTTCCCCGGCGAAATCATTCGCAACATGATCATCGCCAGCAGTGGTTTCGGATTTGAGATTGACGTAACGGCGCAGGTGGCAAAGGTTGGCGCCGCGATTTGCGAGGTACCCATCTCCTACCATGGGCGCATCTATAAACAAGGCAGGCGTGAAGGACGCAATCGCGGCGCTCTGGTTTATCCTTCGTTTCAACTTTCTCCGCAGCCTGGAGAAATCTTTCCGGCCTCTCCCGACGCTAGAAAGCGGACAGCGCACTTCAATGTTGAAGCTCGTCTACGCACAAGTGCCTCGACCTCGTACACCGCCAAGCTTGCCTAGAACTTCGCGCACGGTCTTTCTCAGTCGAGCCTGGTCAGATAGGCGTCGCCTTCGCTCGGATGCAGGTGTTCGGCAATGTACTCGGCCTGCGCGCGGTCATCGCCCTCCGGCCGGATGCGCACCCAGTAGCTTCGCTCGCCGGGAAACTCGATCACCTTCGCATCGGGATACTCGCGCAGCAATCTCTCTTTCAACCGTTCTGCGCGCCCCTCGCTCGAGAAGGCCCCGATCTGCACGCACCAGCGCCCGCCAGAATCCATCGGCTTGGG
>Ga0335072_10017666_pt1 | contig 10079 bp, 8 predicted proteins | sample Lox_Sample_21_FD_206725 | JGI IMG/M metagenome (GOLD analysis project Ga0335072, IMG submission 206725) | Soil microbial communities from Loxahatchee National Wildlife Refuge, Florida, United States - Lox_Sample_2.1 | ecosystem: Environmental > Terrestrial > Soil > Wetlands | place: USA: Florida...
CATGAGCCGGCGCAGGCGCGCCACGAGCAACGCATCCAGCTCGATGGCGTAAACGTCGGCGCCAGTCGTGGCGAGGTACTCGGTCATTTCGCCATGGCCGGCCCCGACTTCAATCCAGCAATGCCCCTGATTCGGCGGCCGCGCTGAAGTCACCTGCGAGGAATTCGTGGATGCGACGCCTTCGCGGGCCGCCGCTACAGGAGAGTACTGTGCGGCCGAATGCGGCAAAACGCCGATGGCGCGTGCAATTTGTTCGCGCCACCCGGCATCCGCAAGAAAATGTTGCCCAAGACGCTGGCGAGCCATGCGCAGAAAGTGTAGCAGGAAGCACCGCTGGTGTTTTCGGCCTTGTGGTTGCATCTTGACGCAATCCATTCGGTCCAGTAGCGTAAAATGGATGCGCACGACGCGATTAATCCCGTGAACGCGCCGAAAAAGAGAAAAACTCGAAGAGCGCCAAAGGAATCGAGTAAAGAAGAGCGAGTGAGAATTCTTTTTGTAGCATCGGAAGGATTGCCATTTTCGAAGACGGGCGGCCTTGCGGACGTGGTCGAAGCGCTGCCAAAGGCGCTAGTCGCGCAGGGCCACGAAGTGGCTGTGGTGTTGCCACGCTATCGCGGAACGAAGGCAAGCGCCCCGGTACTGCCGAGCCTCACGATTCCAATGGCAAATCGCTTGAGGTTCCCATCCATTGTGGATGGCTCAGTGGTTTCCGGCGTTCGATACTTTTTTGTCGATGATCCGGCGTATTTCGATCGCGAAGGATTATATGGCGACACCACTGGAGATTATCCAGACAATGCGGAGCGCTACGGCGAATTCTGCCGCGCGGCCATCGAAATTGTTAAGCACGTCTGGCCAGCGGATGTGATTCACTGCCACGATTGGCAGACGGCGCTGGTTCCGGTTCTGCTGCGCACTTCTTACGGCGATGACCCGTCGGTAAAAGACATCCCCGTGGTTTTCACCATTCACAACATGGGGTATCACGGGTTGTTCCCGGAAGAGGTTCTAGAACGCGCGGGCATTCCTCAGGTTCTCTACAATCCCGGCGCCCTCGAGTTCTACGGCAGCGTGAATTTCTTGAAAGGCGGACTCATCTATTCGGACTTTCTCACGACTGTCAGCAAGAAATACGCGCAAGAGATTCAGACGCCCGAATATGGCTGGGGACTGGACGGCGTGGTGCGTGGCCGCGCCGACCGGCTGATCGGTATTTTGAACGGCGTTGATTATTCCGTTTGGAGTCCGGATAAAGACAAACTGATTCCCATGAAATATTCCGCTAAGGATATGAGCGGAAAACACGTGTGCAAACAGGCGCTGCTGGAATTGTTCGGCATCGCGCCGGAACATGCAGCCCGCCCGGTGATCGGAATAGTTTCACGATTCGCGGATCAAAAAGGCTTTGACCTGATCGCCGAGAAAGCGCTCGAGTTGATGAAAGAAGAGCTATCGCTGGTGGTGGTGGGATCCGGCGACCGCAAGTATGAAGAGATGTTCCTGGCGCTTGCAGACGCCTTCCCCGGGCGCGCCGGCGTGAAAATCGCGTACGACAACACGATTGCTCATAAAATCGAGGCTGGCGCGGACATGTTTCTGATGCCATCGCGCTATGAGCCTTGCGGGTTGAATCAGATCTACAGCTTGAAGTATGGTACGGTGCCGATTGTGCGAGCGACCGGCGGATTGGACGATACCGTCGAGCCGTTCGATCTCGAGCATGGCACCGGAACTGGGTTCAAATTTTCTGAGTATTCCGGCAATGCGATGATGTACGCGATACGCCAGGCTTTGCATCATTGCACCGACGAGCGCATCTGGAGACGCATCCAATTGAATGGAATGGCGAAGGATTTTTCCTGGAAGGGGCCGGCCGCGCAGTACGCGAAAGTGTACGAAGCGGCACTGACGGCCCGAGGCGCAGGGCAGGCCTCGCGAAACCAAATGTCTGTAACAACATCTAATTAGCTTCACGAAGGAGAGAAAAACAGCGGCCTAGCGGCAAGCTGTTGAGGACAAATGATATGGCTGAAAATATGGCAGCAAAGAACACGGCGGCAAACGGAACGGCGACCGGCATCAGGGCAGTGACGGATGCAAACTTTGAAGCGGAAGTGCTGACGGCGAGCAGCGCGCAGCCCGTGATGGTGGATTTCTGGGCGGAGTGGTGCAGACCGTGCCACATGCTGGCGCCAACGGTTGCCGAGATCGCCCATGATTACGCCGGCAAATTGAAAGTGATGAAGCTGAACGTCGACGAAGCGATGAACTCCGCCGGGCGTTACAACATCCGCGGAATTCCGACTCTCTTGGTCTTCAAGAACGGACAGGTGGTCGAGCAGATTGTGGGTGCGGTCCCCAAAGATCAAATTACCAAGGCGCTGGATCGACACTTGGCCTAATTCGCCCAAGGATTCCTTGCGCAAAAGGGCCAGCAAAAAGATAGGAAGTTTGAGGGGCATGTCGTACAGTTAAGTGCGGCATGCCCCTTGCTTTTTGTGCATGCGTTGAATTCCGGGAGAAATGATTGGCTACAGCGGAAACTGCGGTTACCACCACACGGAAAGTGAAACCCACGGATCATCCTCCGTTGCTTGCCGGAGACCGCGGGCCGATGCCAATGTCGCGGCCGGGCCTGCACGAAACCGTGCTCAAAATTCTGAAGCCGCTGCCGCGCGGCGTGATTCTCGATTGCCCGGCCGGGGAAGGCGCGCTTGCGGAGGACTTGCTGGCAGAGGGCTTTGAAGTGCGCTGCTGCGACTTGTATTCGGAATTGTTCCGATTGGACGGCGTCGAAATCAAGCGCGGCGATCTGGCGGGCACTCTGCCGTACGCTTCCGAGTCGTTTGACTACATCACCTCGCTGGACGGATTGGAACATATCGATTCGCCGCCGCAAGCTTTTCGGGAGTACCGGCGGTTGCTGAAACCGGGCGGGCACCTAATCATTAGTGTGCCAAACATCATGAATGTCGAGGAGCGGCTAAAATGGCTGCTTTTTGGATACACCTCCCATTTCAAGCCGCTTTCAGAACAATCCAAAGCCAAGATTCATTACGATTGCGCGGGGAAAGACGAAATTGCGGTTCATGCGAATCCAATCGGCTACAATGAACTCAGGTATTACCTTGAGAAAAACGGTTTTACGATTCAAGGTGTTTACCGCGACCGGAAAAAGGGGAATCAGTGGCTTTATTGGCCGTTGGTGGGTTTCATACGGCTGCTGGCTAAGCTGACGCCCGAGAAGCGCCGCAAGGACCGCTGGACCGACGAGCTAGCGTCGGATCCGGTGCTGCTCGGCGGAAACACCATCATCATTCATTCCATCCACGAATAATCGATAGCATCGACGTGATCGGGTTCCTTACACAGCGGGAACCAGGATCGGTGCCTTCGCATCAAGTCTACCCGGGTCCAAGGAGCCGACGTCGCTCCCGACTCGAGAGCTACCTCCTATTTTGCGTAAACACTGATTCTAAATGGGTTAAACCTGTCTGTTTTCATGTAGTTATGCAAGTGTTGATTGTAAAGCATTTGGTTCGCAAAGAGATTTTTGGGATTGAGTGGTTTTAGTTAGCCGGGTCGCTGCGGGTGTCGGAGCCCTGAGGGAGGGTCGCATGGCCAAAAAATCGGCAGTTGAGGCTGCCGCGTTCTTCGATAGCTCCCAAAGCAGCGATACCCACAGGGGAGGACTTGCTCGAGGGGCAAATGGGGCTGTTCGCAAAATGTCCAGATGACGACATCGCGGGATCACAAGCAATGAGGGCGAGTTGGCGGAGAAACTCGCAAGAAACGACCAGAACTCAGGAGCGAAAAGCGGGCTACGAGGGGTAGAGATTTGCTGTGTGGAAAGCCACAAGCTGTAGTAGAGAAAATCCAACATTTTCAGAGTTGTCTGAAGTGGGCATATTCTTTAGCAGGTCGCATGTTTTCTCTTGACAAAGACCAAAAGCACCCTATGATGTGGCGAGAAGTGGAAGAGAGTGGTTGTCAGTAGAGTGAAGTAGAGTCTACCCGGGGCAGTTGAGGCGTTCTCGAGGGCAATCGTGAACGTGGGCATTCTGGGCAATCAATCCAGCCATCTGAGCAGGGAAAATGAAGCTGAGGGGAAACTGTCCGGCGAAAGTCGACGAGAAGGGGCGTCTCAAAATACCCTCGGTGTTTCTGGACGAGCTCAAGGAGTACGGCAACCAGTTTTATATCACGAGTACCACGGGCGAAACAGCAAGAATTTATCCGATGAAGGTATGGTCGGAAATCGAAGACAAGCTGGCGCAACTGCCAAGCACGCATGTGGCAAAGCAGAAGTTCCTTTTGAGGACGAGCTATTTTGGACAGCAGGCGGAATTGGATGGGCAGGGAAGAGTGCTGTTGCCGGCGGTGCTGCGTGAAGCTGCACAAACGACATCGGAAGTGGATGTGCTCGGGGCGTTGAATTATTTGGAAGTAACGAACCACGCCAGGGTGATCGACAAGATGAAGAATGAGCCGTATACAGCGGCAGATGATACCGCACTGGGGATTTAAAGAATTAGGAAGTAAGGAAGTAAAGAAACAAAGAAAGACTGAGATTCGATACACGAAACTGGGTGGGGCAGCGGGGCGAAGGATTTAACCGATTGAGTGCGGCGCATACGCCGGTGATGTTGGAAGAGGTGCTGGAATGGCTGGGCATCAGGCCGGAAGGAACATACATAGACGCCACGCTGGGAGCCGGCGGGCATTCGGCGGCGATCGCCGAGCGACTGACATCGGGAAAACTGATCAGCCTGGACCGGGACGCACAGGCGTTAGAACTGGCGCGGCAGCGGCTGAAGAGATTCGGGGCGATGGTGACTCTGGTGCAGTCGCCGTTCTCGAAGATTGCGGAGGTCGCACACGAGTTGGGGACTCCGAAGGTGGACGGGGTCTTGGCCGACTTGGGAGTTTCGAGCATGCAGCTTGACCAGGCCGCGCGAGGGTTTTCGTTTCGAGAAGCGGCCGAGTTGGATATGAGGATGGACGCCGTGAACGACGAATTGACGGCATACGAGATTGTGAATCGCTGGCCGGAGAAGGATCTGGCCGATTTGCTCTACCGCGAGGCGGATGAGCACGATTCCCGAAGAATCGCCAGGGCGATCCTGAAAGCGCGGCCGATTAGAGATACCGCGCACCTGGCAACGGTTGTGGCAGGGGCTCGCAAGCAATGGGGAAGGCAGAGACTGCATCCCGCAACAAAAACGTTTCTGGCGCTGCGGATAGCGGTGAATCGAGAGATGGAGGAACTCGGGCAGTTTCTTTCGCGAACCCCTGCTACATTGAATTCCGGCGGTCGCATGGTCGTGCTGAGCTACCACTCGCGCGAAGACCGCATAGTGAAGCATGCGTTTCAAGAGGCAGAGCGTCAAGGGACGCTCAAGATGCTTACACGGCACGTGATCCAGCCGACCGAAGAAGAGAAGGCGGCCAACCCGCGTTCGCGAAGCGCGAAACTGCGGTGCGCAGAAAGAGTGTAGTGATGAGCGGCAAACGGAAAAAAGCAGCGATGGCGGAGTTTCATACCGTCAAGCGAATCGATAATTCGAGGCTAGTGCGCAACGTCGAGCCGGCCAAGATGCGAAACCTGTGGCGGACGGTGGCATTAGGGAGCATCGTGGCGGCGTTTTTCATGCTTTACATATTCCAGCACTTTCGGTGCATCGATTTGAGTTTTCAGCTCGAAGATCTGAAAGCCCAGCAGACGAAAGCCTCGGCGTTGAACTCGGAGTTAAAGCTGGAAATCGCCGGGCTTCGCGATCCGATGCGCATCGACATAATCGCTCGGCGGCGTCTAGGCCTGACCGAGCCGTTGCCATCGCAGGTGCAAGAGTACGATGAACCGGATGGCGCGGAAGTGGCCGCGCATTACGTGCGCCCGAACCGCGTGCCGTGAACCTGCCAGCGGGCGTCGCGTTTCCCAACAAACAATTTCCAGATATTTTGAGCTTCCAACCGGAGCATTTGCCGACCTGAATTCGCCATGCAACAAGACCGCGTCCACGTCCGTTTGCTCATCCTCGCCGGCGTGGCGTTCTTGTGGATGGTCGCTGTGTTTGGCCGCCTCACCTATTTGCAACTTTTCTGTCATAGCGAGTATCTCTCTCGCGCTCTGCGCCAGCAGGAGCGCACCATTGAAATTACGCCTGAGCGCGGAGCCATTTACGATCGAAACATGAACCCTCTGGCGATGAGCATTCCGGTGGATTCCGCGTTTGGAGTGCCTTCGGAAATTGCCGATGAACATCTGGCTGCGCGGCTGCTTTCCGGGGTGGTCGATGTGCCCGAGGAGGAACTCGAAGCGCGTTTCGAATCGTCGCGGTCGTTTGTTTGGATTTCTCGGAAGCTGCCGCCCGAGAAAGCGGAAGCGATTAATGCGCTCAATTTGAAAGGCGTCTATCTGCAAAAGGAAAACAAGCGGTTTTATCCCAAGCGCGATCTTGCGGCGCACGTGCTCGGCTTCGTCGATATGGACGAAAAAGGGCTTGGAGGGATCGAGTACGAGCTGGACAACGAGATTCGAGGGCAGAGCGAAAAAATCGTAGTGATGGAGGACGCCCGGCGGCGCTGGTTCGACGGTACCCAGGCCAAGCTGAACAACGGCGCGGATGTCGTCCTGACCCTCGACGAGAAAATTCAGTATATCGCCGAGCGCGAACTGGATGCGGCAATCGCGCAAACGCACGCGATTGCGGGAACGGCCATCGTCATGAATCCGAATAATGGGGAGATTCTGGCGCTGGCAAACTGGCCGACGTTTAATCCCAATCGAGCGAGCGAAGCGCCGGCGGAAGCGCGGATGGATCGCGCGGTGAGCGCACTTTACGAGCCGGGCTCGACATTCAAGCTGGTGACGCTGGCGGCGGCATTTAACGAGGGGATCACGCGGCCCGACGAAGTCTTCGATTGCGAGAATGGCAGCGTGCTTGTAGCAGGACACAGGATTCACGACCACATGCCGTTTAAGTTGCTCAACGTAGCGCAAATCCTGGCGGAGTCGAGCGACGTGGGCGCGATTAAGATTGCGTTGCGGCTGCAGGCGGCCAGATTTTACGACTACATCCGCGCTTTCGGGTTCGGTGAGCCGACCGGCGTGGATTTGCCGGGAGAGAGCAAAGGTTTGCTGAGGCCGGTGCGGGACTGGGGATCGTTTTCGATAGGGTCGATCTCGATGGGGCAGGAGGTTGGTGTAACGCCGATACAACTGATCACGGCGGTTTCTGCCATCGCAAACGGCGGGTTGCTCTATAGACCGCACGTCGTGGAGGAGTTACAGAGAGATGGGCGAGCGCTGCCTCCGGAAGGTGTACTCGAGGCGACAGAGCCGCGGCGGGTGATTCGCCCGGAAACGGCGGCGACCATGCGTCGATTGATGGAAGGTGTGATACTGAATGGGACGGGACCCAAGGCACACCTGGATGGCTGGACTTCGGCGGGGAAGACGGGCACCGCGCAAAAGATCGATCCGGCGACGGGGCGCTACTCGCGGACGCAGTACATTGCGTCGTTTGCGGGATTTGCGCCGATAAACAATCCGGCGGTGGCGATTCTGGTGTCGCTGGATTCGCCAGTCGGGCAGCACGAAGGCGGAGAGGTGGCCGCACCTGTCTTCAAGAAAATCGCCGAAGAGGTGTTGACGTATCTTGATGTACTGCGCGATGTTCCGCTCAACCCCAAACTCATCCAAGCTGATTATACAAAGCAGGCAAGCGAAGACCGGAGCAGGCTCGATGACCTTTCTTCCGTGGATTTTTCCGCACAGCCCGATTCGACGCCCGAGGCATCACCGGCCACCGAAGGCCGGGAGCAGCAGAACAGGCAGAAACTAGCGCTGACGGTTGCTGAGGACGAGGGCGGTCAAGTCGAAGTGCCGGACTTTAGCGGGAAGACGATGCGTGAAGTCGCGGACATTTCGCTGAAGTTGGGTCTCGACCCCGTACTTGTTGGCAGCGATCTTGCAACGGATCAATCACCGGCGGCGGGAACGAAAGTAAGGCGAGGCGCGAAAGTCACGGTGCGATTCGGGACACCGGCCGTGAAGAATTCGAAGCCGCGTCCGCAAAACAGGAATTAGGATGAGAACTGGATTGAGCCATAGAGAAGATCTAACCAGTAACTCGAAAATGAACCGCCCCGATGAAGTCCAAAGAGATTCATCGCCGCCACACGTCCCGCCGCGCAGCATGAAACTTGTTGATTTACTGCAAGGTACGGAAAGCAAGATTTCCGCGCCTGCGACGGGCTTGGAAATCCGGCAGGTCACTTGCGATTCACGGAAGGTGCATCCTCGGGCGCTGTTCTTTGCGCTGCACGGTGCGAAGGCGGACGGGAACACGTTCGTTCGCGACGCAGTGTCGCGAGGCGCGGTGGCGATTGTCAGCGAAGACGTTGCGCCTGCATCGATTCCATCGAGCGTCGCCTGGATACAAGTGCGCGAGCCCCGCAAGGCGCTGGCGGTTACGGCGGCGAATTTTTTTTCGCATCCAGCGAATGCCTTGCAGCTTGTGGCTGTGACCGGCACGAACGGGAAAACCACGACGACCTCGTTAATTCACGCGATCGTGAAGGCGTCGGGGGCGAAGACCGGCCTCTTCGGAACGATCGCGTATCACACCCCGCTCGGCGAATATCCCGCGCCGAACACCACGCCGGAGTCGGTCGACTTGCAAGGATTCCTGGCGGAGATTCGCGACGCGGGCGGGAAGTACGCCGTGCTGGAGGCGAGTTCGCATTCGCTGGCGATGGACCGCTTGTGGGGCTGCCATTTCGCCGCAGCCGTTTTCACGAATTTGACGCGCGAGCACATGGACTATCACAAGACGTTTGAGGATTATTTCGCGGCCAAAAAGAAACTGTTCGAAGACACCGGAGCGGGAGCGCCGGAAGTTGCCGTAATCAATACGGATGACGAATATGGGAAGCGCTTGGCCAGGCTCGCCAAGAAAACCGTGACGTACGGCCTCGAATCCGATGCGGAGATCAGCACGAAAAAATTCCAACTGACGTTCAATGGCTTGTCGTTCGCCGCGCAATCGCCCAATGGAAAAGTGCAGATTTCGTCGCGGCTAGTGGGCCGCATCAATGTCTACAATATTCTCGCGGCGATTGGAGCCGCACAAGCTCTTAGCCTTTCGAACGATGTCATCGAAGCGGGAATACGCAATCTCGAATGTGTTTCAGGACGTTTCCAGCGCGTTGATCTGGGCCAGCCGTTTTTTGTAGTGGTGGACTACGCGCACACGGACGACGCACTGGAAAATTTGATTCGAACCGCGCGGGAGCTCAATCCGAAAGGCCGGATCATCACCCTGTTTGGCTGCGGCGGCGAGAAGGATCGCACGAAGCGGCCGGTGATGGGTGAAGTGACGGGGCGTTTGAGCGACCTGACGATTCTCTCGAGCGACAATCCGCGTCACGAAGATCCGTTGAAGATTATCAGCGACATTATTGTTGGCCTGCAAAAAACCGCCGGAAAATATTTGATCGAGCCGGACCGCGAAAAAGCGATCGGTGTGGCGATGGACGAGGCGCGCGCCGGCGACATCGTTTTGCTCGCGGGCAAGGGCCATGAGAATTATCAAATCCTCGCAGACCGGACGCTCGAGTTTGACGACCGCGAAGTGGCGCGGCGAGCCCTGCGGGAAAAGGGCTATGGCGAGGCGCAGGCCGAAGACGATACCGGAAAAACGAAAAACGGCTCAGGGTTTGGCACGTAGCGCGCTTGTCTAGCTTGGCTAGAAAGTGTGACGAGGGCGCGAGAGCCAGCAGTCAACTCGCAAAAGGAGGAGCCCTCAGAATACGGTGAAAACAAACCGATGCGCGGGGTATCTGCGTAAAGCGAACCCCTTGAGGCATTTATGCGGTGGACGATTGCACAAGTGGCTGGCGCTCTGGGTGTTACGGCGGGGACAGGACTCGACCCCCTGGCCCGGGTGGCCGGCGTCTCGATTGATTCTCGCACGGTACGTACAGGAGAACTGTTCGTGGCCGTCCACGGACCGCGTCACGATGGACACGATTACGTGGAGAGTGCGCTCGCACGGGGAGCGCTCGCCGCA
>Ga0335072_10017667_pt1 | contig 10079 bp, 6 predicted proteins | sample Lox_Sample_21_FD_206725 | JGI IMG/M metagenome (GOLD analysis project Ga0335072, IMG submission 206725) | Soil microbial communities from Loxahatchee National Wildlife Refuge, Florida, United States - Lox_Sample_2.1 | ecosystem: Environmental > Terrestrial > Soil > Wetlands | place: USA: Florida...
GCTCCCAGAAGTCGATCATGATCCGCTCGAGCTCGTGCTCGTTCATCTGGCCGTGCGCGACCGCGATCCGCGCCTCCGGCACGAGCTCGGCCAGGGTCGCCGCGACCTTGCGGATCGACTGGACCCGGTTGTGCACGAAGAACACCTGGCCGTCGCGCAGCAGCTCACGGCGGATCGCCGCCGCCACCTGCTTGTCGTCGTATGGCCCGACGAACGTCAGCACCGGGTGCCGCTCCTCGGGCGGGGTCAGGATCGTGGACATCTCCCTGATCCCGGCGACGCCCATCTCCAGCGTCCGGGGGATCGGGGTCGCGGACATGGCCAGCACGTCGACCTCGGTGCGCATCCGCTTGAGGTACTCCTTGTGCTCGACGCCGAACCGCTGCTCCTCGTCCACGATGACCAGGCCGAGCTTCTTGAACCTGGTCTCGGCGGACAGCAGCCGGTGGGTCCCGATCACCACGTCGACGGTGCCGTCGAACAGGCCGCGCTGGGTCTCCGCGACCTCCTTGTCGGTCTGGAATCGCGACATGGGGCGGACCACGACCGGGAATGGCGCGTAGCGTTCTGAAAAAGTATTGAAGTGCTGTTGTGCCAAGATCGTGGTCGGTACGAGCACGGCGACCTGCTTGCCGTCCTGCACGGCCTTGAAGGCCGCCCGCACCGCGATCTCGGTCTTGCCGTAGCCGACGTCGCCGCAGATCAGCCGGTCCATCGGAACCGGCTTCTCCATGTCGCCCTTCACCTCGTCGATGGCCACCAGCTGGTCGGGGGTCTCGACGTAGGGGAAGGCGTCCTCCAGCTCGCGCTGCCAGGGCGTGTCAGGACCGAAGGCGTGCCCGGGCGAGGCCATCCGGGCGGAGTACAGCCGGATGAGCTCGGCGGCGATCTCGCGGACCGCCTTGCGCGCCCGGCCCTTGGTCTTGGCCCAGTCGGCCCCGCCCAGCCGGTGCAGCGCCGGGGCCTCGCCGCCGGTGTACCTGGTGACCTCCTCCATCTGGTCGGTCGGCACGTACAGCCGGTCCGGCGGGTGGCCGCGCTTGGCCGGGGCGTACTCGAGCACCAGGTACTCGCGGGTGGCCCCGGCCGCCGTGCGGCTGGTCATCTCCACGAACCGGCCCACGCCATGCTGCTCGTGCACGACGAAGTCGCCCGGCTTGAGCTGCAGCGGGTCGACCCCGCGCCGCCGCCGAGACGGCATCCGCCGGTCGTCCTTGCTGCCCGCGCGGGTGGTGCCGCGGGCCACCACGTCGCCCTCGGTGACCAGGGCCAGTCGTGCCGTTGGCCAGGCGAACCCCTGCCGCAGCTGCCCGGTGGCCACGTAAGGCACGCCCGCCTCAGGACTCGTGTCGATGTCGCCCAGCCGGGCGCCAAGGCCCTCGCCGCGCAGCATCTCGGCCAGCCGCTGGGCCGGGCCGTGTCCCTCGGTGACCAGCACGACCCGCCATCCGTCGGCCAGCCAGGAGCGGACGTCACCGAGCATGCGGTCGGTATCGCCGCGGTAGGCGGGCGCCGGGGTGGCATTGACCGCCAGCGCGCCCAGGTCAGCGTGGTCAGATAGCGCGTCAGCGTCGGGCTCACCGGTGTCGCCGACGCCCTCGTCCGTGCCGAAGGGCGCCAGCGTCCACCAGGGGATGCCCAGCTCGGTGGCCACCTCGCGCACCCGGGCCAGCGGCTGGAACGCCGCGCCCCCCAAGTCGATGGGGGCCTCGGCACCGGTCGCGGCCGACGCCCAGGACGCCTCGAGGAACTCCTGGCTGGTCGCCACCAGCTCCTCGGCCCGGGTCCGAATTCGCTCAGGATCGCAGGCCAGAACGAGGCCGCCGATCGGCATCTGGTCGATGAGCAGTTCCATCCGGTCGGCGAGCACCGAGGCGAAGGCCTCCATGCCCTCCACGGTGATCCCGTCGGCGACCTTGCTGAGCATCTCGGAGACCGACGGGTGCTGCTCGGCCAGTTCCTTGGCCCGCGAGCGGACCGCCGGCGTCAGCAGTAGCTCACGGCAGGGCGGCGCCCAAAGGCCGTGCTCGGCGACGCCGGTGCTGCGCTGGTCGGCCACCTTGAAGACGCGGATCTCCTCGACCGTGTCGCCGAAGAACTCGATGCGCAGCGGATGCTCCTCGGTGGGCGGGAACACGTCAAGCAGGCCGCCGCGGACGGCCAGCTCACCCCGCTTCGAGACCATCTCGACCCTTGAGTAGCCGACGTCGACCAGCCGGGTGATGACGTCCTCGGGGTCGGCGTCGTCGCCGGCCCGCAGCCGGACCGGCTCCAGGTCGCCGAGGCCGGCCACGATCGGCTGCAGCACGGCCCGCACCGGGGCCACCACCACGCGCAGCGGGCCGCTGACGTCATCGGCGGCCGCGGGTCCCGCCGCCGCGACCGTCGGGTGGGCCAGCCGGCGCAGCACGGCGATCCGCTGCCCGACGGTGTCCGAGCGAGGCGAGAGCCGCTCGTGTGGCAGCGTCTCCCAGCCGGGGAAGTACCCGACCTGGTGGGCGGGCAGGAACGAGCCAAGCCCGGCAACCAGGTCCTCGGCCTCCCGGGCGGTGGCGGTCACCGCGAGCACGAACCTCTTCTCGGCGAGGACGGCCGCCAGCACGGGCCGTAGCGCCTGCGGTGCGACGACGTCGCGTTCCGGTTGGGGTGCCTGCTGCGGAGCGAGCAGGCCGCGGATAGCGGGGTCTTCGTCAACGGCAGCGAGGAGACCGGCGAGGCTCATGTTTTCCCTAGTGACAGGAACGACCGGGGCCCGGCCGGCGGAAGGCAGCACGAAGCCCCGCGTGCGCGGCATGAGGTACCCCCACCCGCGCCACGTTAACTACTCCAGCTTACGTCCCCGCCCCGGAACCTCAGCCACCCGGACATGAACTGGCAATCTCCACCCATCCCCTTCCGTTTTTGTAGTCAGCCGACTACTATCCGTAGCATGTCGACAGTGGAGGGTGGTGTCTCCAGGGGTGGGGCACACCGGAGCGGGGCTAGCAGGGGCACGGCGGCCACGCGGAGGAGCCGGGGGGAACACATGGACCCCAGGCGCTTCTTCGCCGAGCCGCTGCGCGACTATGTGCTGGCCGAGCGGCAGCGGACCGTGTGCTTGCTGCAGGCGGGCTGCCTGGCCCCACTGCGCGAGCTCGGCCTCGGCGAGCTGGCCGAGGCCGGGCACGAGGTCGGGGTATCGGTCGTCGATGCCGACGACGACCTGGCGCGGCTGGTGCTTGACCAGATCAGGGACGCCTACGACGACGTGATCGTCGGGGACATGCGGACGGTGCCCCTGCCACCTCGGGGCTATGACGTGGTGTACTGCGGGCACCTGCTCGAACGAGTGCCGCACACCGAGCTCGTGCTTGACCGGCTGGTCAGCGCGCTGCGCCCCGGCGGGTTGCTGCTGTTGCGGTTCGCGGACAGGGATAGCGCCTGGGCGGCTCTCGACCGCTGGCTACCAGGGGCGATGCGGCAGGCCATCTGGCGGCGGCTGCACCCAGGGGTGCCAGGCCCGTTCCCCGCCGTCTACGAGACGGCGGTCACCGAGCGCGGCATCGCCTCCTACACCCTTATGCGCGGCCTTGTCATCGCCCAGCGATCCGCCGAGCGGACTCTGCCCGCCAGCCCCAGACGGCTATCATCGTCGGTGCGCGTTACCTGCGCGGCCATCGCCCGGCTTTCCCGAGGCCGGTACGACAACAGTCACGATGAGCTGCTGTATGTGATCCGCAAGCCGGAAGATCGTTTCGCCCGCGTCGTGGGAGGCTTACCTAGGAAGCCCGCGGGCACCCGACCCGAGGGGGACCACATGACGGAGGGTGAGCTTCCCGCGCAGATGGCGCACTGGCCGACCTGGACGCCGGGCGAAGCCCAGCTCGGGGAGCTTGAGCTGCTTCTCGCGGGCGCATTCGCGCCGCAGGCCGGCTACCTGCCCCCGGCGCCCGACGACGCCGGCGACGACGGCCCCTGGCCGCTGCCGGTCACGCTGTCCGTCCCGGCCGGGGCGGTGGCGGGCGATGCCGATCACCTGGTCCTCACCGACCCTGAGGGCTCTCCGCTGGCCGCCATCAAGATCGTCGGGCAGGTCCCGACCGACCCGGCCACCGGCGAGGACGGCCCGGCGGCCTACCGGCTGTCCGGGCCGCTGACGGCGCTGCGAGCACCTGAGCACGGGCCGTTCCGCGCGATGCGGCGGACACCCGCCGACGTGCGCGAGGAGCTCGGGAACGTCCCGGTCATCGCCCTGGCCACCCGGGGCCCGCTGACCCAGCGGCACATCGGCCAGCTGCGGCACCTGAAGCCGTCCCGCGGGCGGATCGTGCTCTTCCCGCTCGTGGCCGGCCCGGCGCGGGTCGTCGGGCGCCCGGAGGCGCTGGTCCGGGCGGTCCGGGCCGCGGCCCGCCAGCTGCCCGAGGGCACGCTGGTGATTCCGGTCCCGCTCGCACCTCGGGCCACCCCCGAGGAGGAACTGCTCGCCCAGGCGATCGTGGCCCGGGCCTACGGGGCGACCCAGTTGCTGCCCGCCGATCCGCCTGGCCAGGCGGGCCGGCCGAACCGCGACCTTCCCGGGGTGCGGATCCTGTCCGAGAGCGAGTGGGCCTACGACCCGCGGGCCGAGGTATGGCGACCGCTTTCGCTGATCGAGCCGGGGGTGGAACGCGGCGAGCTGTCCGACGGTGAGCTTGGCCGGCTCCTTGACGCCGGGGAGCCGGTGCCCGACTGGCTGCTGTCGCCAGAGGCGGTGGCGGAACTGCGGCGAGCCCGGCCGCCGCGCTCCGAGCGGGGGCTGGTGGTGTTCCTTACCGGCCTATCGGGGTCAGGCAAGTCCACCCTGGCCCGCGACCTGCGGGACGCGCTGCTCGAGCGGGGCGACCGCAGCATCTCGCTGCTCGACGGCGACCTAGTGCGACGGCTGCTTTCCGCCGGGCTGACGTTCTCTCGGGAAGACCGCGACCTCAACATCGCCCGCATTGGGTACGTGGCCAGCGAGGTGGCCCGGGCGGGTGGCATCGCGATCTGCGCGCCCATCGCGCCCTACGCGGCGGCCAGGGCCGGGGTCCGCGCGATGGTGGGCGAGGTTGGTGACTTCGTGCTTGTGCACGTGTCGACGCCGCTTGAGATCTGCGAGGCTCGCGACCGCAAGGGGCTTTACGCGAAGGCCCGTGCCGGGGTGATCGGCAGCTTCACAGGGATCTCCGACCCTTACGAGGTCCCGACGGACGCGGACCTGGCCGTGGACACCTCGGGGCTTTCCCGCCGTGAGGCCGTAGACCTAGTGCTGGCCCACCTGGTCAGGGGCGGCTGGCTGGCGAAGGGCTAGCGGGCTGGCTGTCGCTGTCCTCGGCGTCGTCGTCGATGTCCTCGGCGGCGGCGCCTTCCTCGAGGCGGGCCTTGAACTCGGCCGCCTTACGCTGCGTCTTGGTCAGCCGTCCGGACAGGGCGGCTGACATGGCATCCCGCTGCCTGGACAGCAGGACGTAGCTTGCGAGGGCGCTGATCACCAGGGCCAGCGCGACCAGCAGCAGGCCGCGTGCGCCGGCCAGGTACAGCAGGCCCATGGCGGCGACGAAGAGCAGGATCCTCGCGGACGTGTAGGCAAATCCAGTTCGCATAGCACTACCCAGCATAGGACTGGTTGGGGACGGCCAGCACGCGGGCCAGCAGATCGGGGCTGATGTTGCCACCCGACAAGACGGCCACGACCGGGCCAGCGTCCGCCATCTCCAGGGCGGCGGCCACCGCGACGGCCCCGCCCGGCTCGGCGACCAGCCGGGCCTCGAGGGCCAGCCTGCGGATGGTGGCCAGGATCTGCTCCTCCGTCACCGTCACGATGTCGTCGACAAGCGCGCGGATGTGGGCGAACGTGAGGTCGCCCACCTTCTCGACCCGCAGCGCGTCGGCGGCCGTCCTGGCGACGTCGGCGGCTGGCCAGCCAACCGGGAAGCCCTGGCGCAGCGAGTCGCGGGCGTCGGCCGCCAGCTCAGGCTCAACGCCGATGACCCTGGTTCCCGGCAGCAGCTCCTTGATCGCGACCGCGATCCCCGAGATAAGCCCGCCCCCGCTGACCGGGACGAGGACGGCCGCCGGCCGCCGCGGCTCGGGCTGGACGGCGGCCGCGCTGACCACGTCCTCGGCGATCTCCAGTCCGATGGTGCCCTGCCCGGCGATGACCCGCAGGTCCTCGAACGGCGGGATCTGCGCGTAGCCGCGGGCCCGCTCGATCTCGGCCGCCGCCTCCAGCCGGGCCGCGAGCGTCGGCTCGACCCGGACGAGCTCGGCCCCGCAGGCCTCAATGGCGTTGGTCTTGACCGACGGGGCGGTCCTTGGCACGACGATCGCCGCCTTGACGCCGAGCAGCCGGGCCGCATAAGCGACGGCATAGCCGTGATTACCACTTGAGTGCGCCACAACACCGCGCTCGCGCTCCGCATCCGGCAGTGTACTGATCGCCGCATAAGCGCCGCGCAGCTTGAATGCGCCAGTTGGCTGCAGCGACTCCGGCTTGACCAGCACGTTCGTCCCAGGAAAAGGAACCAGTGGAGTGCGGACTGTTACCGCGGCCAGTCGGCTGGCGGCATCGCGTATCTCATCCAGGGCAACAAGACGGGCCATGATCGATACCCTACCGGCGTGGTTTCACTCCTGAAGCGTGGTCGAGTTTTGCGAAATCTAGGCAGAAAGTGGCCGTTAGCCGCCAAACTAGGGGCATAACTCCGACCGAGGTTTGAGGAGACAGAACGTGGACGGCAACAATGAGCGGCTGCTCACCCCTGGGGAAGTAGCCGCCCTGTTCCGGGTGGATCCGAAAACCGTCACCCGGTGGGCAGCATCAGGGCGGATCACCAGCATCCGCACCCCAGGTGGGCACCGTAGGTTCCGTGAGTCAGAGGTGCGCGCACTGCTACGGGGCGACAGTGATGTATCACCCGAGGGGCACCCTGCGGCCTCCTGACCGCGTCCCTCAGCTTCGGGGCCGGACCGCCTAGGCGGGATCCGGCCCTGTTGCTTGGTCGGGCCATTGCCGCTCCCCCGGCTGCTGGTCGCCGACCAGCCGGGCGAACTCAAGGAACTCCTGCCGCAGGGCCTCGTCCCCGGCCTGCCAGGCCCCGCGGCGCTCCTCCATCTCATCCGCGGTCATGGCCTGCTTGCTGAGCCGGGCATAGTCGGGATCGGCCGGGCCGATCTCCACGTACGCGTCCCCGATGATCCGGCCCTCATGCACCGCCGACCGGGGAACTTGCAAGTTCCCGTTTGGTAGTCGTATGACATACATTCCGTGATCACCTAGATACCGTAGCGCCGGTTGAAGTAAAGCATTACCCACAGCGCGTTGCGGGTATTACCGCCAAGCATGTCGACCAGCGCCGGCCGCTGTCCAGAGGCAATCGCGGCGAACGCGTCGGCAAAGAACTCCTTCCGCCCCAGGCCTCCGCGCTGGCGATGGAAGTCGCTCACGAGATGCGGCTTGCACTGGTCATAGACCGCCTTGAACTCCGGGGAGTCGGACTGCCACGTCCCGGCCGGTGAGTCCAGGTCATCGAGCGCGTGCCCCACCTCGTGGCACATCACATCCGGGGTGGGCGACAACCGGGACCCTACGACGAGCTTACGCTCACCGTAGGCACCCGCGCAGGCATCCCAGGTCGCCCGGCCGGACGGGAGCGGTACCCCCTTGAGCGCGCCCATGTCGTCGAGGTCGGGAACCCCGCCCGGCCCGACGAAGATGCCGCTGAGGCCGTCGGCCAGCTTCTGCTGCAGGTGCCTGGGCAGCTCGGCCAGCCGGTTGATCGCCCCGATCACCTGAGCGGGCGGCGGCGCGGCCTCGTTCCACTGCCGGTGCAAGATGCGCTCAAGCGGGCCACAGTTGCGACGGCCGTCCGTGGTGGGCGGGTGGCCGAGCGGGTGGGCCGCCACGTACGGGAGCCTGGCCCGGGCGGCCACGATGGCCGGCATCAGCCGCACGTGGGCCTGGTCCTGCCGCGGCCTGGCCTGCTGAGCCTGCGCCCGGGCCGCCCCCTGGGACCTGGTCGCGACCTGCTTGCCCGCCCGCTTGACCGGCAGCGGGCCGGTGACGACCTGATACCACGGCTGCCGTGGCACCTGGCTCACCGGTGTCTGGGCCTCGACCGGCGCCGAGCCGTACTGCGCCTGGTACTGCGCGTCTGCCTCAAGCTCCCTCGGCATCTCCCTGATGCGGGCCCGAGCCGCGCCACCCGCCGCTGCTGGCCCGGCTGGTCCCGATAGCGCGCCGACGGAGGACTCGATGGCCCGGGCGGCCGCTGGCCGCTCCCAGGGCAGCCCGCCGGCCGGTTGCTCCGGCCCGGCCAGGGCCGGCTGAGGCAGCCCGGCGGGCGGCTGGAACGGGGCACTGGCCTCTGGCACCCGGGAGCCGCGCTCCCGCGCCGGGGGCGCCGGGACGCGGGAGGATGCGTCCATCCGGTGCCTTCCGGCCGGGTCGCGCCAGCGGGCGAGCCGACGGAGCCGGTCAATAAGGCCAAGCCGCATTCTGGGGACTCCCTGCTTTAGCGATCAACGCACAGAGTATTCCCAAATGCCCGGCCCGTCATCCAAGGTGACAGACTGCTATCAAAGATACGGACGGCAAAGGTGATTGTTCCCGAAACGGGCAGTGATGTGCGTGGTCACCCTTTCGCCTCGCCACTTCACACAAGCCTCAGGCACCCCAGAACTTGGGATCAGCTACCGACACCCGCGTAGGAATGCATACCCGTGATGAAGACCTGGACCACCAGCATGTTGGTCATCAGGCTGGCGAAGCCAAGCAGCTGGATGACGTGCGACGCCGTGCCGCGCCAGCCGGCCGTGGCCCGGGCGTGCAGGTAGCAGGCGTACAGCACCCAGGTGACGAACGCCCAGGTCTCAACCGGGTCCCAGCCCCAGTACCGGCCCCAGGCCTGGTCGGCCCAGATCGCGCCGGCGATGACGCCGAACGTCCAGATGGGGAACCCGAAGATCACCGCGCGGTAGGTGAGCTTGTCGAGCTGCTCGGGCGAGGGGATGCGCGCGATCAGCCCGTTGCCAGCGTCGCCCTTGCCGGCCGCGATCCGCTTACGGTAGCGCTGGGCGACGAGGTAGAGGATGCCGAGCACGGCCGCGACGAAGAAAATGCCGGTCGAGAGGGTCATCGCGGTGACGTGGATCGACAGCCAGTAGGACTGGAGCGCCGGGACCAGCGGTCCGGCCGCCGTGTAGATAAGGGTCTCGGCCAGGCCGAGCGCCAGGACGATCGCGCCCATCACGAAGACGCCGAGCGACCAGGCCCGGTAGCGGATCATCACGTACACGAAGAACAGCCCGGCGATGCAGGTCAGTGCGGTGATGAACTCGTACATGTTGCCCCAGGGGGCGCGGTGCACCGCCAGCCCGCGGGCCACGACCGCGATCACGTGCGCGCTGACCGCGAGGATGCTCAGCCCGATGGCGGCCCGCACCCAGCTGCCGGCCTCGCCGACCGCCCGCCAGGCCGACAGCCGCACGGGCGGCAGGGAGTCGGGGGCCGCGTCCGCTCGCCGGGCCGAGCCCGCGCCATCCAGGCCGGCGCCATCCAGGCCCGCGTCATCCGGGCCCGCGCCATCCACTGCCGGGCCGCCGACGGTCGCCAGCTGCGCCACCGGCTGCTTGACGACCCGGCTTGCCGCCGCCCGGCGCGGCCGGCCGAACGCGAAGTCACCAGCGAACGCGAGGAGGGCCAGCGAGTAGATCAGCAGCGCGGCGATAAGGAAGTCGCCGCTTATGGTCGCCCAAGTCTCGTTAACGGACACGAGCATCACGCTCCGGTCTCTGTGTCGTTTTCCCCGGGGGCACGGGAGGCCGTCTCCCCGGGAGGTACCTGCTGCGCGGACTGGCCGCCGTGGGCGGTGCGCAGCTCCGTGACTAGCTCAGCGAACTCATCCTCGAAGCCGCCGCTCGCGTCGGTCCTCGCCAGCCCGCCGACGCTGACAATCGCGCCATCCCCGCTTGGCACGGACCGAACGAACACGCGCCGCCGCCGTACCAGGAATGACAGCAGCAAGCCCGCCAGCGCGAGGATGGCGCACACGAGTGCGGGCACCTGGCCCGGGTCGTAGGTG
>Ga0335072_10017668_pt1 | contig 10079 bp, 8 predicted proteins | sample Lox_Sample_21_FD_206725 | JGI IMG/M metagenome (GOLD analysis project Ga0335072, IMG submission 206725) | Soil microbial communities from Loxahatchee National Wildlife Refuge, Florida, United States - Lox_Sample_2.1 | ecosystem: Environmental > Terrestrial > Soil > Wetlands | place: USA: Florida...
GAGATCTGCATGGGGCCATCGGCCGAAGACGCCGTCTGCCTGCTTGCCGACGACGCTGGCGCCGGGCGCTTGCAGAATCTGCCGTTCGTGTACGAGCTGGGCAAGCGGTATCTTTACGGCCCGGCGGATGGGGAGCCGCTTTTCACCGGCAACGAAACCAATACGATACGGCTCTACGGCGTCCCAAGCGGGCACAGTTACTTCAAAGACGCTTTCCATCGCGCCATCGTCAATGGCGAGCACGATGCGGTGAATTCGCACCGGACCGGAACCAAGGCCTGCCTGCATTACCAGTACATGGTGCCCGCGGGCGGTTCCGTCGTGGTGCGCCTGCGTCTTTCACCCGGGCCACTGCCAGGCCCCTTGCGCGATGTCGACGAAATCGTCGCGCGGCGCCGCGCGGAAGCCGACGAATTTTATGCGGCGATTCATCCGCCCCAAGCCACCGAAGACGAAAAGCTCGTTCAGCGCCAGGCATTCGCCGGCCTGCTGTGGACCAAGCAGGTCTACCTGTTCGATGTGAACGCGTGGCTGGAAGGCGACAATCCCAACGCCCCGCCAGCCGAGTCGCGGCATTGGATTCGCAACCGGCACTGGCGCCATCTCAACTCCATGCGCGTACTCTCGATGCCCGACAAATGGGAATACCCGTGGTTCGCCGCCTGGGACCTCGCCTTCCACGCCGTGGCGTTCGCGCTGATCGATCCGGAATACGCGAAGCTCCAGCTCTTTCTGATGCTGTTCGAGCAGTTCCAGCACCCCAGCGGCCAGATTCCGGCTTATGAGTGGGAGTTCTCCGATCTGAACCCGCCCGTGCACGCCTGGGCCGTCTGGCGCGTGTACAACATGGAGAAAGAACGCACCGGCGCCGGCGACCGTGAGTTCCTGGAGCGCTGCTTCCACAAACTGCTGATCAATTTCGCCTGGTGGGTGAACAAGGTGGATAGCGCCGGCAACAACGTTTTCGAGGGCGGCTTCCTCGGCCTGGACAACATCACCGTCATCGACCGCAGCGAGAAGCTGCCGGGCGGCGCTGTGCTCGAGCAATCCGACGCCACCGGGTGGATGGGCATGTTCTGCCTCAACCTGATGCGCATCGCGCTGGAGCTGGCCAAGGAAAACATCGCCTACGAGAGCCTGGCGCTGAAGTTCTTCGAACACTACATCTACATCGGCGCGGCCATGAAGAACATGGGCGGCCGCAAGTACTCGCTGTGGGACGAGGGCGACGGCTTTTTCTACGATGTACTGCGCTACCCGGACGGAAGCTTCCATAAGTTCCGCGTGCGCTCCCTGGTCGGCATCATTCCGCTCTACGCCGCGGAAACGCTGCGCCTGGACGAGATCGAATCGGCCCAGGAATTCAAGACCAACTTCGCCTGGTTCGTCCGGAACCGCCGGCAGCTGACGGAAAGCTGCTGCCACTACATCGAGGCGAAGCGGCAATACGAGCTGACTATCGTCGACGAGCATCAGCTGCGGCGCATGCTGGAGCGTCTGCTCAGCCCGGAGGAGTTTCTGTCCGGCTACGGAATCCGCAGCCTGTCGAAATATCACCAGCAGCACCCCTTCGCGTTCGGCCATGGCGAGGTGCGCTACGATCCAGCCGAGTCCGACAACAAGATCAAGGGCGGCAATTCCAATTGGCGCGGCCCGATCTGGTTCCCGACCACGTTTCTGATTATCGAGTCGCTGCGGACGCTGGGCGCGGGTTATGGCGACGATCTTAAGGTGGGAATCCCAGGCGATCCGCGCGGCGCGCGCAACCTGTATGAGATCGCAGGCGAAATCGCCAACCGCATGATCCGCATTTTCACGCGCAACGAGCACGGCCAGCGGCCGGTCTATGGCGGGACGCGAAAATTCCAGGACGACCCCCACTGGCGGGACCTGATCCTGTTCTACGAGTTCTATCACGGCGACAACGGCGCCGGTTTAGGAGCATCGCACCAGACCGGCTGGAGCGCGCTGGTCGCCGCGCTCATCGACGAATGGAGGCGATAACGCGATTCTTCGTTTGGTCCTTTTCTTGCATCCAAAAAAGTAGGAGGGGCCATGTTATTACCGGTTCAAGTAACCTTTCGAAACATGGACAAGCGCGCCGGTTTAGATGACTACGTGCAAAAGGAAGCGGCCAAGCTGGAGCGTTTCTACAATCGAATCAGCAGTTGCCGCGTGATGGTGGAGCGGCCCCAAAAAGCTGCTTCCAGCAAGCTGTTCCACGTGCGGATCGATCTGGGAGTGCCCAACGCCGAACTGGTTGTGAAGCATTTCCCCAGCCTGCATGGAGCGCTGCAGGACACCCAAGACACAAAATCCAGGCGTGAAGCGGCGTCCGTGCTGGCGCGCAAGACCCCCAAACGCGCGATTCATGAAGCATTCGAGGAGATGGCGCGCCGGCTTCAGGACTATGCCCGCCGTCAGAACGGCTCCGTCAAGGTCAAGCAGCGAACACAAGACGCAACCGTCAAAGAAATCTTTCCGGCCGAGGGCTACGGGTTCCTGGAGACTTCGGACGGACGCGAGGTCTACTTCCATCAGGCGAGCGTGCTGGACGGCCATTTCGCGCGACTGCGCTCGGGCGCCCGGGTCACCTTCGATGAAGAGATGGGCGACAAAGGGCCGCAGGCTACGACTGTGAAAGCGATCCACCCGCGCAAACAAACCCGGTCAGCCGCCTTAGTTGCGGAATTGCCTGCCGGTCCGAAGCGGTAGAGCTATCTCGTGACCAGCACCGGGCACGGTGCGTAATCCAGGACGCGTTGCGTCACGGAACCGATCAGCACGCGGGTTGTGCCGCGCCTGCCGGTGTGCCCCATGATGATCAGGTCCGCGTGCGAGCCGTTGGCTGCTGCGACGATCTCTTCGAACGGGTCGCCTTTGCGCGTCTCGCACTCCGTTGCGATGCCCAGCTTGGCGGCGTCCTGGCGGGCAAGATCCAGGTAACGCCGCCCCTGTTCCTCCAATTCCGACTCCGCTTCTTTCTCGCCGCGCCCGCTGAAGCGGGCCAGTTCGTTCAGGACCAGGTTGTCGACGACGTAAAGGACGGTCATCCGGCAGGACGGGCAAAGCTGAACGACGCGCAAAGCCATATCGACGGCTCCCAGCGACGCCTCCGATCCATCGATCGGCACCAGAATGTGGCGAAATAGCGGTTCCATGCTAACGCTCCCGTTGCTCTTTCACGCGCTTGGTCCTCAGAAAACTCTCGCGCTCCTGTTCGTCCAGCATCGCCTGAATCCGCTGAATGGCCGCACGATACTTCGGGATCAGCAGATTCTCCAGAGCGTTGACGCGGCGCTGCGTCCGCTCCAGTTCCGCGGCCACTCGCCAGACCGAACCATGAATCTCGGTCCACGCGCCGAGGATCTTGCCGGCTTCGATCCAACGATTCCGCAGTTCGTCGAAGACCGCGCTGATGCCCGCCGGGCTGTAAGGAAACGGCAGGGGTTCGACCTGCATGGTCACCAGCGGCAGCGGCACGCCCATCACCGTTCGGACTTCGAGCGAATAGTCGGTGGCTGCGGCGGGCGCGAGCGCCGCAAACCGCATCGCGTCCATTCCCATGACTAACCTTGCTTCGCGTTGCACCTGGTAAGCCGCCGCGAAACGTTCGCGGACGTCGTGCTCGGTGTGCTTCACTTCGCTGAACAGGTTCCACAGCTCGCGCAGCAACGTTTCGCGCTTGCGTTCCAGGATGGCGTGACCCTGGACCGCCTGTTCCAGGTCTCGTCGCAGGTCGAGCAGGACGGCGCGCGTGGGCGGCAATTGATCGGGATCAAGCATGGCGCGGATGCTCCTCGAGTTTGCCGCTGTAATGTTGGCCCAGATCGGCGTCGGTGGCGCGTGTCAGCTCGCTCGCGGGCAGCAGCGAAAGGATCTCCCAACCCAGGTCCAGCGTTTCGGCGATCGGGCGCGCGCGGTTTTCGGCTTGCGCCACGAAACGCTGCTCAAACGCGCGGCCGAAGTCCAGATAGGAGCGATCCGTCGGCGTGAGCGCGGTCTCGCCGATAACCACCGAGATGGCGCGCACCTCTTGCACTCGCGCATAGGAGGCGTAGAGCTGCGCCGCCAAACCGGGATGGTCGGCGCGCGTGTGCTTCTCGCCGATACCGTCCTTCATGAGGCGCGAGAGCGAAGGCAGAACCTCGATCGGCGGGTAGATTCCTTCGCGGTGCAGCGCGCGGCTGAGCACGATCTGGCCTTCCGTGATGTAGCCCGTCAAATCGGGCACCGGGTGGGTGATGTCGTCGCCGGGCATGGTCAGGATCGGGATCTGGGTCACGGAACCCGGCCGGCCCTCGACGCGCCCGCAGCGCTCGAAAATCTCGGCCAGGTCGGAATAAAGATAGCCGGGGTACGCCTTGCGGCCCGGCACCTCGTTGCGGCGCGAGGAGATTTCGCGCAGGGCCTCGGCATAATTGGTGATGTCGGTCAGCAGGACCAGCACGTGATAGCCATGCTCGAAGGCGAGAAACTCGGCCAGGCTGAGCGCGACTCGCGGCGTGACGAGCCGTTCGAGCGGCGATTCGTCGGCCAGATTCAGAAAAAGGGCGGTGCGCGCCAGCAGCCCGGATTCTTCGAAGCGCTCCTGGAAGTACGCGGCAGTGTCGTGCGAGACGCCCAGGGCGACAAAGACGACGGCGAATTTCTCGGTCTCCTCGGCGATACGCGCCTGCAGGGCGATTTGCGCCGCCAGCTCGTTGTGCGGGAGTCCGGCGCCCGAGAAGATCGGCAGCTTTTGGCCGCGCACGACCGTGTTCATGCCGTCGATCGCCGAGATGCCCGTCTCGATGAAGTACTGAGGATGCAAGCGCGCGGTGGGATTGAGCGGCGATCCGTGCATGTCGACGCGGGCTTCTGCCAGCGGAGGAGGGAAGCCGTCGCGTGGCCGGCCCAGGCCGTCGAACACCCGGCCCAACATTTCCCGCGCGACCGGAGTATGGAACGTTTCTCCGCGAAAGCGCAGCAGCAGTTCGTGGGGCTCGAGGCCGGCAGTTTCGCCCCACAGCTCCGCGATCACTTGATCCTGCCCGGTGGCCAGCACCTGGCCTAATCGCGCGCCGCCCGCCGCGTGCACCTCCACCAGCTCTCCATAAGCCGCTAGTCCATAGCCTTCGGCCACCACCAGCGGGCCTTCAATTCGATCCGCGCCCAGGTATTCGCGCATCAGGCCCTCCGCTCCGCCGGCATCAGCCCGTGCAGGCTGGTCTTGAGTTCGTGCAGCAGCGCCGCGATCTGATCCACCTGTTCGTTGGGCGCCGATTCCTTCATCTGCACCAGCCGCCGGACATCCAGAAGGTGCTGGACGCGCGCCAGCGGCACTCCCGATTCGATGACCTGCTGCCCGGATTGATACAGCTCGACGAAGAGCCGCAGGAGCGCCAACTGCTTCGCCGGGACGCAATAGGCATCGATGGGATGCAGCGCGCTCTGCTGCAGGAAACCTTCCTTCAAAAGCCGGGCCGCTTCGAGAATCCAGCGCTGGCGGTCCGGCAGGGCCTGGGCGCCCACCAAGCGAACCAGCTGCTCCAGGCGTCCGGCCTGCTCCAGGATCTGCGCCGCCGCGCTGCGCAGCGTCTGCCAATCCGGCCCGGTCTCCTTCACCCACCAGGGCGCGACCGCGTCGGAATACAGGCTGTAGCTGGTCTGCCAGTTGATGGCCGGATAATGGCGCGCGTTGGCCAAAGCACGGTCCAGCGCCCAGAATGTGCGCGTGTAGCGCTGCGTGTGCTGCGTGACTGGTTCGGTGAAATCGCCGCCGGGCGGGCTGACGGCGCCGACCATGGTGACGGAGCCTTCCCTGCCGCCCAGCGTTCGCACGCGGCCGGCGCGTTCGTAAAACGCCGCGATGCGGCTAGGCAGATACGCGGGGAATCCTTCTTCTGCGGGCATCTCTTCCAGACGTCCCGCGATCTCGCGCAGAGCTTCTGCCCAGCGGCTGGTGGAGTCCGCCATGAGTGCGACGTCGTAGCCCTGGTCGCGATAATACTCGGCCATGGTCGTGGCGACGTAGATGCTGGCTTCGCGCGCGGCCACCGGCATATTGGACGTGTTGGCGATCAGAATCGTCCGTTCCATCAGCGGCCGGCCACTGGCCGGATCGGTGAGGCCGGGAAATTCGTCCAGCACTTCGGCCATTTCGTTGCCGCGCTCGCCGCAGCCGACGTAAATGATGACGTCGGCGTCGCACCATTTGGCGAGGGCGTGCTGCAGGATGGTTTTGCCCGCGCCGAACGGACCTGGCATGGAGGCGGTCCCGCCTTTAGCCAGAGGCGCGAACGTGTCCAGCACGCGTTGGCCGGTGACCAATGGACGCGACGGCTCCAGCCGCTCCTTCACGGGGCGCTCGGAACGAATTGGCCAGTGCTGGACCATCGTGGCTTTGTGAACCTGGCCGGCTGCGTCCTGGATCGCTGCGACAACTGTCTGTGCGTCGTAAGCGCCTTCCGGCACGATGTCCACGAGCTTGCCGCCGACGTCCGGCGGCGTGAGGACGCGATGCTCGATCAGCGGAGTCTCCGGCACGACGCCCAGCACGCTGCCGCCGATCACGGCATCGCCGGTTTTCATGCGCGGAGTGAAGGGCCAGGTCTTCGCGGGCAGAGCGCCGGCCTGTGAACCCCGCCGGAGATAGATGCCCTGTTCGTCGCGGATCACGGCTAGCGGCCGCTGAAGCCCGTCGTAGGTGTTGGCGAGCAAACCCGGTCCGAGGGTGACGGAGAGCGGCGCGCCGGTTCCGAACAGCGGTTCGCCGGGACGCAGGCCGTGCGTTTCTTCGTACACCTGGATGGTCGCCACGTCGTGGCGCAGAGCGATGACTTCACCGGCCAGCCGGGCCTCGCCCACTTGCACCTGTTCGAGCACGCTGAGCGGCCCGGTCACGCGCGCCCGCACCACGGGGCCGCTGATCCAGATCAGATCGCCTGAACGCGCTGGTGCACCGGCCTGGCTCACGCTGCTCCTTTCGACAGGATTTCGAACACCCGCTCTCGCAGAGCCTGTTGCGCCGCGGCGAGCTGCGTGGGAAAAGTGGCGTCAAACCGGCTGCGCCCGCTGGTAGCCAGCAATCCGCCCCAGGTTGCGGCGGGTTCAGAAGCGCGGATGAACCGCACGCCGGCCTCACGCGACCATTGTTCGAGAGCGTCTACGGAAAGCAACGCGTGGCCCGCTGGATCGGCTGCCAGCGTCAACTCCTGGGTCCCCAGCTCGCGAGCGGCACGCAGAGCGCAGAGCTTCAGGACGGCGCGATATTCCGGCTGCCCGATCATCGCCCGGAGCCATTGCTCGGACGTTTGCCAGACGCGCTGGATGGGCGCTTCGCGCAGAGCAATCCAGCGGCGCCTGGCTTCCAGTTCGGCGCGCGCCGCATTTCTGCGCTCCAGGGCAGCCACCTGGCGCTCCCTGTCTTGCGCGGATTGCCGGCGGATGGATTCCGACTCTTCGCGAGCGCCTTCCAGAATCGCGGCGGCGCGACGCCGGGCGTCTTCGGCGATCTCGACGGCTCGATGATGCGCGCGCCGGCTGACTTCCGCGGCCAGTGCTTCCGGATCTCCCAGTATGGCGGCCACTCAGCGCTCCAAATGAACTCCCAACGCCCGCTCGATGCGCGTTTCCAGAGCCATCGACGGCTTGGCGGGCGGCTGCGGACCGGGGATCTCCACCACCGGAGCGCCGGGGTCTTCCAGCGCTTCCTCGCGCGCTTCCGACCAATTCTCGGTCAGCAGAATCAGCCCGGTTTCCGGATCGGCCAGGGCGCTTTCGACGGCCTTGCGGGCCTCGTCGAGCGTGGCTACGGTTTGGCCTTGAAAGCCGATCAGGCCCAAACCGAAGACCGCGTCCTCATCCCCGATCACGACAATTTTTTGGCCTGGCATCGTCTCCTCACGGTTTAGCTCCTCAAAATGAGGAAGGAGATGATCAGTCCATAAATGACGATGCCTTCGGCCAGGCCGACGAAGATCAACGTCCGGCCGAGCAGATCGGGTTTCTCGGCGATTGCCCCGATAGCGGCGGCGCCGGCGATTCCAACCGCAAGGCCCGCCCCGATGGCTGCCAGCCCGGTGGCAATCGCCGCGCCCAGGAAGCGGGTCTGGCTCACAGTAGCCACTGCTGCCGGAGCTTCCTGCGCGTGCACTGGCTGCGCCAGCACAAAGAAGAGCAGCACCAGCAACACCACGTTCAAACCTTCAAGCCCGAACACCCACGCTCGCATGTCTTCCTCCCGTCTGGAGAGAGAGCGGCACAAACGGCTGCCCTCTGCCCTGAAAGAATCGACCAAAGAACTCGTAATATTCCAGCCGCAGCGCCTGAATGCCAACGATGACGCCCTCAAAGCCGACAATCAGGACGGTGCCTAGCAGCAGGATTAGCCAGCCCCAGCGTCCTCCGGAGTAGCTCACCACCAGAGTGGAGAGCCCTTCGTGCGCCACCGCGAATGCGCCCAGGCGGATGAACGAAAGGCTGTTGCTGGCGTAGCCCGTCACAGTTTCGAACAGCTCAAAGAAGCCGGTCACCAGCACTTCGCCCAGGGGAGCCGCAGGCCGATGCCAGATCCAGCTGGCCAGCGGCTCGTGAATCCAGAGCAGGACGCAAAGCAGGGGAATCAGCCACAGCACTCGCCCGGGCAACACGCCCAAGCCGACGCCCACGCCGCCTCCGAGCAGCGCCCAGTACAGAGCAATGCCCACCAGGCCGTTCTTCTCCAGGAAGAGGCGCGGCCAGTCCCGCGCGCGCCAGCCGTTCACCAGATTCAGCGCAAAGCCGACGTTGAGCAGCACCACGCCGCCGCCGACGGACGTGAGCAGGACAGTCCACATGCCTTCCAGAGGACGCAGCCACGCGGCGTGGAACACCGGCTGGCCGAAAGCAGCGCCGTAGAGCAGACCGAAGAACATGCCGCTCGCACCGGCGGCGGCGATTAAAACTCCAAACGGAACGCGCCGCCGCAGCCACAGGCCAACCAACAGCAGCAAGAGCCCGTGGCCCACATCGCCGAACATCATGCCGTACATGACGAAAAAGCTCACCGTGACAATCAGCGTCGGATCCAGTTCGTTATAGGAAGAAAGGCCGAACGTGGTGACCAGCTCCTCAAACGGAGCGAGCCAGTGCGGGCTGCGCACCAGGCTCGGAATGCTCTGGCGGTTCGGATCGGGCTTCAGCACTTCCATGGAGACGGCGTGCCCGGCGGCCTTCTCGACAGCCGTTTTCACGCGCTCCAGGTCGCTGGCAGGCACCCAGCCGGAAATCAGGAACACTTCACCATGTTTGGGAAACCTTCGGATGGCCTCAGCCAGTTTTCCATCCGCGGACGCCCGCCGCCAGGACCTGGTCAGCTGTGGCTCCAGTTCCGCTGCCAGCTTTTGTCGTTCGCTGTCGAGTGCGTTCAGCTCGTCCTGAATCTCACGCGCCTTGCGCTTCAGGGCTGCCAGCGCTTCGGCGGGCCGGCCCAGAGCTTCCGGAGGCAGGGTGACCGGCTCAAAGAAGGCGCTTTTCAAGGCACGGTCCAGGATCGCCTCGTTGTCCTTGGAACTGGCGGCAAGCACCAGCGTACGGTCTTTCCGCGTTTGCAGCGGAATCAGGATGAACGGGATCTGAAACAGCGCCTCGGCGACCCGCGCCACGTTCCCGGCGGGCATTACGCCCACCAGCACGGTTTGATACTCCAGCCGCCGAAGGTCCTCGACGGGCACGTCCATGGGAAGCAGGATCTGAACCTGTGACTCGCCCAGCCTCAGCCTCTCGAACTCCTGCCGGGCTTTTTTCAGCCGTTGCTGCCAGGATTGGATGCGGCTCTCCAGGGCTGCCAGGTCTGTCTCCAATTCCCGCCAGTCCCGCGTGGGGCGCAGCTCGACATCCGGCGCCGCACCCGAAGGCGCCTGCAAGCCAAGCGAGTTGAGCATCTCGCCAAAACGCTGTGTGAGACCGGCATAGCGGTTGGCGAGTTCGGTCCATTCCGGCGACGGCGTCCATCCCTCCGGCACGGTTTCTTCCAGGTGCAATGCTTCCATCCGTGCGAGCGCGGAGGTGACCGCTTCCAGATCTGGCTCAAGCACGAACAGATTCGTTTCGAGCAG
>Ga0335072_10017670_pt1 | contig 10078 bp, 11 predicted proteins | sample Lox_Sample_21_FD_206725 | JGI IMG/M metagenome (GOLD analysis project Ga0335072, IMG submission 206725) | Soil microbial communities from Loxahatchee National Wildlife Refuge, Florida, United States - Lox_Sample_2.1 | ecosystem: Environmental > Terrestrial > Soil > Wetlands | place: USA...
CCTTCGGTGACCCCGCTCGACTGCTGCGCCAAGGACATGCGGATGCCGCGCTGTTGCACGCGCCGCCCGATGAGCTAGGCGGGCTGGACGCCGAGGCGCTGCTGACCGAGGCACCGGTCGCCGTGCTACCCGCGACTCACCCGCTCGCGCGGCGGGCCAGCCTGCGGATGGCCGACCTGGCCGGTGAAGATCTGCACAAGAAGCCGGCCGATCCAGCCGCGATGAAGAGCCTCAGCGAGCTGATGCACCTGATCGCCCTGGGACGTAAGGTCGCCGTGCTGCCCCGGGTGCTGACCCGGCCGTTGCGCGACGACCTGGTCACCATTCCGATGGCGGACCTTCCCCCGGTCGCCCTCGTGCTCGCCTGGCCCGCCCATAGCACGTCCCGGCCGGTCGCGGCCCTGGCCCGGGCGGCCGCGACCGCCGTCCGCTCCAGCACGGTCGAATCGTCCCCGATCACCTGAACAAGGCAACAACCTGGTTGTGACCGACCGCCTCCCAGGACACGTCTATACGGGTAGAGAACGCGCGATCTCCCAGGAATCGGAAGGCCCTAGATGGACGAGAGGTTGCATTCCATGTTCAGAAGCGAGATGTCCTCGCAGGCCAGGCCGTCGCTTGATGGCCTGGCTCAGGAGGTGCTTGCTGGCGGGAGGCGGGCCAGGCGCGCCCGTACCGCCAAGATCGCGTCGACTGTTCTCGTGGCGGCCGGCCTGGCCGGCGCGGTGGTAGCGGTTGCGGTGCCGAAGGCCACCGGCAGTCATCCCGCCGCGTCCGATCGGACTGCGGTGTCGAAGTCAGCCGGCCCCGTCGACCAGACGCGGACCGCCCCCGCGGGCAGCGCCAGCACGGTACCGGCGGCGGCCATCTTGACCACCGTGAACTCGCCGGTCGCCTACATCCCCCAGCCGGCCGGCCCCAAGGCGCCGACGACCTCCGCGGCCATCCTTGGCGAGCTGCTGAAGCTGCTGCCTCCCGGGGCGACCAGCAATTACGCCTTCTACGGCGGCGGCGCGCAGACCTACCTGGATGGCCCGTCTGGCGTCGGGATGATCAGGATCTTCTTGTTCAGGGGGTCACTCAACCCGGGCGCGTGCACCGGCGCGGTCCCTTCTGACATGACGCGGACCTGCACAACGCTGCCCACTGGCGCGACCGTGCTGACCACCAGGATCTCGGACAACTGCGTCGAGCCGCTGGCGATCGACGTCGACCACGGGAACGGCACCGTCGTCCAGATCAACGTGGCCTCGTGCCTGGCCTGGAACGGCACTAGCAATCCGCCGTCGCCGATGGCGATCACCGCCGCCCAGGCCGAGCAGATCGCCGCCAACCCGGCTTGGGGGGCACTGCAGATGGATGCGGCTGTTGTCCACGCCGCGGCCAGCCGGTTCGCCGGAATACCGGGCAGCACGAGCGCCGGCAGCTATGCCACCGGAACCCGCGCTGCCACCGGGGCCAGCGCTTCGACCGGAACCACCGCGTCGGTGGGGAGCTGACCGGGCGGGCCTGCCCCGCGGGACGGGGCAGGCCCGCGTCCGCACCTGGGCAAGGGCAGGAAGGCTGACGGAGGTGACAGTGCGAGAAGACGGCGAGTTCGTCGCCTTCGTGAAGCAGTCGGGAAGCCGGCTGTGCGAGACTGCTTTCTGGCTGTGCCGGGACTGGAGTCTCGCGCAAGACCTGACCCAGGCCACGTTCATCAAGGTCTACCTGTCATGGCGGCGCATCAGGAACAAAGACCCCTACTGGTACTGCAAGCAGGTACTGCTGCGCACCTACCTCGACCACAAGCGGCTCAAGAGCTCGGCCGAGCTGCCGACTGACACCGTGCCTGACCGGCCGGTGGCAGGCGATGCCACCGAGTTGCGCCTGACGCTGCTCGACGCCCTCGGGCATCTCAGCCCGCGGGACCGCGCCATCATCGTCTTGCGCTACTGGGAGGACCACAGCGTCCAGACGGTGGCCGAACTGCTCGGCCTGACCCAGGGCGTGGTGAAGACACAGAGCATGCGCGCCCTGGCCACCCTGCGTGCCCTGCTCGGCGAGGACCAGCCCCTATCCGATCACGGGCGCACGCCAACCCACCCCAAAGCCCTTTAGCAGAACGAAAGCCGCCATCCGCCCGAGGAACCGTTATTCTCCCGGACGGATGGCGGTACTACCCAGTAACCAGGGTCAGAGTGACCGGACGTGCTCGGCCTGCGGGCCCTTCTGGCCCTGCGTGATGTCGAACTCGACCCGCTGGTTCTCCTCGAGGCTGCGGTAACCGCTGGTCTCGATCGCGGAGAAGTGGACGAACACGTCCTGGCCCCCGCCGTCGACACTGATGAACCCGAAACCCTTGTCCGAGTTGAACCACTTGACTGTTCCCTGCGCCACGCGCATTTCTCCTTGCCTACGATGGCCCCCGCACCTCGCGGGAACCTGTCTGTAAATCCGCGAGCGCGCCATAAACACGTACACAGAAGCTACGACTAGGTCCATCTAACCACGCCACAGGCTATGCCATTCCCTCCCGGGCGGCAGTTTGGGGACGCGACCCGGTGTGGGGACGCGGTTACGCCCGGATGGTAAGAGCTTCAGCCGCCTTGTGATCATCGAGCGGGCCAACCTCGGCGCGGAACGCTGCCACCATCATATCGTGCTTGGCGGCGGCTCCACCAACCAGGCCGAAGTGCGGCTCGTGATGGTCGCGAGCCCAGTCGTAGGACGGGTGCCTGGTGTCGCCGGACTCCCACACCGCCGACAGGCTGCTGCGGCCCCGGTGGAGCAGGTAGCCGTCTCGTACGAAGGAAAACTCGGCCAGTGTCTCGCCCGCGGCCTCCGCTGACTGCAGCAACCCCAGCGCGGGGTCTCCTCCATCCGCGAACGGCTCGATCCCGTCTCGCCACACAAGCACCGGGTTGATCAGCAGCGAGTAGGCCAGGAAGCGACTGGCTTCCTGCCACGGATCCCACCACGACTCGCCCACGATCGCCGCATTCGTCTGCTTCGCCCGCTTCACTGCCCGCTCGAGCGCATCGGGCTTGCTGATCACGACATCGGAGTCGAGGACCCACACCCACTGCGGGAGCTCAGAGCCTGACGACGCGAGAAACGAGATGGCCTGGGTCACGGCCGGGCCGTGCATGATGTTGCTGGCGTTCCTGATGAGCCGGCACCCGCCGGCCGACTCGATCCTCGCGAGCAATTCCGCCGAGCCATCCCTGGAGCCGTTGTCGACCACGACTATCTGGAGCGCTCCCGCTTCCCAGCGAAGAATCCGGCCCAGCGACCAGAGCATGAGCGCGGTGAGCTCGCGGGTGTTGTACGAGACCGTGACCACCGCGACCCGGCCGGGGGTAACGGGGCGATCCGGCCACCAGACGACGCCGTCAGGCATGCTCGAAGTCTGCCGCTGGCCGTCTCCCGCCGACAAGCTGTTTTCCCGCGCCCGGCGGCGGGCCGCCCCGCCTCAGGCCCTGGCCCACGCGAGCGAGCGATACGCCGTCCAGGCCAGCAGGGCGGCCAGCGGAAACTCAGCGAAACAGGCCATCGCCAGCGCTTCCGCATAGGGCAGCTGCGGTGCGGCCGACATCGTGTCGAACCAGGCGTCCATGCACAGGATCGCGGCCGTAGCCGCAGCGGCCGGGCTGGTCACCCGATGCTGGCGCCGCATGAGCTGCCCGACGGTCAGCAGGCACGCGGCTTCAAGGACATCGAGGCCGACCCACGAAGCGTCGAGGCTGCGCTGGCCGGCCCGGCCGTGCAACTGCTCGATCAGCACACCGATCCACGGAACGAGCAAGACGCCACAGATGGTGAACACCCACATGAGAAAACGCGTTCGCCGATCCACGTGCCCCATTATGTCGTAATCCGCCCAGCCGCCGGGGGGCGGAGGCCGACCGCGATCTTGTCGTGAGGGTGCGGTGGAACATTTTGGATAGGTAGCGGCCCGCCCCGCATCTCGCATGCTGTTGATCGTGCCGTAATTTACGGCACGATCAACAGCATGCGCGTCAATTGGCGGCGGCTGGGCCGCCAAATCTGTTACCAGAGTGCTGCCGCTCAACTGGGTCGGCCATAGGTGCCCACGTGCTCACGGCCGCGTGGCGTCCGCCTGCCCGCCTGCGGCAGGTGGATCCGCGCTCGTGACATTGACGGAGCGATCGGTGATCATGCGACTGCGCCGGGTCGACATCAGGCCGAGTACCGGCACGCAGACAGCGCTCTGACCTGCGGGCATCTCGTCTGGTAGGACTCTAGTCACGCACCGCCCATGTGGGCCATACCGGACTACGCTCCCTCGCTCTCCGGCGCCACAGAAACCCTTGCGCCGCCGGAACAGTCGTTCGGATTAGCCGCCCAACCAGCCATAGTCCTAGTGGGCTATTTGTCGTTATTTGTCCGTTACTGGGTTTAATGTCCTGTCATGCTGCTCCGTGAGCAAGACACATCAGGCCCAGCGAGAGGCGCACGTTGCCGAGTAGCCGGGCATGGATTCGGAGTAAGGCAGGTTCGTGAGGCTAGGAGCCCGACCGAGCAAGAAGCAGAAGGGGCGGCACAGGCGCCCCTCGGCGGTACAGAAGGCAGCGCAGCGGGCAGGCATGGCCGCCCCGGTGGTCGTGGTCTCGGGTGCCATGGTGGCCTCCCCCGCGCTCATGACCGCACCGCACGTCCACCACGCGTCCGCTCAGGCGGGCACGCACACGATCTCGGCTCGCCTTGACGCCGTGATCAAGCCGACCGCGCCGGCCGCGACGACCGCGCGCAGCTACACGGTAAAGCACGGCGACACTCTGTACGCGATCGCGCTGCACTACTACGGCGACGGCAAGTACTGGCACGGGCTGTACTGGGCCAACCGGTCCAAGATCCACAACCCGGACCTCATCTTCGCCGGCCAGGTGCTGACGATTCCTCCGCGCCAGGAGGTCGCCAAGGCACCCGCCCCGTCCACGCCGGCCCCGTCGACGTCCACGTCCACGTCGGCCTCGTCGACGTCGGCGACGTCATCGGCGAGCAGCGCCAGCTCGAGCACGCCGTCCTCCTCGGGCGGGAGCTCGGCCGTCCAGACGGACATCGCCAACGGCAACTACCTGCTGGCGATCGGCCAGTACCTGGTGGACAACGGCTACTCGAAGGCCGCGGCGGCGGGCGTCGCCTCCTGCATCGACGGCGAGTCGGGCGGCAACCCAGAGTCGGTTGGCTCCGGCGGTGGCGGCCTGATCGGCTGGACGCCGCTTGGCTCCGCCCAGCCGAACTCGAACATCATCACCGGCAACGCCTCGGCGGACATGATGACGCAGCTGGCCGACATCCTGTTCTACAACTCGAACGAGATCGGGCAGGCTGCGGTGACCGAGCTGAATGCTCAGACCGACCCGGTCGCGGCGGCTGACTTCTACTCGCAGCGCTTCGAGAGGCCGGCCGTGACGGACTCCGACGTGGTCCCGTCCGTGGCCGAGCAGATCTTCTCGGAACTCGGCGGCTGATAGCGGCCGACAACGGCCGAAGGGTAGCCCCGCAGACGGGCGCCTGGTGATGGCACGCCATCACCAGGCGCCCGTCCGGCGTTTCCCGGCGCAGCTGGGCGCAGTGTCACGAGGGCAGCAGTTCAAGCTCACCCGAGTCAATGCGGGCCGTCACGGCGCGGGCGGCGCTGCGGGCCTGCGGGATCGCGACATCGATGTACCCGGACATCACCCGCTGGGTGACCCGGTACGGGACCTGGCCCGGCAGGTGGATTGTCGCCTGGGCCGATGCCAGCCTGATGACGACCCGGCGGGGTGGTGCGGCGAATGCCGCGCTGAGGTGCCCGCTGGTGATCACGGCCGCGAAGTCGGTCGAGCGCAGCCCGCTCGCGCTGATGTCGACGTTTTCCGCGGTGATGCTGAGTGGCGCGGACAGGTCCGCCGCCACGATCTGGCCACTTGGCTGCGAAACGACGGTCCGGGTACCAGCGGGCACGGCCAGCCGGAGGTTCTCCGTGCAGGGGCTGCCCGCCGCGCACTGGATGGATACGCGCAGGACGTTGGCCTCCCGGTCGAACCGAGTCTCGACGGCGGGGGCACTGGTCGCCCCGTGCACCTGCCCAGTCAGGGCCACCTGTCCGGACGGCGTGCCAACGATGGTCAGCTGGCCAGCCACGCCCTGAAAGTCAATGCCGCCCACCGGCCCGACGGCGACGTGCACGGCCCGCTCCGCCCCGACACCCGGCCTGGTCGCCATTCCAGCAGCCATCGGGCTTCGGGCCGCCACCAGGGCGAAGGCGGCCGCGGCGCACGCCCCGGCCAGCGTCATGAGCAGCACGACCCGCCGCACAGACCGCCGCCTCGGCCACGGCGCGGCCTCGGATCGACCGGGTGCCGCCTCGGCCACGCCCGGCCACGCTGGCATTCTGGCCGACATCCCGCCCGGACCCGCCTCAGCCGAACCCGGCGCCACCTCAGCCACGCTCGGCCACAGCGGCTCACGCGGTGGTACTCCGGTCGGCCCTGCCTTGGCCGAACTCCGCGGCGCCTTCGCCGAACGGACCGCGTCAGCGTCGGAGGCCTCGGCTGGCCTGTGCGGCAGTCCATGGCTGGCTAGCTCGGCCGCCAGTTCGGTAGCGCTGGCCGCCGCCGGATCCCGGTTCTGGCTGAACCCGGTGTTGAACTGCCCGCACCACGTGCACGGCCACGGCATGTGGAAGCCCTGCAGCCCGTCCACGTAACTGACCCGGACACACGCCGAGCACCGGCGCAGGAAGAACGCGTTTCCGCACTTACGGCACAGCCAGCGGCTGAGCTGGGGATCAGACTCGCCCGGAACCCCGCACTCCGGGCACAGCACCTGAGCAAGTTCCTGGCCCATACCCCGAATGCTGGCACGCGGGCCGCTGGAGGCAGCGCCGACGACAATGCCCGTTATCCCGCCGTAACTTCCTTCGGACTCGTATGTAGCCTTCGGGCTCGCCTCAGCTGGCGTTCAGGTTCGCGACATGGAGTGGATTCGATGAATCCTGCGGATCCTGCCGCCTCGCTCGCGGCCCAAGACGCCGGCTCTCCTCCGCCGGCGGACCTTCAGTTGCCCGCACCGGCCCGGCTCGCGCTGACGGCGGGCTGGAACCTGGCCGAGTCCCTGGCCCTTCCCGTCGGTGCGTATATCGTCGGCGACCGGCTGGGCGGGCAGGGCGCGGGCATGGCGGCGGCGACCGTGGTGACGTGGCTGACCGCCGCCGCCAGAAAGATGATCACGGGCACGGTGCCCGGCTTGCTGATGATCTCGGGCCTGGTGCTGACGCTGCAAACCGTCCTGGTGGTCGCCACGGGCAGCGTGCTGCTTTTCCTGCTCCAGTTCCCTGTGGCCAACCTGGCCCTGTGCATCCTGTTCGCCAGGACCGCGCCCACCGGCCGGCCGCTCGTCGCCCAGCTCGCCGCCGAGGTGGTGGCGCTGCGCCAGTCGGGCTCGCATCCCAGCCTTGACCGCTTCTTCCGCGGGACGACCTGGCTTTGGGCCGGGATCTTCGCTGCCTCGACCATTGGCCTGGCGGTGCTGCTCGTCACCGAGCCGACTACGGTCTTCCTCCTGCTCAGCACCGTGGTGACCGTTGCGGGCGTAGTCGTGGGCACCTTCCTTTCCGTCCTTTGGTTCGTCCGGGTGATGCGCCGCAGCGGCCTGCGGGTCTGCTTCGGGCAGGCCTGACCCTCACCGCCGGCTACAGGCTGATCTCGGCCTCGATCCGCTTGAGGCTGTGGCGGGCCAGGGCTAGGTTCGCCCTCTCGCGGTCGAGGACGAGGTAGAGGAACAGGCCCTGCCCGTTCCTGGGGCTGCGCAGCAGCCGGATGAGGTGATACTGCCTGCTGAGCGTGATGAGGATGTCCTCGATGGTGTCGTCGAGGCGGAGCGCCTCCACCGTCCGCATCTTCGCGCGGATAACCTCGGTATTGCCGGCCGCCGCCACGTCGAGGTCCAGGTACTTCCCGCCGCCACTCGCGCCGAGCGACATGCCGCTTTCCCAGTCCACGAGGGATACGCCGAGGGCGCCATCTATAGTCATGGCTTCCTTCAGGGCAGTTTCAACGTTCATCTAATTTCCCCTTCCGTTACCGGAACCCCGGTTTCCGCTAACGCTACCTAAGCATGGGCGGCATGTCTTGAATATACGGACAAAGGATATTACTTTGAGCACTTGAGATCTTACTGCCAGTCATTACATAGCTGGTGATCTGGGGTTATACAGATGTTCGATGATCACTTACCGCAATAGCCACATAACAGTAACCACCAGGTAAGGCATTCCAGGTCTGGCGGAACCGTACACTTGCCCTAACCAATTGGATCACGCTAAATGAGCAATATGTCCGCTTTGCAACTTATGCCGCAATGGTGCACGATACCGGCAGTTCCCGCTCTGCGAAATCTCTGAATTCGGGCATTTACGTGACCGCTGTAGGCAATCGGTGCTAGCCGTCACGAGACTGGGGGTAATGGGTGCTAGCCGCGCACGAGGAGCTGCCAAGGCAGCGGGTCATGGTTGCTGTGGAGGAACTAAGAACGCGGGGGGCCTCAGGCGTCCTTGAGGTCACGGGAGTTCCCTCTGGCGCTATCTACCTGGAAGGCGGGCGCATTACCTTCGCCAAGGCGTCGTGGGTCCCTGGACCCGCCGCCCGGCTGCGGGGCCTCAAGCCGGTCCCTCCGGACCTCGCGGAGTTGCTGGCCAGCCGAGGCGAGGACGACGCGGCCGTAGCGGCGCACATTGCCCGCCACGGGCATCTGGCGACGGACGCGCTTCACGAGCTCATCAAGTCCATCGTCATCGACGTGGTGCTGGTCCTGACGATCCCCTTGGCGGTGGACTCTCCGGGCGCGGCTATCCGGTTCGCCTCGACCCGTGGATACTGGCCAGACACCTTTCCCCGCCTTGACGTCGGCGCGGTGCGCGCGGAGGCCAGCAGGCGCGCTCAGCGGATGGCGCAGTACGACCTGGCCCCGACGACGACGGTGGCGTTGCACTGGCTCAGGCTGCCGGCCGCGGTCCTGACCAATGACCAGTGGGCCATCGCCCGGCAGCTCACTGGCCCGGCGTCGGCACAGGAGCTGGCCCTGCGGTCAGGTACCGCCCTCGCGGACACGATGGAATGCCTGGGTGGCCTGATGCGGGCTGGCCTGTGCGCGCCGGTTCGCATCCCCGGCCAGCGGCGGCTGCCGTCCCGGGTCCCGCAGGCCGGCCCGGTCCCGCGGGGCGCCCCGGTCGCGATGGCCCCTGTGGAGCCGACGGCCGCCGGCCAACGACCGGCCGCCCCCGGCCAGGTGGCAACCGCAACCGGCCAGATGCTGGCGGGCAGCGGGCAACAGCCCGCCGCCAGCGGGCACGGGCCGACGGCCAGCGGGCAACAGCCAGCCGAAAACGGCCAGGTCCCGGGGGCCGCCCGCGACGCCGCGACGCTTGACCACTCGCAGCGGCTACTTGCGGCGGCCAGATCCGGTCAGCCCGTCTCGCTGGCGCTCCTGCGCCAGGTACTCGACGGACTCAAGAGGCTCTAGTTGGCCCGCGCTTGCTGCGACCCGCGCGGGCGCCGTGCCGGCAGCGGCCCGGTGCCGTTCTGGCTCGCTGGCCTAGAGGAGGCTTGTGTGGAACCGGCCGCCGGACGTCGCTTGGCGGTCGCCGCCGAGTGCGCCGCGATGCGCTCGATGGCCGCACGAGCCTGGAGGTTCAGCATGCCAACGTTCAGGTCGGTCGTCCCGAGGACCGCCACGATCGCCGCCGTGCCGGCCGCGTACACAGCCAGGTACCCCTCACTCCCGCGGGTGATGACCTCCTTGAGCTGCCCGCACTGGGTGTTCACGGCCGCCCGGATCGCCACCGCGTGCATGGCCGCCACGAGGGCGGCAATCTGGGTTGGCTCAAGGTCGTGGACGTCTTCCGCGACCAGCAGGCCGTCGCTCGACGCGGTGATGCTCCCGCGGACGCCTGGGACGTTCTCCCGCAGCAGCTTGAGCTCCGCGCCGATCCGCTCCGAGACGGGCGGTTCTTTACCCATCGGTGTCCCTTTCGTTGTGTACGGCCCGCATGAACGCCAGCGCTGTGCCTCGCCCGTCCGCGGGCGGCGGC